>Ga0307930_1000540_pt1 | contig 30471 bp, 32 predicted proteins | sample OrgLakmetageno46_FD_203161 | JGI IMG/M metagenome (GOLD analysis project Ga0307930, IMG submission 203161) | Saline water microbial communities from Organic Lake, Antarctica - #46 | ecosystem: Environmental > Aquatic > Non-marine Saline and Alkaline > Saline | place: Antarctica: Organic Lake...
ACCCTGAAAAATATATTTGCAAGTATTTTTCGGAGGATCTTAAGGGTGACGTATACAAGGCTCTTACCTTGCGTACTTTACTTTACGGTTGTGAAGCATGGCCCTTGCGTGAATATTTATTCAAGCGCCTTCGAAGTTTCCGTAACAGGCGTGCTCGTAGCATATGCCGCGTGAACCTACATCGTTCCTTCCGCCACCATATCACTTCCGCTAGTCCCTTCCGTCGTTTGGGGATTCCTGACATCGGCAGCTACTTTCATAATCGGTATCTGGGCCGACCACGTTGAACGTATGGCCATGACCCGAGCGCTACGGCAGTTACTGACTGGCTGGGTATCGCATTCTCGACCAATTTGTTGTCCACAGATGACTCGGGAAAGGTCGCTGGAGAACGCGCTCAAAGGCAAAGGCATTTCGAAAGAATTCGGTGAGTGGATCACCAAGGACAGGCCGAGGTAGACAGCTTACACACTCCATTCCCAAAATTCCTGATGCCTGGTGGCTGAAGGCTGAAGGACACCTCGTGAGATAACAATTATAATTACAATTACATTCCGCATAAGCACACGCAGCCCACATCCTACAATTATACCTGTTCTGATGGCTGTTGGTAACTAGACTATAGAATAAACTGATTAGCTGCATGATTTTTGTTGCTTGCGTCTTTTTTCTTCTTTTTTTGAACACTTCCTGTTAGCCCCCTAATTCTAACCCATGCTGGAAGTCGCTCAGGATTTGACTGCGCACTTTCACTTTCGAGTTTTAAAAAGTCGACGTGATTGTACTTGGCGGTTAGCGATACGTTTCGGTAGCTTATGATTAGACAAAGCGCTGTAAACAAGTGCGGGCTCCATCTCGTCGCAAAACACTCAAGCGCAAAATCTTTGTTATTAGAAACTTCTCAGTTTACCCCTCCTGTACGACGCCTCCGGCCGGAGAACCACAAGGACCAAAGACCTATACCTTCAACTTTTTATTTCGCTGTGAAATAACCACCGCCTGTTTATTTGGCAAGAGGGTGCGCAGAGATGAAGGCCACAGCTTCCGCAACGCTGGTGATCTTGTCTGCTTCTGCGTCTGGGATCTCCAGAGCAAACTCTTCCTCAATCGCCAACACCACCTGTGGAGAACAGAGTTCACGTTAGTAATCGAGCGGCCATCGGTGCGGACTTGAACACAAACAAAACAAAAAGTTAAAATTGATCCACGAATGCTTCTTGACTAAAATTATTATGGTGCAGACAGGCTACACTCAAAAGAAAATTATGTCTCGGCTCTTCAATTCTTGCTGCCGAAATGGTTCGGAACACTACGAACCGTACCCCCCCCACACACAGTCAGAAACAGTTTCACATTCCGGGCTTTTACCTCTACGATGTCCAGCGAGTCGAGGTTGAGGGCTTCAAACTTCGTGTCCGGGCCGACCTGGGCATGCGCGCATGGCAAGACAGGAAAGAAAGCAAACGGCACACGAAATTCAAGCGCGCGTTAGCATGCCGTATTCTTTGCAGGGACGAAGCCAAACTTCCCTTGCTAAAGGGCTATTCTACTACGCAGCGTAACCACCCAGCTCAAAGTGCGGAATAGCTACTGCAAATTGACTAGTACCTTTGAGGAGTCAACTTTTTCGAAGTTTGACACCACCTCAACAATACGGGCCGTCACCTGCAGGGGAAAGATTCATCACAATGAAACCCAAGAAACAAAGAAAGAAGAAGGAGAAGGACAAAACAAGGGAGAGATGCGTGTGCGTTCATGGACTAAGCTCGGAAGGGCTGCCACATCAAGATATGCAGCGATAGCGCAAAACATAAAGTGTGCTCATTCAGCAAGCAATATGCCATCTGACAAACGGCACCCCATGCATGGAGAGCGATAGCAGAGTGCACAGAAAAACACCCTTAGTGAGCTCGCTGCCACAAGGCAAGAATGCGCACACAATTCAACTGTAGAAAATACATAACACTATGCTACAACAATGCCGAGCATTGGCGAACGACTACGTGGGTGTCGCTTCTCACCTCCTTGGCGTCCAAAAAGCCTGACCCGCTCATAGCCCGGCAGACCATGGGCGACGCAAATTGCACGGTTGTTGGGCGCACTGCAGCGAACGACACAGCACGGGCACCAGGGGCGCGAGCCGCAGGTGTGAACACAGCGCGGGCTGCGGGCGCGGCTGCGCGGCAGATGAGGGTACGGGCTACAGCGCTCTGCATTGTTGCGTGGATGGAGAGCTGTCTAGTCTAATGCGTGCTTGCTGACGTGCTGACACAACTTCCCCCTCTGAGGGAGGAATGGGACCAAATGGGAAATGGGGAAATGGGACGGTAAATTTAGGATACGGTTTCGGGGAAAAACCTACGTTTTTAAAATTAACCTTCGGGAATTGATTTGATTTGTCATCGACAACTCGACAACGCTGGCTGACCAAATAAAAACAAAAGAAGGCCTCGCAAATAAAATCAATCCAAGCCAGGGGTTCGCCCGACGTGAGACTGTGAGTCCCGGCCTGCAATATTCGCCCTCTACTTCTTCAATTTGATTTCCTCTATGTATCTTCTTGGAGCGCGTGCTATCTTTATGTTCTCGCGAGGCGTTTCTATAGTGAAGAGATTCAAGTCCGAGGGAGATGTCTAGAGGGCAGTGCATATGAACCAAACAAACCCCGCTCGGGCCATGAGAGCTGATTTTGCAGGCTGAGCCCATGTGCATAGTTTACCTTCACATACTTTATAGGCATCACACAATGAGCGGCATTTTTTCATAGCGTTGCACATTTTTACAGAAGTTTGCTCACGGCACAGACTGTTGTGTGTATGTACGGCCATGAATGCATGCGCAACAAAAAGCGTCACTTCATGCTGCACTCCCCTTACCCCCCGAAAACCGATTGTGCATAGTGAAGGGGTCTTTGGAAGCATCTTCAAAAACCATGTCGAGCGATCTCGAGACGAAAGACGGCGAGGAGGCGTTGGAAAAGATGATGGAGGCGTCGCCAGCAGTCAGCGAGGAAGTGGTGGAATCCAAGATGGAAGCTCCTCCCGCGCCCGCAACCCCGGTATTGTTTTATTTCTTTGAAATGGTGCTTGATTCGTTTTTAGACTTCTCAATTACTTCCTTGTCGGCATTCGTACATTTTGCGCAATTATCGATGGTTGTCGCTATTTTCTTGAGCTGAATATCTTTCTCGGTGTATAGCCCTACCTCAAGTCATCATGAGTTTTTTTTACGAGCTTTCCCCCCTTGCGATAGGAGGCTGCCAAACCAAGTGCCAAAGCTGGCGAGTCAGCATCTCGCAAGCCCACGCCAGCTGCTTCTGCGACCTCAGCCTCGAAGCCAACCATTCAGGTATGTGACTGACGTTTCTCGTATTGGGGTTGAGGCTAGCAGCATAGGTTTCTCATGTTGAGGTAGCGGGATAGATGCACCAGTCGTTCACTTGACTTTGTGCTAGTGACCGGCAATGACCATCCCTTGTACTTGTTCTTCAATTTCCTGTGTTTATTCGTTCCCATTTGTTCGTGTCGGTCTTTTTTTTGCATGCGGCGCTATTTTCCACCCGCATTTTTTCTCGTTCGCACATACAACACCTCGTTTTTCACGCCTGTTCCGCGCACACATCCACTCCCACCCCCTTCTCCTCCTCCAATGCAACCACGAAAACACAGGCGCGCAAGAGCGACCCTTTTCCTACGGGGTCGGTGACCCCTTCCAAGAAGAACGCAGCCAACCTCCAGCGCTCCCCGAGCGGTGTTGGGGGCTATGCCAACGCCACCGGTGCCTCGTCTGCGCGGGCTTCCACTGGATCCTCGAACATGCGGGGCCGTGCCAACACCAGCGATGACGTGTCCACCGGTGGAAGTGAGTGCCTATTCTCGAGTGTAGAAGGGCAGTGAGGTTGCTGCTCCTCCCCCCCCCGATTTTTTGTTTATATTGCTTTCTTGATCTCGACTGCGTTGGCCTTTTTAAATTACTTTCTTTCGCACATGTAGGCCGTAGCACCAGCCGCACTGGCCGCAGCTCCGTCCGTGCATCCGAAAGCCGGCCTCGCAGCACCAGCCGCTCCAACCACAGCAGCAGCCACGGTGCCACGCCCCCGAAACCCCCACCTACGGGGGGCTCCAACTCCCCGGTCTCGGTGGCCGCGGCGGGTCGCAGCAGCAGCAGCGTCAGCGGCGGCCGCAGCCCCAGCAACCCTACTCCCCGCAAGAGCAGCACGAGCGGCACGCGGGGCTCCACCTCGGCCAACCGCGGCCGTTCCTCAAGCGTCGACAGCGTGCGCGGGCACGGCCTGCATGAGGTACACTAAAATGTAATATGTTCGAGAAAATATTGTGTATACCACTGCTTCCAATTTTGGACAGCAGTCGTGTTTCGTGTCACTTCTGTGGACACTAGCGCAATTTGTCTCCTTTCTTCTCTCACTCGCATTCCTCTTTTTCCTCGTGCTCTTGTTCCCTCACTCGCATTCCTCTACCCTTTTTCTCGCACACCACCCATGCTATATTATATTAGCGCGGCATCAACCCAGAAGTGGCCAACAGCCGCAAGAAAGTGTTCACGGCGGACGAAGAAGCGGCCAAGCGGGCCGAAGTGCTCGATGCCTACCAGAACCGCCCCAAAATCACCGAGGGGGAAGTGCCGATTGCGATGCACGGCCCGGGCGTGGACATGAAAGTGGTGCAGCACAAGGCCGAGCTCAATAAGTTAGTGCTGACCAAGGACAAACTCGCGGAAGAGCGGAAGAAAGAACAAGCAGCGTACAAAGCTCGCGGAGGCGCGGCGACGGTGGTGCAAGCACCCGTGGATTACTCGCAACAGCGCAGCGACGGGGCCCTGGAACGGTGGATCAAGATCCATTTCGTGGACTTCATCGTCAATGACGCACTGCAGCAAATTTCAGTGCTGGCGGTGGCGGCGGAGAAATCGGCGACGTTTCAGCAGACCCGGCAAATGGCGGACGGGAAATACGCGACCTACGAGCACACGCTGCGGGTGGGGAACGAAGTGGTTTTGCTGTCGGAACAAGAGCAAGCCTCCACGGGCCGAGGCTGGGACGAAAGCGCGGAAGAACGCATGGGCGTGGGGCAAGTGAAAGACTTCGTGGAGGTAATGACTTGGCAAAACAAGAATGCGAGATTGGTCATTATGACACTTTTGCTGTATTGGTCTATCCGTCTTCTTTGGGTTTAAGTTGTTTTCTCGCCTCGTCACACTTTTCCTTTCTCACACCTCGTTCGTAATTTCTCACCCTTCTCTTTTCCTTTTTTCTCTTTCGTCACATGGTATAGGACCCAAAACGCGGCCGGGTCGCGGTCGTGAAGTTCAAGTCGTGCACTCTGCGCTTAACCCCCGACACTCTTGTTCGCACCCCGCTGACCTTCTACGAAGACAAAGACTTGGCGAGGCTCTTTCGGTCGTACCAGGTGAGACCTAGTCGCTGCTGTATGTGAATTCCTTTTAGCACCATTGCTGCTGCCTGCTGCTACTTGCTGCTATTCGTCAAAATTATGTCCGTTGATTCTTCATTTTATTTTCATCTCTCCTCTTCGCCTCGTTCTCACTGCGGTCTTTTCTTTTTTGTCGCCTCCCGTAATTTCGCTCTGTCGCAAACACAGGAGTCTATTGGCACCACCGAAGATTTGACCAAAGCGCAGTTCAAGGACCTGGCCATGAAAACCTTCTTGCAAAGCGGGATGAAGCCTCTTCCTGACCCTCGGGATTTGGACGCGGCCTTTTATGTCGCCGATCTTGACCACAACGGTAAAAGCGCATTGCTCACATCTTCTTTTCAATGAAAGTTTGGTCTTGTCATACTTGCCGTTGATTCATTTTGTAAGTCAATTACGTAACTCTTTTTTTGTTTCGTGATTTTACTTCGGTTGACTTCCATTTAAAAAAATCTATAATCCTCATCCATCTTGCTTTCCTCCTCACAGGTACCATTGACATGTTCGAGTTTACGACCTTAGTGAAAGACACTCAGGCGGGGAAAGTGCAGAACTTGGGGAAACCCCTGCAGCAAAACAACGCGCTGACTACCAGCAACGCCCTCATCAAAGCCAACGAAGATTGGTCCAAGCGGGGCGGGAAACCCACGGTGGGTACCGCCCCCAAGTTCGCAAGCGACGATATCATCAACCGCCGGGCGAGCCAAAAAGCCGCGATTGTGGACCCGACTGGTACGCATTTAGCGATTTAATTAGCTATTATACATGCCGTAGTTGTCAGCGCACGCAATACTTCTGTACTTGCATGTTTAATAGCGGATAAAGGAATGGTCATTTAGTCATGTCCTTGGTTGAATTGTCCTGTAGCGATTATTCGGTGTTTTTTGAATGCTTCTCGGTGGCTATAACTATAGTAATTCCACTTAGTTTCTGCTGCCAATTGTGTTTCGTGATATTTCTTATTTTTTGTACCTTCTCCTCTCTCTCTCTCTCTCTCTATGCCACTACAGCCCTCCAAGTGGCCGGAGATGGTCCGGCTGGTTTGTTGGCGATTTTGCGGCACCATGACGTGGCTGACCAAGATTCTCTGATCCGTTTGCGCCGCCTGAACGTGAGCACCGCGAGCCACTTGTCGTTTTTGACGGTCTCCGCGATGCTGGAAGCGGGTTTTAACCGGGTCCAGGCTCGGAAGCTGGAAATCATCGGCATGCAAGCAAGGGAAGCCGAGAGGCGCCGCGCCATGGTATTATATTAGTAGGAGCAGAGGCTGGACACCAGACGTTGGCATCGGCCATAACACACTCACACGCACACGCACGCGCTCTTGAATCGAATGTTGTCTTTGTGCAACCTTTCCTTGTTACGAGCAAACTTCTTACTCTTTCAAGTTTGTTGTTATTATTGTTGAATATTTACCCTCTGCATTCTTTATCTTTTTTTTCTTAACATATGTACATTACACATCTCTACTTACAGGAGGGCCCGGGAACCACCGCAGAAAAACGAGCCCAGATGGAGCAAGTGCACCCGATGGCGTCGCCGGACCGGTTTGAAATGGACGAATCAACGGCGGCTCTGACCAAATCCAAGCGGGGCGCCGCCCACCGCACTCAGGTACTACTTTCAGACAAGTGTTCGATGTGTGTATTTATATATATATATATTAGAGCATGCACCATCATGATGCTGGTGGAATATCTTCACAGTGAAAGGCCTGATGTGACGCTGATTTATAATTGATCGTTTTTTTCTTTGCCTGTGCATTTCTGCGTTTTGTTACATGTGAAAAATGAAGGCCGAAACTACCGAGTACCTCAAGTACAAGTCCCGTGCCATCGCGCACGAAGACCTAACACGCGCAAAAGCCGAATACTCAGCTCGGGACAAAATGACGGTGCCCCAGGCGCCCAACATCAGCAACAGCACGGAATTGGCGAAAGCCGAAAGGCGCAAAATCAAGGCCGCAGAAAACTTCCGGGCTCTGGACGTTGATGGCAACGGTAAGAAGAAGAAGAAATGCGACTTCGTTTTCTAAATGCTTGCTCGCCCTATTCTTGAGAGAGAAATATGAGGAGTGTTTTGTGAGCTCAAGCAACTCATCATGGGTCCAAAGTGTCTTCTTTTCTTCGATTGACTTTTTTTCTTACAATTTTTTCCCCCTTGTGCAACCTCTTTTTTGTGCAGGAGGGATTTCGCTCAAGGAGCTCGTCGACGGAGCTTCGGTGCTTGGTCTCAATGAAAACACCGCTCGGGACTGGTACTTTTCTCTGCCCAAAAACGAAAACTTTGAAGTGGACATGGAATTGATCATTGAGAAGTTCTTGGAGCGGCCAGCGGGCTTGGACAAGAGTGCCTATGGCTTAGACCACCGGGGCTACACCCAGGTATACATCGTGATCATAATGCTTACGTGTGTGAGAGAAGGAAAATTGCAAGGCGTGTATTCGATTCTGAAATTGGCGTCTTCATCAACTTTTTTGATGTTGCTGAAGATAAATAACAACTTCGTAAAGTCGCATGAACTTCATCTTTTCTACGTCATTTTCTCGCCTCACCACACGTCGTCACCAACTAAGCAACCAACACTCTTATTCCACCTGAATCCAATTAAAACCAAATCAAACCCGATGTATTAGGCCGAAGCCCGGCATGCCGACGAGCGCGACTTGAACCGTAAAATGACGCACGCGGGTTTGGCGCAGGCCAAAGACCAGTACAATGCTCGCCCACGCGACGAAAACGGCAAAGTGAAAACCACCAAGGGCAAAGGCTTCAGCCTATGGCGCAGTTTGATGCGCGCTGAATCAGCGGCGGAAAGACGGAAAGCGAAAGCAGTCGAAAACTTCCGCGCTCTGGATGTTGATGGCAACGGTAAGAAGAAGAAGAATTGCGAGAGAGATAAACGTCTTTGTCAGTTCGGTGGTTTTGTTCACCTTCCTGTTCCATGCTCTGGCTGTTCTGTTTTCTTCCAAATTGGCATTGGATAATTACAAGAATTCCTACCTTCCTACCACTATTCTTTCATTCATCTTTTTGTTGTGGTCAGTTGTCTCTTTCTCGTGTATTTTCTTGCAAACATCTCCAGGTGCCCTGAGCCTGCGCGAAGTTGTGGATGGCGCACATGTATTGGGCATGAACGAAAACACCGCTCGGGACTGGTACTTTTCTCTGCCCAAAAACGAAGACCACGAAGTCGACATGGAAATGATCATCGAAAAGTTTTTGGAGCGGCCGGCGGGCTTGGAAAAATCCGCGTATGCTCTGGATCACCGCGGATATACTCAGGTATACTACTGCGTACATGTGTGTGTATATGTGTATTTACGCTTCTTACATATTTGTTTCTATCTTTCTCTGTCTTCAAGATCTGCATGCTCTCTCTTATTTCTCTTTTGTACCTTCTTTCTCGTCGTATGCTTTACAATTCCATCGAGCCAACTTTATGAGCTTTCTTATCTTATTTTTTTTGTGATTATTATATTAGGCCGAAGCCCGGCATGCCGACGAGCGCGACTTGAACCGTAAAATGACGCACGCGGGTTTGGCGCAGGCGAAGGTGGATTACAATGCTCGCCCACGCGACGAGAACGGCAAAATCAAAACCACCGAAGGGAAAGGCTTCAGTTTGTGGCGCAGTTTGATGCGCATCGAGTCAAACGCTGAGCGGCGCAAGTTGAAGGCAGTCGAAGACTTCCGGGCTTTGGATGTCGATGGCAACGGTAAAAAGAAGAATGATAAGACTGGTCTTGCTTGCAGTTTTGGGGTGAAATCATAGAATTCAACCTCATAACTTCATTCCATTGCCAACACATTCTCTTGCCTCTTTCCTCCTCAAAAGACATGCATATTTTTTCTCTTAATCTTTTCTTTCGTTCGTCATATCTCTCGTAGCGTTGCTGAAACAAAAACTGATACAAACTTAACTTGAGCCAATCAAATAAACAAACAAAAACAGGTGGTTTGAGCCTGAAAGAAGTCGAAGACGGGGCGCACATTTTGGGCATGAACAAGAGCACCGCCCGCGATTGGTGGTTTACTTTGCCCAAGAATCAAGACAACGAGGTGGAAATGGAGCTGATTGTGGCCAAGTACCTGGAACGGCCTGCGGGCTTGGAGAAGACCGAAGATTTCACGGTATACGTTTTAAAAAAATGAAGGAGGTCATTTTGGAACAGTACCATGATCGAGAGCTAGAAGAGAGCGCCTAGGCCACACAAAAAGAATATAACTTTTGATAAGTTGTGTGATTGGATTCACACCTTTCTTTCTCTATTTTTGTGTCGATTATTTCCTGTGCTGCCACACATTCTAGGTCAGCAAAGAAGAAATGAACAATTACTACCGGAACATTCGTGATCCCGAAGCTTTGGCGAAGGAGAAGGAAGATTACAACAAGCGTGTCAGCGCCAAAGGGAAAACCACGACCTTTTCAATCTTCAACTTTTTCTTCACCAGCGAACGGGAGACCAAGAAGCGAGCAGCGCTGGAGGCGAACCCTGAGAAATTGGCCGAGTACGAAGCACGCCGGTCGGCTCGTGAGGTAATTATTGAAGATAACATCTGCCGCAGAGACGTGCAGATCAGAGCAGAAACGATCGCTGTGGGAAGAAAGATTTGACATATTCCGGCTCCATTTTTTTACACTTTCTCATGTTGGTTGTACCGTCACTTGCTTTCTCGTGCATTCATCTTCGCATACTCACCTTCCGTCGCATGTTTCCGCTTCCACTATATTTTATGACAGGTTGGCGGCACGAAAGAAGACCACGACAAGATTGCGGCGAACATGCGCCGGGCTAGTCATGCCGAGCTCGCTGCCGCTAAAGAAGAGTGGGACCGTCGTAAAGACGAAGATACCGGTGAGTCGAGAGATAGCAGTTCGTAGTCTTGCGGTGTTCTGTTAGTAAAAGAGAGTACAAGCAGTTCGAAACCGGCCATTTTCACCCTACTTTGAAACTAGCGATTTCTTGTTATTTCCTTATTGTTTACGCACAAGCCGAATTCAGATTATGGCACGATCACGTTTTCACATTTATTTCTTCGTTGTCCTTCTTCAAACCTGCACTCTTCTTTCTCGTCGTTTTAACAGGGATGGTGTCTCCAACCAAGACCCAAGAGTTCGTCTTTCAAGAAAGCAAAAGCTCCCACGTGCCGCCGCCGCCGTCTGTGAACTCGACTGTGTCCGCAATCGAAATTGCTGATTACAACAAGTAAGCAATGCTTCCACTTCGAGTGCTCTCTTCTCTTTCTTTTCCTCTCTCTTTTAGTCGTTTATCGCTTGCGAACATCTTCACACTACCGAAATCCATCCCAAAAAAAACACACACACCCCAAACCGCTATCATCACTTCCATGGCCACTCGGGCATGTGCGCCTGATTAGTTTCTTAGGTTAAGTTTGCGCTGCTTTGCTTTTCTTCTCTACCTGTTAGCCTTCTAATTCCGGCCCTTAGGGGCCTGTCTCAAAACTCACTAACTCAACTTTTTTTTTCTTTTCCCCTTCATCTGTACTATATTAGGTACAACGCCGAGCGCCGCGCCGCGGACCTCAAGGCGGCCAAGGAGGCCTGGGCTGCGCGCGCCTACGACGAAGACGGGAACTTGCGAGGCACGGTGCACGAGGAAATGGTGCTGTCGCAGACCAACGTGACGGCTCCCTCGGCTCCTCCTACGGAATACGAGTGGGGCGTCAGCAAGGTATGGAAAGAAAGAAAAAAATGCCACAATGCTGTCCTCATTTTTCAGTAGTATTTTGTCTTGCTCATGAGATAAAAATAATAATTCCATGGTGTGGCACAAACCTCTGGAATTGGGAAATGAATTATTTACTTCCCGTCGTATCTTCCTCCACTCATGTTCATCTGTTCTGCCACCTCTAACTGTTGTCTGTTATCATAACATCAGGTTGAAATCGCCAAGGCCCAGAAGGACATGCGGGAAGACTTGCGAAAAATCAACGAAGAGCAGGCGGAGCGGTTCCACCAGCGGATGGCCGCGAAAGCCAAGCGCGAAGGGCGCTCGGTGCCCATTCGTCGCCCGTCGTACAGCGAAGGGGGCGTGAGCAAGACTGCGTTTGGGGTCTCCAGCCCGGGTTTGAGAAGCCAGTCCACGGACTCTCGTCGTTCGTCGTCGAACTCGAAGACGGAGTCCTTCAGCCGGGTCTCCATTCCCGACCGCCACGCGCCGCCTCAGCCTGAGGCCATTGAAGAAGACGAAGACGGGTTCGAGACGGAGGAGTCGGGCGAAGAAGAGGGCGAAGAAACCGAGGGTGAAGAAGAAGAAACGGAGGGCGAAGAATACGACGACCAAACGGCAGAGTAAAAAAAAATTGAGGTCGCGCCACTTATCAAAGGCTTAAGCCTGTGAATAAAACACACAGAGAGAGACGCAAGACGGCCAGCACTGAAGTCACTAAAATCCGTGCTTTGATTACGAAGAGCGAAACGCGGACTTCATTCATGGTCGAAATGGAGCAGCTTAGCAGAGAAACAGCACGGTCCCTGCGAGTTTCTGCTGGGCATTTATAAATTAGTTGTGCTCGCTTAAATCGATTTGCTAGTTGGATTTGGCATCTAGAATCTAGAACTAGACATTGATAGGGCGATAACTTATAGTGTTCATAGTTTATAGCAATAGAACGGCCTCTGCCATGGGCGCGGTTGTTCCGATTCCGAAACCGGGACATTAAACATCCACTATAATTCTTACCTAGACATACAAACGAAGGGATTTGGATATATAATATATAGCAATAGCAGTAATTCCGTTTTTGTCCCAACAGAGATACGAAGCGTGGTTGAAAGCCCGAGAATTACCATACCCCATTTACTTCCCACAATACCAACCAGATCATTAACTTAGCTCACTGCATAATGTATTATGAACTATGAGGATTCTTCGGCTTCAATGAGAGCGCGGTTAACGTAGTTGTGGGTGAGCTGTGCTTTCACTAGTGCTAGCCAAACTAGTTCCGAGGGACGAGGGTCGACCTAGGAGCAACAATAAGAGAAACGCACCAAAGTAGAAAAGAAGTTTATAATCCTGGTGCGCAGGTAATATCAGCTGACAGGGGTATGAGACATAACACAAGAAAGATGCTATGCTATGCTATGCGCACCTTGAATACGCTACGAAATCGTTTAGCACAGAATTGCTTGATTGCGGCCCAAAACGAGGTTCCTCTTTGTAAGACTCCAGAAAAAATGGGGCCAAAAACAGGTACCGGTTGCACCTGAACAAATTCATCGATTTGAGTGAAAGAAATTTGTGGTAGATAAGATACTTTCAAGTGTGTCAATTGGGTGTACAATATTCACATATAGCCGTGACAAATGAAAAAAAAACAAAAGCCCTGCGCATCGAGTATTGAAATAAAAGGGTTAACTTGCGCACCATTCTGTGCAGCACGAAACGTCCAGCCCCACGAACTCTATCAATGAGCCAACTGCCAGTCCACAGCACTCCTACAAGGAGCGAGGGCGAAGAAAACGCGGCCAGCACCGGCAGTGGCACCACCTGTAAATTGCGCGTTTAGTGGTGTGTGATGCGGTGCGAAACGTGAATGCAGATTTGAAAAGAAAAAGAAAAAGAAACCAGATACGAAACTAAAGAAGAAGTAGTCTGGCAGTGATAAAACCTGCTTCTATGCTCACCACGACAGTCACGGCGAGCAATGGTTGTTTGCACAGGTAAGCCAACGCTGGCCGAGGAGAGTGCTTGGATTTGGCGGCTTTTACCATTGCTTGTACCTGTGGTATGGATTGAAATGAAACAACAACAAAACAAACTTATTCAAGTTCCCGTGCCACCACAAAGCCCGAGAAAGAATCAAACAAAAGAAAAAAAACAAAAGAAAAAACGAAACAAGCAAGCAAACAGAGCACATGTAACTCTCACTTCTTCTCCCAGGAGTTTGGTGTAGTCTTCGTAGCAGGCTCCAAGCACTCCCCAATCCTGCAAGTTGTTGTGCCACACCTGTTCAACATTGTTTTTAAGGCTAGGTGATTGCCTCGGGCGGTACTAAAAAAAAAAAAAAGAATGGCGGAAGTGCGCTGGAAGAAAACAAAGCAGTGTACCGTACACACAGAGTAATCGTGTTTCAAGTAATCCTGATTTATGCACCTCCAGCGCTCGTGGAAGCGACATCGGCACAGTGGTAGTTGGTGCTGCGTATTTATAAACAGCCGCAGAATCTGCAGCCGTCATGCAACCACCACCGGTGGTGTTAAGTGCATTGCTTGTTGTTGCTATCGGTTCCAAACGTCGACGGGCCAACCAATTCTCATCTCGATGGCTACTGGTAGCTCCTTTGAACTTTCGTTGCTCTGCTCTTGAAGCATTGTTAGAACTGAAAGACAGAGCCAATTCCGAAGCTACAAGCTTCACTTCTACGGGCTGCTGCCATTTCAAAGCTACCAATTTTTCAAATGCTGTGGTGTAGTTCACGAACTTTTCAACAGCAGCAGCGGTGGTTACAGCGGTGGCATCTGCGGTGGTTGCATCTGCCCCATTTGCTACCGCTACAGTCTCGCCCTTTGTTTTAGCAAATTTAGCCTCTCTATCAGAACCACTCTCATTGGTACGGAAGTCCGGATGCACGGATCGCGCTCTGCGGTAATACGCTAATCTTACCTACACAATCAAGCGAAAAGCAGCAGGCGGTAGCAATGGAACGTTAAGGTGAATCTGTTTTCGAATTGACTGAAGATGATTCGACTCACTAAACCATAAAGCGGCATCTTTGCATCATGAAAATAGGCATCTATTTGTGCCGAGCTAGTCCTAAGTTCTATTCAAATTGATTACAGAAGAAAACGGATAACATCTTGGCTCAAGAGCATTGCTTCGATAAATAAGCGGAAAGCTCGATGCTTAGCACATGAATGCCAATTACCTCGCTCAGCGTCGCAGTCGGCGGTAAGTCGAGAACTTCTAGCGGATCCCAAGGAGAGCCATAGGTACTAGTCTTAAACTGGCCAGCCAACTTCGTGACACCAGTTGGGAACCGGCTGACGGACACTTGACGGGTACGAAGTGCACATGGAATCTTAGAGCTGGCTCTTCGGCATGCAGGAGTCGACCTAACTATGGACAGCTCTACTGCTGCTCTGTGAGCAAGCATTGTCTCATAAAGATTTTCCAGGTGAGGAAATTTGTGAGAGCGTCGCTTCAGCTACTGTTGTCAGCTCCATTTTTCATCTTCCCGACGACCGAGCGAGCGAGGAAGAACACGTACCACAAATACCCCCAAGGGGGGTTCCACTGGATGTTCCGGAGCCGAGGTCTGGTGGTGACTGATGAGTGCTATGCTGCTGGTGGTGCTGGGATGCTGGATGCTGGGAGTGGGAACGGGAACAACGGGAACTGCTTGCTACTGGCACTGGGAGACGACGAGACGGAGCAGGGGAGCTAGCTAGAGGAGCTGCTACCTAGAGTATTTAGGGCACTGCCGAAGTTTCGTAAAATCCTTAGATATAAGGGTAGAGTGAAAGCTTCATTGACTTTATGTGGAGGAGGCTGTCCATATTTGCCATGGTTCGGTTCTCCATTTTTGGCGCGGTACTTGTATAACGATTAGGGTTCCTTCGTTGTAATTGAAGTTATTGTGGGCAGACGAGTACTACGCTTACACGCCCAATTCCCTAGACTGCAAGAACAAAGCAACGATTGTAGCACCGCAACCTAGCTTTTTTTTGCCAATTTTGTGTGCCATTCGATCTATTGCAACTGCTAGAACAGTTGGCTTGCTGGGAGTATTGTTTCCAGCAAAAGCAACCCTTGTGCCCGGATGCGTGTTCGTAGTTCTACATTTGCTCGTGCATTTACTCGTGTGCACTCTATTCCGGGGGGGTATTTGCTTGTTGTTCTTTCTCGCTTCAGCTGGTGCTAGGAATAGCCTCGATGCTACCACTGAGAGCGGCGCACGCTGAACAGAGCTCCTCCTCGAAAGCAACGAAAGGAAGCATGAAAACACCTCCTGACTACTGCACTGCCGTAGGCTCCTGTGCGCTCTGCGACCGTCTCACAGAAGGTATTACCTCGTACAACTCATAGTTCGAACTCGAAGTATTACAATACCTTAGTGACGCAGACGTATTTGACGTGGGCAGATGTCTTTAGGTTGCCCCTATGGTTTATCCCTGAGTTATTGTTCTATCTTGTTCGTCAAGCCCCTGAGTTTTTTTCCTCTTTTTTTTTGCAATTTTTATTCGTCAACAGCGGATGCACCTTACTGTGCTGCCACCAACCGGCGCCAAAAATTTGCTTGCTCTATCACGGCTGCTGAGGTGGCTGCTGATGCTGGCGAATCGTCAGAGGTATTTATGAAGAGCTTTTTCGCAGAAGTGTAACACTTCTCGTGTGACACTCTTATTGATGGCACAATGCGCTATGTGTGTTGTTGCCAACTTCTCGGTGCATATTAGCGCAAATTAGAAATATTTGAAGAAAATTCCGGCCGGCGATCTGCGCACTCGTGTTGTGTTTCACCTCAAATGTCTGCCCTGTTTCCTTTCTGCGCTCTCTCTCTCTCTCTGGATTCAGGTTGACACTTTCAACGGCGGGCCCGGTCCCAGCAGCCGCCACCGGTGGAAAGACAGAAACGACCCCAGTGCGAACAGCCTTCGCGCCGGTAGCGGCAGCGGCGGCAGCAGTGGCAGTGGCAGTGGCAGTTGGAAAAGCAGCAGCTCCAGCCTCCTTGGCGGCCTCCTCAGTGGGAGCAGTAGCGACAACCCCAGTGAGCTAGGAGAGCTTCAGCGTTTAGACGACGGCAGCAGCAGTGGCAGCGGTGGTGGCGGGCGGCGAGAAACACCGCGCAATGCAGGGCCCTCGATTGAGTTCTATGCGTGTGCTTCAACGCCAGAGGACGATGTCCGCTCGGTGCGTTTCGAAATTTGTTTTTGTTCTCTTTCCTCGCCCTCTCTTGTTTTTCCTTTCTTCTTCTCTCTCTCTATTAGTTGAAGCTTGCACACAAATGTCCGCACCATACGTGTATGTCTACGCATACATGGGGTTACACGTAGTTTTTACCTACGTGTATATGCATTTCCCATTTCCCAGGTGGCGTGGTTTGAAGTGTGGATGGCTGCGCTCTTTGGGGTGGCCATCTGGGGCGTGCGGACCCAGAAAAACCAACACCTCACCCTGTACGAGCGCCGGAAGAGGGCTACCAGGTAGAAAGAAGAAGAAAAGGCTTCTTTTTATGCCAACACTTTAGTGATTCATTTAGTGAAAGAGTTGAGAAGTTTACGTATTTGTACATCTAACATACGCACTAGTGTTGAAAATATGATACCCTGGTGTCTTCCATCTTGGGTTTTCTTCTAATTTTCTTCTTATACTTTTATCTTCTTATATTTTTTTCACATTTTCCAATCATTCCCCTTTTTGGATCAGTGGATCATCTGGCAACAAAGGCAGCAACGCGTCTGCCAAAGTGCGCAGTCGCAGCCGGAGCCCAAGCAGTGGGCACTCGTCACTTACCTCTACCAATGACAACCATCATAACGGCACTGCTACTAACAACAACAACAATGGTACTCCCAGCAAGGGTGACCTCAGCAGCAGCGGCAGTGGCAACAACGAACATGGCAATGGAGAACCCCTGAGTCCGTCGGTCGGGAACTTGCTGGATTTTACGACAGTGGGAATTGGTGCCAAAGAGGCGAGGTCTCCGACACCCTCCATGAAAAAGCAGGTGAGGCACGACGATGAAAACTCTTTTTCTTTTTTTTGCTTTGAATCAAGCAGTGATATTTTCTTAATAATATTATTCTTGCATATTCTTTATTAATATTTTCTTTTTTTACTCTTGTCTCTCGTTTTGTGAGTGCAGGTGCAGGACATGCCGCTCGGCGGGTCTCCGTCTCTCCTGGGCCAGGGTAAAGAACGCTTGAGCCAGCGGGGCCGGAGGTGAGGACATGTGAGAGTGGAAGTCTGGTTCTTGCTTAGAGCTTTTCTCTCCTAACACATCTCAGGCCACCTACGTATTACTGTGCTATAATTTTCGCCTGAGGCGTGCTTTTGTTGTTGCCATCTTACCGCATTTCGCGACCATGTGCATCGCCATGTAGGTAGTGCACTAAGACTTATGGATGTATCGCACCACGCGGATTGTTGATTAAAATCTTTCGTTTTTTTTTTCTTTGCTTGTCGGTTTTGGTGTGTTCTCGATCTGTTGGCTTTGGTCTTTGGCGTTTAGCACGGAGAGGTTTCCAGACTTCGATCCTGGGGTTTGAGAAGAAGAGGATACCAGCAAAGTCCTTGTTGAGGTGGCTGTTGCCGCACTAGCGATGTTAAAGCAAGCGCCAAATTAAAAAGAAGTGGGCGGTGCTGCAACGCCTTTTATAGTTCGGATGATCAAGGGACACTCAAGGGACATCCAGTGGCCACCTGGAAATCCATTGGCGCTCCTTTAATCGGAATTACTAAACGACGCACGGCAATGCCACCAGGAGACAAAGGAGGGCCTAAGAAGGGCCGTTGTATTGAGGTGCACTTGCCTTCTACTTCCACTTCGAGTAGCTCCTACTTCTGGAAACTAGATGCTCGCTTTGCGTTATCCCTCTATACTAGAGCCTTAATTGGCCTTCTGGAGCGAATTCGCTAGCGCATTTGCAGCTCAAGTGCATTCTATATGTGCCTCTGTGACTGCTGTGTGCTTGTCTTTCTTTGTTTTTGGGAGAGTATTAACTAGACTAGACTAGACTAGACGCGAGATACTTCGCCGCTAGAATCCAAACAAGGTTTACTCTTTAGTCCTTCGTTTAGAGTTTGCTTTTGGTAGTAGAGAAATACGCCGAAATATATTCTTTGCGCCGACCTCCAGCAAAATTTGGCCCTTGCGCAAGGTTTTTTTGTATAAATCTTGTTTATGTACCTCCAACTACATGGCTTTATATCCGCGCCCTGCTACTACTGTGTAGTGAACTAGCTACTAGCAAAGCCGCGTTGGTAGCACCCGGCTCCATGTTAGCAGTGCATCTGCCTTCCTAATCCCCTGCTGGAGCTGTCGCTCCGCGAGCTCTCAGTGGGCCTCTGAAGCCCGAGCTTCTTTTGAAAACGGCGAGTGGTGCGATGGAACCGCGAGTGTTCCTGTTACCATGCCTGCTTTTCAGATGTGTTGCCTTGGGGTGGGATTGCCAGGTTTCCCCGCTGCGCCACTCCAGCTGAAGACAAATATTTCACCTGGGCCAAGAGAAAGAACTTCAACCATCACCAGCATTACGGCAACATAAATGATACCACTAAGCTCTTCATGTGAATACTCCGGGATTTTGGTAATCTTTCCAAAGATAGCTTTGAGTACAGTTTCATCCTCTAAGGTCACTTCTTGAGGCTGAAAAATTAGAGAACCGCCAGCAGCTACAAACCGCTCGAAATAAGCTCGTTGTCTGCGCAAGGCCTTAAAGACCGCAAATTCATCCGATTTACTGAAGGCTGTCCATCAGGTTCTTTCATCCGGCCGCATCCGGCGCACAAAGTACATTTTGTCGCTCGATTTCTGGATGCGATCATCACACACGGCTTGGGTCGCTCAATAAAGCGAACTATGCCGCCGAGCCCTCGTACAGGTCGACTGTACTCTGACCTTCTGGATTATGCAGGTGTTCAGCAGCCACCTCCAGGACAGAGTCACAAAGCGGCGTCGGTAGAGCAGCCCTGGTGTACTTAAATAGCACCGAATAATGAGACATGGCACTTCAATTCCGCCCTTGTTTTACGTTGAAGGTAAAGATAGCCCTAGATTTGATCATCGGCGGAGTTAACTCGGCCGATTGTACCTCATTTGTATGTTTGCGGCCGGTAATTTGAGCAAAAGATCAAGTTGCGGTGAAAGAGAACAACAGTATCGTCGCTGCTACGCTACTAACTGTACACCCAACGCGCCGAGACATGAAACGTAAGCATGGCCAACGTATACCCATGGAAATCGCCTTAATCTCTTGGTTGGGCGCCCTTCGTTGAAGTCACTTCAAGTTGCCATTCTTTGACCTTTACAGGTATTTCGGGCCTATGGCTGGGTGATTCTGTACGTGTTCTGTATTTAAAAATAATGTTCAAGTGATTCAAAAATTTCGAATTTGAAGGTCAAAAACATGATGGCCTTTTGGCGATTGGTTTACGCCCCCTCTTAGCGGCTCTCGAGGTCGCTTCGGGACATTTTTTGGGGCCTGTGTCAAAAATGATAAAATGAAGCTTAAAGAGTTCAAGAACCTCAAAACTTGCTGAGAAGACCACCGCTTGGTGACTACTTCGTGACACCTTCGTTGGTGAATACCACTGCAGTTGTATAGATGATACTCTTACCCTTCTTGCGCTAGGAAGCCAGCACTTTTTACGGCTTTGAATATATCAGTTTGCTTTTTCTCCTTAATGTTCCGACTTGCAATATTGTGTGTGGCTTTCGTGCCTAGTGGAGCTTATGTTGTGGTGCTGCCTCAAAGATTTGCACGCCGGCAGAGCACACCCTCCTTGAAGCTAAGGGCGGCCACTAGCAGCAGCAGCAGTGGTGCAAGCGGTAGCTTTACGGTGCCTGTCTTCACCTCAGAACAAGCACAAACTCTAGCGTCTCAGAACTGGGTCTGTGTGCCGAATTTTCTGCCGAACGAAGCCGTGTCGAACCTGCGCGCCGACGTAATGGCACTTCGAAAGGAAGCAAAGTTCAAGGTCTGTGCACACCTGAGCACTTTTGTGATTCGACTAGTGACTAAAGACAACTTGGCATTATACTCCACATTGTAGTTTGGTCACGTGTGTAAGCCTAACCTCATTGACTCCCATTTTGATTACGTATACGCCTCTCGATGCTACTAAGTATCTAAATTTCGTCTCCATTCTTCGCATCTTACCTACACATTCTACGCACTGCTCAACATCGATACACTTATGGCGGTGTCATGAAAGGTGGCTGGCGTTGGCGAAGGCAGCACGAATGTAGTGAGCGAACAAATACGCGTGGCAGAAACCTGCTTCTTGTTGCCCAAACTGCCACCGGGTAGTGGTGGTGATGCAGCTTCGGGAGGATTAGATGCTCGCGAGGTAAGCACGTAACCTCCTTTTTTTCAAACATGATTTGGGTCAATCTCATTTGCAGATGTTAAGGCTTTTTTCTAATCATTTTTTAAAGTTGTAGTCAGTCTATGAATTTTCCTTACATTATCCGCAATAAGATTTTCTATCATTATCATCCCACGCCAACCTTTTTTAATCCTTTTTGCCGTGTGCTTTGCGTTACCACCCTCACTCAAAGAATTAGTCTATTACTTCTTCATTGTCGCGCTTGCACACATCTTCATTTTTTTCTTTGTTTCAGTCCCTGTACAGCGCGCTCGATGGCCTCGCAGCTGACCTCGGGGACCTTGCCTCGTCGTCTTCGTCTACTTCTGATAGCGCTCCTTTAGCCGGTGCTCCACCCCTCGACCCTCGTCTCAACGAAGCGCTGTACGCGTATTACCCGCAGGTAACGGATATGCTCACATTACTGTCGTAATAGAAAAATAACATTTGTACTTTACTTTATCACTTTCGTTGTTAGTGTCGCTGCGAAGCTATTCTTACCTCAAAAGTACTTGTCCTCAAAAGCGATTGAGCATTCGTTTTTGTTTGACATGTATTCTACATGTAACCATTGCTTCTCCTTCCAACTCTAAAACGTGTCGCATTAACAACACATGTGCTCTTTTAAATTGTTATGATAAAACAGGGAGGATTTTACCGGCGCCACCTCGACGCAATTCCCAACACCGCTTCGGTATGAGGGGGGGGGGGGGCTACAACTATGTTCCATGTTTTGGTTTACTTGATTCATTTCTTGCTTCCTTTCACAGCGACTTTCTAATTATCCCTTCATGTGAGTTGGCCAACTTATGCACATGTATCGTGCGTGCGTGTGCGTTTATGTGAGCGCAGGTGCTGCGAACATATTCTTACCTCTTGTACCTAAACCAAGACTGGCAACCTAGAGACGGAGGCGAACTGCGAATCCACAAAGACAGCGGCCGTGACGAGTGCGTTGAATGTTTTTTCTTCATTGTACTGCCGTTTTAGTCGGTTGCTAAAATAGACTTATTGCCTTTGCTATTCGCAAGTCGATTCTCAGCACATTGGAGGCATCTTCTTGCAACATGTGTGCAATAATTTAGTGCCATTCGGTAAACCGTATAGCCTAAATTGTACATTACTTTCGTAGTACCACGCTATTCAACTTTTTCGTTTTTTTTGCTTCAATTCTTGATCTTGCATACATTTATGTTTAGGTGTGTCGGGGAGCCCAATTTTGTGGATCTAGCCCCGCAGGCCGGCACGCTAGTGTTGTTTCGGTAACGCGTATATTAGGGCAATGCCATCCTTCCACCACAAATTTTTTTCCAACTCTTATATTACAATTTAGCTCACTCCATTACGCGTTTAACCTTTTCCAGTTTTCTTGAATATATGCCGCCTCTTTCTTCCTCTCATCGCTTCATCATTCTCTCTTTTGCTCAACTACTGTATTAGGTCGGACGCTGTGCCTCACGAAGTGCTGAACACAATGAAAGAAAGGCTGGCGGTAGTTGGGTGGTTCAACCGACGGGTGTCCCTTGCAGGTATGGGTTGGTTTCTCTCTGGGGCGTGAATGTTCAATGAATGATGCTGAAATGCGATTGTGGGTCTCGCAGGTATTTGGGCTGTGCTTCTAACCATTTCCTCTTAATGTTTACTTACACCCATAGTTGATCCGCTCTCGGTTCTTGTTAACAAAAATCATTCCTCTCAACACAGATGCATCTGCCCTGACTGGAGGAGGAGCAGGAGGAAACCCAACCAAAAGTGCAGCTCTGGTGCTAGCGGCCGGCCTCGTCCTATCAGGCCTAGTGATGATTGCGACATCTTCTTAGAAATACACCATTAGACTTATTTTGGACGCCTTATCAACGCACTATTTGCTTAATCTTGACGTAGTGGACTATGAATCAATTTTATCGCAGTTGTGGCTCCTGTGATTTCATCGAGATAACCCGGAGTTTCTCGTTTATCGCAGCGAGGTGGCTTCCTCCTTTCTTGATTCTTGCTTTTACCTACATTCAGATTCAGATAACCCCCATTCCCGATACCTAATATCGAACCAATCCATGTAAAATTTTCGATTTGGGCCGGGCTTGGTCTTCCTGGTGATTTCCCTCAGGGCTCTTAAACTCTTTGCTCTAAGTAAGGAGCGCATTTGCAGCTCAAGTGTATTCTTTATGTGCCTCTGTGACTGCTGTGTACTTGTCTTTCTTTGTTTTTGGGAGAGTATTAACTAGACTAGACTAGACTAAGGTACCTATTGGCTTTTACATCTACAAAATTCCGCTTTCGTATAATAAGCAAGCGGGAAGTTTGACATGGCTGATGCCACCACTAGGTCTAGATCCACCCAAAATCAATCGGAGCTCAGTTCTAAGAACATATTGGTTCATGTCAAATCTGGCTATGTACCCAATTTCATTGCCCTTCTCGTGCATACATGGACCATGCATAATTTTTATCGCCCCACTGCAGCAGCAGCAGCAGCAGCGGCTGCCGCCGCCGCTCACTTCCGTCAAAACCCTTAGAGTGATTCAATCATTTCGCTCCTCCAGTCGCCGCAGCAGCGGCGCCTGCTTTAGTAGCGGCTAATTCTGCGCCGCGTTCCGCTTGCTTCAACGCTAGCAGAGTCGCGAGCCGGCGCTCTTGCTCTTCTTCGCGCGCTAATTGCTGAGCAGCCCAGGCCTCTTTTTCGCGCGCAATTTCCTTCAAGTCCGCCTGTAAGAACAGGGAGAACGGTTTGAAGAAAAGATATTTCGCGCGAGCCTTGAAGGTGCACAATGCACCAGTGAAATGTACATTCCTATTCTCTTGTGCCAGTAACTCTCCTCAGTGCGCATATTTACTGGTTAATTTGAGAGTGAAGTATTGATAAATAAATACGGCGCCGACGAGAACAACAACAACAACAACACCAAAGACCATCTAGTGAACCTCGTTCATAAAGATGGTGGCGCCATCGCCCACGCCAAAGAAGGAAATAGGCGCTTCGTCGTCGTCTAAAAAGACCGCACAGGTGCCCGAGGCTTTGTCGCCGGTCTCAAAGTAAAGCACCTTTGGCAACAAACATATCAATTGTGCATTGACGTGCGAAAAAAAGAAGTGAAGTATCTTTTGAAAACGAAGTGGGCAGAACGAGGGAAGGGGAAAATGATGAAGAAGAAAATACAAAAAGCACCATAAAGTCTTTTTATTCCCCCTCTCTCTAACTTGTACATCCTATATTCATAATCATAATCATCATAATCATCTTTATCATGCATTCCTCTCTCACCTGCTGCTCGGGCTCTAAATCAAAGAGGCGCTTGCAGAGCAACTTGAGTTTGTTGACTTGAAACGAAGCAGGCAATTTCTTGGCCACGGGCTCCTTCTCAATTGAACCCGCTGCCATCGACCGCAACTGATGATTGGTTCGTAATTAATTTAATCGTTAGTTGCACATATAGAAGTACTTATTGGGATATCAGTACAGGTTAGCAGCTGCGGTATGAATTATTCGCACATTTGAATGGATGTTCAGTATCACGGGGATCGAAAAGGGGATAAATTTGACATGAAAAATTGGAAAGTAAACAAATCAGGGAGAAAAAAAAAAAGCGAGAAAAACAAACAAATTTCAATACGAGCGAATGCGCGCAACCTTTCTCTTCCAAGATCATTGCTGATGATGTCATGTCAGCTTACCGTCACGTTGAACACTTCGACAGCCGAAAGCGCCCCCGTGCCGCCAGCGCCTTGAGGAGTGAGCTGAGTGCCAAAAGTCGCGTACAGGGGAGCAAACCTGGCATAAAACAAAAAGACAAAAACATAATAAGAAGAAATAGCACAGCGGATTGTGTTGTGGTTATATTAGGTACAAGAATTTGGAGATGGGAGGAAGAGAGAGGGGGGGGGGGGGCTCAACCAAAAATTGATACACATATACATACACCTATCCCTCTCCCTCCCTCTCTCTCATTCACACACACGTCTCCAAAACAATTACAATGTGATAAATACCGCGGCTCTCGTTGCAGCACCGCTGCGCACGCCGGTGAGGATTCCGCCAATTGAGGCAAATTCGACAGCGCCGCCTTTAAGAGAAATCATATATTCGCAAATACGCGTGTGGGTTTGGGACTTATGGCTAAATACAATAAGGGGGAAGGAAGCCCGAAAAATTGAAATTTGTCCAGATGATGTCTCGCATACAAGCACATGGTCACGTATGCAGCGCAGGGCAATTATCTATTTACAGTGTATACTTAGAGTACCCACATGCGTATACTCTTGCTCGTGCACACACCCAGTAGCGCACACAGATGAATCATGCACTGCTCCACCTTGCTCGAATATAATATACGAGTAAAATATCACACTCACCAGGGCGTCGGGCCCGGCCACCCCGGCGTCGGTTTGGCATTTGGACAGCTCCCGCATCACACGCCGCAGGTAAGTCTTCTCCGCCTGGCAAGAATCAGCAAAGAAAGGCAAGAGCGAAGTATGGCGTCAGTGAGAGAACAGGAAAGAAGAATGAGGTGATCATTCAAACACGAGGTCAAGTACCAGAAAACGCTTCCAATCGCACGAAAAGCAACACTATCAATAAAGAAAAAAACTTGCAAGTATTCATTGAAGGTTTGAAGTAGGTGGGATTTAGGAGGAAAAATATATCAAGGGGTGATTCAAGGCTCCATCAGGCAATGTACGTAGGTATTTCCCTAATACAATATACCCCTTCAAACCAACCTCGAGGCGCTCCTTGAGCCGCACGTTCGATCCGTTGAACATGGTCAAGAACGGCATCCGCGCAATCGCTAAAGTGCGCACCTGGAGGAGTGAAACAGGCGGCGGCGACGCATTATTATATACGAGCAAGATTGCATAACGATACGGTAGAAAGTTACTGGCAAACTGAATTTTAAAAAAACGCAAATCCAGACTGAAAGAAAGAAAAGACTACCGCATCTCCAACTGATAGTTCTCATTCCTGCCAGAGCCCATGACACTAAACCTATGATACGGGGATTTACATACTTCAAGAAGTCTCAAAATATACACACAAATAAAGCAAAAGAGCAGTCAATACCTCCGACGCGCCCAGGCCCGCAATCACGGGGGTGTTGCCCATGAGCCGCAGGACTCGCACGCCGCGGTGAAACGAGCCCTGGGTGCTCAGGGCCGCCATCCGATCGAGCGCTTCTTGCTCTTCCCACCCCACCCCGTCGCGCTTCTGGTGGTCGTTCGGGCCGTTCATCTGTTGTTGTTGTTGTGTGTGGGGGGGTTATATTAGAGGTGACGGTGGTGGTGGTGGTGACGATGATAAAGAATTCAAATTCGCATTTTGACGGATTGAGGTGATGACAGTTGGAGTTACTAGTAGCATTTTGATTGAAAAGGAGGCTTAGTAGCAACGGCAACAGTAATTTCACCAATTACGCCAACACAAACATCGTCATCAACAACACCAAAAATATACATGTTGAAGTTTCCACAGCAACAGAGAGGAAACAGCAAAGACTCTACCGCCAACAATGACAACAAGCAAGCAATAGGAAGCGAGAATCAAGATGCCAACCTTGGAGTCGGCGGTGTGCACGCCGTAGGTGTTGAGCGCGTCGAGGTCCGCCCATGAAGAGAGGCGGGTGCCCGACAAAGCAAACTGCACAAAAGACGACGACAGTAGCAGGCGAGAAAGAGACAGAAAAAAAAAACAGAGAAGGAAAGGAGCAAAAAGTAAATGCTAAATGAATAGATCAAGAAATACTCGAAGAATGCTAGTTTCTCATCAAGTACCTAACTTATGTGACCAAAGAGAGTCTGTTTGCATGTGTGGAAGCATATCAATGTTGTAGTACCACAAAAATACGGTTGCGATGTTGTACACATTTGAACTCTAATATACTACCTGAAAGATATGCCCAAACGGCGCCGCTTTGCACGCTTCTTCCAGCGGCGATCCAGGCACGAAATCCACCACTTCGGCTCCTTTTGCGTCCCAGCTGGTTGGTAGACGAAGAAGAAGAAGAAGAACAGGAAGAAGAAAAGAAGAAAAAAGAAATTAGAATATAATTAGATATAAGAAAACGCAAAAAAATAATAGGTGAAAGGTTCAAGCATTCCCAAATTGATGTGGCCTCTTTTGCCTTCAGTCTCTCTCCTTCCTCGTCTCCTGCTCTATTCTTCTATTTGGTCTCTCTCCTTAACCTCAGATTGGCACCAGACTAGCTCAAGCGCTATCTCACCGGTCGGCGCCGGTGATCGCTTCCTTGGGAATGGCGGCATGCTCGACCATTTTCGGCACATAAGTGGAGTCGTCACCACTACTACCACCACCACTACCACCACCGGCAGGTTGTTCGTTCGCTTCATCCACTCCTGTCACCGCTGGTGCTGATGGTGCTGGCGCTGGTGCTGGCGGCAAGGGCAGGTCAGTCGGAACAGCAGCAGCAGCAGCAGCAGCAGCAGTGGTGGCATTTTGGACTCCTCCCCCATGAGAGGGGGAGGAAGAGGGCGGCAGCGGCCAGACGTTGGGCAGGGCGTTGTCGGTCAAGGCGAGCTGCTGCAAGCGAGGCAGCCACGCGAAGCGCAGGACCTATTACATGATATTAGGAAAGGTGGCGACGAGGTGTAAGCAGAAAACACTCTATAAATTGAAAAAAGAAGAAGAAGAAGAAGAAGAAGCACGAGCTGTTCTAAAAAAAAGGAGAAGGAAATTAAAAAAAAAACGAGGAGGGCTCATTCCTTGTCTTGTGTGAGCACTTACTTGACGCCACGAGACCAGCCCGGCGTTGGACAAATCCAAATGGTGCAGCCGCGAGAAGCCCTGTGGAAAAAGAAGGGCGGAGGGGGGGAGAGATACATTGGTGTGCTAATCTCTCTTCAATCTCTCAATCTCTCAGCACACCTCTTTCCATTTGGTTTCTTTCTCCATTCGTGCTCACCCAGAACACCTCTCTACTCTACAGGTGAGTACCTGCACCCTTGGCCATTTGGCATCGTCGCCCAACACCAAGTCAGCCGCAGCCGTCAAAGCGGCCACGTCGCCTGGGGCGGCGACAGTTTCTGCCTCTTCAACCGCTGCGGCGGTGGCAGCACTGTCGCCTCCTGCCAATACCACCTGCAATATTATGGGTAGATAATTATGATGTCACAAACAAGGAGACGAAGAATGCAGAGAGCGTAACAAAGAATGAACGGCACCAGGAAGCAGTGATGAAAACAAAAAATTAAACATAGTATCCCAACTCTTCCTCCTCCTCTCTCTCCCCCCCCTGTCCTCTGATGTGATTTCTAACCTCAAGATCCGAGAGCTCGTTGTAGGCCAAGCTCAGTTGCTCCACCACTGGCAGGCCTTGCGCTAGGGTTTGCACCTAATATGGTATTTTATGTACATAGCATTTTAAGAAAACCAAACAAAAAAGGGAGAGAGATAAGACAACAGCAAATGGGTAGATCAAACAAAGCGACCCCAAACAAACACGAAGTGAATTCCATTTCTTTGACGCTAGTAATACGAGAGTTGTTAACAAGATTTCTCTTTTGTTCTGTTCACGCCATACAAAAGCATGCAAAAGTGGAACGACATGAGGAGGAGCATGCAACACACGCACACACCTGGGCCCAGCTCCGGAGGCCACACGAATTCATCACCAAGCACTTGAGCTGCCCGAAGCAGGTTGCCTCGGGCTGCAGCATCGGCACCGCCAGGCTTAAGCTAGGCATGTGCATGCGGTTCCCGCTGCAGCGCAGTTCCCGCAAGGCGGGCAGTTGAACACAGAGCTTGGTGAGCTCGCTCCAGTCGTACAGCAAATTGCCCTGCACGTCTAAGGTTTCCACCTAAGTAGAGGGGGAAATGGCCATGGCACGAGTATTTAAAAAAAAAACATAACAACACACGCGTGCATAAGCATAAGCATAAGCACAAGCGGAATCAGAAGTACAATAGACTTGATAATGCTCCTAGAAACCAAGAAGAACTACTGCTGCCACCACCTATAGTACCACCTTCCGTACCACCCACCAACAGATTTACCGTCCCATCACATGTACTAATGCATGCTGTACTAATGCATGCTGCCGTTGCGAGTTTTTCTCGTGCTACAGCTAGCATTGCACTAGGAGAGCAGCCAAAAGCTGCTTTCACAGTAAAAGCACTATCCACAAATACAGACCACCAAATAATTCGGCCACAGCACATGCACCACTACTCCAAGTCAATCGCATGTACCTTGGGCGCCACCACGGCTGCGTCGTCGCCTCCCAAACAAATCTGGTCGTCGCGGCAGGTTACCGCCGACAAGTCTTCCACTTGCTGGTTCTGCCGAATCTGCAGCTCACCGTAGAGTTCAATGGGCAACACCCGGCCGTTCCAGGTTTTTACATGTGCAACCTCGGTGTTAAGCTGACGCGTCGAGGAGTCGGACACCCGTTCTTCGTGCATTTTCAGGTACCTTTCGGCAATAAACAGAGATAGAAAGAGGGGGAGACAGATGAGTGAGAAAGAGACGATAAAGAGTAACGGATAAGAAAGGCGATAACGAAAGAAAACAGGAGACTTTGTAATCACTTTCAGCCACATCAAGGTGAAAAGAACCACCCAAAACTTGTGGAACACCGCACTCTCCTTGCTATGCCAAACATACCTCTTTCGCATAACGTTCCCAAAAGTATCGCCTCGAGTCAGCATTTTCGGCTTGATGAACGAGCCAGCGCCGTCTACGCATGTGAAATGCGCCACCTGAAGGGTGGTATGTCGTACAAAAAAAAGGAAGAAATGGCAACAACGGCAGTTGAAAAAGAAGACGTAATGTAGCACGTGCGAATCTGCTATTTGAAAGAACTGTCAGATGGCGATGAGAAATGCTTTCAAATCGTGGTGCTCTTTCCATACTCGCTACGGCATGCGAATTTGCATACGAGTAATTCAGAGCCCCTCACACGCAACTCGGTATTTTTAAAATCAACGATTAAGACTCTTGAATATTGCACTCGGCGTATGAATTCCCCACCTAGCCAACTAGTACCTTAACGCCGTCGGCGGCTCGAACAGCGGATCCATCGTGCTTCCCTCGGCTAGCATCATCCCACTCCTGCAAGTTTAGGGGGAGCACAACATACAGCACGCATTAACACAGGACTGAACAAGAGGTAAACTCGCGAACATGCGATGCGTGGCTGATTTTGGCGCAAGCGTAAAGTGTGAGCAAGCAAATCCAGCGGCAGGAATAGGTGAGACTATTCCGAATGAAATAAATGTGAGAAGCAGGCAACGGTTTGCAGGTGTGACGAACGAAGCTAATATGATGCCCAACTCCATCATTCATCATACAAATGGTGCGCTCTAAAAGCCTCGAGAAATCGATAATATCTACATCAATTTGCTAGCGGAGCGTCAAGCGCATTTAGCTTTAGTCAATAGGCTGGTGAAGTTCAAATTTGTTCATGTAAGTGGAGTTCAGGTAAAACAGTTACCACGCCGAGATAGATGGCTGCCTGGTCCTTCGCAGACGCTACGCTACCAATGTACCGCACGGTAGCTGCATGACCCGTAGTGGCATCGCGCACGCGCTCGCCTATCGTGTAAGGCCGCTCGCCTGCCTGAAACTCGTAGCTCTGGAAGCCTGCTTCTTGTGCCATTTTCAAAGTAAGTAGTTTTACTTTTTTTCTTGTGTGATGCTCAGTGTTGTACTCTAAGGCTTAGAGCCGTTCTTTCCCGGAATGAAAAAACCTCGATTCTTGATTATCGAGATTTTCTTGGTTTGCTGGTTCTTTCCCGGATGCACAACTCAGAAAACCTTGATTCAGCAGCTTCAGTGCTTCAGATCGATTCCTCTCACTTTTCAAAAATGGTGCTAGCTTGTCGTTCGCATTATAATCAATAGCGCGACCATATGAAAAGTTGCACTCCCAAGAACTTCACAGAGTCTAGCTTTAGATGTTACCGAGCAAAGATCGTACCCATTTTTAGGTTCAGTTTATTCTGAGACCCACACCAA
>Ga0307930_1000541_pt1 | contig 30388 bp, 43 predicted proteins | sample OrgLakmetageno46_FD_203161 | JGI IMG/M metagenome (GOLD analysis project Ga0307930, IMG submission 203161) | Saline water microbial communities from Organic Lake, Antarctica - #46 | ecosystem: Environmental > Aquatic > Non-marine Saline and Alkaline > Saline | place: Antarctica: Organic Lake...
TGAGCCGCCTAGGGTTAAGTCTGACTGGGCTGAGTGCCCTTTTGCGTAACGCAATTGTAATCATGTTCTCTCGAGGTATCCTCCAGCCGTTAGGCATCAGGTTGTTTGGGAATGGAGTGAGTCAGCTGTCTAGTGGGGTTTGTAATCTCCTCTAGGAGCTGCAGATCAACACCCGTCTCTGCTCCTTCTCTGGGTCTTTCCTATGTAAAATCGAATGAATTGAGTTGGTTGATCGTAAAGGCAAATACCAAGAAATATGCCGAATTATTCCAAAAATAAGGAAATTTAATGCTTTTAGCCCTGCTTGGCCTTTTTATGGATCGCCGCGCGCATGGACACGAAGGAAAAGATAGCACCAGCGGCCATGAAGCCCAGTAAGACGAGAAAATTGGTGGCAATGCTAAGGTCGGCAGCACCAGTGGCTTCAAGGTACGCTTCTCCGTTCACGTAGCACGCACTCTGTTGGTGCCACAAGGGAGCGAATAACGGGATGGAGGGATAAGGAATACGCACATGTAAAGTTGCTGCAGGAATTCTCATTTCGAGCAGAATATTTTCGTGATGATGAGAAAAGGACACTTGTAAAAAATACGTGAAATGAAAATGAAAAATCAAGTTGAGAAATGAGGAAGTCAAAGTATTGATGGATAAAGTAGGCACCTGGCAGAGGGCAACGTCGCCTTCAGGACTGCAGTCGTCAAAGGTGACGTCTTGCCACTGGTTCATCTTCAGCACATTGAAGGCATACCGCAGGAATGAAATCTCGTACAACCAGCGGAAGAAAAACGGAATTTCTTCGTAGGGCAGAAAGAAGCCAGAAAAGAGCATGAGCGGCATGAGCACGGGAATGATCATCCCTTGGGCTTCTTGGATGTCCTTTGCGTGCGTGCCCACCTGCACAGCATGACCACAACATATTTCACGATCAGCAGATTGAAGCAACAGTGCGAAGGAGGTCAAAAACTACACCGAGAATTTTTTTTTCTTCCATATTATCTCGTAGTTTCGCACATACAATAATCATACCACCATCGCACGAAATTTGACGTTATTTTTTCTGTTGTTACCAAGATGCCGAGGGCTGCCCCAAGCACAGAAAGCATGGCGACCACGGTCAAAAAGATGAGCAACTGGGGAGCGGACAGCTCTAAGCCAACCAGCAAGTACGCTGGCACGCCGAGAATGATCGCGTTTATGGCTTCGAAAAACGATCTTGAGAGCTGAAGGAAATAATTGGATCGGAGGACAAGAGATCAATCATAACTGTCACAGGACTGCAATGTCGACGCCAATGACATGAACGGCTCAAATTTCTCGTCTACTCTCTCTCCTATCTAAAAGAAATATTCCTGTAGTGAATCCATTTTTATGGACGTATGCAGAAATGTGTTACCAGCTCAGCGAAGAAGTACGGCCCTACAGCGTAGTAGCGGTTTCGGAACTCGCGCTGAATCAGCGCCCGCGTCAACGGGTACTTGATGATGAACCCAAACAAGGTGTCAAAGACCGCGGAAAAACAGCAGAAAAACATGGGCCCTTCCACCGTGAAAATTTTGGACTGAGTTTTGTCGCCGCGGCCTTGGTTCAACCAAATGATCCCGAAGAGAATCCCTACACTGGCTTTCAGGCCAATCCCACCCATCTGCGAAATGGAAGAAACAAAAGCGCACGGAAGGTCCATGCGCACAACTAGGTAACGACCGAATGCAAGGAACAGAAAGAGTTGTCTTCGAGAAGCTCCAACAGACGGAAAAAAAAACTCACGAGTTTCGTTTTGTCCTTGACGTAGTCCGTCGTGCAGCGCTCCGTCAGAGTGCAAAACTGCGACCACAAGCTGGTGCGCCCACTGGCTTCTGCTGCCGCCGCTGCGGCTGCCTCCACGTCGCTGGCGTTGCCCATGGCGTGCGCGTTGAGGGCGAGTTTGGCGGTGGCATCGACGGAACCGTCGTGCTCCGCCCAGGCTTTCGCAAAGAACGCGGGGTCCTTGAGCTTCTCAGCTCGGTCGGGGTCACTGCCATCGGTAATACTCTTCTTGCTGCTGTCGCTGCTGCTGCTGCTGCTGCCGCTGTTGTTCTTGTCATTGTCGTCGCCTTTTTGAGACTCTTGCAGCACGTCAAAGTAGTAGTCCATGGGGTTCTCGTGTGGAGGCGCCTCAAACCCTAGACCAGAAAAGTACCCCTGTACCTCAGGCACGGGCCCCTGAAACACGACCTGGCCGTCTTTCAAAAGCACGAGGGAGTCGAAGAGCGAAAAAATGCGCCAGCTCGGCTGGTGAATCACCGTAATGACGGTGCGCCCTTCGTCATGGGCCAAAGACTGCAAAATTTCAATCACGCTCCGCGCCATCTTGGAATCGAGGCCGCTGGTTGGCTCGTCCACAAAGAGCACTGCAGGGTTGACGATGAGCTCGCAGCCAATGCTGGTGCGCTTCTTCTCCCCACCGCTCACGCCGCGAATGTCTTCGTTGCCGACCGGCGTGTCGGCGCACTTGGTGAGCTCCAGCCGCTTCAACATCGCTTCGGCCGCCGCCACTTTCTCTTCCTTGGGCACCGAGTCGCCCAAGCGCAAGCGCGCTACGTAAGTGAAGGTTTCCCGGGGGGTCAAGGCGCCGTACAGGGTGTCTTCTTGGGGAATCACTGCGCACATGGCGATGAAGTTCTTGGGCCTCGGGGCACCGTTGAACATGATCTACAGTAGCGTGCAATAACAAAACAAACTCATCAACCCAATAGATAACAGAGAAAAAAATAACGCAGCATTTCAGGGCTTCAGAAAATATTGCTGAAGTGTGGGAATAGAGTAACAAGCAGCAGTTTGCACCAAAAGGCGCGCGGTGGCGATCGAACCTCTCCAGTAATCTTGCCCACGCCGGTGAGGCAGTTCAGGAGAGTTGTCTTGCCCGCGCCCGAGGGTCCCATCAGAGCAGTCAACTACAAGAAATGAAAAAGAGAAAGGGATAGAGGAAAAGACGAAGATAGTGGACGTTGTAAAGTCAGAACTCAGTACGCTCGCTTTCAACAGTGCATTAACTCTATTGAGGAAGCGCCCACGCTTGCCAAAAAGGTTAAATGAATGACTCATTGATGCAAATGTTCGTTAGTGTTGCTAAAGCCGGTACAAAATGTGAAACATGGTGTGAATCAATGGTTCGGTGAAATGTGGGAGTTCAAGCTAGAATACAAAAGCAAACAAAGGAGTTGTTGTGCCACGTTGCCACAGTGATCGCACCTTCGAGGCCCCGAAAGTAGCATTGACGTTTGTCAGCGCCAACTTGCGCGATTTCACGTCACGGCCCACCTCAATGCTCAGATTCTCGCAAGTAATCTGCATCGCAGCCAAAGGAGCAACACTTATGCTACACGGAAACATAATTACATAGGTCAAACTTCAGAGACGGTACTGTAGCTATGTGAGGTACCTGAATCTTGGGACCTGAATTTGCGCTACCAGAAGCACCGCTAGAAGATTTTATGGCCTGAAACTCCGAGGCTGTCAGCCCATCTGACACTAGCTTTGGCATTTGAGCGACGCGTGTGATTGTGCGCGGAACAGAGAGCACTTGTGCTATTGCTATTACAACTCTGCACGTAACAGCTCACTTCGTAACTCGAATGACGCAAGCGGACGCAATTCCGACGGAATCTTTGCAACTCGCAACACGCTTTCTTTTTTTTGCCGCGGCTGCGGCACGGAAAAATCCCAGTTTGACGTAAGTACACGTGCGTACCCCGTACAACTGTACTACAGTAACCTCCTTCGTAGAGGCAGGCAGGCTTGGGCGAACATGGAGCGAAGAGCCTCTGACGTTTTTTGTATTTTTTCCTACAGTAGCCTTCTCGCTATTCGAGTAACTACTAGAAGCAAGCTCTAGCTAGCTAGCCTGAATTGCAGCAGCGATAGTTAGTGGCCATGGACTGGGCCGAAGAGTGCGCTGATATACCACTGGCCGACCTACCTAATGAGAACCCCGAGTCTACTGCTGGTGGCAAGGGCAAAGGCGGCAAAAACGACAGACAAAAGAGTGGGAGTCGCGGTGGTGGAGGCGGCGGCGGCGGCAAAGTGGCTGGGCATGATATGAAATTCTGGGCAACGGTAAGGATGGCACATTTTGTCTTGCAAAACTATCCTGCATATCGCCACTGGTCATTCTTGCCTTTTGACTCTTCTTGCTAGGATCTACCACTCCTTACTGACGTAGCTTGCCTTGCATCGCTTCCGCCAAGTCGGCGACTTCGCGCTTGAGCTAGTGGCTTTGCTCCTGTCTATGTCATCTTACTCGTAAAAATCATGATATGCCTAGGTGTACACATGCTTGGCGTGCAAGATCGAGATTAGCGGTGAAACATCCTTTGTGCAGCACTGCCAGGGCGCGAAGCACATCGCGAAGTCGAAGCGCAAGGGCTTCGCTGGGCTGGCACCCAACCGCGGAGGCGTTACTCCTGACGTGTCCGATTCTCTCATTCGCCGCTGCGCCGAGAGCCCAAACGAGAGTGGCGGCGGCAATGGCAAAAAAGGCAAAAAGGGTGGCGGGCCAGCGGCGGCGCCGGTCGTGGACGTTGGCTGCAGCTGCATGAAGTGCAGATTTGACCGGCACCGCAACCCCCCGAGCCATTTCATACCTATGGACTACAGCTACTGCTGCTCGCTGTGCCGCATGTCGAATGGCGCTCAGCATGGGGGCCACTGCGAAAAACGCCTTCGGACAGTGCCCCTTTTTGGCCACAACGGACAGGTGCGTATTGCTTTCAGGGGCAGTAAGCTAGTAAGCTAGGTCAAGAAATTGTGCGCTTGATTTGTGACAGCCCATTTAACCTTAATTCCTGTAGCAACATTGCAACATAAGTGTGACACACCTGCTGCTGACCTGATTTAACGAGTAGCCTCTTTCCTTCTTCTCAAATTCCTTACCCTTTCACCACCCTTTGCCTTCTTGTCTCTCCCTCCATACTCCTCGCGCGCGCGTATGTGCTCTTTGAAGTCGGCGGCAGCCAAGCAAGCAAGAGCCAATGCCCATCTCGCGTCAGCGAGTTTGTCGAGCGACTTGCTTGACTCGCTGTCGGAAGCCTTGTCGCGGAACAAGTCCGACACCGAGCTCTTGGCTCAACTCGAAGAAGAAGCCCAAGAAGAAGCAGCAGCTGCTGCTAGCGCTTGGTCATCTGGTGCGCAGCCCATGAGCCGGAGCAGGAGCGAGGGGTCGGCTGCATCGCCAATGGCTTTGTCTGGCTCGGCTGGCGCGGTTGCTGCCACTGAGGATGGGGCGAACCCACTGCTGGACGGCGGAGCCCCGATGCTGCTGCAACACGAAGAAACCCCAGCTGAAGCCAAGTTGCGCAAGTACAAGGAATTTCTGGCCGCGGAAGCTGAGGAGGAAGAAAGGGCCGCTGCTGCTGCTGCAGGCGCCACTGCCACTGCGAACGTTCCCACCGGAGGGGAGTCCGTGGACGGAAAGAAGGACGATGCCGAAGGTGTGCTTTCGATGGACGGCTCGCTGCCAGGTTCAGCTTCCGCGGCGCCCTCCAACGATTTCTCTGCTGACACTACGCAAGTCGTCGCCCCGGTTGTGGCGGAAGCGCCAGTACCAGTACCAGTACCAGTACCTACACCAGTACTAGTACCAGTACCTACACCAACACCAACACCAGCGCCAGCGCCAGCGCCAGCACCCCCACCACCGCCGCCGGCAGCAGCAGCGCCCACGTGGGTGTGCAGATCGTGCGCGTTCAACGGCAACCCGGACGACGCTGAAAAATGCCGCTGCGGTCGCCGCCGCCCGTTAGCTTCTAAGAAGGCAGCGCCCAAGGCAGCTGTGCCTGCTCCTGCTGCTGCACCGGCTGCTGCACCGGCTGCAGCCGCTCAGGCACCAACGCCAGCACCAGCGCCAGCAGCAAAAGAGGCAGACCCATGGGCAGTTGCTCTCGCCGCAGCAGCGCCCGCAGGCCCTTCTATACCAACTTCTTCCTCCAGCTCCTCTGCCAAAGCTTCAGCTCCTGCTTCTACCACAACCACCACCACGAAGGCGCCTGCAGCTGCTGCTTCCTCAGCAGCGGCTTCCTCAGCAGCAGCACCACCTCTGGCTGGGAACAGCCGCTGGCAGCGTGACGACGACCACAAGTCCTCCTCAGCGTCGTCGTCGTCTTCCTCGTCTGACTTGGCGGGAAGCAAGGGTGCCGCAGCCGTAGGAGGCGATGGTGGTCCAGGAGCGAGGCGGCGAGCGCCCGCGCCGGACCAGACCCCACCGCCGATGCTACGCCCCAACGAGCCTACTTGGGGCCAGGCCAACAAGAAGAAAGGCGCCAGCGAAGAGGAATACCTCGGCCCAATGGGCGACCAACGCAAGAGTTTGCCGGTGTTTGGGTACCGGGAAGAGCTGCTCAAGACCATTGCCAACAACAGCGTGGTGGTGGTGGAGGGAGAAACCGGTGATATATTTATATATGAGAAAAGAAAACAAGCAGAGAAGAATATAAACAAATGAACCAGTACGCTCTTGTCAGCTTGCTCATTTTTTCCTTTCTTGACTGCCCTTTCTTCGCTCCTTTTCTCCCTTCCTATCCTTGTCTTTATCCCCCATCGCTCACGAACGAAAGGCTCGGGCAAGACCACTCAAGTCCCGCAGTACTGCTTGGAGCAGGCCGCCGCCCAGGGCAAGACTTGCAACATCGTCGTGGCGCAACCCCGGCGCATCTCGGCCATGTCGGTGGCCGAGCGGGTAGCGGCCGAGCGCGGGGACCGCATCGGCGACACGGTAAATTGCTGTGATTGTATCATATTAGAGGATCATATCGCGCAAGGAATGTTATGCTGTGTTGTTTCCTTCTGAAATGAAGAGAGGAAGACACCAAAACCCGTCGAATTTAAACTTTTTTTACTGAATGAATGATTTTTACTCCCTCCTTTCCTTTCCTTATTTTCTTTTTCTTTTTCCCCTTGGTATTTCCTTAGGTTGGCTACACGATTCGCCTGGAGTCGAAAGCTAGCGCCAACACCCGCTTGCTGTTTTGCACCACGGGCATCTTGCTGAAGCGCTTAGAAGACGACAACGAACTCGAAAACGTGACGCACGTCTTTGTGGACGAGGTATGGCTGCCATGTTTGACTATTTTATTTGTTATGATTGATATTGTTGCACATTGTTTACAAAAACTCTTATCGCATACTTCTTTCCCGTTTTCCATCTTATAGCGCCCGGTATTTTGCATGATCCGCTGTACTGTTTTCTTCTGCTTCTTTAATTCCTTCTTTCTTCACTTTTCTAACACCCACCTGTTTTTCAGGTCCACGAGCGGTCGATCGAGTCAGACTTTCTGCTCATGGTGCTCCGCGACCTCTTGGTGAAACGCCCTTCCCTGCGGATTGTCCTCATGTCCGCCACTCTCGATGCCGACCTGTTCCACCGGTATTTTGGCGGCGCGCCGTCGGTGAAGTTCCCCGGCCGCACCTTCCCTGTAACGGAGCTTTACTTGGAGCATGCGCTGGAGCTGACCCAGCACCAGGTGGGTCCAGTAGTAGAGAGATTGCAGTTAACAGTGTAGCACTTGAGGAATTATTTGGTACAGATTCCTTTCTCTCTATCAAAAACGCAAAAGATCTCCATAGCAATTGCGAATTTAGAGCTTTATGGAGCCCTTGCGTTTACTGCATCAACCGAAGATTTGTTTGCGTGATTTTGAGTTGGGTATGACCTTTAGCTCTACGTGCTACTACTATTTCCCATGCCTTTAGGTGCGGCCGCGTGACGACTGGGCTCGCCGAGGCAACAACAACAACAGTGGTGGCGCAGCAACAGCAGCAGCAGCAGCAGCAGCAGCAGCAGGTGGCGGTGTCGACACTCGTGACGACGAAGCCCTGACTCAGTTTGAGCTCAGCCAGCGCTATTCGAACAACTCCATAACAGCGCACAAAGCCATGTTAGCCCTCGACCACAATGCAATTGACTATGAGCTGGTGGTTCAGGTGCGTGAATTTCACACCCTCGTTCTTTTGAACATGCCTCTTCAATTTTTTCTCCCTCTTTTTCGTTCCTCACTTTGCGCCTTCGGTACCCACAATTCATGCTGAGAACATCAGATTTCTCAAAAATAGCTTTTGAAATTGTGTTCTTTTCGACATGTGTATCTTAAACGTGGTGGTGAACGAACGACAACCACAACGATGGGCTCAGGTGGTGGAATGGATGGGTCGTTTGAATGCAAACACCGCCGCCGGCGACGTGAGTAAATGGCTGACGAGTTTCACCAGCGGCAAAGCTTTGCAGAGTGGGGGGCTCCCAGCGCCAGGCGTGAACACGCACCACCAGAACATAAGCCGCATTGGTCGAGCCAGCAGCAGCAGCAGTGCCAGTGGCGGCGGCAAAGGCGGAAGCAGTGGGAATGGCGAAAACAATGCAGTGCTGGTGTTTTTGCCGGGAATCAAGGAAATCACAACGGTAGGGTTTATGTGTGTGTATGTGTGCGTGGAATTGTTCTCCTCATCTGCTCTCACTTTTATTTTTGGATTGTTACGAGTAGCTGAACATTCAAATTTTTACTTTTTTCTCCACTCATTCATAATGCTTTCAAATACGCGTGTCCTGACCCTGACATATTTACTCAGTACTTGTTTGTCTCCTCTGTGTTTACATTCTGCTGCTACTAGGTGTGCGAAATGCTCTTGTCGCTGCCGGCGTTTCGGTCCGAGCCGGCCAAGAGCTGGGTGCTGCCGCTGCACTCCGCCGTGCCGCCCGAAGACCAAAGGAAATGCTTCCAGAAACCCCCTCCGGGGGCCCGCAAAGTCGTGCTCGCCACCAACATGTAAGGGATGAGGCCACATCGCTACCCTAACTTATTCTGCGTCTCTCTTCTCTACCTCTTACCCCCCCCCTCTCCTGTCTTCTCTCTCTTGAACTTTTCTCACAAAGGGTGCTCTCTTTATCATTTTTTTTTTTACTTCTCATTCGCCCCCTTTTCTCTCACCCCGTTCCTCCTTTCCCAGTGCGGAGACCGCCATCACGGTGGATGACGTAGCCTTCGTGGTGGACACGGGACGCATGAAAGAAAACCGCTTCGACCCTGCCAAGCGAATGGCCAGCTTAGACGATTGCCTGGTAATACTGGTTGAAGAATTCATGATGAGGATGAGGATGATTATTTATACTGCTTCCTGATTACTTTCGTAGTCATGTTCAATCTCTTCTTGTTCTTCACCTTCTATCATATTTTTTGCGTGTCCGCGTTGCCACTGCTGATTGTTTGTTTGCCTGATTGATTGCTCAATTGGCTGGCTCATGGACAGGTGGCTCGAGCCAACGCCCGGCAGCGGCGCGGGCGCGCAGGGCGGGTGCGGGCAGGCGTAGCCGTGCACTTGTTCACGTCCCACCGGCACTTGCACGTGTGCACGGCGGCGCAAGCTCCCGAAGTGCAGCGCGTGCCGCTCGAGCAGCTGGTGCTGCGGATCAAAGCCCTGAAATACCCGGGCACAGCCGCGGAGGTAAATCAAAGAGTGCTCGAGATGAGATAGAGAGAGAGAGTGCCATTCGGCCTAGCGCTTATATTATTCGTTTTTCGATCATAATGTGTAGTTCCCTTGTGTGCTCCTACATTCGCTGGCCCTTTTCGCCCTCGATTGACCCTCTTCTGCCTTGCTTGCTCGTTATCATTTTTGCGTCTTCATTCTTTTTCCCGCTCACTTTCGATCCTATTTCCTGCTTCGTTATTTCCTTCTTCTTGTCCTTCTCCTTCCCCCCCTCATTCAACCCATCCCTCAGGTGTGCGAGCGGCTGGTGGAGCCTCCTGCCAAGCAAGCCGTGGCGCGCGCCGTCTCCGAACTGGTGTCCCTCGAAGCGTTGGCGCTGGAAGACGAGGAAGACGATGCTAGCGGAGGTGGAGGCGGGAACGCTGCGCCGGGGAGTTGGAGCCGTGGGCAACAACCGGTGTCTGGAGCCCGGGGCCAGGCTCGGCGCAAGCGGGAGGTAGGCTCACTCAAGTTATTGGAATGAAATCTGTGCTATTTTGTACTGCTAGTACTTACACGTGGGAGTGGTTGCCGTAATTTTCAAATCTGATGGTCCATTTATTAGCCTCGTCTCATGTACTTTTCTTTCAAAACCCTTGCAATGTGCATTCGCTTATTTATTTTTCTCGCTCGTTTTCATTGTCATCGTGTACATAACACAGGTGCTCACTCCCCTAGGGGTGCATCTGGCGTCTTTGCCCGTGGACTGCCGGCTCGGCAAGCTCTTGCTCCTGGGGGCGGTGTTTGGGTGTGCGGACGAAGCTTTAACCATTGCGGCTACTCTAAGCCAGCGGTCGCCATTCCTGTGCCCGCCCGACAAACGGGTAGAAGCGGACGTGGCGAAAATGAGCTTCGCTTCCCACAACAGGTGAATAGTGATAATAATGGTGGCGGTGATAGTGCTTCTTACCTTGTACAATGCATAAGAGCTGCATCGGGAGTGCATTGCAAAAATAACAGTTGCCTCCAATAACAGGCAAATGATAAGTTTTCTTTCTACAGTACGATAATATTGTTGTTGGGGGCTAAGAGCGACTCTCTTTAATCTCGGCCATATTTCTCTGACACGCATACACTTGCTCTTTTCTTGCGCATGTAGCGACCATTTGACGGCCCTCCGAGCGTATTCGGAATGGGACCGCGCCGGCGCAAACCGTTTCGACTTCGCTCGAGACTCGTATCTGTCCATCAAGACCTTGCAGGTGCTCTTTATGATTTAGATATATTTACTCTATTTGATAGCTCATACTATACAAAGCAGAGCTCTGTACCTTTCTTGGTGCTTTTTTTTTTGATTTTGAGATCTACTTCCCAAAAACAAACCAATTCAAACACAAAAACAGGCTACCGGCGATTTGAAGCGCCAACTGCTGGAGCTTTTGTCGGCGGCGGGCTTTGTGCTCCCCGGCCTGCGGTCCAAAGTGGTAGAGAACCTGGGCAAGCACGAGGGCAATGGCAGCGACGGGTGCCGGCTCGCGCTGAGCGGGGCGCTGGGCCCGAACCATGGCAAAGGCAACTGGCGGTAAAACATGCGCACCAAATACTAACAAAAAAATGCAAACACGAGCATTCTTTATTCAATGCACTATGCACTATACCCATGCATACGCACACTTACTCGTAGACTTACTCGATGTACTCACTACAGAGTCGTCTGATTTTCTGCCAAGTATTCACCGCCAGCCTCGCCTTCCTTATCGTCTTGATTTCCTTCTTCCTCTTCTTCTCCTCTCTCTCATAGTTGCCCCAAGTGCTCGGCGGACGTGTACGCGTCCAAACAACGGTGTTTCAAATGCAGCGCGCCCAAACCGCACCACTTGAAGAACAGCGGCGGTGGCGGAGATGCTCTCACCGAGAAGCGAATCTCGGAAGTGGACGGCCAAGCCTACACCAAGCACGAATTCTTGCTGTGGGAAGGGCCCGGCGGCGGGTTAGCGGGATGGGAAGCGGCGACGCGGCAGGGGCCACCGCCGTCCCTGAGTGCCATGATGCACGGCGAAGGCGGCGGCGGTGGTGGAGGAGGCCTCGCGGGTCTGCAGGACGAAGCCGGCTACGACGAGGACCCGGTCTCCACCGCTGCGCCCCTCCTGAAAGCCCTGCTGGTGGCTGCTCTTTTCCCGCAGGTGGTGAGCGTTGAAAAAGGCGACAGTGGTGGCGGCGGCGGCGGCAAGAAGAAAGGCGGCGGCCCCAAGCTCAAGGCCCGCGAAGACAGCGGAAGTGTTGGGGGTGGCGGGTCTTCGTCCACGGACGTGGCACTGCACCCGAGCTGTGTCGCTGCTAAGGTGAGCCTGTGGGTGGGGCGCATATTTGTGCTCTTTAGTGCTCACAACCGATAGCGCGCTGACATTCTAAAATGCTGAAAGTACTGATGTTTAGGTTTGGCTGCTTTTATCTTTACGCGAAGTTTTCTCTGTCGTCCATCGTACCCTTCGTGCCAACTTCTCGTCGCATTATCTTCCTGCTTCCTTCTTTCTCAGGTCCCGCTAGCCAAGCTCGGCGCGCAGCACTTGGTGTACTTGGAGCGGGTGAAAACCACCCGCATATTCGTGCGCGACGTGACCCCCGTGCCGCCCCACGCCCTCTTGCTCTTCGCCCGCGGCGCGGTGGAAGCCCCACCCACCACGAGCAGCACCAGCTCGTCTTCCGCTTTTGGGCGGTTCGGGAACAACAACAACGAAGACGTGGTTGTCCGGCTCGACGGGTGGCTGGGCATTCGGGTGCCGCGGCGAGACCTTGAGGCAAGAATGCTAGCTAGTAGTGTGCAAGCTGTAGTAGTTCAGTATAAATATTTATTCATTTACCCTCCTCGTGCCGAGATCTAAGTACCTATATATCTTGAGTGATCCTGTGTTGAAAGCCTTCTCATAAATGTTTTTTTTTTTTTTGGCATTTTGCCCTTCTTTACGTCTTGCTTCCTGATTGCGTTTGAACGGGGGGTGTGGTGGGATGCCATGTTGCATGCCCACAGGTGGTGCTGGAAGTGCGTTCTCAGCTGCTTGGTTTGTTGCGGCGCAAAGTCGAGCAGCCGCATTTGGAGCTCGGCGACGGGGCCAAAGCGCTCATGAAGCTGGTGGTGGCGCTGCTCGCGTCGGCAGACGACGCCAAGGAGGAAGAAGACCGGTACGGCTCCCAAAAGTCGCGCAATCACAACGGCCAGGGGCGGAATAACCGCGGCCATTGGTCAGGAAAGAAGAGATGATTTTTCTTTTGCGGTACTCAGGACTCTTCTTAGATCAACTTACTGAGAGCACCACGAATATAGATAGGAAATTTACCCGAAATATGGAGTCTTCTGCTACTTTTACATCTACTTCGGTATTACGAAAAACGAAATGCCCATTTCACATTTCAATTTCAATCCGAATTGAGTTTTGAGATGGCCGGGTCGATATGAATAATTTCCATGGGCCTGTCGCGCTAGAGCTCATTAATAGCCATGGCCATATCTCTATATGCTGGCCTTAGTTTTGAGCTAATATAAAGCTAACTTTAAGCATCATGAAGGATGCAGGCTACCAGTAGAGAAGTAGATGTATATGTAGAGTACAGAGTACAGGAACAGAGACAGGACACAAAGCAGACAGGAAGGCTGTTACAATCTTGCTTGTTCTGTCGCAAGTCCCACACCTCAACTATTCTTAAGTGCAGGTGCATAGGGATAGGGCATGCTCCATGTGGCAGAAAGAGGCGAACGGCTGATTTGGCTCGAAATATATAACCTTATCAACTACACTAAAATCCATGGCCACTCGGGCATGTGCGCCTGATTAGCTTCCTAGGTCTAGTTTGCGCTGCTTTGCTCTCCTTCTCTACCTGTTAGTCTTCTAATTCCGGCCCTTCGGGGCCTGTCTCAAAATGCAACATAACAATTCGGTTCCGGTATCCGAATCGTATTGCGCAATCATTGGGATAAAACTTACTTGCCGCTTACCGAAGCAGTACCTCCATGCGACCCTATCTGTCAATTTCAGCTTTTGTTGGTGGTTCGTGGTTCGCGTCCGGCATGTTTCTTTTTAATTGATCCGTATATTGGAAAATAGCAGTTGTGATATCTGTACTTTGTACAGTTGTCATGCAGCCGCACACCAAAGGGAAGGAGGGCCATGGGCACTACAACGCCGCACGGACCACGGACGCCACAAGAATTATGCATATCAAGGCCCTTATAACACATCCAACTGCGTCGCAGCAAATAAATTGCGCCCCTTAACTGTACTTAGCACGTGCGCCTGTACTTGCACTTGTATTGACACATACTAGTATATTGACGTATTTAGTCTATTTGAGTGACGTTTTTGGAAGGCTCCTTTATCTTAACCGTTTGTTTTGTTCTGCATCTCTTCTTTGTTCTTTTTGTTCTTGTACTAGTATGGTTATGAGAATAGAGAATAGCCCCTGCGCATAGATTTGAAATTCTTGCCTCGCCACGACATGCTCTCTCGGGACCAGCATCCTGAAACATTCATGACTCGTTCAAGATTTCGAGGCAGCCCACATCTTGACGCGCAACCTCACACATTGCCTTGTCGAAGACAAGACTCTTCCACACTCTCCTTCTCTGTTCGAACTAAAAATGAGCTGCATCTCAGCACTAATGTAGAACTCGCAACGGAGGAGAAACCTCAACCTCGCATTCAATGCGGCAGTCGTGTTTCAACGAAAAATTCTTTCTTGCATGCGAATGATGAATCAAGTAGTTCGCCGAAGAAAGTGGAAGTTGTTCACGCTGTCTCGAAAAGCCCTAGAAGACGATACGGTAGCAAAGGGCCCCTCTGGCGACGCAGCGAATTGGACAACAGCATCGGAAGTGACAATAGCAGCAGTAGTAGCAATTCTCAAAGCAGTAGTACAAGTACTTCATGCGGAAGCGATGCGCAACTTCAATCGGCTGCTAATACGAGTGGTAGCATATTCGGGATTGAGCAGTATGTGAACTTGTGCAGTTCCGACCCTTCTCCTTCTACAAGCCGCGAGGAATCTCACGGAAACAGGATGGGCGACCCCCAGTTTGCGATAAGTAATTCCAGTATTTTTCCTGTCGCATCGCATGCATGGGACCATGTCAACGAAATGGACGGCGTTGGTGAGTTGCAAACACTAACGTCGCCAGCCCCCACGCAAAGGGCAAAGATGTTCCGTGGCGAGACTAATGCGCTACTTCCTCAAAGCTTGCTCGAAAGTGAGAGCGGCAAGAGCAACTTTGACGAGGAAAGTAGTGATGATGAAGATGACGTAGACTTTGTTGACGCAGAAGAATGTGGGCTCGGTGGTGTAGGACCGGGGTCTATGCACGAAGAAGGATCATGTTCTCGTTGTCAGTCGCAGCAGCGCCGTGTAATAGCGGCACAAAACGAGTCCGGTGCTATGGTACCTTTATTAGACCTGGATGCACCATTTCGTTTTCCTGCTACACATATTACCAAGAGACCAAAGCTTTCGTCTATGCGGCTTCTGGCATGTTTTGATGTTCACTTGGGAGAGTTGGTTGTGACCAGCTATAGTGAAAATTTCGGTATCGACTTCGAGTATTCAATGGATGGCAAGCCATACGGAGACCTGCGAGGGAAGTCAATCAAAGCCCTCGAGGGGAAAGCTACAAACATTCGTGGAGATATGATGGTAGGCTTTGAGATGGCAGCCAGACAAAATTCACGGGCTTCTGGCGTGGTCAACGTCTACACTAGTCGAGGATATGCAAAGCAATGCTATATGGAGTGGATTCCACTATGCCCGAATCGGAGCTCACTGGATGACGCACAAGCGGGCCTCCCAGCCCGGCAGTATCTTATTCTATTGTCGCATATGCCTATCCGGGGATATACGGACAGTGAGGAAAAATATAGGCTACGATTCATAGGCGAACATGTTCTACCTGTTCCAACAGCTTCTCGCCGCCGCGCAGACACGTCTAAAACCAGCAGACGTTGCACACGAAGACAAACCAAGCAAAATCTTGGCACTATGAGCGCTTCCTCAAACTCAACTTCTATACCACATGGCAGTCTTCCCTGGGGCCTATTCAGCCGGAATGAAGGACATTCTGGCGGTGAAGAGAACGACGCTTATCAGCGCAGTGAAGTGGACGAAATACGCAACATTGTAAAGACAGCTGACTTCGCATCAACTTTGCTGCAATTTATGGAGAATCAGGATAGCAGCAATGTTCCATTACATGTTCCATTGTCCCTAAATTCCGGTGCGCCGCAGGTGCGAGCTGACGGCAATCATCCAGTTCGCGAAGTGGAGGAGAACACACTGCACTTGTAAATGCATGTGCGATGCTGGAGTGCTAGAATGAAAATGAAAATGGGAACATATTTGAATTGTGCCCGCTTTTCTCCGTTTCCATAACCCCTTGTCTTACTGGCAGTTGCTAATTATGTGGATAGTGATTAAGGGATTCATTCGGAAATCTTACGGAAACCTAGCGGCTTAGTAAGCGGCTTGAGTATGAGTATACTTTTAGTCCATAGTGAAATAAACAGTTGTACCATAGAGTCATAGACAAGGATATCGGAAGTGACATATCGTTTATCATCAGCAGTAAGACATCCCGCAGAAAGACGGTGATACAAAGAGGATAATATTGCTATTGCATAATTGTACTTAAGTCAAATCCTCGTCTTCTTCTTCGTCCTCGTCTTCATCGTCGTCTTCAACTTTACCGCTGGCATCGTGCTCCGGTGCTGCTTCTGCTGCCACGGGAGACTCCGCAGTTGGCGACTTCGATGAAACCGAGGACTCCGCCACCGCAACATCATCAGTTGTCGGATCGATAGGGGCACCTGCAGCAGATGAAGAATCAGCAACAACAGCCGCTGCAGTAGGCGCAGCAGGCGGGGCTAGTGTCGCTGCATCAAGCTTGGCTGCAGCTACCATCGCATCCAAGTCTCCGTCCTCGTCGTCGTCTGATTCCTCTCCAGCTGCGGGAGCACTGTTTGCAGTAGCTGGAGCTTCCACACCTGCTGCAAGAGGCGCAACAGGAGGAGTAGAGGTCGCTGGAACTGAGGGAGCCACTGGAGCAGGTACAGAAGCAGCAGCAGGCGGCGGCACAGGCGGCGGCACAAGGGGTGCAGCGGAAGAGTCCACTACTGCTGCTGCTCCTGCTCCTTTCCCAGAAGGCTGGTCGCTGGCTGACGCCTGCAAGTCCAAATCTTCTTCATCCTCGTCCTCTTCTTCTTCCTCTTCTTCTTCAGCGGCGCCCTCGACTTCAAACGCCAGCGCCAAAGCCTTCACCGACCGCGGCAAGTAGTTCAAGCACGCGCTCTTCTGGGCTTCCGCGAGGCTGGGCGGGTCCCGGCGCCGCAAGCTGGCCAGCAGGTCTTCTTCGCACTTGCACTCGTTGGACCGCAAGTAGGCGGCGTCGCTCAAATGCTGCATGAAAAGCTCTTGGGCGCGCACTAAGTCGCCGTCGGAGATCACCAAGATGGCCTCGGTGAGAAGCGCCTGATGAGAAAACAAAGAAAAGGAAAAAGCTCACCAGGTGAAGATATGCATCTTATGAGTAAGAGACAAATGCCCGTCTTTCGCGATTACCACAGTTCTTATATAAATGATCAATTTCCCAGTGTAAACATTTTGCAATGACAAAGGTACACAAGATCAAACACAGCACGTGCCTGTTCAAGGGTTCTTCAACATTCATGCAGGAGGGGTGTCACAGCAGATTAGGAGGAATGGCAAAAGGGAGGAAACGGAGATGTCCGCAAGAGTGATAGGAGTGTAATTCACGCATAATTGTGTACCTTATTCACGGACCCTTCTACACCGTTGGCTCGAGCCACGGCCACCAAGCGAGGCAGCAAGCTTTGGGCTTCTTTCAACAGCGATGGCGACGACGACGATGTCAGGCACCATTCCACCGCTTGCTCAAAGGTTTCGTGGGCCGTGGCCTTGAACGCCACTTGGTCCACCGGTTCGTCGCCGTCGTAGACGATGGCGCACGCCGCATGGTAAAGCGCCAAGCACCCGGAAGCATCGCCCGCCGCAGCCAAGGCCTTCGCGCCGGCGCACAGCGCGTCTGCAGCCCGCTGGTAGTCCAGGGCTTCCATGTGCAGGTCGGCCACCCGCTGGTAAAATTTGGCCGCATCGCTGACCCGCTGCTGCTTGAGGCACAAGTTGGCCGCGCGCTCGAGCGCTACCTGCTCACAGCAGCGCACAAAGTGGCACGTGAGCAACATCAATAACAATGATGATAACACAAGGTGCTATGTTCACTGGTTGGTATTCGCGAGCGAAATATGAAAGAGACGATATTCGAAAACAGAAACGCATTTTCGGTCAAAACCAAGCATGCGCGCCCAGCGGATTCCATACCCTAGCAGGATGCACGTAGCCTTCCGCGAGATGGGATTCGACAGCCCGCTCCAGCATAGCGACAGCCTCAGGCATGAAGCGCGCAACTTGCAGCTTCGTGGCTGCCTTCTCAAACTCGGTGGCTGCACGTCGATGCTCAGGAGACCAAAATAGACCAAAGCGTGGCTTCGTGATGAGCTTTTGGGCCTCAGAAGCCATGGCATCTGCTTCGGCCTTCTGCCGCTTTTCCAGGTCAGTGGGTGCTTTCGGTGCAGCGCTTGGGGCAGAAGAAGCCCTGGCAGGTAAGGGCTGGCTATTATTCGATGCCGGCCTATTTGACTTCGCGGAAACCCCAGATGCAACTGGCCCACGACCACCACTCTTTGCTTGATTTCCACCTTGAGGTGCCGGGTCAGAAGGAACTCCAAACAGTTCGTCCCGTTGAGCTTTATAAGAAGCCATTGTATTAGAAGAGATTACCACTTAAGTGTGCTGCACAGCTTGCCTTAGAAGTTGGTCTTGGCGATGACTATGATAGGAATCAAGCAAGCGCCTACGCTTCCCTGCTCAGTAAGTAGCACTACTGTGCCTCGGCTCTAAGCTCAGGAAGGACAAACATGCATAGTAGCAAGAAGGAAGCAGCAGAAGAAGCTACTAGAAGCAGAGAAAGAGAGAAAGCGAAAGCTCTGAGGGAAGAGAAGAGGAGACGAAGAGTCGGTTCATATCTCAGAGATGTTGATTGGACACACACTTTGCAATGTAACAAAATACACCTTGTTGATTGGCCAGAAATTGCAGGGCTTGACGTCACACCCGACGTGGTTACGTGATTCGTCGCTGTAATTTCGGGACAGCCTCACCTCCTGTTGTTGAACTCGTGAATCGTTTGATTGCCAAAAATGTACTCTCGCATCCTTTCATTGCTCTCCCTCCTCGTGAGCGCCAGCGCGCTCTCGACCTCTTTCGGCCCTGCTGGTGTCCAAACTGGTTTCGGCGCACCGGTGCGTACTGGAGTTGCAAAGTTTTTCTATCTTTTTCTGATTAGTCGTTGATGACGTGCAACGTCACTCCGTTTCCATGCGCGCGCGCTCACACTATTATTTTGGGATTGGGAAAGCGCCTCGCGCTCACTGTTTTGGAAGCCTTATTTCTGCGTAAGCTTTCTGTATAAATTGCTGCCCTGAACTTCAAGTCAATCAATGTGTATGTATGATTGATGTGCTCTGTTTTACCTTCCCTCTACTCTTCTGTTTGTCAAACATTTTCCTGGTAATTTCAGGGCCAGGGTGGCGCGCTTGCCTACGACTACCAGGCCTACGCACCTGGTGGCTACGGCGGTCTCGTAGGCGCAACCCAGGGCTCCTCCACCTGGACCTGGTTCCGCAAAGCTGCCGAAGGTGGTGAAGGCTGGGCGCAGGCTTCCCTCGGCGAGTCTTACCTCAACGGTGAGGGCGTGCCTCAAAACTTGGCTGCGGCGCGCAGTTGGTTCAAAAAGTCCGCGGAGCAGGAAAACCCCCTCGGCCAGTACCGGTACGGTATGGTGCTCGTGAAGGGCATCGGTGGCGCGCGCGACGTGGCGGCTGGCGCAGCCTTCTTGGCTGAGGCCGCTGCTGCTGGCTCCGAAGAGGCTCTTGTCACTCTCGCCAACCTCGACTGGTAAAGCGTGCGCCACTGCTGCCACCAGGGTGTAGCTGCTGATTTTTCGAGTAGAAGAAGAAAGAATGTGGTCCGCGCTCGGTGATGCTTCCTTTTGAGAGAGAAAAATCTCTGTCGTTCAGTGCCATCCGAACATGACACTAGGCAGACAAGAGACGTAAATATCAAGACGCGACGTGAAGAAATACCAGGCAGAGTAGTCAGCAGGCGCGCAATTTCCTTGTATTGATTTCCTTGTGGCATGGCCCTCCCCGGGAGCTTACAAAAACTGTTGTGCCGCACTACAGTGAGTTTAACTGTTTACTGTTTACCGGGGCCCGTGTCCGTGTGTGGCGTGTCGTGTATAGACTGTGTAGCGAACTTAAACTTATAACAGCGAAGTAATTACGGAAAGATAAGCCAGGATCCAAGTGTAGTAGCGAGCAGCGAGCGGCCAGGCCCGTGTGTCCTGCATCCTGGGAAGTGGGAACAAGACAGAAGCAGGAGTGGCAGAGAAGGTGTTCGATGAGTTGGCCTGATGCGATAAATTAACGCATCGGCCTCCGCGTAACTGTAGCCCATAACCTCTCGGATGGGAAAATGGCTGGGTGTTCTGGTACTATTATTAGCAAAGCAGTGCGGGCCCTAGCGGCCCGTTTGGTGCAACGTCAGCGCATTTTGTGACAACCCCGTGGTTGTGGCTTTTGGTGCTTTGTCTTTTCGGTAAATACACTCTATTGCGTATATATTAGTGCTCTCTCTCTGGCAGCACTCTTGTGTGTAGAGTAATCATTCTCTTGGAACTTTCCGAAGTTCTTGTTTGAGCCCGTGGCTCGGTCTGTTCGCATCCAGCTCGCCGTGCGAGCGTGCTGCTCGGTGGTTGGTTGGCGATGTCGGCCGCAATTAGGAATCGCATTCCGACACGATTTTTTTTTCATAAATTGTAATTGTAATTGTAATTGTAAATCAATTTACGGTCCAGGCGTCCAGGTTGTCTGATTGTAAGTGCGAATTATAGAATTTTACGTCATAACTCTCCCTGCCATTAGGCTGCGACTTCAGGTCTAGGCGAATCTTCCACATATGCGTCGTGAGTTGAGTTCGCTTTTGCGCTTATGCTTATCTTATCTCAAGAGCAAGGGGCATTTCGTAATGCGCCATGCGGTAACTGCGGTATGGGATATGGGATTGATTTCGTTCAAGCCAAGTAGAATCCGCCGCCTTCATTCAAGGCCATTTCAAATCCCTCTGCAAGCGCGTCATACGTTGGTGCTCGAGGCAAGACCAGCTGGTTGAAGCAAGTGTGCGCCCGCGGTAACCACACGCGCCTCGCCGCCGTCATCCTCACCCCTGAAGCACCCGTTTGGAGAGGCGCAGCAGCTGCAGCGACTGCGCGATCTCCTCTGCTGCTGTCACCGTTGTCGTTAGGCCCTCGCTGCGGCGTGTGGTTGCGGCGACGGCGGCCTGGTGTGGCGTTTCGGTACCGGCGGCCATTCCCACGGTCGTTGTTATAACAACACCCTTCTTCTCCTTCGTCTGGGGCCGCGGCTGTGTCGAGGCAAAGGGTCAAGGGCGGGTCAAAACCGTCTAAAGGCACGCGAGACGAGCCCGTGACAAACGCGAGGAGTTCACCCCTTTTGGGGGGTGGCAGAGCCCGCCAGTATTCCCAGAGCCAAAGACAGACCGCGTTGTCCGGGTCCAGTCCTCCCTGGTATTGAAGTGTATGGACAAAAGAAAAGGAAGGGGGAAATTGTTTTGAATGATAAGGAACACATGATGTTCACTTTCATATTAGCTCAGAGAGAGAGAGAGAGAGAGATAGGATAATAAAAGCAACAGCAACAGTTTACGTACAGCAGAGAGTAAACGAAACTAAGATTCAGATATACACCATACATGTGAATAACAAAACTTCATCAAGACGCAGACCCACACACACCTGAAAGTGAGCAAAAGCCCTCAATTCATTCACGTCCACTGAAGACTGCCCTACAAACAGGCGCTCCAATTCCGATGCGTTGAAAGCAGCGAGCAACGAAGTGGGCACCTGCACAAGTGAAGCAGGAAAAAAGAAAAAAAGTTGAACGAAGAAGACGAAGCACAGGAACGCGACAGGACAGTTGTCTGCAGTGTTCAGTGCTTACTGGCCTCTTACCACTTCAGCTAAACCAGCCGCTAACGCCTCTTCTTCGTGCTCACTACTGTTGGAAGCACAACCGCTGCCCAGTGCGTATTTCGCGCGTAAATCCACGTATTCAGCTTTGTTTGCGTCGGTTACCTTAGCGTCACGAAGGGATGAAAGAGCGGAAATGTGACAGAAAACCAGAGAACAAAAATGGCTGGAATGTAGGAACAAAACAATGCAACTATGCAAAAGCAGAGATGTATCGCTCACAGCATTTGTGTAATGAAAGTGGAAATTTCTCTTTTTTGTTATTGTCTTCGTATAGTTGCATGAAATTTGTACATACATCAATGTGGCGTCCTCCGGGACAGAGCTCCACCAGATCTTCTTCATTCGCTTTCTCGGCGTTCACTGTCACTGATTGGCCAATACTGCTGCTGCTGCTCGCAGGCACCGTGAAGGTTTCAAAGAGAACGCCTTCGATGGAGTTGTGCAGGACCCAGGTGAGGCTCGCAAGGAGGGAATCATCGATCCCCGCCAAGTCAGCAAGCTCCACCTGAACATCCACGAGTGAAAAGGAGGATGGCAGTGATGATGGTGATGTGTGGTATGGTTTAAGTGGGAAGACAAAAAGGAGGTGACACGCATGCGTGTGCGTTACTCTGTGGTTGCAAGAACAGGAACACCCTGACCGAAAGGCTTTTCGGTGTGCCTAACCTCCTTTCCATCCTCCTCTTCTCGTAATAAACACATACATGCCTCAATAGGTGTCTATTGTTGTGCGCACAATTCTCACCGGCCGGCCGAGGAATCGCTTCAGCAACGCGTGGTTGAACTTGAGAGGCGGCACCAGCTGACGATCGACCAGTGCTTTGCCCATAAAACGCCCCACCGCTCGCCAAGCACCGCTGGGAGGAGGTGCTGCTGCTGCTGCTGCTGCTGCATCAATCGAATGACTGCTGCCGCTACTGCTTCTTCTTCCTATTCCTCCTATACCTCCTTTGCCTCCTTTGCCTCTCAAAGTACCACCACTGCCTCCTCCTTGGATTCCTCTTCTGCTGTGGCCTGTTGATGAGTTTGTTCCTTTTTGTCTAGCGACGCTCGCAGTGCGAGCACCGCCTCCCGAACTATTCTTACTGTTGCTGCTTCTACTGTCGATTTGAAAGTAGGCACCACCATTGCTGGAGGCTGTGTTTGGTCTATTCTCTGCTACACCACCATCACCACTACTAGTGCCGTTAGAAGATGACGACGACGATGACGAGACGAGGGCTTCAGCGCAAAGGGCGAAAAACTCTTTGGCCAACCCGCCGCTGTCAATCCCGTCTTCGCCTTCAAATTGCACCTAGTAAAGGAATAGGTGCCCCAAAGGAAGGGGCGAGATAGAGAGAGAACAAGAGGATAGGAGGGAGGGGAGGGGGGGGGCTGAACCAATAATTCTGAATGCAGGGATAAGGAGGGAGAGGCGAATGAGAGAGAGAGAGAGAGAGGGGGGGAGGAAGGAGGCCTGATAGGACATGCTTTTCCTCATCGCGCAAGCAATAACATACTGTAGGCACAAAGAGCACCGAAGCGCAAGCACGAAAGCAATCAAGATATGATACAGAAAGAAAAAGGAGCCAAATAAGAAGGAGAGGTTTCAACTGCGGTGTTCGTAAGTACCCACGTGCTCACCTTGAGGCGTTTCTTCCTTAAGACTTGAGGGTCCCATGATGCGAAACGCGTCAACATGGCGTCGCAGCAATGAGCACGCGAAGTGCACACCCACAAATACTTGCCACTGCCATCATGCTGCTGCTGCTGTCCGACAGCCGTGCTGGGTCGTCGAGCTGGTGCTGCTAAAAAAGCAGGAGCTCCTGTTGCTGTTGCTCCTGCTCCTACACCTGCTGTTGCTGTATTGTTGCTGTGTTGGATATTCTGGTCGCTCGTGGAACCACCCGAAGAAACAGAAGAGGAAAATGCGCTCAGTCCGATGTCGCGGCGCAACGCCCGCTGAAAGACTCTTCGCTTGAACCGAAACCGCAACTCAGCGACTTCCACGTGCGAGAGGCCAGGTACGCCATCAGGAGGGCTGTCATTCATGCCATCGTCAAGGCTGCTGCTATTAGCGTTGCTCCTGTTATTGGTGCCTCGACTGTTGTTGATGGCGTTGTTTCGTCGCTCTCCCGTGAGGCAATGGCTCCGGAAAGTGATTCCCCTCTGCCAATCGAAATGCTCCCGCCACCACTCGTCACGCTCGTATTCAATGGCCCAGTTGCTGGCGCCAACTCCTGCTCCTTGGCTGCTGCTAAAAGCGGTGTCTACTGTTGTTGTAAGAGGAGTAATTGCTTCCGAATTCCAACCTCTGCTTCTGTTGCTGCTATTGCTATAGTCGCCACCGTCATAGCTGCCACCGCTACTATTGTACCAAAACGCATCGTTGTCATTATGACTGTATTCTCCGAAAGCAGAAGATGCTGCTCCTGCTAATGCTGCTGCTGCTGATGATGAAGCATGACCTAGGCGCAAAATGTCGTGAGTAGCACTGGTAGTTTGAAGTCCTGCAATTGGCGAGAAAGGCCCCCACCCCACGCTGTTTCTCGCCCGCACTCGAGCTGAGTAACGGCTCCTGAGAGAAAAGGGCGATTACAAGAAGGCACACTTGAGGAGGTAAAATAAAGAAGGAAGCATAACATTATGCTTCATGGATCGAAGCAACAACACAAAGCTTCAAGAGTATACTATACGCTCACACAAGGATAACGTCGAAGTCGAAGGAAATGAAACATGCGCAGCAGATGTAATCGAGGCTCACCTTGCTATGAGTCGCCGTAAAAAGTAGCCGTTGTCGGACACTTCAACGGATTCCCACGGCATCTGCTCTTCTAACCATCCACTACCACCGCCGCTTCGACCACCACCACTAGGGCTACTACTAGGGGTGGAGCCTCTTCGCATTGGTGAAGTGACATCGTCATTGCACAGCCACTGCAGTTCGTACGCCAGTACTGGAGCTCCGTTGGGCTGACATGCTGGCCTGTTGATGGTGTTTTCATTTATACTCGGATATTGCGATGGTATTTCAAAGGCATGTGCAACACGAAGAACAATAAGACATCGTACTGCAGTACTAGACGGATGCAGTGAGTAGACGGAAGAAGTAGGAACAACTAAGGAATGGGGAAAAGATGAGAGCGTTGGGAGCATCTTCAACGGACACAAACGCGCGTTACAAAGCCCTACCAGTTCAGCCATAATGCGTCGCCCGCGCTATAAATGGCGAAAGGAGCACAGCGCGGCGCGTCAGGCGGGGTGGGCTCAGAAGCGATGGGCTCAGAAGGAGTGCTGAACGGCGACCAACCGAAGTGACTGCCAGCGCGCACCTTTTTGATGAAGTACGAAACATTAAAAAAGAGACGAAGGAAGCGAGTTCTAATAAAAAGACGAAGAAATGCCCGGAAGAAGCATACAGAAAATCAAGATTCAGAGTTAATGAGAGCTAAAATATAATAAAGATTTGCAAGCACGAGCACCAACAGCACAGGCCGTACTTCAAGAAACGCACCCGAAACTCGAAAACGGTGGCAGGCTTCAAGTTGCGAAGGTCTGCGCGCATCCCTGTAGCCGTACCCCAAGGCGCTATCGCACTACTACTACTGCTACTACTAGCAGCACCTGAAGGGTCAGCTAGAGCTGGAGCTGGTGCAGTAGTATCAGTAGCGCCACTATTTTTATTGTCGCTAAGACCACTCATATCAGCATTTGCTGCATCATTTTGATCCTGAGTTGTTGCATGAGGTGCTGCTACCGAATCGCTATGATTCTTCGCTTCATTAGCTTGCATGGGTTGAGCATTTGACACTTGAGGAACTGTCGCTGAAGTAGCTGCTTTTGACTTTCGCGCAGGAGTAGTACCCTCACCGTTGCCAACGTAACTCCACTCGTACCTAGATATCAAAGCAAACAGAAATGAATAAGCACGGGTATGCCAACTCAGAAAGTTCGTTCCAGAGAAAGTATTGTCCATTTTGCTCATATGCTCATTTCTAATAAAGAATGCAAGCTCGAGAAGAAACCAGGAAATGATTGTAACGAGCAGAAGATGTGATACAGTTAAGCAATGTGTGTACCAATGAAGGGTGCGAAGAGCACGCCACCCGTAGGAAGTTGGGTTACGAGCGACGAGTGCTGCTTCCGCATTCCTGCGCGCCTGCGAAAGTACATACGGTCAAAGAGCACATTCGTTTCAAGACGCCACCTCCACCACAGTACACAACAAAAGTCACAAGCATGTGTAATTGGTAATTGGACAGAAACAAGGAGCCAGCACACGATAGAAAAATCACGAAAAGAGCACACTCTCTACGAGCATGGCGCAGCCATAAAAAATTTAGCAAGCACTCCAGAAGGAACAACGCAACAGTTCCATGCAAGCTCACCTTATGGTTAGTCTCATGCCGTTGCCTCTCATCCAAAGGCAGTCCGCCTGCACTACGTGTTGTTGCTAGAGGCAGTGGTGGCAAAGGGGGCGGCAGTCGATCTGCAAGGCTAGGCCGGTACTCCACTTCGTACCTGGTGAGTAGTCAAGTCGCAAGAGTTGTAAAGGAAAGAACAACAAATAGAAATGTTTGTCACGTAGAATAGTTGAGAAACTACTAACAGGACTGGTACAGCAAATTACTCTCACAATATACACGCGCACATTACACGATACTGTTGACATGCACCTACCGCTCCACGAGGCCCCCATCGTTCGGGGGTGGGTCCCAAGCAATGGTCACGTGACTCGCGCTGCGGTCCTGCAAATATGGGGGTGGGGGCGCCAAAGGCAGGTATGAAGGCGCCGCCAGCGCCCAGCGCCGCACCACGCGGCGACGGCGAGACTTTGACGAATGAGATGGAGACGCAAGGGGAGGAGACGTAGGGCTGCGCTGTAGGGTTATCGGAGATGAAGGCGACGGCGACAACTGTGGTGATGGCTGCAGAGGGGGCAATAACTCCGTCGGTGAATTCGTTGTGGATGAAGTTCTTCTAGAAGGTGACGTTGGTGAGGTTGGGAAGCGGTCGACTTTGCTGGTCGGTGAATTGGGAGATATGCTGCCGCTACTGCTACGTATGCTGCTCCGCCGTCGACTCGAACTGCTCGAGGAGCTGGGGCGCCGTCCACTGCCACCGCCAAGGGATTGCGGCGTCGTTGGTACGTTGGGGTCGAGAAACGAAGAATGTCTGCGACCGCCTTCTGCCGGAGCATCGTCGAACAGCTGTTGGCACGTACAAATGCAATGGACGAGAGAAACACAAGTGAGCAACCCAGTGCTACAAACGACGGATAGAATTTATAATTTTCAAATTAACGCATAAGTACAACAATGAAGAAGAAGAATGAGAAAACACGCACTCCTATTTGAATAACCCCTTACCTGAATGATCAAGTCTCCAGCTGGTGTGAGGCTAACCAGATGAGGCGCGCCGAGTCGCCCGCGCCTCTGGTCCAGCATTTCATTAGCTCGAGCCGGATCCACCGTCATGGTTAAGCCGCCTTCTCGCGTTGGCATCACCTGTTGGAAGCAGTTATGATATGCCGTGCACAAAACATGCATGGCTTTATATAAAAAGGTTGAACTGATTACACAAGGAATAGTACATACAGCGTTTACCTTCATGGGAGATTCAGAAAAGAGGTGGGTGCGGGCGTAGTTGACAGCTCGCTGCTGGTAAGCAACCTTATTAACGCGCTCGGCTTCTTTCGCTGCTGCTTCTGAGGTCCCGAAGCTGTCTACAGAGGATGACGCACCCATTTGCTCTATTACAGCTGATGCTAGATCACTCGGCTTTTGCAAGAGTCTATTTCACCGCCGTTTGCAGTCTAACTCAGTACTCTATCGCAGATGTAGCTTCTGCAGCTACAAACGTACATGTAGCTCAAGCCATCTCGCTAGCCAAGGCAAGTGCATTAGATTACTTTATATGGTCGAGCTCAATACTTCTAAAAGAACAATATGCACTCAGCATATAGCAGCAGATAAGTGTAGACTTCAGAGTAGGTTGCCCCTACATTTTCGAGTGAGGCTCTTTGCTATCATCAGCACGCTAGCCAAGCAACTTCTAGTCTGTAGTCTTTAAAGTCAGATAAGGCTATGCCTTGAAATACTTCAACCAACTAGCGGGTAAAAAGCTCCTTCTATTCGTATTGGCACATGCACAAACTGAAAATCCTAGCATCATTCGACTAAGTAAGTATCTGCTACAGTACAGTATCTGCTATCCTTGTTGTTGGTGCTTGGATCTGCGGCATCACCACTCCTAATCATTCGTAAACCTACGTCCCAGAGTCCTTCGCCTTTAAGATTGCGGCATCACGGCATCTCACACATGAACTCAGAACTCGGAACTGATGACGACAAAAAGCTATAGAAAAGAATTTGATCTTGGTTCTTGGGTCTTTTGTGGGTGTTGCTGTAGGTATATAAGGGAATCGAGACCGTTCGGTAGGAAATAAGTTACCAATGGCCTGAATCGCTTATCGCTTATTGGGTGCTGAAGCTAATTGACGAAGCCGAAGCCAAGCTGAATAGCTCCATGTCACAGGGCCTTTTATTCGCCTCCCTGGAGTTTTCATGATAACTAGAGAACTATTGCTGTAAAATATAGCACCGCGCTGTCTCAAGCCGAATTTCGATATGCAATCCAGGACCACAGGGAAATGCAAGGCGGCTCGATTAAAACCCTCCCAGCGCATTTAATTCACGAAAAGGCATCTACATGGAAGCACGATGGTTCGAGTCCAAGAAACGAGCATCGTTGGTTGCGAGAGCAGCGTCAAGCTCTTGGCGTCTCCGAGCTCTCTTCTGAGCAACCCTTGCTGCTCGCCCTGCTAGCCTGGCACGCAGCACCTCAGGGTTGAGCACTTGACGACTGGTTCCTTTTTCGCGAAAGAACTTGTCGGGACTAGAATCAGCTGAAGCAGCCGCTGCAGCCGCTGCTGCAGCTGCCATGGATTTTTGTCGGTCGTGCTTGTTTTGGCTCAGAGCAGTGCGCAGTAATGCTTGTTGCTTGTCGAGGCGAGAGGGGTCAAGGAACGCTTTGCGAGCCACTGGATCTTTGGGCTCGGCCTAAAGGGAGAACATTTAGACGTGTGTGTGATCAGGAAAAAAAAAAGAATGGGAGAATACGAGTGGAGGGGAATGTAATCTTGAAGGCAATGTATATTGGCGGCTCTATTATTTTATTCGTTTGTTCAATAGCATTGCACACCTTTCCTTGAGCATGAGCAACGCGTTTGGTTTTAATGAATGCCTCGAGGGCTTTGGCGTTGCGTTCATTGGGCGACAGCGAGGCTAGCTCGGCAGCTGCCTCCTCTGCATGCCTGGGCATAGCAAACAAAAAAATTGTACACCACGAAGAGATTTCTTTTTTAGGCATACTTGATAATATTGGTCTATGCTACAAATATACCCTAACGCCAGCAGCACATGGCCCATCATGATATATATTTTTGAATGCTCACTTTTCAGCTTTCATGGCGTAGCGCCGCTTATCCGCCTCTTCGCGCATTTCTTGCCGCAAACTTTCTTTCGCAAATTGGGCTTCAATGCGCTCGAGAGCCATGGACTCCGTCAACCGAGCAACCTGCGAGCAGCAGCAAACACCACCCCACAATGAAGGGCTTAAAATCCGAGGCACAAGGAAGGGTTGATCGAGTGATTGAATCAGCTTCAAAACAAGCGGCAGAGAACATAAGAAAATTGGAAATATTGGAGAGGAGATATAAACATATACAAGAGCATCCACTGAAAGTTGAACTTGTAAGTAGTACTAAGCCTTGTGTTCAAATTAAAAGATCAGTGCTGTGCCACGCACTTCTTTTTGGTCGGGGGCTGGCTTCGAGCGTTCTCTTGCCTCACGCTGCCGCACCGCTGCTGCCTGGCACAATGGCAGACCAGGTGGGCAAAGACTGCTATCACTGCGGCTGCCTAGACTTAAAATTGCCCGCCGCTGCTGCTGCTGCTGCTGCTGCTGCTGCTGCTGTTGCTGCCGGGATGACTGTGAAGGCCGCGCCCTCTTCTTAACCACTCTAATTGCATCAGGAGTTGCCGATGAATTACCGCGAGCAGCACTTGCAGGAGCAAGCCCAATTTCTTTGGGTTTACCCTTTAATTTGACAGCTGCTGCTTCAATAATGCGCTCCTGAGTTTTAAAGAGACCTGTTGTTGTTCTAGCATCTACTGAATAAACATGACCAGGTTGGTGAGCCGAATGCCGCCTCTCTCCACCGGAACGTAAACCAATCTTGAGCTTAAAATATGAGCCACGGAGATGACTATAGCGAGAACTCGTGCGAAGATTATGTTTATTCTTAGGAAATAGAGCCATTGTAGTCGTCATCAACACTACGCTCAGCAAGATAGCTGCGGTTAAAAGGACTGCAAAGGCGTGGTTTGGCCAAGAGATCAACGCCATACAAAAACACTAGGGCTTAAACAAAGCATTCTAAGCACATAATGTCTCCTGTCGCTAGCTCATCACCCTATCATACTATTTGCCCGTGATTTCTATCACTTCCATTCAATCCCAGACTCAAATACTTATCAAAATTATACTTAGGTCCATAGTCCATTGCTCCATTGTCGTGTCATCTCAAGAAACAAGGAGTATTCCATTGTCTCAAGAAGCAAGGAGTTTTTACTTTTTACTGTTTCTTTAAAAAAAAAAAAAACGAAGAAACTGCGTATGACAGCTACATGAACCCCGAATCCGGCTTCCGAGCCGGACCAGGGGATTCCTACTAAGCGGCCATTAAAGTAGGACGAATTCCAATTGATTGACCATTAACGGTGCCTGCAAAGCCCCAAAATACAGCCACGC
>Ga0307930_1000545_pt1 | contig 30280 bp, 23 predicted proteins | sample OrgLakmetageno46_FD_203161 | JGI IMG/M metagenome (GOLD analysis project Ga0307930, IMG submission 203161) | Saline water microbial communities from Organic Lake, Antarctica - #46 | ecosystem: Environmental > Aquatic > Non-marine Saline and Alkaline > Saline | place: Antarctica: Organic Lake...
TTTAAAATCATTTTGTTCAAGAAGATCGTCCACTTTTACGTGCATTCAAAAGTCCATTTCACATTACAGTCGTGCTTTCTCACGCGCACTTCTGGATATCTCGCGCGCATGTGTGATTTCTAGGCGCGCACGCGGATTGTGTTTGTGGGATGAAATATACGCCGTGGGGGGCGCCATCGGCAGCGATAAGAGAGGCAGAAGGAAGCTACTATTGTACCTACACGCAGCAGAGCAGAGCTGCGACTTCAGAACCGCATAAAATTGCCTCTATCTTATTACTCGGCAGCACTTTTGATGGTGCATGGTAGATTTGAAGCAATACTAGCCGAGAGCTAACCGAGCTATTAATGTCAAATCCATATCGAATAACTTCGGCTCAGGCTCAGCAGAAGATCCAAATAGCCTCCTGGGTTTTCTTGGTTCTTACTGACTACATATATCCCATATTCCTATACTTGACCTGCACACCTGCGTTTAGTAGAGTAGGCCGTAGATCCCATTTCGTTTTGAAGAGGGCTATATGCCATATGCCACTGAAATATCCGGGACTCGGACTCGGGCGTTCTCTCGCTTTGAGGTGTTTCTGAGGATGCAGGGTGCTTCTGAGCTAATTAGATGAGCGTCTACAGCGAACCCTATCGGTCATCGAGTAATTCCTGTACCCTATAAGAAAGAACAAACTTGGCCGCCTTATTCGCAGTCACGGAGGTGCCCCTTGATAGTTCACTTGTTCTTCGAATTCCAAATGGATGCATTCCATTCAAGCACCGCAAGCCAAAAATGTCAATACGAAGAGCCGAGTAACGTGACGAAAGATCAGTAGGCCTTCTGTCCGCGAATCCGAGAGCGCATGTCCTGCGATTGGGAGAAGAAAGGAAGTGGCGCATGTGAATACAGTGGGTCTATGATTGCAATTTGATGGTGCTGTCAACGCCATTTATTTTGTGAAACTGAAATAAATGGGGTAACTATGAGTTTGAAGAGGTAACTCACCAAGCCTTGCCGTCTACATTCGAAGAACCTGCCGTTAATCAGACGAAAGAAAAACAAAAAGGAATATCAGATAAGGCAATAAAAACATCTCTCTTAAAGCATTAAGCATTGGTCAATCTACTCTTCAACTAAATTTAAAAACAAATTCTTTACAACACTTACAAGCAGCCCCCCCTCCAATTATTTAGCTGCCTCAAGTCTCTACGAATAGTACACTCACGTGACGCGCAGAGGAGCACACTCCGTTGAATCGCCGCCGTCGTCGTTGTTCATGCACCTGCAGAAAGAGAGAAAAAGAAGCCAAATGTAATAATAGATAATTCAAATGCATGAACATGAGCGTTACTGGAGGGGCATAGAAATGGTGGGGGCGTCTGCATTTCCATACTGAAACAGGCATAAATTCACGAAGAAATTCATCGGCAGCACTAGTCTACTTACGTGACTAGCTTGGCATGAAACTCCTTGACTGGCTGTTCACCGCGTAGTCAACCAATTCAAAAGTATTCAGAAGGTTAGATGTATTCAAAGTAGCAGTAGCTGTTGGGATGAAGTGAACATCTCGAATACATTTGCTTGTCATGCTACAGCGCACCCTGTGGCTATAGACCCAAGACAGCTGTTTAGACAACACATGTGCGTCAAGTAGCAGTTCTAATTGGCTAGCTAGCAATGTATGAATGCTCACCAGGGTTTTCGCTGGATCACGCTGTTCTTCATACATAGCTTTCGAGCAGGCAGAATTGAGCACGCACCTAGTGTAAAAAGAAACATGGAATGGAAGGGACTTACTTCACCTCGTGCATTGAATTAACGCGAGCTCAGGCCAATCGTCACTGGAACCGACAAGAATTCGGATGCTAAATATACTACATGAGTGGCTTTAACTTACTCCCATAATGCGTGCTTCGCGTCGGTGCAATCGTGCGGCATTAGCTAGCTACGTAGTATCTCTTCTATTGGCAGCTTTTACTAATACAGATAGTATGATTGGCTTCGACTAGATCTAAGCTACTTGGAATATTCAAATGATATGCTACGCGCAGTATTCTTCTGTTAGTCAACAGTCAACAGCTAACAGCGCGAGTTAGTCCGTAGCTCTCAACAGAAGTGTATTTCTCTACACTCAGCTACTAGTAGCTTGAGCACCTTCTTATCTTGTTGCTGCTGCTGATGAGATGATGCCTCTCATGTTCGTTGCTTTTTGTATGTCGAGTCGGCTTGTCTGCTGGGTGCGTCACCCCCTGTACGGGAAGGTTTCGGTGATTCTGATGATGAGAGATGAGACGATGAGACGATGATATTACGACTAAACGATGGGTGCGAGGTACGAGGACCTTTAGACGAACGGGCTCAAGTGCGAGTAGCTCCGCAAAGCTTTCGAATAGTACACACTTAAACACAGTTTGTGCTACGGATCTTAACATTCTAGTTGCCTAGCTACTAGTCAATGGTGGAGCTAGCAAATGTAAAAAGTAGAAAGTTACCATCTCCTAGCTTATGGTCTGTCCATAAAGAGATGAAGACGGCATCAGCAACTTTGTAGCAGCTATATCGGCAAGCACACGGCGACATGGCAAAGCGACGCGCTTCGAGAAGAAGTAAAGGACTTCGTCCTACTATTGTTACTGTCATCATCGCCTCTGTTGTCCTGGTAGTCGGCTGGGCATTCCTCCCTCGATCGGTTCAAGAATACCTTAACACTCATTGGAACCGTCGCACGTTTGGCAGGGCCTTTGGCCAGCTGATGACAGTAGGAGCTGGTGCCCACCCCATAATCCGTCAGGAATATGCTTTACCACTGCGACCGACACCACTTCCAGCCACTCCAAAATTGCCTCGGTTTGCCCTCTGTCTGAGCGGCGAATTGCGAACTTTTGAAGCTACGGCACCATCGTATCATGCTATGATATTGGCCAATCAAGACGTAGGCATTGATATTTTTGGGTACATTGGCTTCGATCCTTATCCTTACCTCCAGCAACCGTATAGTAATGGCAGCATCTCAGCGCCAGATTCTAATCAAAGATCTTCTTCTGAAGCTTTAGCTCATGTTTTAGCCGTTACAGTAAACTGGCCAGGGTCATTTGTTCATGAGCACAGCAACGCGAGTGTGACTTCCGTAACTGGACCTGTGAAACAATTCGTAGTCGAGCACGAAGATCCCTGGTCACGTCTTGCAGCGCAACTTTGGAGTTTTTCTCACCGCCAAATCCAGCGCTTATGCTCAAAAGCGCGGGTAATCGTGTTACAGGCCCATAAAGTGCAGCAGTGCCAGTTACTCCTCGAAAAACACGTACATAATCACAGGTACATCTTACAATGGTGGTAGATGTAATCTCTCCAACGTTAGTAAAAATGGAGCTATTGTGCATAGCTCTCGACCGCTTCCTTTTGTCACTCTTCTCATGCCATTCTGTTTGTCAGGGCTGGCCAAGACTACGACCTCATAATTCGCTCACGTTTTGATCTGCTACTGCCAGAGCCTCCTAATCTATTTCGAATCCTTTCTGCAGCTGAGCAAAGCCAGGAAGGTGATTCTGACGTGGCGTCGTCGCCGTCAACTTCCGGAACAACCTCTACGGCGCAACGCCACTTTCAAGGAGTGCTCTTTGTGCCGTTTTGCTGTGACTGGGCTGGTGTCAACGATCAATTTGCGGTAGAATTAATGTACCCGTGTGACTTCTTAATGGTGCTTGCTTACTCTTTTCAATAATGCCTTCGTACCTTAGTATCTCTCATCTTTTCTTTGTTGCCTATTTATTTTGCCGTTGTGTTCCAGATTGGCACTCCTCTCGCTATGCGTGCTTACTCAAGACGGTAAGAATCCTGGTTCGGATGTTACATTACCTAACAAAATTCAAGAATACCAAGTTATGCATCGTTCCTTCGAAATGTATTCATGTGTGCCTGGTCCAGACTATTTCATGTGAAAATCCGCCATGGAGACGAAAACGTTCACGGAGACGGATGCCCGCACGTTGGCTCAGAGTTGGCGTGCCAGCGAGCGGTGGAGCACAATGACCTCAAAATTATGCGCTTTTGGTGCGATGCCTGGATGAATGCGATTGATAGCGTTAATTATCCTGTACCGTTAGTCTTCCTTTACTCCGTTCTTGAAATCATTTTCATGTTTATTTTAAAAAATGCAATTTTAATCAGCGCCGTTCTCTTTCGTAAGGTACGAGTACACAATCGTACGGCCTCATCACTTCGCAGCTGTTTCCGCTCGTACGAGCACTGTAGCAATTGAGGCATCCTCTGGAGAGAGGCATGCGTCTGTCATGTTCGCCCATCAAATGTTCTACGCTTGCCACCAAATGGTATTTTGGAGACATCTTGCAAATATTAAACAACACTCTTACACACGAGGTTGCTTTTGTCCATATGTCGTTTGTTGTACGCAACTTACACCTTCTCCTATGTCTGATTTATTAGGTGAGCGGTTCAGTCGTGTATTATGGCTTTGCCGATCTGGGCACTACATGTGGTCAGGACCCCCGAGTTGCCTTTAGCAGCGCCTCAGGGAACTCGAGTGTCTCTCCTCAAAGCCGGTTAGTGCGAAGACAACGCCGTCGCGGTGGGCGGCTGCACTGGACCGCCTCCGATTTGAAGTGTGCCGTTCTACAACCTCATACGGAGCGTAATATGGAACCCCGTGAGGGCAGTGATCGTTATGGTATTGGTGGCAATAATGGTGTCATGGCTGATACTTTCGTTTGTGAACCTGACCAATCAAGACACACAGCCCCACACAGAACCAGCTCAATAGACAGCCACAATAATATCGGAGATGCACATAATGCTGAATATATGCTTACTAGGAGTCAAATCCAAGATATAAGCACTGGCATCGACAGTACTGATCCCTCAGTTCACGCACCATCGCCGAGATCTCAACCCAGCTCGTTGCCACAACAAACTTCACCTGTACAACCTCGGCTCATGAGGTGTTTTGGGAGATCTCAGTACCCAAAAGACTTACCTGAAACCAATTACACATTTTGGCCAGACTTATCTGCTACCGCTGATGCAGTTGGCGCAGACTCTCCAAACAGTGGCTGTTCTCATGACGATGCCGATGACGTTACCGCTCTTCGTCAGCACTTGTTGGAAATGGGGTTCCCACCAGGGAATGCTCCATGCGTGGCGTCGCAACAACTAAGTGTGTCACCTGCACCTTTCGGAGTTGGGTCAGTGATCAATTCGTGGCTGAAGCCTTACATGTATGCCATTGCCTACGGATTTATCTTCTGGAGCCCACCTCTGGGGTTATACCGCAATCAATTAGCCATTGCTGCTGCAGATGCTCCTACAAATTCCAAGAGGTATGTAGTATATGTACCGATTATTGATCCAGACTGTACAATCTAACAGCGCACAATTAGGAGGTATACTTAGTGTTCGCGCACAATCTTACAGCGCACAGTTGGGATGAATACGCAGCTGTTCGCGCCTTGATTCCCGATAATCTTTTGACTCTAGACTTTTTACTAAGCAGGTGCGTGCGTGATTCCTTTTCGTGTTGGTTTGAACCCTTGAGCCGCTGTGAAAATGCACCCTATTTAGAGGGGGAGTTACCGGGCTGCCGGTCAGATGCCATCGTCTCTGGCGCTGAAGCAGCCGATAACGAAGAAGGTGGCCGTGCATGTGTACCTAATATGGGTTACCGCAACAGCTCCCTTTCACAGTAAGATAACGCTAATCACATAAAGCATGTTGTGCTATAAGAGTTGACTACTTCGTGAGCGGTTTTTGAACATTTTGCCCACTCTCAACCCTCTTTGCCGATATACATGATTCCAGGTTTTCGCGCAAAGCATTGGCCTCAGGCAGCACCGAAGACTTGAACAGCCCAATTCGAGCGCTGTACGATCGGCGAGGGCATTTTTGGTTCACGTCCCAACTTCTTGCTCATCTGGTATGGGAAACAGACAAAGTATAACAGCATAGATGATATAAAACAAAAAAATAAGTAATATATCTTGCACTTTCTGTAAGGGCTGAACCAAAACGCTCATACCACTGCACCATTTTTATTGCTCCTATAGATGCGCCCAAATTCCCACTTTCAACGCATATTGCATTCGAGCAAAATAGCAGCTGGGTTTATCCACCATGACAGCACTTCAAGTAGCCCGATTCATACGAACGTGAAAATTGGCGAAGCGTTTCAGCGGCCCGTGCTCAGTTTACATGTACGGCGCAAGCTTAATCTCTAAGTGCTGAATGATTTTCAAAAAAGTTCTTTATTCTTGGCTGTAAAAGAGACGCACTATGAATTGTATGATCGACGAAACGATAATTCTGACGTCTACAATTTCAATACCTAATTTACCTCTTTACCAGGTACGTCACGGTGATTCGTGCAGCGCGAGGCAGATGCGCAACAAGAAGAGGACGTGTGACCCTCTGAGCGTGTACATGGAACAAGCAGTGCTGCCCATGGCGAAAAAGTAACTTTCAATTCGATAAATTCGCTACTTTATTTTACCATTGCATACATACAGCCTCAACTGTGACATTTCGCTTTCTTATTGGCCAGGTACGGCATCAAGACAATCTACTTCGCTACTGATGACTCGTCACTCTTTGCCGCTGCGGATGGCATTCGTGCGTGGCCGCAGTTCCACTGGCTTCATTTGCCGCCTCCAAATGCTAAACTACATGGAGGATACTCCGATGCCAAATTGAAGGGCGGCGAGATTGACGGGTGTGTTATTTCTATACATGTGCGAATGCTTCGTACAGTTGTCACTTTTATGTCTCTTTTCTGGAGTGCGGAGTCAAAAATCGCTTTGATTCTGCCTTTGCCCGTATGTTAGGTACGAAGAAGCTCAAAACGCTCTTATCGACATTCTTCTACTCGCGGAGGTGCGCATGTGGGCAGCTCTTGTTTGTTTCTTACGAACGTAATAACACTCAATTATGAGAGAGTCTTCGTGTTTGTATCTGACTGCGTGCACCATCTCTGCTTCGTTTTATCCTTCAATCACTCCTTTGTGGTTCGCTTTTGTTATTCCTTAGGGTGACATGTTTGTGGGCAAGTTTACGTCCAACGTGGATCGAATTACACTCGCGCTTTTGGCGGCACGAAAACACGAACTTGTTCCGTAAGTTTACGATCATGTCTCACAGATAAATATGCAACTGCAACTCAAACATAACTCACTTTTGAGGCATTCCTGGTGCTTGTCTGATTTGTCTGACGAACATACGAATTCCTCGTTGTGCGTAGATGGCCCCTGAGTGAATTCTTCTTGGCATGCTTTTCCATGAATTCAGGTACGCAAGCCTGGACTCGCCTTGGTGCAGCGACTGGGGAATCAACTCCGGCGTTTCCTTGTACCAAAACCGCACAGCCAGCTTCGTATGTTGAAACTCGCAGTTGGGGGGTGTTTTTTCGCTTTCTATATAAAAATAGTCATATATATAGCAGAAAACGCGGCTGATAGTTCATTTTTTTTATATGTTCATGCTTACTTGTTGCTTTACTCTTTCGTCGCGATCGGACTATGCCTTGGAGGTATACCTATTATTGTTATTAGTATTATTATTCTTAATTGCGAATTGATTTGCAATACAACACCGCGCCAACAGCAACAGCAAATCCAATCAAGCAACAGCAAATCCAATCTCATAGTTGATTGGATTAGATGAGATTACACTCCCCCGTGCCAATTGCAAAGCGGCATCGAAAACTGCATATAACTTCGTATTGGTATATTCCTCAGAACAGGTATGATTTGGCCCATAGAATATCGTCATATCGGAGCGGTAACCTCAAATCTGGATTAACACCTTGAGATATTGTTTTTATCGATGTGCTTATTGGTCCTGGAGTTAGTGTCAGTTTCCCAAGATATGATTCACATTTACGACTTCTTTTAGATCGTAGCAGATGGAATATAGACAAAAAGAATTGATACACGAAATACTACCTTATTCATTCATTATTCAGATTGCTCCTGCCTATCTCAGTGCCCCGCGCACAAACAAAACACGGCCATTTTTCCACCACTTCTACACGAAAGTGGGGTCAAGGGCACTTTTCGTGGGTGTTAGGGGTCCACGCATGCCCCCTGCTTCGCTGTCAGTGCTGCCGCGGCTCATCTAGGGAGGTTTAAACAAAGGTTAATAGAGGTTAGCATAGTAGCAGTGAAAAGATAGCAAGAAGAGGAGAATAAAAAGATCAACCCTACATGCCAAGTATGTCATATTAGTGTAATGCTCACCCGAATGCTCGCGTTATTGCGCATCGACTCATCACTGGCCGCCGAATCATCGGAAGCAGAACTCATGTTGGATGACGCTCGCCGCAGAGCATCCTGCTGAGCGGCCGCACTCATGGTGGAGGAGCCACGGCGGAGGTTGTCTTGCTGGACTCGTGTGACGTGCGAGGGGTTCATCTAATCAAGAAGTAGTAGAAGAAATGAAAGAACGAAGGGTCAACTTTGATGAATTGATGAATCATAATCCGCACAAAAAAAGGGAAAAGTTTCACCAATGGACTCGACATCTAAAACCTGGTTGAAGTCGCTCGCTTCTGAAGATCTGTGTTCGTGCAACTCGTTGGTGGTAGAGTCTCGCGTGCTCCCGAAGAACGACAATGACGAGCGCAGCACCGACGGCCGCTCCGAAACACTCATCGAGCGGCGTTCGCCGGCAAAGCTCAATATAGTGGTGTTTCGAAACGCCATCACCTGAATTGAAAAAAAACACATGAAATGGGTCAGAAGGAGCATCAACCGAAGGCCACCCCTGAATTTTGTTATTGCTGGGTCTCTCTATCTCATGCAATAGTTAAACCAACCTGGTCACGGAATGTGGCAGCTTCTTCAGCAGACACGGTGCCGTTTTGCTTTTTCATGTGATCGAAAGTGGCCACCATTTCCTGAGCATTGTCGGCGACCTTAATCTCAGACATCAACGTTTTCACCTGGAGACAAGGGAAGGGCAACAAAGTAGAAAAGGAGTAAGAGTAGGCCTTTTTAAGAAACGTAAAGAGCTTTTCAATTGTTCAAGGACTCCGTAAATAGTTCTTGCTTCTTGTTTATCTAGGTACGGTATGTGAATCACCTGCTGAATCAAGGACAAAAATTGTAAAAAAAAGTACGTACCTTGTCGGTTTCCTCTTTCGTGAGTCCATGCTTTGACGACACGAGGAGCATGAGCTCTTGCTCTTTCCGCGCCTTGATGAGCCGCAAGGAATTTTCATGGTGGTTCAATTGCGCAGCGCCCGTCATGAACAGAAAAGTTGCTTTTCGCTGCCCTTGCACCGATGCCGCCGACTCTAGACCCGACCGAACCGAACTGTACATGGACAACATTGTGGCATTGAAATCCAGCGACACGTCCTCTCCGTCCCCCGTGGACATGCTGCGTTTCCAGTGCCGCGCAGATGGATCTTGGCTGCCTCCTGAAGACGTTCGCCCTTTCGAAGTGCCATTCTCTTCCTCAGCCAAAGCCGACAAGCTCCGTCGACTCGTGGAAAAATCACTGAGCTCCATTTGGAACTCTTTCGCGGAAGTCTCCGGATTGGGCGGAGGCGCCAAGAAGTATAAGCCCAAAAAGATGACGCAAATGCCACTGGTAAAGCCCACCCACATCGACGCAGTCATGTAATTGAACTCCTGGAAGTAAATGCCGCCGCTGCGTGCACACATGCGACAATCCGAGAAGTGGTGTAGTCGAAATGAGTAAATTATACGATGGCAAATTAATATTTGAAATCGTGTTTTCATTGGGGAGCGAGAAATATGATAACACGTGAAAACATTAAGACTAAATCGTGAAAAATCAAGTACCAATATATCAGAGAAGGTTTACCTGATGATCGCGAAGAAGATGAAGTTTGCTTGTAGCAGCGGAATGATGAAGAGAGGGTCGTACAACGCTAAGGCGTTGTTCAAGCGGACCTTGAAGACACGTGTGAGTGCCATGAAAATTATAAGAACGCGAGCGTAGAAGTGAGAATAAAACGAAGAAGATGCAAGGCAAAGGTATAATCCACTCTGAGCTTTCAACATTTTTATGCACTCAATTTACAACTACTATGGAATCGTACCAGCCAGTAGAGCATGAGGCCCAGCCACGAGAAGAAAGTGACGTAAAAGAACCAGTGCTCAGCAACATTCACGCCTTCTGCGATCAGCTCCACGAAATACGCGAGGAGCTGGTTTGGCATACACAAACGTACAGTGCATACAAAAAGAACGCGATTCGTCAAACCGTTAACTTTCGCGATGTGCACATTTTCAAAGATAAATTGACCAACAAGCCAGTGTAAGAGTTATACGCTTCACTCAGCAAGTTCACTTAGCACGACAACAAGCCTATCGATGGCTACCTTGGCAAAGACGACCGAAGTGGAGCCAAAGAGAGCGCTGTAAGTGCTGTACATGACTGCCATGGCATTCTTCGAAGAAGGGTAAGGGCGTCCTGCGATCTCAGCTGCCTCAAATGCCCGGTAGCCCATCTGCAAAGACCAACGCAAAAAACGAAGATCGATAGATGCGAAAAATAAAGCACTTTGAATGGCTCCCAAGATTGTGAATAATTCTGATGATTCTAAGCTGCTGGCACGCTAAATAATAGGACTTTCAAACATTCGAATCCACGTCACTCGTGAGTATTTGAAGCTCGCTTGAGAAATAATCTCACTAGGCCTCCTGTTGGCAATCAAATATCGACTTGCAGAAAGTCTAACAATCCCCCGCAGGCACCGCAGACAAACATTTTGGTGAAATAATATGCATGCACGAGTCCTCACGTGCAACGCCACTGCCAGCCCCATCACGATGAAGATGTACACGATCCACGCAGGGTTGTTCCACAGGTCTAAAAGGTCCGTCACGCTGCCAATCTCAGCGCCTTGCTTCGAAGAAAACGCAATCGCCAAAATCGTCCCGCACACCTGAGGTTCAGTAGCGAGGTTTATTGTGAAAGAAAAGGTCCTTTGAGCTACTAGCGACACTCCTAAACAGACTCTTGGTAAGCACTAGAAAAGAAAGCACGCAAAAGCGACTGCAAATGTTTTTCCATTGCGAAACGAAGTAGAGTCTGCACGTCGAATTCAAATGCAATCACGAGATAAGCACCCAGGCCGTACCCAGCTAAGTAAACAAAGTCAGAGTGAGTTTTAAAAGGACTTTCAAAGAAGAAAAAAAAGCCAGTACCGTCAGCGACGTGCCAATGAGCATCGGCCGGGTGATGGCTTTGCCAAGCACAAACTTCCCGAAGAGCACGTTCGTCACGAACTAGTCAAGTCCCGCACATAGAATCAATGACAGGACAAGTGAGCGAAGTTGCAAAAGGCGTTAGAAATAATGCACAAGGAAATAATGGCTCAGAAAAATGGCTGCGCACGCGCGCTTACCCCAGTGTGTCAATGGACAATTGTAATCTAAACTAGGTATTGTAGGTTCAGATAGCATGTTTCTCTCGCACTGTGCGCACTCAGAAGCAGTTTCTGACCTGAATTGCCTCGAGAGAAGCGAGAAGGGACTGGGGCGCTAGCGAGTAGGACGCAAAGTTGAGCAGCGAACCAGTCACGAAAACTACCGTGCCAAACACCCACACCTACCAAGACACACAACGAAGAGGCATTTCCTTAGATGGTGAGCTTACAAGAGAAAACAAGCTACAGTTGTAGTAGTAATAACATCTCGAAGGTGTAGAAACGATATGTACACAGAATGCAGCAAGCTATGCAGCGGACAATCGCATAGTACTGTAGGCTCTCGTGTTGAACATACCCGTGAATTTTTCGGATCTGAAGGTTCAGTAGGCGCCGGGAGCCCTTTCTTTGTTGCTGTTTCCAGCATTAAAATCTCGAGCTCCTGTGGAAAAGGCAAGAACGGGAGCCAGGGTTGGCCAAGAATGAAGATTAGGCCTCACGATAGCTACAACCAATAGAAGATCAGCTTATAGGTACATCGAGAGGATGCCTAGCTAAATGCGAGGACCACGTAAGGTCGCTAGTAACGACGCAGGGAAGGCTAGAGTACTAAGGCCTCTCCCGTTGAACTCTCACCTGCATGCCGAGAGACTGCAAATTGTTGCCACAGTTGATAGCAACTGTTCAACCGCGAGTGAGCGAATAGGTGATTAGGTGATTAGGTGGAAGGAGGGGGGGTGATGTTGGGAGGTCCGAGATCATCGCGAACGTCGCGAGCATCGTAGGTAGGCCGACAACAAGAATGAAAAGCTAGAGCCACCGAACTTACTTGAGCCTAGCAAACCTGCTACTACGCCAATGTATGGGTAGCAGCATAGTCCCGCCATGCTCGCTTGGGGCTGCAAGCCTGTCCCGCGCCCCCAACAAGAAACGAACAAAAAGCAAGCAAACGACAACAACCTTTTCGGAGAATATTTGGATCGCGTCTGAGTATATTCTAGGTCCCAGAAAAATGTCACCTTTCGCCTCCTCCCTGTACCATGTCCGAAAAGGAGCAGCTTGCTTTCTTTTCTTGCTTCCCCGACACCCGACACCGCTTCATAAAACTCTTCTCGGTTTGAGTAAGTAGTCGACAGGCAGGCCGGCTAGCCAGAAGCCAGAGCCAAGTGGCATCATAGCTTCACCTTTGTCGATAAGTTCATCGTCACCACAATTGTGTTATTCTAATATTTCAAACAACGCTTCGTCACAACTTTTCAAGTTCATTTCCGAATCCTAGTCATCTTTGTTTACATAGTGTCTCCGCCGCAGTGAAGTAACGACTAGTATGTAGACGGACGCTAACTAGTAGGTTTGAGCACAAACCACCAAGCACACTCAAGCAAAGGCCACAAGCACATTCAATGCAATGAAAGTTAACAAAGCGGTACCACTGGGCGCACCTGATTTGACGGCTTTACCAGTGCGCGCGCTCCTCGGTCACTCACGTGAACGTCGCATCGCTCTGTCAAAGAGCTTCACTAGCCTAGCAAGCGGCGTTCATGCATTAGAGGCAGCGCTTGATGATGCCAGGTATCGACTATGAAAGATTATGGACGAAATTGATGATTTATTCTGTCTAAATATATCTAGGGCTGTGCCTAAGGTTTATCGAGCTAGGTACCGGCCTAGAGCCTCAACTACATTATGGAGAGCATTACAAATTGTTACTTGACTTTGACATTCTTGGTTTACCCTCCTTTATATCTTGGATCATTCTGCCAGCACTCGTCTTGTCGAAGCCGCCGAGGAATATGGTATGGTGCACCCACCTTCGATGAAGGTTCAGCGAAAGCGCGGTACTCAAAGGATGAAGCACATTCGCAAGCTCCTTGACCTCGCGGACAACTTAAATCAGGTCGAACCCTTTCGCCCTACCACTCTCTCTTCTGATATCAGCGTGGTTATCAACCCCTATTTTGTTTATCCCTTTTGAACTTGTTGATAGGAGGTACGCGGGCGCCTTCGAGTGGCTAAAAAAGTTGCCACAGATGTTCTTGTGCTGGTACGCCCTATTTAGTTATTTTCATGCAGCCACAGTTTCGCATTTTATTCCACACGCGCAACCAACACTTGATAACGTATCTTTCTGTTGCTAACTCCTTTCATGGGTACCGCAGGCTCCCGTGCTGGCAAGTGCCGCAGCTGGATTGAAGCCGTTCAGTGCTAGTGGAGCTGGTTGCGAATACAAAGATGGAGAAGAAGAAGGCGAAGCACACGCAGCGAAGGCATCGCTAGAGTACGGTGAATTGATGGAAGAGTATGCAGCAGTGTCTGCAACTATTGAAGATAATGCAGAAGCACGTCTACAGTCTTTTGACCGACAGAATACGAACCGAAGCTTTGTTGATGGGGTGCATCGAAGTGCAGTATTGCCGCTGCGGGCAGAAGACCACCATTCGTTGCCTATTCTAGCTCATCGTGTAGAAGTCGCTACAGGCGTAGCACGCGATCTAGCTGTTGATGTGACCACTCTCGAGTCATCTATCGTTGCTGAAACAGCAGAAACGTCTAGTTATGCTTCAGCAAAGTCAACAATTATTTCAACCTGGGGGAGGGCCAAAAGTGCGCTAAAAGTGCCTCAGAAAGGCTCATCATCTCATACAACAACTAACAAGTCGAAGTTATTAACCTCAGAAAGAGCTCCACCACCACCACCACCACCACCAGCAGCGCATGCAGCGCATGCAGCAACTGACACTGCAGCTCACAGGTGTCGGACAGCATCAACGAGAAACAAAAAGATGGCTGATGCTCACGCCAACCCTTTGAAAGGAAGGTGTGTGCAAAGAACAATATATAGAGGAAAAATAAGATTGATTGAGGGTTTGAGACACTGCAGAGGATCGTCTCCTGAGGTGTCCGATAGACATTTCTTATATCTAACATCTCAATGGTTCTTAACGTTTTCTCTTCTTCTTCCTCCTCCTGTATCGTTTTCACATGCGGTGGCGGTGTTGTAGCCCTGGCGTGCTAGTAGGCTCAACAGCGCATTACGGGTGGGCATTACCTCCTTCAGCCTATGATCCTTGGCATAATCAACACTCGAGTACTCGAAGCCATCGCACTCGTGCTGGAATATCATCAGCATCACTTACTCGACCTCATGCTGCTGCTGCTGCGTCCTCCCAATGCGTTAACCGCAAATCAAATCAGTCTGCCAACAACAAAGCTCCGCTTCATAGTGGCGGCTCGCGCGCAAGGCAGGCTAGTGGAGCAATCGGGCGCGCTTCAGTGGCAGCAAGAGTAGCAGAGCAACCTTTGGGCTTCAATTCTTCCACAGGTGCGCACTCAATGGAGGTGTGCAACAAATAGGGATGAAATGACAGAAATAGATACAAATTTTGTGCTTTCAGTAAAGACATGTACTTCTGTTGATGTCTCGTAGGCCCACATGATGCATCATTTCCGCTACCTCTTACTGCGTATTGCTCTTTTCTGGCCAAATCTGTCTTCGGAAAATCAATTCAAGGGAGGAGCACTCCATTCGACCCAGCAACTGGCAGATTCCTCGCGACGGTAGACTGGAGCGACCTCTGTAACCGCATTGATGAGGCTGAAACACCTGCCTCACCCTCGATTGATCTCAGCTCGCTGCCAGACTCCCCTGATCCTCTGCCAGCGTCTTCTCCTTCGTCGTATTCATCCTCACCACTCCAGCCGCAACCGCCACCTGCACATGTGCCAGTTCAGCATGTCGATGATGCTTCACTTAATACTGCTCACAATGGAATCTTTTTGGAAGCAAGTGCTATGGCAGTTGGAACAGGAGCAGTGAATGTAGACGCCGATGTCAAGGACAAAGCGATGGGCTCAGCGAGGAAGAAAGGGAAGGAAGCACGAAAGGTGCGTAGATATACGCCACTAATAATAGTGTTGAGAGGGAGAACAAGAATAGTATAGAAACAAAGAGGGAGGTTCCCAAATTAAATATTTTTTTACCGGCCCCTCTACTATTGCACAAATTTCGTCTCTTATTCGCGTGCCTCATTCTGCACTCCTGCCTTTGTTGTGCCCCAATTTCATTTCAAAAGGTGCTGAGATGCATCGAGTGCCAGCAATTCGGCTGGGGCTGCCAGAAGCATTCCTCTGTTAGAAATCCAAAGCCTTTCTTCTATGATTCATGTGTATCTAGCACTATCGCTCAGGTACCATCGGCATGCTCTGGTAGCAGTGATGGAAGGCGGAGTTTGATGTACAGGGATCAGTGCGCATGGAGCCAAGAAATGAAGCGAGCAGTCCAGAACAAACCTTCGGCGTTTAGCATGACATCAACCGACAGGTGTGCAGTTAATGAAGGAATGCCCCTTAAGGTACCTAATTCATGATGCACTTAACCATTTAGAAAACGCATGAACGCTACCCTTGTGCTGTGGCTCACGCGAGAAGAATTGCGTACAAAATGAGGAATCTTTTGCCCTGTGTGCTCCCATCGTCTTTCAGGCTCATAAGACCTGGCGGTGCCATCGACGATTCGCAGCTCAAAGCTACGGAATTTCGCCTCGATCACCTTAAGAGACTCGACGAGTTCAAAGCGGTGAGACCATGCATTTGATTTGACGCTAATTTGCATACGAAAGATTCAATCGGACGAGTTTATGCCACATTTATGAACAGAAAGGCTTTTCGCTGTTTTTTTTTGCCTTTCCTGTAATCTATTGAGCGCCTTGAATTGATGCCTGGCGTATTTCTTCATGTGCAGGCTGGAGACGTTAGGCGCAGCACACAAGCACTGCGCGATGCACAACGAAGATCTATGGAAACAAGGCATGCTGCTGCCTCGGGTGCCTCTGCGGCTGAGACTTTACGGAGGCGCTTTCAATGACCTAGAACATGGCCTTCGCGCAACGAGTACAAAATGTTTGGTCGCTCGGGCATATGTTCTCATTGGTTTTTCTTCTGCTTCAAGTCCTTGCATGTTCCCTAATAGCCCACAAACTCCGTCCATTAGAACCCGTATCAAAACAACCGCACTCGGTTTGATTTTAATTTCTCCCGCGCGTTCGGGTCTCGGGTCTTGGGTTTTGGGTCATGTAGAATCAGAACCATAAACCGCAAATTTTAAACTCCCTTATAAACAGGCACCTTCCTCGTACCTCTCCCAAATTACTTTGGCATTAATAATACTCTACTTAGCACTACACACTGCAGTGTAAGTAGAAGTGTGAAGTGCTGTGCGCTGTGTGGCGTATAATACAATACCGAAGTTCTTATTTACGCATTTAGGTCATTTGACTGACGTATCTTTGTACGCACATCAGCTTTGACACCTTGATTGACTTTCGGAAACCACCATGAGGAAGCAGCCAACGGTAGTGAAGGATACCTTTGGGGAATGGCCGCCCTTGGCTACCATGGCAGCCAATGCAGTGGACTGGCTATCCAATCCTGCCGTCGCTGCGACTCTTGCTTTAGCCCTGGCTTTACTATGGACGGCATACGCGAGCGCGCAGAACAAGACAGCGAAAGGAAGCGTAATCCAAACTTTTGCCAAAGAATGTGGAGGCATGCTCCTCTGCGTGCCGTGCTGGCTCATGCCGCAATTTATTCATTTGCCTGGTTATGAGCAGTGGATAGCCGCTGGTGTGCTGCTCGTGCTTGGCGATTATCTCATGGGAAGCCCGCACGTGAACCCGACCGTCTCGTACGCATTCGTTGTGACGGGCGATGTAAGTACAGTCTAGTATTGCGAGACGCGTTTACTAGAAATACGTCTGATTCTTTCATCTCTATGTTGGTTCTGAGTAGCAAAATGATTGCAGAGCTTTGGCAGTACTGCTGCTAGTTTTTGAATGCTTAGTAGTCACGCCTGTACATGATGTGCTTGTTTCTTTTATTGTTGGTGTGTGGCCGCGTATACAGGTGTCCCCGCACAGTGGCTTGATGCTGGTAGCTGCGCAAATGGCCGGCGGTGTTCTAGCTTTCCCACTGCTGGCTGCTTGTTTGCGCCCTTACGGTCTTGATTTCGGCGCGTAAGTTTCTTCTATGATATCTCGTAATTCATATTCTTGCGATGTCCGCGTAGATTCAGTTTCTTCGTAAAACCTTGTATGTTATATTCGCTTGACATTGTACCCAAAGATGTAATTGGTTGATACGTTTGGCCTACTGTAGCTTTTCCTTCGTCTCGACGTTACTTTTTTTTTTTGCACGCATGTGCACATTTGTCTGGTTATTCATGACGTCTCGCTCGTGTTTGAACGGGCGCGCACACGTAGGCCGGCCATTCCTGAGGGCATGGCGACGCAAGATGCCGCGTGGAACGAGTTCATGGCGACCTTCTTGCTGCTGTCAGCGGTGTTCGTGCTGTGCACCACCCGCCTAGGGGAGTATTATTTGCTGAAACAGCCGCTAGTGGCGGCCGCGGTGCGATGGATCAGCGTGTACTACGGCGCCACTGGTGAGTACAAACGGAGATCAATGTCCATTATTAGGGCTGTACATACAAACGCTAATGCTAAATCTTGCGCTTTTTATGGAGGGCAATTGAGTTTGTTGGAGACGAAATTTATTTCTAAGGAATTTCTTGCTTTTTGTTCTTGTTTCAGTGTGGCCCTCCTCTATTTTACGATCTGCGCGTTGCTTTTGTTTTTGCTCCTGTCTGTATGCCTTTTTTTTCTCTTTGTGTGATTATTTTGAATTCCTCTTCACGTTTTGTTGTCTACATTAGGCCCCGCGATGAACCCCGTGCTCCCCACCTGCTATTCACTCCTCAAAACCGGCGCCTTCCCCACGGACATGGACCACTACGTGGTGTATTGGGCGGCGCCAGCCGTTGGAGCTGCTGCTGCCGCTGTCGGTGAGTGATGAGAAGGGAAATAAAAGGAGAAAAATGAAGGAGGCATAGATGAGGAGAAGGGGATAAGCTCGTGCACTTGCGAGAAGATCTTTAAAAAAAAAGCAGGAAAAGACAGCGCATCTAAAGGAGGAGCATGAGAAAAGGGAGATTTCGAGCTTTCGTGTTTAAAATCTGCCTGCTTTAATTTTATCGATGATGCCTTGTGAAATGCAATGGAGACCTATGTATATGGCTTTTCATCCCTGCATTTCTTCCGCTTTTTGCCATTTGGTTTCACCGTGCTTGTTCCCTGCCTGGGGCTATATGTGCTTGTACATGTGTTGTCAGGATGGAGCCTCATGTGGACATCTGGCATCTTTGGCCCGAGCCGCATTCCCATCACTGCTAGTGGAGGGCAGAAGAAAAGCAAGGGAGATTAGCTGAAAACTTAAAGGAGCAACATTTTATTTTTGTTCTTGACCTGGAAGTGCCGCTTCGAAAGGTCTTGACAGTTTCTTAGTCCCCATTGTTGCAACATCTTGAGCTTTACACTCAGAGCATGGCAGAGCGAGGCACCTTTGACCGCCAACATCACTTCTCATGGCCACTCGGGCATGCGTGCCTTATTTGATTAGTTCCTTCTAGTACTGGCAACTAAATTTCTATAGGCCCCTTTGCTTCGTATTTCTCAATAAGGACACCCAGCCCAGTCAGCAGTCAGGCGCCTTCGCGTCTTCTGAGGGAACCATTTATACGGAGCTCTTCGCTATTTCTTGGTTGTTGGTGCTTTTGGGGCGCATAATCCTAGACCTAATTTCAAATTTCATTTATGCCTGCTGGGCTTCTCATTCCGCCCTAAAACCGTGTAGGATGCTGATCTGGTATGTGCGAGAGCCTCGGAGCTAGGAAAAATCTTCCCTCTCCCTCTTCCCTTCGTCCAGTCTCATGGTAGATAAGATCGGATTGGATTATCCTCCCCAATTGGAGCGAAATATAAAAAAAATAGCGAAAAGCTGCGTATTGGCGAATCCTCAAGAACAAGTCTGACTGGGCCGAGCGCCCTTTTGCGTACCTCAGAATACGCAGCAGGGGAGCATGTATAGACCTCTCAGCACATCAATTTATGGAATTTTCACGGTGAATCACTATGCCACATCGGCATCTCGAGCCTTCTTTCACGGATCGCTTTTTGTGCAGGCTTTTTTGTGGGCGTTTCGCCGACCAAAACTTGTTGCGAAGGCGTGCCACGAGACGAGGAAGACGACGAAGTAGTAGACGGTGAGGATGGAGCAGCGGGCATAGAAACAGAGGAGGACGAAGACTCCGAGTAATCGTTGGAGGGTTGTCTTGATGTAGCTTCCTTTCGCTTCTTCGATACTTGAACCTTTTCAGAAATAGTTGGCTCGTCTGCACGCCGGCGAGAATGGCTGCTGCTGCTGCTGCTGCTGCTGCTGCTAAATTTGTAACCACTACTGGTGGTGTTGCTTGACGTTCGAACAGGTTGCACTACTGTTTTTGTCGTTTGCGTAGTGCGAAGGCGGTTCAAATGAATCTTGCCGTGTTGTTTCGCTTTAGCTGCTCCAGCAGCCGCTTTCAAGGACGATGCAACTGGTGCATAAAATGCTACTGCCGTCACGCCGGCGGCAACAGCAGGAGCTGCACCTGCTATGGACGGTCCTGATGGTATTGGAGTTGTGCTTGCTTTTCTGGAAGCCAAAGCAACGGCAGAGGTAGCACTGACAGTGGAATTAGCACCACCAGCAGCAGTGGCAGCAGCAACGGAAGTGATAGACTCTGCAGGAGTTTCAGGAGGCGACGGCAATTTCCAAACATGATTGAAACGAATCGGAGGAGCAGCACTCGCCACAGGGTGATCTGAAGTAAGACGAGTCGTGGAGTCACCGGAGCTGCCATTCTCATAATTGTCGTCGCGATCGTCGTTGTCGTCGTCTGAAGAAGAGAAATCAATGCCGAGCTCGTCTGCGGCAGCATTCAAAAGCTCTGCAGATGCAGCTCGAACGTCAGGAATAGTGTAAAGGCGTCGCAATAAAGTTTCTGCAGATGAATATGGCACTCCATCCACCATCTGTTCTGCCTGAGATTCGTGCCACAAACGAAATAAAAATTAAAAAGAAGAGGCCAGTGACGTCCCAGAAAAAATTATACTACTGAATTAAGTGTATGTACATATGAGTGGGTACGTATGAGTGGGGTGACAGTGGTAGCTTAGTGAGAGACGTAGAACTCGAGCAAAGTCCGTAGATAAGTATTGAGAGCCCGTGAATTTGACATCAAGAGTAAACTACCAGTAAAAAAACACTACCAAAGAGGCGCACTTTACCTCATCGCCGTTTCCAACACTTCCACTGCCCATGCTACCGTTATTCGTATCGGCGTTGCTACTGCTGCTGCTGTTGGCGCCTGCATTGCTTTGTCGACGACTGGGGTCAGCCATGAGAATCGCTAAACGAGGAACAAACTCGCGCACTATCCTCAAGCCTTCAGATAGGTCATGCGCACTTTTACCTGTTTTACTTTCTTCTTCATCTTTGTCCTGGTCTTCTCTTTCTCTTGCTTTTTTTGCTGCCTCTGACCCTTTCGAATTGTCGTAAGGGGGCAGCACAAGCAACAGCATGAGCGCGAGGCAGTATTGTCGTAGCGACACTCTGGTAGCAAGCAGCAAGGCACGTTCTGCTGCCAAAGTTTCGTTGTTCTGTTCTTCACGCGCTTCAATAGCTTCATTATCAGTTTTGCTTGCTTCGAGGCTGATAGTTCTTTCTTCCTGTCCTGCAGAAACCAGTTCACCTTCACCTTTCTCGATGATTTGACTGCTGCTTTTATCGCTCCTGCTCTTGCTGCTACTATTTTTGCTGCTTTCAACTTTTTGCTTTTTGGCGCCTTTTATTTTGGTACCCTTTGCGTGTGCTTTGCGTGCCCTCTTCTTTTGGCGTTTCGCTTCAGCAGCAGCTTCGGCTGAGAGTTGAGCGCATTTGACCCGAAAATGAGCCTTCAAGACATCTACTAAGGAAGTGGAATATGTTCTGCCATCAAGATCTGTATAATCGTCACTATCAGCTAGCTTCCGAGCAGCTGCCATGGAATTTGGTAATGCCTCGAAGATAATATCGTCGAGCAACGGGTGGCCGCTCTGCTCAAAAGCATTACAAAGAGAAGTAAACCAATTGCCCAAACTTTCAATTGATTTCACATCTGAATGAGAAGGTTCGCAAGACAAAGTAGTTCTCACTGCCTCCGCCATATTCGTTGCTGAACTTGGCGTTTCTGCAGTCGAATCGGATGCTCTTGGATTGTCCGAGGTAGAGAGGACAGCACTTCTACTACCAGTGTAGTCACGAGAAAGTTCCACAGGCTCCTTCATATTTGTACTTTTCTTCTTATCAGCAACACCAACGTCGGCGATACAAGCAACTCTTGCTGCTGCTTCTTGTTGTTGTCCTGATGTTGCAGATGCTACATTTGAGAAGTCTTTCTCCTGCTGTTCTCGGACGCGTTGGTTGAGTTCTTTCACGAGTGCTGCAAAATCTTCTTCGTTTTCTTCATCACTATCCATGCCAGAGCCAGGTGCAACCTTATTTGCAGGAAGAGGCTCTGCTAATACGAATGGCAACAATGCAAGGGTGTCAGAGTTTGTGTCGCTTCGCGAGCTAGAGTGGCTATCAAGGAAATGCGGATTTCCATTAGAAGGCAAAAGTGACGTTGCTGCTGATGCTGCATCGGTTATGCCAGCAGTCTCTTCTATTGCTTGCGCTACTCTTCCTCGAACTGCAGCCGCCGCAGCTGCCTGGGAATAATCTAATGGTCTCAGTAGAGCACATCCAGGTATGGGCAAAGGCGTCACAATTCCGAACACTAATCCACTGCACGATTGGTAATCTTTCCTGTCGCCATTGCCTTCATCATCATCGCCGCCGTCGTCGTCCACAAAGTCATTGCAAGGCACTTCACCAGTACTCTCTTCGACAGCTACGCCACAGCAGCCTTTTGAGTGGCAGCGCGGCCAAGACACGAGAGCAACTTCGTTCGTACTAGACAGATCATGCAAGAAAGCCTCCAGGCCTGTTCAGGAAAGATAAGATGAAGCACTACATTGAAGACAGACATAAAAAAGAAAGAGTAGCATGATTAAGCTGTCCTCAACCGAAAGCAGGTGAAAGAATGCAATAACACCAAATACAAATACAAATAAATCCACACCGTCGTGACTGCTCTTTGCGTCGATGGCAGCTGCGCAGGCTTCGCAGAGGTCATAATTGCAACGGCGGCAGCTCCAAATTGCTTTTCCTTTCCTTACTTTCTGGGTGCACCTTTAGAAGGTGTTCCCAAGATGAACGAAAGCACCATGTAAAAATCGTCTTAATATTTCAGGATGGGCAGAAATACTTGGGAGTGCAAGCAGAATCTCAAGTAATTGGGGGTTTAAGGATTCTGAAGAGGAAGTCGCTCAGTGGGTGCTCTCCTAGTTCTCACTCGATGTAGTAATCAGGTAGAGAAAAAGTAGAATTATCGAGTGCAATCAAGAGGTCAAAGCCAATGCACAACCTCTGTATTCATAAGGGGAGCATGTATCATTGGTCTTACCCGTCACAAGCAGCCCCGCGCTGAACCTAAGTGAACAAGACAGCAGCAAAACATATTTAAAAAAAGAAGAACGCACGTACGTTAGAAGCACATCAAATTACACAATCAGAAGGCGAGTGAACAAGTTTGAAAGTAGACCATCATGAAAGTATACGTTTTAGAATTTTCACGTTTTCGACTTCCTCTCTCCTTCACCTGTGCTTGACTCATGGGGTGTCCTTTCGCACAGGCTAATTCATAGCGGCGTAGGTTTGGGCTGCTCTTGCTTTCAAATCGTGGTGTATTATTTTTGCTCGTGTCGTTCTTGTCAAAACTCTCTGCTTTGGTTCCTTCGTCTTGATCTACCCATGCTTCTGCGCTGCTTCGTCTGCCACACTTATTAGAACTGTCATCAAGAGGTGAAGTAGCACTTGGATTCACAGTGAGAACGAATGGTTCAAAGCTACACGAAGAACCAGTACCCTCATCAGTATCATTGGCCAATGATGCAAACGGCTGTTTCTTCTCCTTCAGCTCTTCATCGCAAGTTGAAAGAGGAGCGTCGGCTTCGACACGCGCGTGTACCACAAAAGCAGATGGCGGTGGGCAACCACAGGGAGGTCTGTGACTGTTGCGCATCCAGGGCACCAGATTGAATGATCCTAGCCACATCAACTGATCGTCTCCCTGCTCCTCAGCTTCATCGTTTTCTTCATGTTGCCTGCCTTCCTTCCAATTTTGCTGTCGTCGTCGATTACCTGCCAATACGGCATTGCTTTCAAGCAAGGGTGCATTTTCATGGTGAGGATTAGATATTCCTTCATCTCCTTTCTCTTCAGCAGTGCCGTCATCCAGTCTTGGAGGCTTGGGTAAGAACACATGAGTAGTCGTGGTGGTAGACATGAGCTGCTGAGGATCCGCGGAGGGAAGCACTCCAGGAAATGCGAGCGGGCAAATAATTGGCATGCAGAGCTTTTGTTCGGCGATGTACACATGGAAAAGTAAGGAACCGAGAGATGCAGCGTAGCCGGGAAAGCAAGAGGGAAAAAAATAGATCAAATCAATCACTTCAGAAGCGATTATTAGAAAGGATCATTTGAAGAAGACTAGAAATCATAAAGCTACTCGAGTGCGCACGCGTAAAATTATGATCCCATTCCTCACTTCTACGTTGAATGCTTACCTTGGGCGGCAGGAAGCTTAAAGCGTGCACCAACTTGTGCAGGCTAACAATGGAAATGCCCATCGCTGTGCAAGCTTTGGACACGCTTTCTTTCTTGTTGCTACCACTACTACTGCAACTTGATGGAGGCTGGTCACGACCTGATGTGTCTACTACGAGAAGCTTAACCCCTCGTCGCTTCAAATTGCTTTCCAGCGTCTGTAAAGTCTCAATCCCGTCGCTATTACTTGTGGGCACGGCGCAGAACGCCACGATCAGGCACGAAGCTTGGTCTTCAGATTCGTTTGAATTGTTAGGCACCTGTGTATACAATGCACAAACAAGTAAGAGAACGCGAAGCTTCAGGCGTTGTATCTTAGGAGAGCATAAATGAATAAGTAGTGTTGCTTGACTCAGCGCCTCTTTTCTAGTAACACGCGAGAAAGGGAGTACAATGTAGGACTAGACACGCTCTTACTGCGTCTGAGGTCTTGGGAACAAATTGTAAAGCTTTCAAGGCATCTTGCGATAGATTTCTCCAAGATTGAATCGAAACAGAGGAGGTAGATGCAGGTATGTGATCTGTGCTACTGCTAATTTTCCTTCCGCTGTCGCCATTACAGTTGCTGTCGGTGCAAACACCACCCGCTATTAGGGCAGCAAAGGCTTCAAAATGTGGCAGAGAAAACGGCACCATAGGAGTTCGAGCATTTGGCTCTCTAGACAGAGTATATCGCCAGGACACAATAGGTGTCTCAGCAGTGGAGGGTGCGGCGGCGTGGGTCTTGGTGGAGCTACTACTGCTACTTGATCGGCCATTTTCTTCGTAGCTGGCGGGGTGCGTAGCAGTGCTGTCAGCTGCTACTAGTAGCCCCATAGCAGCTGCAACTACCTCCCGGTGCATGGGCCGGCAGGATAATTCCTCGACAAGAAACTGCACCGTCGGCGCCATTTTCGAAGTAATTCCAAGGCGGAATGGCCCTAATATAATATACATGTACGAGAAATCATTCTCACATTCTCGAGATTCAAAAATGAGAAGTGTGATGAGTGATGAGTGATGAGATATGAGATAGAGCTACTTATAAAATGAAAAAAATGAGACATCTCTAATCTTCCGCTAGTACTTCCTTTAGCTAGAATTGAAGCTGAGCAATGAATGACGCTCAAAGAGCTGCTGCAACGGCAGACATAGCAGCACCTCTTCTCATTGTCGCCGGTGCCGGAAGTGGCAAGACTTTGACTATGGTTCGTCGCATCGAGCATATCATCAAGGTATACTTCAAAGTTAGGCGAACCTTCGTATTCCCTTAAAGTCTCTTGCACCTAGCCATAGTCTGTCGACGCACACGTTGGTGTTTGTTTAACAAGTCATCTCCTACGTAAGTATTTTTCAAAGTATTTTTCATCTCCTTTGTCGCCTGTGTCCATAGGTATCCGGTTGCCGGCCACGCGAAGTGCTTGCAATCACCTTCACACGCAATGCGTGTGACGAGATGAAAGCGAGGCTGCGGCGCCTGCTAGGGCATGCAGTGGCCTCTAATGTAGTAGTCCTCACGATTCACTCCTTTTGCTTGCGGGTGCTCCGGCGCCATCTGCAAGAGCTAGGCGGAAGCTTCACATATTCCGGCAATGACTTTACCATCGCTAGCAAGCGCGAACAGGTATTTTTGACCTTCATGATTCTTGTTATCTTTGCTGTTGATGTTATAAAGTCAAGTGTTAAGCTAGCCAATTTCTCCCCCTTTCCGTACACTCCACTTCCCACTCCCTCTCTTTCCTCATGTTGCTCGACTCCATTACACCAGGATAGTAACTTCCTGATTTAGCATGTCAAAGTAAAACGTGCACATATACACACATGTATTTCAAACTGCTACTATACCTCAGGTGCTCATGATCGAAGAAGCATGCGATTCATATGACGTGTCACAGTCGAGGCCGCCTTCAGAAGACCCGAAGATGCGCTCTTCAAGAGCAAAAAGGCTCTTAACCAAAGTGCTGCAGCTGCGCGCGAAAGGAGTAAAAGCAGAGGATTTAACGTCCCACGAAAGAGGAGGAGAGTTGCGTTATTGTTGCGAGTATTACGCAAGAACGCTCGAGGTATTCTGAAAATGTTTTTGCTCTATTTCTAGGTCACAAATTTGCGGTGGTTACCTTTTAAAAGTCTTACTCGATTTTTTGCTACCTTGCTCGTACGAGCAGAAATATAGACGCCTCCAGCAACCTTCGTCTTATCTCTTCTTACCCTTTGCATCTCCTTTTCGCTTCCCACCTCTCTCTTTCTCTCTGCGTATTCCAGGAAAGTGCCTCTCTGGATTTTCACGACCTTGTGGAGAAGACTACTTTGCTTCTAGAGACGGTGCCCTCCGCAGCTGCCACCATCCGCAGAATGCACAGGTACTCTTTGACACGTAGGAATAGTCGGAGGAGGAGGAAGAAGAGAGTAAAAGGTCAAAATTGTGTTTATGCGACTTGGGATGCGATTGAAATGAGAGAAGGCTGAGCTGCATATCATGGAGGTTTGTTTCTATCTACCCCTTGTCACATCCTTCCGTTTTTTTTTCAATACTACTCGTATATGATTACTCGTACTACACCTACTCCATACACTAGGTATGTGCTGGTGGATGAATTTCAAGACGTGTCGACGCCTCAGTTTTCCTTCTTGAAAGCCTTGATAGGACCAGAGAATGGCTCCGTTACCGCAGTAGGCGATGACGATCAGTCGATTTACAGCTTTCAGGTTGGGGTTTAGGTTCAGGATGATTGGAAAAGTGGGAACATTAGTAGGTCGAGATAATGCACAGGAGGTGATCTGAGCGGCAAGGGACGTACTACATGAAGGGGGGGGGGTTAGCGCGGTATGTTGCGTTCTAACTGTTCACAGTACTCTTTTTCATTTTTTCATCCATCTCATCCAAATGATTTCGCTTGCTTGTCATCGGCGTTGCTCTAATATAATACGATCATTACAGGGTGCTTGCGTGGGCAATTTCCAGCACTTTGAGAAGCATTTCGAAAGCCGCCGCTGCGCCACCGTCCGATTGGAGCAAAATTACCGAAGCTCGGGAATTATCGTGGCGGCGGCCAATAGCGTGATCGACAAAAACAAACAACGACTGTCGAAGACATTGTTCACTGACAAGGGAAGAGGCGAAAAGGTAATTGTTACTTGTTTGTTATGGAGACAGAGATGGGAAGAGAATGAAAGCGTAGGATAGCAAGAAAGGGTAATCAAATTCGGGAAAGGGAAAATCAAAGGATCAATTGTAAACTGAGGAGAGGAGCAAATAAATTCAGTACTATTTCTTCTTATTGTTCTTCTCATTTCTATGACTTTCTCACACATGCCCACAAACTTGCAATTCCTTCCTCTAATGTAATGCACGAAAAGGTGAGCGTGTGCGAGTGCCGGCACGCCGGATGTGAGATCGCTTTTGTGGTAAGTTCATTTGCTCATTTGTTTTGATTGCTCTCTCCTTTCGTCTTACAGATCTGTAGTTCTAATCTTCCTCGTTCTTTATCTTAGTGCCTCCTCACCTACGTATCTTCATACCGCCCTTCTTTTCTTAAATCAATTGTCTTCACCAACCCTTTTTATCTATTTCTTTTGCTGATTTTATGTGCCATTCGTAAAAATTAGTTGAATGAATTGCAGCGGAGGCACTCTCCTCCTCCAAACTCTACCAACACCAACAACCAAAGAGGAGACGCGAAAAGCAACGCAGGAGTTCCGTGGCACCAGATGGCGATTTTGTACCGCACCAACGCTGTAGGGGCTACCTTTCAAGAGGTGTGTGTGTAAGTGAAAGAGTGTAATTGTGCAAGAGGCGTAACTATTTATGTGGTAGATCATCGCAATGCTCTAATTATTGTCAATAATTTCCTCTCTTCTTGGTTGGCTCCATTTTTAGCTCAACCTTTATCCTTCGTGATGCCTTCTCTCTCATTGTGTTACCTGTGTTCCCTCCTTGATGTCATTTTGCCCCTGTCTACTTCTTTCTCTCCTTCTTATTCATCTCTTTTTTGTAAAACAATACTATATCAGGCACTCCGAAAGTCTGCTATTCCTTTCACAGTGTCTGGAGAACACCTCTACAGCCCTCTCGAGGTGGTTATATTCGTGCAAACGACGAATACTGTTTTAGTATGTGCATTACATACGTATGGTAGCAAGTGGAAGAACCTCGTGATTGTATTCACATTTGGCTTTTATCTATTCCTTAGCCGTCTCTTTTCGATGCCATTTATTTCTCTAATTTTCGATCAACCAACATTTCGTGTGTATGCATAAGGTTGATGACGTGTTGAGTTTGCTTCGCTTTGCGATCCACGGTCACCATGACAACCAAGCCCTTCTCCGCGTCGCCAAAATCTTGCGCGCCCCACTGCCTTCCGAAGTATATTGTGCCCTCAAGAACCATGCCGAGGCGCAGCGAGTGTCAATGCTGCACGCGTGTCGCTGGTTCCTCAGGCACAAGGGGCAGGTGTTCAAAAATAAGGGGGGAAGGGGGGGGGGTTAATGTGAAGTGTGTGCTTTGAATGTGTGTGTGTGATTAGCGCACCCATTACACCTAGGTACATATTTGCGTCCATAATCCTTTCATGCTTCAGTTTGAAGTCGGCATGAATGCCTTATCGTATGGAGATTTTGATAAAAATAATGAAGAAAAGCAATGTGCATCACTTCTCCTCGTGTTGTATTGGCGTTTCCTGTATATTAGGTGGGGAATGTCTGCTTTACCAAAGATGTCACGGAGAAAGGCAGCGGCAGAAAGAACAACAGCAAAAGTGCAGCTGCTGCTGGAAATAAGAAGGGAACTACTAGCCCAAAAAGAGGAAAGAGTCAAATTTTAGAAGTGAAAAAAGTGGTCGATTTTTACGATACCATCCGGTGAGAAAATATCCACGCTATGCACGCTTCATTTCTTTTACATTTCTTTTAACGTTTCCAATTTGTATTTGTATGGTATCGTTTTGTTACTTTTATTGATTTTTTTCCTTCCCTCCTTTTTGAATCTCTTTATCGTGAACCTATTATCCATTCTTGACTTCATCTCCATGCAATCAAAATTTTTTTTCTCTATTCCACAGTTTACGGTTAGCCGAGCTTTCCTTGCCTTCCCTCGTGCGCCGATTGGTCGATTCTCACCCGTGGGTCAAACAACGCATGCAGCGACAACAAAATGCCTCTAATAGTAGTGGTAGTGGTGGCAGTAGTAGCATTAGTGGGGGGGGGGGTGGTGGTGGTAGCAACAGTTCGAGTTCTAGCTCTCAGGTGATCTACGGCGACCTAGGCTCAGCGCTCATTCGTGAAGCAGAAATATTCGACGCTACTTATGTTGATGAAGACGAAGAGCGAGACGACGACGATGATGAATTCAAAGCGCCTTTTGCGAAACGAAGAAAGAAGAAGAGCATGCAATATGATGAAGATGAAAGTGAAGACCCAGAACGAGCGTGGCGAGAAGCACTGGGAGAGGACAATGATGAAGAAGACGAGAATGAGGTGCAAGAATTTGATGAAGATGAAGAAGGGCAATGTGAGCAAGATCCAGCGGTGGTAAAGCGAGCCCGGAAAGCTCGAGCATTTTTGGACCATTTAATTGTCGCCACTGCTGAAGATGCGCCCATTGGGGGTCAGAACCAGGTACCAGCAAGGAGAATGCAAGATAGAATTGTTTTGCATGAACATATGGGCGTTTATACTTACTTATGATTCGTGTAATTTTCTATTTAAAAACAATGTGTAACAGTTTGATTGTCATACCGAGAATTACTTATTTTTTGCTTTCTGTTCCAATTGCAGGGAGGAAATGAAAACCATCCCGTCATCACGGCCAGCGGGAAAGTGCTCAAACGCGGACATGGTATGAATAAGAGTGGCAATAGCAACACTCCTGCAGCAGCTGTCGAAGAGCCCCCTGTACGAGAAGCCGTGTTTATGGGCACGGTGCACCAAGCTAAAGGGCTGGAATGGCCTATCGTGTTTGTCGTGCGATTCAACGAAGAAGAATTCCCCCTGGTAGGTGGTGGTGGTGGTGCTGATGGTGGCAGTATTCTTTAATAGAGTTTATCGCAACAATTTTATGAATTATGATGTTGACTTCGAGAGAGACAACAACTGTAGAAAGAAGAGCGAGTTTTTTCTTTTCACAGAGGGGAAGTAGATACACGTGTACTTTTCATGAGCGCTATCTTTATGTCTTTTCACGAGGCTATGCCTCTTCATTCCTTTGAATCCTCTATCTCGTCCCTCTACTATTTCAATGTGCGTATCATATTAGGCACCTCGCATCGACAGCGACGAAAGCAGTGAAAATCCAGC
>Ga0307930_1000547_pt1 | contig 30232 bp, 28 predicted proteins | sample OrgLakmetageno46_FD_203161 | JGI IMG/M metagenome (GOLD analysis project Ga0307930, IMG submission 203161) | Saline water microbial communities from Organic Lake, Antarctica - #46 | ecosystem: Environmental > Aquatic > Non-marine Saline and Alkaline > Saline | place: Antarctica: Organic Lake...
ATTACATCTACCCCGGCCTGGTCAGCACCGGTCGGGTGGAGCGCGGCGGCGACAAGCCGTTTCATACGGTGATCAACGGCGAGAACTTCCATGTGCTGGAGGCGCTGACCTACACCCATCGCGGCAAAATGGACGCCATCTACATCGATCCGCCCTACAATACAGGTGCGCGGGACTGGAAGTACAACAACGATTATGTCGAGGCAGAGGACCTGTACCGACACTCGAAATGGCTGGCATTCATTGAGCGCCGGCTGCTGGTTTCGCGCGAGCTTCTGAATCCAAACGGGTCGACCCTGATCGTCACTATCGATGAGAAGGAATATTTGAGGCTCGGCCTGCTGCTTGAGCAGATGTTTCCTGATGCATCGATTCAAATGGTTAGTTCGGTGATCAACCCGAAAGGCTCGTCTCGGACTGGACGATTCAGTCGGGTTGATGAGTACATCTACTTCGTTTTCCTAGGATCAGCCTCAGTGGTACCTTGGCGTTCCGATATGCTTCGCGAAGTAGAGGGCGAGGGTCGAAAGGTTCGATGGGCAGGGCTGATGAGGAATGGTGAGGGAAGTCGCCGCCAGAGAATTCCGTCGATGTTCTTCCCAATTTACATCGATGCCGAAACGGGAGAATACCATTCAACTGGCGAACCGCCGCCTCCAGAAGTCCGCCCCGAGGATGTGCCTTCGCCACCAGGAACACTTCCGATCTGGCCGATAGACCAGAACGGCCAAGAATTGATGTGGCGTCTAAGCCCTCCGTCATTCCGAGATTATCTCGCGATCGGACATGCAAAATTCGGCAGGAGAGATAAGAGAACCGGGCTTCGTTCAGTCTCTTACTTGCAGGCCGGGATACGGCAGATGTTAAAGAGCGGAGAGGTCGTATCTGTTGGCAAGGATCCCGAAGGCGCACTCGAACTGGAATTTGCTGACGCATTCGGGACAAGAAGTCCCGTAACCATTTGGAATCTTGTAGCCCACAGCGCATCTGAGCATGGAGCAGGTCTGCTGAAGTCAATGGTTCCCGGCAGACGGTTTCCGTACCCCAAGTCGGTTTATGCCATTGAAGATTGCTTGAGGTTCGTGATTGGCAAGAACCGCAACGCCGTCATCCTCGACTTCTTCTCGGGCTCGGGCACCACGGCACATGCGGTCATGCGCCTGAACCGCCAGGATGGCGGGCGACGACAGTGCATCTCTGTCACCAACAATGAGGTCGCAGCCGACGAACATGCAGCTCTGCGCAAGGAAGGGCTTCGCCCCGGCGATGCAGATTGGGAGAAGCTGGGCATCTGCGACTACATCACCAAACCACGCATCGCCTCCGCCATCACTGGCAAGACGCCGGAGGGAGAGGACATCAAGGGCGACTACAAGTTCACCGACGAATTCCCGATGGCCGAGGGGTTCGAAGAGAACGCCGAGTTCTTCACCCTGACCTACGAAGCACCCGTCGCCGTCAGCCACAACCTCGCCTTCCAGCGCATTGCGCCGCTGTTGTGGATGCGCGCAGGATCAGAAGGCCGTCGGATCGATGACCTTCCCGCCGCCGGATGGGATGTTGCCGATACCTATGGCTTGCTCGTGGACCTGGACCGCGCCGCCGCGTTTTGCGATGTGGCCGCCGCCCAGCCGACCTTGCGCATCGCCTACGTCGTGACTGATGATGACCGCCGGTTCCAAGCGGTAGCGCGTGCGCTGCCGGACAGCGTCGAACCGGTGCGGCTCTATGAGTCCTACCTTTCCAATTTTCGCTTTTCGATGGGCCGCTGAGCCATGAAGTTCACACTCAAGGATTATCAGGAAGAAGCCGTTCGGGAGGTTCTTGTGAACCTCAAGAAGGCGTCGCGTCGCTGGAGCGAGGACGGCGACAAGCACGCCTTCTCTCTGACCGCCACCACGGGCGCGGGCAAGACCGTTATGGCGGCGGCGGTGTTCGAGGCGCTGTTCCACGGGGACGACAACTACGACATCGAACCCGACCCGGGTGCAGTGGTGATCTGGTTCAGTGATGATCCGTCCCTGAACGAACAGTCGCGTTTCCGCCTGCTCGAGGCATCGGACAGGCTGTCGATCTCGGACCTTGTGGTGGTGCAAAGCACGTTCCAGCGCGAGGTGCTGGAACCGGGGAAGGTCTATTTCCTGAACACTCAGAAGCTGAGCAAGTCGAGCCTCCTGGTGCGCGGCCACGATCCCGATGACGAGGGGATCGAGAAGGATGGCCAGATCCGGCTGATGCCCGACAGCCGGTCCTTCACCATCTGGGACACGATCCAGAACACCATCGATGACCCGGCGCTGACACTCTACCTCGTGCTCGACGAGGCGCATCGCGGGATGCGCGCCGCGACCGGTGCAGGCGAGAAGACCATCATCGTCAAACGGCTGATCAACGGCTCAGGCCCGGTCCCCGGTATCCCGGTCGTCTGGGGCATCTCGGCCACGGTCGAGCGGTTCAACGCCGCCATGACCGACATGACCGGCCGCGCGACCCTGCCGAACGTGGTGGTAGATTCCGCCAAGGTCCAGGCGTCAGGTCTGCTGAAGGACACGATCATTCTGGACGTGCCGAAAGAGGCGGGGCAGTTCGATACCGTGCTGGTGCGCCGCGGCACCGACAAGCTGAAGGAGATATCCTCCGCCTGGGAGGCCTATGGCCAGCAGCAGGACGATGCCGGAACCGTGCTGCCCCTGATGGTGCTGCAGGTCCCGAACGCGCCCGATCACAATGACATCGGTCGGGCTCTCGACACCATTTTCACCCAGTGGCCGGACTTGCCCGAGGATGCAGTGGCGCATGTGTTCGGTGAGCACTCCACCCAGACTTTCGGCCGCCATACTGTGCCCTACATCTCGCCCGAACGTGTTCAGGAGTCGACGTGGGTCCGGATCCTGATCGCGAAGGACGCCATCAGCACAGGGTGGGACTGTCCGCGCGCCGAAGTCATGGTGTCGTTCCGGCCCGCTCGGGACAAGACGCACATCACGCAGCTGCTGGGGCGCATGGTGCGCACCCCATTGGCGCGGCGGATCCCGGGCAATGAACGACTGAACTCTGTCGATTGTTTGCTACCGTTCTTCGACGAGGCCTCGGTCAAGGACGTCGCCAAGGCGCTGATGTCCGGTGGGGACGGCGGCGACGACCTGCCGGGTCGCCGCGTGCTGGTCAATCCCGTAGAATTGAAGCCCAATCCTTCGATCACGGAGCCGGTGTGGGACAAGCTGCTCTCGCTGCCTTCCCAATCCCTGCCAAAGCGGCATGCCCGTCCAGTCAAGCGACTGACTTCGCTGGCGCATGAGCTGGCCGTGGATGGCCTGCTCGAGGACGCTGGCAAGGCTGCCCATGCGGAAATGCACAAGGTGCTCGATGGCGCCAGAGCGCGCTACAAGGCGGAAATCGAGACTGCCCGCAAATCGGTCCTGACAGTCGAAGGCAAGAGCCTGAAGGCCGACCTGAAAGGCGGCGGCATGTCGTTCGACGATTTCCTCGAGGAAGCGGACTACGCAGTGATCGAAGACGCATATCGCAGGGCGGGCCGTGCGATCAGTCCGGATCTCGCGACGTCGTACAGCGACTACCTGGCGCGGAACGAAGGCGATGCGGACGACATGGAAGCCGCTCTCATCGATGCGCACGTCACGATTGGCGCTCTGGGATTGGTTCCCGGCATCCGAGAGACACTTGAGGCTGAGGCCGAGAAACTCGCGAACCAATGGCTTACCCGCTTCCGGGTCGACATCAAGAACCTCTCCGACGAGCGTCAGGACGTGTATCGCCAGATCCGGGAGATGAGCGCGAACCCCATGGATGTGGACTTGGCTCGACCGACGTCTTGGATGCAGCCGACGACGATCCGGGAGGCGAACGGCTCAGAGACCCCGCTGCCATCGTTCGAGCGGCACATGCTGTGCGATGAGCATGGGATGTTCCCCGAGGACTTCAATTCCTGGGAAGGTGAAGTCGTGAAATCCGAACTCGCGCGGGCGGGAGCCGTCGCGTGGTACCGGAACCCGTCGCGCGCCAGCCAGGACTCGCTTGGCATCATTTACGAGGATGGGGGCGAACCAAGGATCGTCAGGCCCGACTTCGTTTTTTTCGTTCAGCAGGACGATGGTACCATCGCTGCCGATATCGTCGATCCGCACGGCATTCAGTTCGGCGACGCGATGCCGAAGCTCAAGGGGCTGGCGCAGTACGCAGAACGCTTCGGCGACCAGTATCGTCGGATCGAGGCCGTTGCGAAGATCGGCGACAAGTTCCGTGTTTTGGACCTTAAGGAAGCCGCGACGCGCGCGTCGGTCTCTGCCGCGACAACCATCAAGGCTCTTGATGAAAGCGCGGATGCATTCGATTACTTGCCCTAACCATCACAGAGTTCGATGCCAGTTCCCTGCGGCATGGATACGGCTTTCACAACGGTCGCGAATGATCTGTGGCTCAAAACCCTTCATTATCAGGGCCTTGATCGGCTTAACCGGACCGCGCGCGGTTAACAGGTGCGGAGAATATCGGCCCGGAGAGAATGCGTGCGTGCCCTTCGGCGCGTGGGCCGGTTAACAGCCCCTACCGCATAACCCTCGAATACAACGAGAAAATCCGGCTGCGGCCGGATCGGGAGAACGCTTTCGCGGGGGCAAGTGGCGGAGCGGACGCGACCTCCGTCGAACCTTATCCGGCCCGTAAGATATTGATGTTATTTTATTATCTATTTCGGCGCCGAATATTGCCGTCTCTTCCTCATCAAGCTCGGCAATGATGCAGTTTGCGGTGGAGCCCCCTCCATCAACATGGACATCGACACCATCAGCTTGGCACAGGTAGTGGCCGTTAAAGGAGAATTTGCATCGACCTCATCTCTATCGCCCAACATGTCTCCTCCAGCCAATCGATTTGACTTGCTGCGCCCTTGGAGATAAGAATCTTTTATCCGTTGGGGTGCCGTAAAGGCTGAGAGGCGAAAGCCGACCCATCGAACCTGATCCGGGTCATGCCGGCGTAGGGAACGGAGCAAAGCTGTGGCAATCGCAGCTTTTCATATACCGTATCCCCACGCTTTTGGCCCTTGTTTTGAATGGGGGCTTGTGTGGCTTTTCAGGCGTTGACGATTGCAGGATCCGACAGTGGCGGGGGCGCCGGGATTCAGGCCGACCTCAAGACCTTCAGTGCTTTGGGCGTCTATGGCGCCAGCGTCCTGACCGCGATCACTGCGCAGAACACCCGAGCTGTCACTGCGGTGGCGGCGGTGGCTCCGGCGATGATCCGGGCCCAGATGGACGCGGTCTTTGACGATCTGGTGATCGGAGCAATCAAGGTCGGAATGCTGGGCGAGCCGGATGCGATTGACGCCGTCGCCGATGGTCTGGCCGGGTACGCGGCACCGGTCGTTCTTGATCCTGTGATGGTGGCGAAATCTGGCGACCCCCTCTTGTCCGATGATGCGGTCTCAGTACTGCGCGCACGTATGCTGCCGCTCGCCGACCTGCTGACCCCGAACCTGCCCGAGGCGGCGCGATTGCTCGACACGCCCGAGGCTGTGAACGAACCCTCCATGCTGGAACAGGGCCGTGCGCTCCTGGCACTGGGCCCGCGGGCGGTGCTAATGAAAGGGGGCCATGGCGACGGGGCGCATTGTGTCGATCTGCTGGTCACGCCCGAGGCCGTGTTACGGCTGTCGGCGCAACGGCACGCCACGCGCAACACTCATGGCACCGGCTGCACCCTGTCGGCGGCTATCGCGGCCGGGCTGGCGCGCGGTGCGCCCCTGCCTGAGGCGGTGCGCGACGCCCATGCCTATCTGCAAGGCGCCATAGCCGCGGCAGACCGATTGAACATTGGTGGTGGACATGGCCCGGTCCACCATTTCCATGCGGTCTGGCCCGATGAGTGATGTTACCATTATCGGCGCGGGGGTCGCTGGCCTTTGGGCGGCGCGGTCCTGTCTGGCACGCGGCCTGACCCCCCGGCTGATCGACCGGGCCGGGCCGCCGGGGCCGCACGGCTGTTCGTGGTGGGCTGGCGGGATGCTGGCCCCCGATTGCGAAGGTGCCACGGCCGAGCTGCCGGTGGTTGTCCACGGGCGTGAAGCGGCCGATCTCTGGGCAGACGTGACCCGCGTGACCAGAAATGGCACACTTGTCCTCGCGCCAGAGCGGGACAGGCGCGAGCTGGACCGATTTGCCGCGCGGACCGACGGCAAAACCGCCTGCGATGCGGCTGCGATTGCGGCGCTTGAACCCGATCTTTCGGGACAGCACCGGCGCGGGCTGTTCTTTGCCGCAGAGGCGCATCTGGATCCCCGACTGGCACTGTCTGATCTGGCGCGAACACTTTTGGATGCCGGTGTCGTTGTCGAAATCGGCGAGGCCGAGCCTGCAACCCTGAGCGGCCCGGTGATCGATTGCCGTGGCTTGGCAGCAGCGGATGATTTGCCGGGGCTACGCGGCGTGCGGGGCGAAATGATCGTGTTGCACTCGGACGAAATTGCCTTGTCGCGGCCCATTCGCCTGCTGCATCCACGCCATCCGCTATATGTGGTGCCGCGCGCGGATGGATTGTTCATGCTGGGTGCAACGCAGATCGAAAGTTCTGCGCGAGGCAGGGTGACGGCGCGCTCGGCGCTGGAGCTATTGTCAGCCGCCTATGCGTTGGACCCGCGCTTTGCCGAGGCCGAAATCGTCGAAATGGGTGCTGATCTGCGCCCTGCCTTTGCCGACCATGTGCCGCGCGTGCTCCGCAGGGGGCGTATTTTGCACCTGAACGGGTTGTTCCGGCACGGCTTTCTGATGGCACCGGCGCTGGCGGAACAAGCCGCCGAATACCTTTTAACTGGCAAGACCGGGGATCTGTTTGATGAAGATTGAAGTGAATGGCGAACAGCGCGATGTCGCCGCGACGAATGTGGGCGAGGCGCTTGCTGAACTGGGTTTGGGAGAGGCGCGGGTCGCAACGGCACTGAACGGCACCTTCGTATCTGCGGCAGCGCGCGACGGCACCGCCCTGTCGCCCGCTGATCGGCTTGAGGTTTTGACAGCGATGCAGGGGGGCTGAGCCATGCGCGATTTCTATGGCGAAACCCTGAAAACGCCAATGATGCTGGGCACGGCGCGCTTTCCTTCGCCAGCGGTGATGGAGGCTGCATTCCGCGAAAGCGGCGCATCGGTCGCAACGGTATCGCTGCGGCGCGAACGCGGTGCGGGTCAAGCGTTCTGGGACATGGTGCGCGGCCTTGGTGTGCATCTGCTTCCGAACACTGCCGGCTGCCATTCTGCGCGCGAGGCGATCACCACCGCCCAGATGGCGCGCGAATATTTCCAGACCGACTGGATCAAGCTCGAGGTGATCGGCAATGCCGACACGCTGCAACCCGATCCTTTCGGCCTTCTGGAGGCCGCCGAGGTCTTGTGCGCCGATGGGTTCAAGGTGTTCCCCTATACCACCGAAGACCAGGTGTTGGCCGCAAGGCTGGTTGATGCGGGCTGCCGGGTGCTGATGCCCTGGGGCGCGCCCATTGGATCGGGGATGGGGCTGAACAACATTCACGGGTTGCGCACCCTGCGCGCGGCCTTTCCCGATGTGGCCATGGTGATCGACGCGGGTCTTGGCCTGCCCAGCCATGCGGCGCAGGCGATGGAGCTGGGGTATGACGCGATCCTGCTGAACACCGCCGTGGCCGAGGCGGATGATCCGGCCGCCATGGCGCGCGCCTTTGCCATGGCCGTGCAGGCGGGCGCGCTGGCGGCCACATCCGGGCCGATGGGCATGCGCGACATGGCCGTACCTTCAACCCCCCTCATTGGAAAGGCATGGCTATGACACTGCCCCGCTTTTACCCCGTTTTCGACAGCGCCGATTGGGTGGTGCGGGCCGTTCCCCTTGGGGTGCGGCTTGTGCAGTTGCGCATCAAGGGGCAGCCCGATGAGATCCTGCGCGCCGAAATTTCCACAGCACTGGCCTGTTGCCGTCACTATGGCGCGGCGCTGGTAATCAACGATCACTGGCAACTGGCGATTGAGCTGGACGCCGACTGGCTGCACTTGGGACAAGAGGATCTGGACACCGCCGATATCGCTGCAATTCGCCACGCAGGCCTGAAGCTTGGGGTTTCGACCCATGACCATGCGGAACTGGACCGCGCTGTGACACTGGCCCCTGAGTATATCGCCTTGGGCCCGGTCTATCCGACCATTCTGAAGCAGATGAAATGGACCGAACAGGGCCTTGATCGGCTGACCGAATGGAAATCCCTAGTTGGAGATATCCCGCTGTGCGCCATCGGTGGCATGTCGGTGGAACGCGCGCCGGGTGCCTTTGCCGCAGGGGCCGATACGGTGGCGGCGGTGACGGATATCACCCTGAACGCCGACCCTGATGCCCGGATACAGGCCTGGCTGAAGGCAACAGCATGAACCGCTATGCCAGACAGATTGCCCTGCCGGAGGTGGGCGCAAAAGGCCAAGCGCGCTTGCGCACAGCCCATGTTCTGGTGGCCGGAGCGGGTGGCCTTGGCGTGCCGGTGTTGCAATATCTCGCAGGCGCCGGGGTTGGCACGATCACCCTGATTGACGGCGACGAGGTGACTGAGAGCAACCTGCACCGTCAGCCGCTATATCGGATGCAGGACATCGGCCGTCCCAAGGCACAGGCTGCCGCCGCAGCGCTGGCCGCGCTCAACCCCGATGTCGCCATGCGCCCGCTGGTCGAATGGCTGACCCCCGCCAATGCGCCCGCTCTGGTCGACCAGGTCGATGTGGTTCTGGATTGCGCCGACACATTTGCCGCCAGCTTTACGCTATCGGACGCCGCTTTTGTTGCTGACAAACCCTTGATTTCCGCCTCGGCCCTTGGTCTTTCGGGCTATGTGGGGGGCTTTTGTGCCACGGCGCCATCGTTGCGCGCCATTTTCCCCGATCTGCCGCGCAGTGCCGCAACATGTGCAACCGCCGGGGTGCTGGGGCCCGTGGTGGCCATGATCGGAGCCATGCAGGCTCAAATGGCATTGGCGATTTTGCTGGATATGGTGCCTTCGCCCCTGGGCCAGATGATGATATTGGACGCCGCAAGCTGGCGCATGTCAGGCTTTCGCTTTGACAGCGCGCCGGAGCCTGACACCCCCGCAGCCTTCATCGCCACCAGCCAGATCACGCCCGAGGATCTGGTAATCGACCTGCGCAGCGAGGTTCCCGCCCCCTTCCGCGCAACCGCCCTCCATATCCCGCCCGAAGGTTTGCCCGATCTGGCCTTGCCTCCCCACGGCACACGGATCGTCCTGGCCTGCCGCACCGGCCTGCGCGCCCATCACGCCTGTACCGCTCTGCGCAGCCGTTGGGCAGGTGATATCGCGCTGCTGGCGCTGCCCGATCCTTGATCCCAAACCCTGAACCGGAGACACCAATGAAACACCTTCTTGCCACGGCCGCCCTTTCCCTGATGGTCACCCCCGCTTTTGCCCAAGACAAAATGACCGTGATGCTGGATTGGTTCATCAACCCCGATCACGGACCGATTATCCTGGCTGAAGAACTGGGGTACTTCGCAGAAGCGGGGCTTGAGGTGGAGCTGGTCACCCCCGCCGATCCCAACGATCCCCCGCGCATGGTTGCGGCGGGGCGGGTTGATCTTGCGGTGTCCTATCAACCCGAACTGCATCTGAACCGGCGCGAAGGGCTGGACCTGGTGCGCGTCGGCACGCTGATCGAAACGCCGCTGACCTGTCTTGTGGTGCGCGCCGACGGACCGGTGCAATCGGTTGCCGATCTGGCAGGACGCAAAGTGGGCTTTGCCGTGGCCGGTGTGCAGGAAATGCTGTTGTCGGCCATGTTGGCCCATAACGGCGTGTCCGGCGATGATGTCGAACAGATCAACATCGGCTGGTCGATCTCGCCTGCTTTGATGTCGGGTCAAGTGGATGGCGTCATAGGCGCGTTTCGCAATTTCGAACTGAACCAGATGGACATTGAAGGCGTTGAAGGGCGCTGTTTCTACCCCGAGGCCGAAGGCGTGCCATCTTATGATGAGTTGATCTATGTCGCCCGGGCCGAGGATTTGAACCGCGATATGATTGCCCGGTTCCTGCTCGCTACCGAACGCGCCACGGCCGACATCCTGAACGATCCCGAAGGTGCCGGTGAGATATTCTTCGCTACCAGCGCCGAGTTGCGCAACGAACTGAACACACGAGCCTGGGGCGATACCTGGCCGCGCTTTGCCACCCGCCCCGCTGCCGTGGACCATGGCCGTTACACGCGGTTCGAAGCTTTTCTGGTCGCCCAGGGTGCTGTCGATGCAGCTATTGCCGCCGCTGATCTGGTGGTCGACGTGACAGCCGAGCCCGCGCAATGACAGCACCGGACTATGGCCGCGCTTTCACGCTTTGGCGTGCGGGCGCGGGGCAGGATTGGGACCGCTATACGCATCACGCCTTTGTCGAAGGCTTGCGCGACGGATCGCTGCCGCAAGACAGCTATCTGCATTATCTGCGGCAGGATTATGTTTTCCTGATTCATTTTGCGCGCGCATGGGCGCTGGCGGCTGCCAAAGCCGATACGCTGGATGAAATGGCAGCGGCCAGCGCCACGGTGCACGCGTTGGTACATGTGGAAATGCCGCTGCACGTGGAAACCTGCGCCGCCCACGGCATTGACCGCGCCACGCTGGAGACAACGCCCGAAGCGGCGGCGAACCTTGCTTATACACGCTATGTGCTCGAGGCGGGATATTCCGGCGACTTTCTGGACCTGATGGCGGCGCTGGCCCCTTGCGTGCTGGGTTACGGCGAAATTGGCGCGCGGTTGAAAGACGTTACCGGACCCTACGGCGATTGGTGCGCCACCTATGGCGGGCCGGAGTATCAGGCCCTGTGCCGGGATGTTGGCGCGCTGATCGACGGAGCGATTTTGCGACGCCTTGGGCCGGGCTGGGCCGATCTGCCGCGCGCGGTGACTTTACAGGCGCGGTTTGCCACTGCCACAAGGCTTGAGATCGGGTTCTGGGACATGGCCCGCGACCCGTCAGCGATGTGAGCGCACCATCCATCCATATGGCCGGATCGCTTAAGGCGGGGGATACCCTCTTGATCGACAGCCTCGATCTGACCTTGCCCGCCGGTCGGTGGAGCGCGCTTTTGGGGCCGTCCGGCGTGGGCAAGACATCCTTGCTGCGGTTGATCGCGGGGTTGCCTTGCGCGGCACACCTGAAAGGGCGGCTCAAGGCCGGGGACGGTGCGCCCATCGCTCCGCGCGTGGCGATGATGGCGCAGGATGAGCAGCTTCTGCCATGGGCCTGTGCGCTGGACAATGTTACCATCTGTGCGCGCCTGCGTGGCGAACCTGCACAGACGGAGCGCGCGGCAGCTTTGCTGGCGCGGGTAGGCCTTGGTGGTCTGGAGAGGCGCAAACCCGCAAACCTTTCGGCCGGTCAACGCCAGCGCGTCGCCCTTGCGCGCACTCTTTACGAAGATCGCGCGGTTGTCCTGCTGGACGAGCCATTCTCGGCGCTGGACGCGATGACGCGCCACACAGTGCAGGATTTGGCGGCTGGGCTTTTGGCTGGGCGCACCGTGGTGCTTATCACCCATGATCCGGCCGAGGCGATCCGGCTGGCCGATGTTGCATGGATCCTCACGCGGGCGGGCATCGCGCCCTGCATTCTGCCGCCCACCATGCCCCCCCGTGCGCCCGAGGCCGCAGCCACCATCTCTGCGCAGGCCGCGTTGTTGAAGCGGATGCGCCTGCTTGCCGCACAGGGGGCAGGATGATGCTGCATGCAATGTCTGGCCTGTGGCGCGGCTGCCTTGTTTTGTTGGTGGCGCTGGCAATCTGGCAGGCGGTCGTGAGCCTGACGGGCGTGCCGCGCTTTATCCTGCCGGGGCCTACACTGGTGGCGCAGGCCCTGTGGGACAACGCAGCATTGATCTGGGAGAACGCCCTGTGGTCAGCCGGCAACCTGAGCCTTGGTCTCGCCGTCGGCATATTTCTGGGGGTCGAGACCGCACTGCTGCTGGCCCTGTCGCGGCGCGCGCGGTGGCTGCTGCGCCCCATGCTGGTGGTGGCCCAAGCGGTGCCTGTATTTGCTCTGGCGCCCGTGATCACGCTGTGGCTTGGCTATGGCATGCCGTCCAAGATCGTGACGATCGCGCTTGTCACCTATTTTCCGATTGCCTCGGCGCTGTTTGACCGGCTGATGGCGCTGCCTCCAGGCCTGGCCGATCTGTCGCGCCTGTCGGGCGCCGGTCGCTGGCGCGAGACACTGCTGCTGCGCCTTCCCTATGCGGTACCAGGGCTGCTTTCGGGGCTGCGGTTGGCGGTGGTCTATGGCCCGCTGGCGGTGCTCATCGGGGAATGGGTTGGGTCGTCTCAGGGGCTTGGCCATCTGATGTTGATGGCGAACGGTCGGGGCCAGACCGCCCTTATGTTTGCAGCTCTGATCGTGCTCGCTTGCCTTTCACTGTGCCTCTGGGTCACGGTCGAAGTACTTTCCCGGTGGTCGTCAAAGCGGCTTTCGTATGCCTGACGCGTGCCTATGAAACGGTAGCAATCCCATCAAGAAAAGCTGCGATCCTGTCTGCACCCGCTTCCAGCCATCAATTCGCGCATAGGCCGTCACAGCGATGCCCGCGAGCGCTGGTTCAATGATCCGGCGGCCACCCACGCCGCTTTGGTGGCATCCAGCAGGGCAGATGTTTGACGGCTGGTCTTAATCCCGTCGACGTCACAGGAAACTCTCCGGCACCAGATCGCGCTTGCGCATTATCTCGCGTAGCCGTTCGAAACCGCGTTCGCGCAACTGGCGCACGCGTTCCTTCGAGATACCATAGACCGACCCCAGAGCATCCAGCGTCGCAGGTGGGTCGTTTAGCTGAGTGGCCACGACTATGTTGCGCTCTCGATCAGGCAAATCGGTAAGCGCCTCGACAAGCGTGCGACGCAATACCTCCGTGTCCAGACGGTGCAGGGATGCCGGATCGTCAAGACTTTCCGGATCGACCAGCAGCGCCAGGCGATCTTCTCCCTGGTCATCGAGGACCGGGACATTCAGGGAGTAATCCCTGCCAGTGATCTGAGCGCGCAGATCAGCCAAACGGTCGATAGTGACACCGTTTTCAACGGCAATTCTTGCGTCTGCCTCGGCCCGGTCGATCTGCGGATCAGCCTTCATCGCGACGTCAAGGCGTGCGATCTGCGCGGCCGCCGAACGCGACTGAGCGGAATTCGGACGCCGGACAATCGACAAGGTGGTGCGCTTGTATTCCTGAATTTCGGCGCGGATCCACCAGACAGCATAGGTCGCAAAGCGAAACCCCCGGTCTGGATCAAAGCGGTCGGCCGCCTTCAGAAGTCCGATATTGGCCTGCTGCACCAGATCGGGGTCTGCCTCCTGGGAGGCTGGCGAAAACCTTTTGGCCTTTGCCGCGGCCATGGGGGCGAAGGCGCGCATCAACGTGTCGCGCGCGTGCGCGTCGCCATGGTCTTGCCAAGCGCGCACCAGATCGCGCTCTTCCTTTGCCGACAGCATGTTCGCGCTGCGCGCGTGGCGGCTATGGGTTTCCCAATTCGGAGCATGTTTGTTCATCACGACGACTCATTTAAATTCGAATCGAAACTAGTCTCTCACCACCACTCTTGTCAAAGTGGTTTCGCTTCGCTACCAAATAGACATGATCAACCAATATCAAACGCCAAACCGCATCGCCGAACTGCTCGTCCATGTCGGCCGCGCGGCGCGTAGCGAGGCCCACAACGAAAATCCGCGATCCAGCCTGACAGCAGCGCAATGGACCTGCCTGCGGTTCTTCGCACGGGCCAATGGCAGTACCCGCACGCCCTCGGGCTTCGCAAGTTTTCAGGCGACTACGCGCGGCACCGCATCACAGATCGTTAAGACCCTCGAACGCCGCGGCCTGATCACCGGTCAACGCTCCGACCGGGATCGGCGCAGCGTTCGCTTTGACCTTACGGCAATGGGCCTCGAGACGCTGGTGCATGACCCGCTCAGCGATCTGATCGGTGTGATCGGCCAGCTTCAGGAGGACGAGCGCGACCGCTTCCTGCAAACGCTGTCGCGCATGACGTCTGCGCTTGCAGGGCTGAGGGATGTGCCAGCCTTCGGCACATGCCAGGACTGCAGCCATTTTACGCCCGCGAATGACAGCGGCTATTGCGCCTGCATGGCGGCCGAGCTGGCCGCGGAGGAGATCGACCAGCTATGCGCAAGCTACCAGGGTCCCGCGCGCGGGATACAGACCGAGGGAGAACGCGATGACCGCGCCTGACACACGTGCCGCGCCCCGCATGATCGCGATCAGCAGCGGCAAGGGCGGAGTGGGAAAATCCACTGTCACAGCCAACATTGCCGTGGCCATGGCCCAGGCTGGGCTCGCTGTGGGCATCGTCGATGCCGATATCTACGGCCCCTCCATCCCCGGAATGCTGGGGATCGCAGGTGACAAGCCCGCCATGACGCCCGAAGGCAAGGTGATCCCGGCCGAGGCGCACGGCGTCAAGGTCATCTCCATGGCGATGCTGAGCGACGACGACAAGCCCGCGATCCTGCGCGGGCCGATGGTGACGAAATACCTGCAGATGTTCGTCCGGCAGGTGGACTGGGGCGCGCTGGACGTGCTGCTTCTCGACCTGCCGCCGGGCACAGGCGACATTCAGTTGACGCTGGCTCAGGCCTTCCCGCTGGCAGGCGCCGTGGTCGTGAGCACGCCGCAAGACGTCAGCCTCAAGATCGCGAGGCGCGGCCTGCGCATGATGGAGCAGGTCAACGTGCCGATCCTTGGCATCGTCGAGAACATGAGCGGCTTCACCTGCCCGTCATGCGGAACCCTCACGCATATCTTTCATGAGGGCGGCGGCGAGGCGATCGCGCAGGAACTGGCGGTGCCCTTTCTCGGCAAGGTGCCGCTTGACCCTGCCGTGGTCGATTGCGGTGATGACGGCATCCCGCTCGTCACGGCCGCACCGGGCAGCCCAGCCGCCATGGCCTACGCCCAGATCGCGGCGACGCTGGCGCGCGCGGGAGGCGACATGGGCGGTATCGCCACCCCCTTCGCCTGGACGCTGGCCGACGGCACCGGAAAGCCCGCACCGGCTCTGGCACCGCCTACGCCGGACGGGCCGACCGACCGTCTGCGGGCGCTTGATGACGATGCGGCGGGGCTCGCGTTGTGCTGGGCCGACGGGTATGAGCAGCATCTTTCGCCGCGCGATCTGCGCCTTGCCTGCGCTTGCGCGCAATGTCGCGAAGAGATGACAGGTGCACAGCTCTTGATCCCTGACAGAGTGCCTCTCGACATCCGGATCACGCGGATCTGGAGTGTCGGAAACTATGCCCTCGGCATGGCTTTCAGCGATGGCCATGACACCGGCATTTATACGTTCAAATCTCTGCGCACGATGCGTAGCACGGAGTTGGAAGATGTCTGAACAAACCCACCGCCGCATCCGCGCGCAGGCCTCGGCGCGCGATGCCGATGTCATGTCTTTCGTTCTGGACAGCCCAGTGCAGGAAGGACGTTCCGGACGATTGGAAAAGACGCATGACGCCCCGTTGGCGCGCGTGCTTTTTGCCGTCGCGGGTGTAAGACGGGTCGAGGTGGCCGAGGCCACGATCCTGGTGCAAAAGGACGCGCAAACCGATTGGGCGCTGCTGAAGCCAACCATCGCCGCGGCGATCCGGCAGGTGCTTGACGCCACGGACGCGCCGCTTGGCTCCAACACCGCCCCTGATGCCGCCCTTCTGCGTGCGGTCGAGGAGTTGCTGGAACGACAGGTCAATCCGTCCATCGCGTCCCATGGCGGTCATATCTCAGTCGAACGCGTTGCGGGCGGCTCGGTCTATCTGCGCATGTCCGGCGGCTGTCAGGGCTGTGCCGCGTCCTCCGCCACCTTGCGACAGGGTGTGGAACAAATGCTGCGCGCAGCACTTCCGCAGATCCGCGAGATCGTGGACGTGACCGATCATGCAGCGGGCAGCAATCCGTTCTACGCACGGGACGACGGGGGGTCCTACGCGCAGAACGACGGTCCGTCGCCCGTTCTGAACCGTCCGCTGCCACCAGGTGTGATCGGTTGGGACGATGGAGAGATTCTCGTCGATCCCGCCTACCTGGCGCCACGGCTTGGGCTGACGCCGCAGACGCTGCGCGAGGGGCTGCAAACCGGCGACGTCGTCGGTGTGACAGAAACTGGCGAGGGTGCCGACGCGGGCAAGACCCGGATCATTCTGCGCAGCACGGCGCGGGCCTGGGCCGCCGAAGTGATGACCGATGGATCGGCGCGGGAAATTCCGCCCCCCCGCGAGATCGGGGCGGCCGCTGACCGCGCGCAAAACCTTGCAGACCGCGTGCGCGCGCATCTTGCGGCGCTTTCCACCGATGACGCGCCTGTCACTTATGGCGCGCTTGCGCGGGCACTTGGGCTTTGGACGCCCGGTTCGGTGGGCCGTGTCACTCGCGCGCTGGAGGCAACAATGCGCGAAGACGCCGCTGCCGGTCGCCCCTTCATCGCGGCCCGCGCTGTCAGTCGTGGCCGCGAGGATCTTCCGGGCAAAGGGTTCTTCGATCTGGCCGGCGCCCTGTCTCGCGGGCCTCAGGACGGCGAAAGCGAGAGCGACTACCACCTCCGTGAAATCAGCCGTCTCGACCATCCGCATTCAGAGCACACAGATGTCGTGCAACGCGACAAGACCCAACGCGCATGAAATAGCCGCGTAAGTTTCGAACAAACAAGCCTTTCGGAAAGCCGGATTGGTTAAGCCTCCTTCGACGCTGTTTCCAAACGTGAAGCGGCAGCTTGTATAGCGGGATAGCGTTTCCGCCATCTGTTCTGGGTTCGCCACAGGCTCTAACGGGGGTTTGGCACCCCATGTGAGCAGTAGTCCCATCTCAACGGCACGCGGCTGCCTGCTCCCGCATGACCCCATAATCGCCCATCATCTCGATGACGGCTAATCCGTCTGGCATTAGCGCCAATTCCTCAGCCGTGCGCACTTGGAACTCCTGACTGTATTCTACGGTCGGTGGGCATGCCGCTGCACTGCCATTTTCAAAACCCACCCCCACGCAACCGGTCAACCAGATCGTCGCGATTACGAGGACGACGAGCCGCCGCTTCCAGCATCCGGCGTTGTACGTCATTGGCTTTCTCCGTGGTTGCGAGACGTTCCGCGAGCCGCCCGACGCGCTCTCCGGCGCGGCGGATCGACAGCAGGAACAGCAGGATGGCAAGGGCAACAGCGCCGTACCGCAGGGCCGCTCGCCCAAATGGACTGGCCGATATGCCGCCCAGCAAGGCGGTAATCATCGCTGCGCCCTGCGCCAGTCATCGAGCCGCGCATAGATCGTAACGGCGATGCCCCCAAGCGCCACGGCGATGAACACCCAGCGGAGCGTATCGAGGTATGGCACCAGCGGCAGAACCGCGGGTTGGGTCACGGCTAGTACGTTCTGCGCCACCTCGACCCCGGCTGCGCCCAGCGTCGCTACTCCGGCCGCACCGCCGCCTTTCATGGTGCGACTTTGCGCCAGCACCTCGCGCGCGAGCTGCATGTCCTCGGCGAAGGCAATGGCCCGAACCGGAAAACGATGCCCCCACTGCCGTGCCGGGCCGAGATCGACATGGATGAAGCCCGAGCGCCGGTAGAAACCAAACCCGAGGAAGCCGACCGCGCGTGCCGCTGCCTCGAACGCGACCGGGTCGTGGTTCGACATAGCGATGTCGAAAGCTTCGCCATCCATGTGCTTGGAACGCGTCGCGCCGCCGACGGCGCGGTTGTGTTCCGGGCTGCGATAGGCAGAACGAACGATCAGAGGTTTGCCGAGCCAGTCGCGGAGCGCCTGGAGCTTGTCGAGCGCCGGGGCATTGATCAGCAGCTTACCGGTCCCGCGGCCGGCGATTTCGGCGGGCGAAAAGTTGGGCCAGCGCCGAGCGCTTTCCGGCACATCGCGCCAATGGTCGTAAAAGTTCGTGGTCATGTTGTCCTCCAGAAACGGAAGAACCCGCCATCAGGGCGGGTTCGGGTGAGCGGGTGGCTTGTTGAGGCGTGTGGCTACGCCCCGCCGCCGAAGATCTTCAGCTTGATCGCGATCCCGGCCAGTAGAGCCAGCATCACGCCGGTTGTGATCATGCGGACGGCGGTTTGCATGGCGGTGCGGCGCACCAGCCGAATGCCATCCAATAGAGAGACCGAAGATCCCGGATATCGAGCGCGGCTTCTTCGCCATCGAGACCCACGTCGGCCAGCGCCCGTTTCGCGCCTTTCTCGGCCGCACGTGCCAGGATCGCCTCGAACTCGGCATCCGGCATGCGCACGAAGCCCTCGTATTGGGGTGGTGTCATCGGATCATCCTCCCACCGCTCAGCCGACCTTGCAGCCCCAGAAGGACGTGTGATCGGCGGCGAAGTAGCCGTCGGCGACCCGGAAATACCCTTGCAGTTCCACGGTATCGCCCGCCGTCAGCGGCACCATGGCCTGCAGCCAGATGGCCGTGGCAAGCGAGACATGGGTGGCGGAGATTTCGCCGAAGGAGCCACGGATTTCTTTAGTCCCGTTCAGCACGAGCCGCCCACGCATGCGGGCAGTGGCGCTGGCGTTGATCTTGTAGAGCAGCGTTGCGCCGAACAGGTATGTCCCATCGACGGGCGCGGTGAAGAGGCTGGTCCCGGCATCGAAATCCCCCTGATCGTTATAGTCGGTGGTGTTGAGGTCGATCTTGGTCCAGGTGCCGACGCCGACATAATTGTCGTAGTCGGTGTACGCCTTGAATCGCGGCAGCTGTGGCTGGTCGACGATGCCGTTGGCGTTGTCGACGGTCATGCCGTCGAAGAAGGTGCTGCCATCGGTGGAGACCGCGAGACGAAACCGGTCCGACCCGAACAGGCCGACCAGCGCCTTTGTCACGAAGTTGGTCTGCAGCGTCAGACCGAGATCGTCGCCCGCAGCCTCCTTGTTCATCGTGTAGAACAGATCGCCGTTCCCGCCTTCGGCGACGGTTTTCGCGGTCCAAAGTGCCGCGTTCAGCTTGGCCGAAAACGGGTTGGCAGCGTCAGCAGCCGTGCCAAGCCCGAGCAGCGCCATGTTCTGCGATACGTCGGGGATCGTGCTGATCCAGGCGGAGCCGTCGTAAACCAGCAGCAACCCTTCGTTCTCAACCCATGCACGCCAGCCCGCCCGGGGCGGCAGACGCAGCCAGGTCCCATCCGTGAACAGCGCCACGTTCAGGTCCCACCCCGTCCAGTCACCGGTCCCGCCGTTCGCCACGATGTAGCGGTCGCCATCGGCAGGGCTGCCGGGCGGCGCGGTCAGATCACGGTCGAGAACGGAAAGCTGGATCAGCCCATCAAGGATGCGCAGCGCCTCGTTATGGGTGACGTGCTTCTGGGCCTGCGCCGCCAGGATGTAGGGCAGCAGCAGGTTGGTAGTCGTATCAGACATGGGATGGCCTTCAGAATGTGAGCGTGACGGTTTTGGCCGCTCCCCGCCCGATCAAGGCGGAGATCTGGAAGATGCGGATGTCGAGCGTGTCGCCGGGCGCGAGCAGCCCGCCCCAATCGGTGGTTTGCTGGGCGGCCGTGTAGATCGCGCTGGTCGTGGTCGCGTTCAGCACCCGCTTGACCGTTGCACCATCGAGGATCTCGACCTCATAGGCTTCGACCTCCTCGATGAGCGGCACCTCAACCGCACCCCAACTGTCAGCCGCGAGGGCTCGGGACCGACGTGCCCAGCGGATCGTCAGATCGCCCGGTATGCGCGGCTTGCGCCATGGCTGCTCGACATGGGCCACCGAGAACGGCCGCAGACCCACGCCAACTGGCGTGAAGGCTTGCGCCACATAGGTCTCGTCGCTGACCGGGCGGCTTGCGGGGCCGATGCGCCAACTCCACGGAAGCCCGAGATCGGCCTCGGCGATCGGCAATGACGCCATCGCCGCGTCCAGCACCACGACCCGCGCGCCTGCCTGAACCGGGTTGGCCATAGCCGCTTCCGTGCCGCGCTGGCCACGCAGCAGGCGCGTCAGGCGATAGCGGCCCGGTGCGATCAGCTCGGCGACGCCTGCCTGCACGATCTCCCAGACACCTAGCGCGGACTCAACTGCCAGCGCATTGGCCCCGCCGAACAGTGTCAGATCGGTGACACTTTCCAGCGTGCCGGAAAGCAGATCGATCACCAGCGCATTGCCGAGATCAAACCGCGATGTCGGACCAGAATAGAATTCCGAGACCAGCGTCCCGATCCGGGCACGGCCGCCAAAGGTGGTCAGCAGTTCAAATCCATCCGTCGATGGGCTGCGAAACACCGCCATTTCACCTGGCCAGGGAACGGCATGAGCCACGGCGAACGGGCGATGGGCAGGCTGATCCTCAGTCAATTGCGGCAGATCCAGCAGCACCAACTCGGGTGCGCCGAACACCACGGCTTTTGACAGGGACGATGGGCGTGGTGCTCCGGGTGGCTGATCGTGGGCCGCGCGGTCTTGACGGACAGCTTCGATCCCTCGCGCCTCGGCATCAGCGATGGAGACCAATCGCAGCGGGATATGCCGCCCGTCGTGTTCCAGCGTCACGACATCCGCCGGATCCAGTGCCAGCCGCGAGGGTGGCAAGCGAAACGCTGCCGTCTCCCGCCCGGTCCATGCTTCCATCAGCGCGCGGCGGCAGCGGCGCTCGGCCTCCTCTGGCGGGACCGCCATGGGGAAGCTTTCTGAGGCGATGCGGGTGGTGTCCACAGTGATGCGGCGCGCCTCGACGAGGGCGGCATCGTAATCTTCGTCGGCCCGCGCTACTTGCCATTTGAGGGCCTGCGGCAGTTCCGTCTCCTGTGCGCGGGTGAGTTCCAGCACGTCGCCCTCTCGGGCAGCCACCAGATCGTCGTGCGTCACGCTGGCCACGGCCGCGCGCCCACGCATGACGAAACGGATCGTGCCCTCGGTCTCCACCGCGTCGAACCCGAAATGCCGCGACAGCGTGGTGATCGAGGCGCGTGGGCTTTCCAGTGCGCCAATGGCGTAGCCTTCGACCGCGCCCCAGAGTCCGGTGACGTCGATCCGGGCCTCGGGCATTCCCGCACGCACGCAGAGATGGCGCACAAGGGCCGCCAGCGACACCGCGCCAAGCCTCCCGGTCAGCCAATGTCCCAGCCGCCAATTTGCCCCATCGGTCCAGACGTCGGTCAGCGCCGGGAAGAACGGATAGGGTCGCGCGTCCCAGGTCCAAGCGGCGCATTCCGGCACATGCACCATGCGCCCGTCATAGACGGACGACACCGGGTTGTTCGCGGGCGTGCCCCACCAGAGATAGGTCGCCTCCAGATAAGTACGTTGGATGGCATCGTCCCGCCAGCCCCGCGAGAAATGCGGTGTGAAGCTCTCGGACGACTTCGGGTCGAAGAATACATTCGGCTGGTTGGTGCCGCGATCGATGGCGGGGCAGCCAAGCTCGGTGAACCAGATCGGCTTCGACTGCGGCACCCATGCCGTCGAGCTCCCGCTCTTGACCCCGCCTGGACGGTCGTAATGCGCATTTGACCACCAGGCACGCAGATCCTTGTAGCGGAAGACCCACGGCTTGGCCGCGGCGCCATCCGTGATCGGTGTTCGCACCTGCGCGGTGCGGTCGGCGGCGCTGGCGTAGAACCAGTCAAAGCCTTCGCCGCCCGCGATGTTCGACTGCAGATAGGCGCGGTCGTAGATCGCGGGCCAGCCCTCGGCCGCATCGGCATGCTCGAACCCGTCGCGCCAGTCGGACAGCGGCATGTAGTTGTCGATGCCAATGAGGTCGATCTCCGGATCGGCCCAGAGCGGATCGAGGTGGAAGAACACGTCACCGCTGCCGTCGCCCGGCTGGTGCCCGAAATACTCGCTCCAGTCGGCGGCATAGCCGATCTTCGTCCCCGACCCGAGGATCGATCGGACGTCCGCAAGGAGGTCCCGATAGGCCTGCACCGCCGGATAGGTGGACGCGCCCGAGCGGATGGTCGTCAGCCCCGGCATCTCCGTGCCGATCAGGAAGGTGTCGACCCCGCCCACCGCCGCGCAGAGATGGGCGTAATGCAGCACCATGCGCCGCAGGCCCCAGTCGCCGGACGGCCCGGTCCACGAAACTGACTGACCCGAGATACTGAAGTTCGCGGGCGTCGCGGCACCGAACAGCGCCGCGACCTGTGTGGCGGCCGTGGCAGTCTTGTCCACCGTCCCGGCGTATCCCGCCGCGGGCGAACAGGTGATCCGGCCCCGCCATGGAAAGGCGGGCTGTCCCGCATCAGCTGCGTTGTCAGAATACGGGTTCGGCAGCGTGTTGCCGGGCGACACGTCCATCAGGATGAACGGATAGAAAGTCACGCGCAGCCCGCGCGCCTTCATCTCCTGGATCGCCTGCACCACCGCGAAATCAGCGGGCGTGCCGCCATAGACCGGGCGATCCTGATCGTCGCGGCTGACGAGGAAGGCGTTGGCGCGGCTGACGCCATTCACAGACCATGCCGACGGCGTTGTGGTCTTGGCGGAGACCTCGACCCCTGGCCGTACCTTGCAGGAGCCCACACGCAGATCGTCGCCAAACCAGGCGACGACGAGGCTAACGCTCTCGACTTTCGGTGCCATGGCCTGCAGCCGGTCCAGCGCCACCACCATGTCAGCGGTGTCGGTCAGCGCGTTGAGGTTTTCGGGCTCAGACGACCCGCTACTGCCCTTCCGGATGCCCTGCGTGGCATAGGCGAATTCGCCAGAGGCCGGGATCATGGTGACAGCCTGCGTCAGCCCTTCCGCTGTATCGAAATCGGCAAGCGGGCGGAACACCTCGAAACTCATCTGCGGGATGCGATTGCCGTAATTCCCGAGCGGTAAATCCTCGAAAACGACATAGGCTGTACCACGATAGGCGGGCGTGTTGGCCGCGCCCATCTTCGCCGAAATGAACGGATCGGCCATCTGGCTCTCATCGCCCGGATACCAGCGCCAGGTGATCCCGGCAGTGTCCAGCAGTTTCCCATCGGTCCAGATGCGTCCGATCCCGGTGATCGGCCCCTCGCAGAGCGCGACCGCAAAGGACGCGTAGTAGAAATACTCAGTCGTCTTGACCTTGCCGCCACCCCCGCCGCCCTTGCCGCCACCCTGCGTGGTCGTCTTGGTCTCCTCGCGGAAATCCGTCGCCCAGACGATGTTGCCCCCAATCCGCATGCGGCCGTAGAGCCGTGGGATCACCGCACCTTCCGTGGCCGAGGTGATGCGCAGATTGTCCAACCGCGCGCCTTCAATGCGCTGGGTGGGCGAAAGCGACGAGATGATCCAGCTGTCGACGACCGATCCGATGGTGGAACCGATGAAGCCGCCGATGGTGGCTGCGCTGACGCCGAGAATTGCGCCGCCGATGCTACCGCCAATGGCGGCACCTGCGGCACCGAGAACGAGGGTGGCCATGTGGGGATCTCAGCGTTGTGGAAACAGGAATGCGAAGGCGATGCGCCGACGCCAAGACAGGGTGAGCGGTTCCTCAATCACGCCGAGGCGCTCATAAGCGTGGATGAAGCTGTCGGGTCCGGTGAGGATTCCGACATGCTTGGCGATGGCGCGCGGGGTCATGCGGAACAGCACCAGCGCGCCGGGACCGGCATCTGAAGCTGCGATTTCCGGCATCATGCGCCGGGCACCATCCGCAAGAACCTCGCGGGGCCCGGTCTCGCCCCAGTCGCGGCTGTAGGGCGGGATTGGGAATGGCTCTGGCCCGACCACCTCGCGCCAGACGCCCCGTGCCAGCCCGAGGCAGTCGCAGCCAACGCCCCGGAGGCTGGCTTGGTCGTGATACGGCGTGCCAAGCCAGGAGCGGGCGATGGTGATGACGCGGACAGGGTCAGCCGATGAGAGAGATTGCGTCACAGCACTGCCCCCTCGTGCCCGCCATCCTTGGTGGCATAGCGGAGAACCGCATCCTGCCCGGGGATGTGCGGGAAGCCACGAAAGTTGGCGGTATTGGCGAACTTCGCGCCGCAGGTCTCTAGTCGCTTGTCGCAGCCTGCGCGGACAATGAAGGCGTCGCCTCCGGCAATGGACCGCACGGGCGCTTGGAGCAGCGTCAGCACCGCAATGCCGTCGGTCACGTCATGCGCGATGATTTCGGCGCGCCGCCCGGCATTGACCCCAGCGGTCCATTCGACCGTGCCGAAGGTGAACCAGCCGGAGGAGAAGCCGCCGAGCCCTGAGGAAGTGAAGGCCCGGTCGCGCAGGAGATCGATGACCGCGCCTGTACCCTTTAAGGCGGCATCCTCGAGATTGACCCTGCAGCGCGCATCCCCAAGTGCTGCGTCGCAGGTTGCCTGAAACGTCCGCCCAACCGTCTGACCCAACACATGTGCGAGGCTGCGCACCTCTGCGACGAAGGCCAGCCGCCCGCGCCGGATCTGGCCGATGGCACCCCGGCGCATCAGCACGCGCTGGCCCGTGTTGGTCCAGTTCACGCGCCAGACCTCGACATCCGCATTGTCCCAGCGGCCGTCGAGGATGTCGGTCTCGGTGATGCGGTCGGAGGTCAGCACACCCTCGGCGTCCTGCGCATCGACCGACAGGTCCGAACCCGAGCGGACCTCGGAGGCCGTCAACCCGCTCTCCGGCTCGAAGGTCGTGCCGTCGAATGTCAGGGTCTGGTCATGGTCGGTAAAGCCGAAGGTCACCCCGTCCGCGCGGCTGATCCGCCAGCACCAGGCAAGCGTCGTCGTGCCCTCGTCGAGATGGGCCTGCAGTTCGGGGTTCATGCTTTTCATCGGCGCAGCTCCAGAAGCGGGATGGATGTGATTGACCCAAGCCGCTCGAGGTCGAGCGTCACGTCGAGCGCATCGGTGTCGAAGCGGACGGGCACGTCGAATTCGAAGCCTGCGGTGATTGCGACACCCACCCCAGGTTCGACGCTGAAGGTGACGAAGCCAGTGGTCATATCGACCGACCAGCCCGAAACCTGCTCAACGCCATCGAGGGATATCCCGACACTGCCCGCCACCGGCTTGGCGATGGCACGCGTCCAGGACTGCGCCCCGGAGACGTAGCGCTTTACCAGTTGGAACGCCGTCGTTGCGCCATCGCCGGTGCCAATCACCTGATCGGTGGGAGACGGTGTGCCCGAGGGCAAACAGGACTTGTGGTCGCCCCAGTCCTTGAACCGGAAGCCGTGCAGCCGCCCGTTGCGCGCCTCGAAGAACGCGACGACCGCCGCCAGATCGTCGGCGCGGCGGATGCCGTAGGCCACGTCGTAGTGGCGGCGGCTGTTCGCCCAGCTGGCATTGCGCTCCTCATCGCCGCTGGCCAGTTCGACGATCTGGGTGCGGCGTTCCGGCCCGCCGCGTGCGCCCCGGCTGATATTGTCGGGAAAACGGACCTCGTGAAACGCCATCACATCCCCCTCCGCCCGAGGGACACCGCGCGGGCGATGTCAGCCGCGACCTGCGTCCGGGATTGCCGGAAGCTTTCAGCATCGCGCGCCATGATGGTGACATTGACGCCGCCGCCCGTGCCGTAGCTCTGTGCCTCACGCCGCGACAGCACTCGCTCGCCGCGCTGCAGGATCGCGGGAACTTCGTCATGCCGCAGACCGGCGACGCCGCCGGAATGCATACGGGGTGCGGCCGCGAAGGCCATTGCCGGGACCATCCGCGAGGGTCCAATCGCTCCGACCATACCGCCCGCATGAAGGATGTTGGCGAAGATGCCACCCGCGCCCCCAAGCGCGCCGGAGAGCGCATTGGCGATAGGCCCGAGGATGAACCGCCGCGCCGCCAGCTTGGCGAGATCGGCCAACAGCGAGGTGACCAGGTCGCGGAAATCCAGCTTGCCGGTCTTCACGAACTCGCCGACGGCGTTCTCAGCCGACTGGAAAGCGCTGACGAGGCTCTGTCCGATATCGCCGCCGATCTCCCGCGCCTTGCTCGCATAATCGCTGAGCGCTGCGGTGACAGCCTGCCAGCCAGTCACGGCCGCTTCGACATCGGGTTGCGCCGCGGCCGCAGCAGCGCCTGCGGCTGTGCCCGCACCGGAGGCCGCCCGTCCGGCATCGCCAAGGGCTGTCTCCAGACGCTGAGCCGCGCCGGTCGCCTCGGTCAGCGCATCCGCGCCATCCTCATTGCTGCCCCGCACCGCATCGCGCAACGCCTGCCAGCTGGCGAGTGGCGCACGCGCGCCTTCGGCCAGATCGCGCGCCGCCCCGCGATAAGTATTGGCGGTGGCAAGCGCAGAATTGGCCGCCGCGGTGAGCCCGAGATCGGGGGCCGTGAGAGGATTGTCCTCGAAAGCGCGGTCGAAGGCGGATTGCGCGGCAGTGGTCGCGGCGGTCGCTGCTCCTTCAAAGCGGTTCTCGATCTGGCCCAATTCCAGATCGGGGATGATCGAGATGCGCCGCTCGGAGCCGAGTGCTTCAAGCCCCTGGTTGATCCCACCGATGAATGTATTGATGCGCGAAACGACGCCATTCAGCATGGCTTCGACGCCGTCGATCAGGCTGTTGGCCGCCTGAAACGCCAGATCGCCGATGGCCGCCGGAAGCAGTCCCCAGATCGCCTTGATCGCCTCATAGGCCCCCTCAAAAGTGTTCGCCGCCGTGTTGCCAAAGGCCACGACGCTCTCGATGGCGCTCTGCATGCCGGAGGCGGCATCGGCCTTCAGATCGAAGAACATCGCCGTGGCGGCAGCGCCCGCCGCCGCAGCCCCCATTTTGATACGTTCCCAGACCTCGACGGCGAGGTCTTTCAGGAGCGACATTGCCTCACCAAATCCGCCCGCGCCAGACACGAGGCGGGTGAACTGATAGACGAGTTCGCCCGCGCCGACGATCAACGCCCCGATGCCAGTGCGGATCAGGGCCCCTCGCAGCAGGACCAGCGCCGTGGCGAGCCCACGGACCGAGAGAACTGCGATGGCCATCCCGGCGACCCAACGCCCTGCAAGGAAGGCAACAAATGTGGCCGCATAGGTGGTCAGACGGCCGATGTTGTCGAAAAGGCCTCGGATCGCGATGCCGAGTGGCCCGGTGCGGCTGGCCACGGCCGCCATCGCGTTGGCGACCGCTTCCAGCGCAGGGGCCGCAGCGACGGCCAGCTGGTTCGATAGCCCGCGCCAGATCAGCCCAAGCCGGGAGATCGCGTCATTGGTTCGCTCGATCTGGTCGGCATCCTGCTCGGAGACGACGACACCGAAGGCAAGCACGTCCTCGGTCGCCTGGCGCAGCGTCGCGGTGTCGATCCGCGACATGGCGATGGAGCCCTCCTCGCCGAAGATCTGGCCCGCGACCGCCGCGCGTTCGGCGGCAGGCACAAACTGCTCGATGGCCGCGTTGATTGCCCCCACCCGCTGATCCAGCGGCAGGGCGATCAGCTCGGTGGCCGAGAGCCCGAGCCGATCCAGCGCGTCGGCAGCAGGTCCCGTCCCGGCGGCCGCCTGGCTGAGGCGACGCGTCAGATCCTTGGTCGCCTGCTCAATCCCGGAGATGGAGACGCCCGCCAACTCACCCGCCCGCTCCAACGTCTGGATCGAGGCGACCGTTGTCCCGAGCGACTGAGCCAGTTTGGCCTGCGCGTCGACGGTCTGCAGCCCGGATCGGACCATCGCCACGCCAGCAGCAGCAGCGGCGGCCACGGCGGCAGCGGCGGCCACTGTGACACGGCGGGAAAACGCCGCGAGCCGTGTATTGGCCGCTTCCATCTCCCGGCTAAGGCGGCCGAAGCCGCGCGCCCCGGCTTCGCCCACGCCTTCCAGCTCGGCACGCACCTGTCGGCCGCCGACTGCGGCAAGTCGGACAGAAACGCGTTTCTCAGCCATGGGAGTGATCCATCTGTTCGTTGAGTTTGGTGACCATCACAGCTTCGACGACGGGCAACAGTTCAGCTGCTGCGGCAGGTGGCACGCCGAGTGCATCGGCCAGCGCCAGCGCTGCCGACATGTCCCAGCCGACAACCGCGCCGGGCAGCACACGGAGCTGGCCACCGAGGCGACCGACCAGGTCCCAGACCTGCCAGCCGTCATGCGTGAGCGGCTGGTTCAGCCGCGCCGGGCAGTCTTCGCAGGTCGCTTCGCACGCTTGGCAGTAGCGCTCGCCCCCGCCGAAGGACCACTCGGCGAGGACGCGGAGACGTTTTTTTCCTGTTCCAGCAGCAGACCTTTGGAAACGTAGCTCAGCTGGAAGGCCTCGAAGATCGGCCAGATGTCGAGAAGTGCGTCGACGGCCTCGGGACTGGGGTCGATGGGATTGCCATCTGCGTCGCCGATGCCTTCCCAAGCGAGAACTGCCCGACGCGCGAGGGCCTTGGCAAAGGCAACGGCGCGTTCCTCGTCGCTGGCCTCCTCTGGCAGGCTTTCGACAACCGGATCGCTGCGCGTCGCAACCATTAGCGCGGTGGTCAGCGGGCGCAGCTGCACCCGGACACCCGGCGCGAGGTCGTGCCAGCGGGGTGCATTCGTCAGATCGAGCGTCAGCATCAATATACCTCAATGTCGTTGATCAGGGTAGCGGTGCACATGCGACCGACCGTGCTGTGGCGCGCGGCCTGCCAGTCGAAGGTCGCCTGCACGCCCTGCGGCCCGGAAATCTCGATGCGCGGGCGCGGCAGATAGACCGCGTGTACGGTGAAGGTGAAGCTTTCGCCGGAGGGCAGCACATAGGCGAACTCTAACTCGCAGGGATCGCCATTGATCGCCTGTGTCACCAGCGTCTGATCGGCGAACCGGACCTCGATGGAGCCGGTCAGAGCCGCAATGGACGGGTCTGCCCCGTCGATGCGGCCGTCGGAGCGGATGGTTTCGATCCGGTCGAGATTGTTGGCGTAGGTGATGTCCGCCGAGACGACATTGCCGAGGGCTGAGCCGTTACGGGTGATGGCTCCGTTGAAATGGCCGAAGCGCTGCAATTCGAGAGCGGCAGGCGTGCCTGCGCTGGTCGTTGTGCCCACGGTCTCGCCCTGCGCCACCAGCCGCGCCGTCGCGGTCAGCAGCCCTGAACGCTGCATCTGCCAATTGATCTGGTCGAGCACGCAGCCGGAATACATCGCATAGCGTGGCACCTCGGGCATGCCGGTTTCGATGGACATGCTGGGCAAGGTCCAGGACCCCGACTGAAATTCATGAGTCCAGGGGCCGGTTCCGGTCGTGGTCGGATCGCCAAAACCCGCCTTCAGCCAAAACCCGAAGGCCTCGGCATCGAGCGGCACCACGACATCGCCATCCGCCGTCACCGCATCCTTGATCGGCGCCAGCGGGTCACGGCCGTAGCCCAGCAGTTCGGAGTTCAGCAGCGGTTGCTCCGCGCCGAGCGAGGTGCTGGCGAAGGGCATCTTTGTGAAACCGCCCACCGGGGGCGTTCCATAGGTCGTCTCAAACGCAAGCGCCATCTGCGCCCGCGCCCCTTGGGCTCGTGCCATGTTTCTCTCCTTGGATTGTCGAGGTCAGGCCAGCGGGTCGGCGGTTGAATAATGCAGCACCACTGGAATGACGGCCGCTTTCAGGCTGGCCGCCCCCTCGACAGGCAGATCGACTGGACGGGGCGCTTCCGCCTCAACCCAATCGCAGAGACCGTCCAGTGTGCGGTCAACAGCAATTGCCGCACCGATGCTGGCGGTCAGCGTATCGAAAGCGGTGTCACGGTCAGTGCCCTGCACAACCGCTTCGATCTCGGCACGGTGCTGGTAATGGTAGCGCAGCGGCGAGAGCGTCACATCCGGCTCCCCCGGTTCGCCGTCGCGCAGGATCAGCAGGCCATCGGCCGGGATGCGCTCGGGCAGCACATCGCCGCGCAGCGCGGTGGCGGCCAGCGCCAAGAGCCGCCCATGCAGCGCGGTCAGGATGCTTTCACGAGGGCTGGGCATGAGATTGCTCTCCAAGCGATACAATCAAGGAACGAGATCAGGTCCTATGTGGATTGTTTGATTTCGATGCTAAGCTTCAGAAAAGAGACGTGACGAGGGATTCATGAGCAGAGTATTTTTTACCTATGTTTGGGGTGGCCACGGCCAAAGAGGCGGGCCACTGACCTTTACAAGCAAACAAAATCGAACCGTTGCCATTCGCAGCACACAGGAGGGAGACTTCGCTTTTGGGGTTGTCAGCCGGAACCCTGGCGATCCAAACGTACAAATCCCTGATGAAGGCTTATCCCTCTGAGGCCGGTTCTTCTACATGTTGATTTGACTGGGCAACCTGTGAAACCTGGTTACGGCCTGTAATCGGGCTGAGGAAGGCTTCGACGGAACGCTGGTAGCAGTGTGCTGG
>Ga0307930_1000548_pt1 | contig 30229 bp, 35 predicted proteins | sample OrgLakmetageno46_FD_203161 | JGI IMG/M metagenome (GOLD analysis project Ga0307930, IMG submission 203161) | Saline water microbial communities from Organic Lake, Antarctica - #46 | ecosystem: Environmental > Aquatic > Non-marine Saline and Alkaline > Saline | place: Antarctica: Organic Lake...
CGACGCGCAGATCGATCCGGGTCGTTTCCGACCAGAGCCGCGCGTCGCCGAAGTCGGTGATGGCATCAGCCTGCCGGGAGACGACGCGCACCAGCACGGGCGCACCGCCGTCAGAGGTGTAGACCGCCTCTCGCCCGATATTGGGGTCCGCGAAAAGCGCATCAACGACGGCGGTAAATGCCGTCATCAGAAGCTGCCGTTCAGGCGCACCCGGCCTATCAAGTCGCCCGCGCCGCCAGCAACAGCTTCGGTCGCCACGCCGATCAGCGTATTCGCCGTGGCGGTCTTGGTGGCTTCCTTGTTGGTGTTGTCCCAATAGATCTTGTCGCCCGCCGACCAGGCTTGGGAGGCGACCTTGTTCAGGTCGAAGATGCCGACAAGCGCGGCCTCGACCGTCTCTCCATCTTCGGCGTGCCCGGCGGCAACGCCGAAGATGGAGCCGACGAGCAAGCCATCGCCGGATGTGACCGCATAGGGCGCGGTCAGGGTGATGGTGTTGCCGGGCTGGACGTAGTTTTTCATTGCGGGATCCTTTGCAAACAGGAACGGGCGGCCCGATTGGACCGCCCGTCAGAGGTGAGATTTCAGAGGTGGCCCGGTCACGCGCCCGGGTTCTTGTAGAGGCCGCGCCAGTCAATGGCCTTGGCCCCGAAGTCGAGGCGGCACTTGATCTCGACGCCATCGACGTCGAAGCCGTTGCGGGTCTCGATGTACGCGCCCTGCTGGCCTTCGAGATAGGCGTATTCGATGGTGTCGATCTGGTTCGGGCTGGCCGCCAGATACCAGGCGGTTTCGCTGACCGCATCGAGCCGGGGCTCGCTGATCGGAGCGAGCGTCCGGATCGATTGTGGCACCACGTTGGAGGTTGCGGCGGGCACGAGGTTCTGGGCGACCATCTGCTCGGCCTTCAGTTCCAGCGACGCGGGCACGATCAGGAAGGCAGGCCGCACGTTCAGGACCGTCTTTTTGTCGAGGCCCGTCTGCTTGGCCATGGCGGCGCGGGCCGCACCGACCGCCTCGACGGCCAGCGCCGCACCGGTTCCTGCGAGATTCTTGTGGGTGGTGTGGAACAGCGCGTTGCCGTCGGCCATGGCCGGGTTTGCGGTGATGACACCCCAGACCACGTCCGACTCCAGTTGTGCGATGGAATTGCCGTACATTGCCGGGATCCGGGTGAAGGCGTCGAGATCGTCGTTGATCAGCGTCTGGCGGGTGATGGCGACCACCCGGCCATAAGTCTTGACCTTGTAGCTCTCCTTCCTCTCGCCCAGCGTGCCGCGTTTGAACTCGCCGCTTTCGCCCACCTCCAGCAGTTGCGGGGCTTCGCCGAGCTGCACCCGGTGCATCGCCTTGAAGTCGGTGGCGAGCACCTGGCGGCAGAACAGCATGAAGGTGCGTGGATAGGCCTCGTAGGCCTGCCGCAGGGTCTTGTTGGTGACCGCCGAGAGAATCTCGGGGAAGTCCGACGTCGAATGCAGGGCACGCGTCGCCACCTCATCACGCGACAGGCCGCGGGTGTTCACGCCCACATTGCCGAGGCTTTCCCGGGCCAGTTCCAAAAGCGTCATGCCGCGATACTGGCGCGCGGCGTCTTCCAACTGGAACAGCGTCGGGCTGTAGCGGTGCAGCAGCGCATTCGCCACCGCGTCGCGGCGGGTGATCGCCTCATTGCGGCCGCCAAGTGGGATCGACACCTGGCTGAAGGTGCGGGTTTCCTCGGATTTCGCGGCAACCTGATCGAGGATCAGACGCCGGGCCTCACCGATATCCGTGCCGCGTTTGACCAGATCCTCGGCAAAACTGCGCTCGAGGTTCAGGCGACCTGCCAGATCGTAGATTGTGGACACGCGATCCCGCTCGCCCTCGCGTGCGCGGGTCGCGACAGCTTCGGTATCAGGTGCAACGGGCATGTTCGGATTCTCGGGCTTCGGCTGCGCGCGGGTTTCGCTGGAGACAACCTTCGGCTCGGCCACAGGCGTCTTCGGTTCAGTCATGGTGGTGTCCTCGGTCGCGACAGTGTCGCTGGGTTGGTCTGTGGCCTCTGCGGCCGGGGCGTTGGGTTTGTCCGTCATCGGGATGGCTCCTGTGTTTGTGGGTGGGACGTCCCGGCGGTGAAGGACGCAAGTTGCAAGGTCGGATTGGGCGCGGAAGCCTGCGGCGGGGTCGGCGCCAACGGGCACGGCGGACACCTCGAAGGGAGTCCAGTCCACCGCGCGCCAAAGCTCGCGGGCAGCATCGGGTTTGGAGACCTCGAAGCGGTGAACCTGGTAGCCGATGGAGACCGCACGGATGTGTCCCGCCTGAATGTCGCGCCAGATCGGTTCGACATCGGCGCGCTCAGAAATCCGAACCTGCGCAACGCCCCGGCCGTTTTCGATGCGCGCCGAACCAGGCACGACCGAGCCAATCACAGCGTCGAGCGTGTCGATCTCATGCACCTTCAGGAACGGCGCGCCCGCATTAAGCCGATCCAGCCGCACATGGGTCGGATCGAGGCTGAGCTCTTCGTCATAAGGCTCGCCGAACAGGGTCGACCGGCGAACGCGCGCCCCCGCTGACCAGATCACCTCGACGGTGCGGGCGTCGGTATCGGCTGAGTTCGGCGCAAGCTCCGCCGACCGGCGCAGGGCCGGTAGTTCGATCATCGTGTCCATTTGTGTCAGTCCTGTTGGTCGGGGTCAGGCTGCGCCACACCCGTTTCGGAGACGTCGGCCGGATCGCTCGCCGGGTCATTGGCTGGGTCGTCGTCGACGAGATCGTTCGCCTGATCGCTTGTTTGGGCGCTGCCGGTCTTGGTGACTCGTCGCGGATCGCTGTCGAGCACCAGCCCGAGCGCATCGAGTTTGGCGTTTGTAGCTGCGATTTCGGCCAGCACGGCGTCCGGATTGCGGCCCTGTTTCGCGATCACCTCGGCCAGCGTCATGGTGCCTGAGCGGATCGACAGCAGGTTCGCCATCGCGTCCTTCTGCGGATCGACGGCCTCGAACTTCGGTGGAGACCATTCGACCGGTACATCCGGCGTCGGGATCTGGCCCGCCGCCCATGCGGCCTCGGTGAACCAGCGCCAGACTGGTGCACAGAACATCGGGATGAATAGCTGCCACTGCACGGCGTCGATCTGGCGGCGGAACTCGACGAGCCCGGCGCGGATCGAGGAATAGTTCACCTGGGACAAATCGCCCGTCAGCAATTCATAGGGCACCCGGAACCCTGCCGAGATCGTGTGCAGGCTCGCCCGCTTGTATTCGCCATAGCCGCCGGTGGCCGACGGCTGGTTGAAACGGATGTCTTTGCCTCCGCGCGCATAGGCGATGAGGCCCGGTTCGAACTGCTCAACCCGGTTGCCGTCGGCATCGACCACCGAAGGCGCGATGCCCTGCTGGGCCTCGTCGTCACCGAAGACGATTGCGGTGACGCAGGCCTCGGTCTTCTTGCGGACCAATTCGGCTACTTCGTAATCGTCGAGATCACGCAAACTGCGGATCACTGGCGCGCCCCAGGGAACGCCCCGGGCCTGCGTGCGCTGCTTTTCATAGATGTGGGCAATCTCGGTTGCCGGGACAGGGCGGCTCTGCAATCCATTCTGCATCGCACCATAGGCATCGCCGGGGTGTTCGGCGTGCAGCCAATAGGCCCGGCGTTTCCCGACCGGATCGAACTCGATCCCCTGCACCAGCCGACCCGCGCCGTTGGCACCGGATTTCGTGGCGTCTAGGAAGTCGGCTTCCAGCACCTGCAATTGCAACGGGACGGGCAAGCCATCCGCTGCGCGGCGCAGCCTGCGGCGTACCAGCACCTCGCCAGCCTCGACCATTTCCCGGCAGATCAGGGTCTGGAGCCCGTAGAAGTCGAGTTGGCCGTCGGCATCAGCGGCATCTGACCACCGTGCGAACAGCGCATCGACCTTGCGGTCCAGCTTATCATTGCCGCTCGCCGCGCGCGGCATGATGCCCGCACCGACAATGTTGTTCACCAGCACCGCCACGGCCTTGGCCGCATGCGGGTTGTTGCGGACCAGATCTCGCATCCGATCCCGCAAAAGCGCCCCGGCCACGCCAACCTCGGTGTCAGCGGAGGTGCCCGGCGCGCGCCAGCCGTCGGTGCGCCGCCCCTTGGCCGCACCGTCATAGCCACGCGTCAAGGTTTCGAACGCCTGCCTGGCGAGTACGCGCCGTGCCGCAGTGCGCGGGGCCACCGTGGCAATCGCATGGTCAAACCAGTTGGCTGACATCAGCGATCCCCGCGCGAGAAGCTCGCGAGACCAGCGACCGGCAATGGCCGGGTCGTGCCCGCGATGGCGCGCTCGATGGTGCGAATGCGCGCCAGCAGATCCTCTGCAGAGCCGTAATCGATGGATTTGCCGTCATAGCTGACGCGCGTCGTGCCGCTTGCATAGGCCCGCCGCAGCGCCGAAAGCTCGGTTTCCGTCCAATCTGCCATCAAAACCATCCTCCACGCCGTCCAAGCCAGTCAGACCGCCGTTTCCCCTGCGACGCCTGCGCCTGTCGATTGATCTGCCCCGCGGGATCCGCCGAGGTATCGGCAACCCCAAGCTGATCCTCGAGGTCGCGCCATTTCTCGTCGGTCCACCGATCCGCGCCCGCGATCCAGGCGGCGGCGCGGGCATAGACCCGGCAGTCGAGCGCCTCGTTACGTTCCCGAAGCTTCTGCCATTCCAGCCGGGCGAAGCCGCGCTTGGTGCGCACGGTGACCAGCTGCTCAGCGACGAACTGCTTCAGCCATTCATTCTCGACCCAATGTGGCAGGTGCACGGTGCCAGGCTGGCTTTGTGCCCCTTCCGCACGTTCCTCGTCGGTCGGCCGTTCGAGCCGCAGGAACCGATAGGTCTCTGCCTTGAATGTCGAAACAGCCACGGTCCAGAGGCGCGCGCCACGCCGCAGACGTTTGCCGCCCTCGGTCGCGTCCACATAGGTCGGCCCGGACACCGGACTCGCGCGATTGAACCCTTCGACGCCTTTCACCGGGGCCACCTGCGCGAAGCCTTGAGCCCGCGACCAGCCATAGACTGCCGGGGCCTCGTATCCGGTATCGATAGCGAGTTGCGCGATCTTCAAATGCGCGCCACGTTCATGCGGCCATGTCCGGTTCAACAGCGCAGTCAGGTCGCCCCAGGCTTCATGTCGGTCCGGTCCGCCCTCGATCACGATGTGATCGACCAGCCAGCTTTCCAGCCCTCGACCCCAGGCCCAGACATCGACCTCAATCCGGTCTTTCTGGACGTCACCGCCTGCCGTCAGGAACAGCCCACCCGCAGGGACAATACCCGGTTTCCAGCGTTCGCGCCGGTCATAGAGCCGTTGCCAGTCCGGTGCGTCGCCGGTTTCGACCCATGTCTCGCCGAGGATCGTGTTGCGGAACGCCTTGATTGCCTCGTCCGACCCCTGCGCCGCGTCCCATGCCCGCACGATCCGCTCCCAACTGAGCCAGCCGATCGGCGAATAGAGCGCTGAGAGGTGATAGCCGACTGTGCCGGGATCGGCGGCGACGGCGGTCGCCCGCCATTCGCCCCCCTCCAGCATCGCCGTCTTGTGGTGTTCCGCGATGGGCGTGTCGCAGCCCTCGCAGTGATATTCCGCCGTCTCCGGGCGACCTTTCTGCCAGCGCAGCCGGTCGAATTTCAGCCACTGTGCGTGGCCACAGTGAGGGCACGGCACGAAGTAGCGGCGCTGGTCGCTTGCCTCGAACTCGCGCTCGATCCGGCTGAGCCCCCGGATCGTCGGCGTCGAGACCAGGAACACCTTTCGCCGATGGGCAAATGTCAGCGACCGCGCTTCGGCCAGCGTGACCGGATCGCCTTCGTCGTCAGCGGAGGCCGGATAGGCATCAACCTCATCGAGGAAGATGTAACGCGCGGGCGTCGAGCGAAGCCCGACCGCCGAGTTTGCCCCCGTCATGATCAGGATGCCGCCCGCGAACTCCTTGGACAGCATGGTATTCCCGGCGTCGCGGGATCGCGCCGGTTTGACCCGCTCGCGCAATTCCGGACTCTCGTCGATCAGCGGATCGATTCGCTGCCGCGAGTTGCGTTTCGCCAGTTCCACAGTTGGCTGGACTGCGAGCATCGGCCCCGGCGCCTGGTGGATCGCGAACCCGATCCAGTTGTTTCCGGCCTCGGTCGCGCCGACCTGCGCGGCCTTCATAAACACGATCCGCTGTGTTGGATCGCCGGGCGACAGCCGGTCCATGATCTCACCCATGTAGGGCGTGCGGGCGGTACGATACCGACCCGGTTCTGCCGATGCGCGACCGGAGAGCATCCGGTGCCGGTCCGCCCATTCCGACACGGTCAGGTCTGGATCCGGCGTGAGGCCTGCGCCCCAGGCACGCAGGATCTCTGTCGCGCCGTCGAAATCAAAGGCATCATCACCGGAGATCAGGTTTGATCTCTGCAAGATCGTCGAGCTGGGCACGGACATGTTTCTCCAGAACCTTCTGCATAACCGCGGGCTCCACACCCAGATCCGCCGCCATCAACGCCGCCGACCGTGCAGGCCAGTTGACCCAAACGTCGCGTTCCTGCCGCGCCAGCCGAAACACCAGCGACAGAGCGCGGGCCCGGTCGATCAACTCGCCTTTCAGCTTCTGCAGCCGGAGGCGGCGTTCCTGCGCCTTCAGCACTTCGTTCGCTGTCTTTGCCTGCAGGAACGTGGTGCCGCTGCCGACAGGCGGGGCTGCCATTCCCTGTTCGCGCAGCGTTTCGCCTACGGCGGATACCGCCGCCTCCGGGACGGGTTTGAGCTTTGGCTGCGGCGTTTTGCGGGTCTTCGACGGATCCGTGGCTTGAGCGCGCAGGGCGTCGCTGGCCACCGCGTCGATGCTGCCATCGGCGTGCAGTACCAGCCGCCCCGTCGCCTTGGCCTTCTGGATTGCCCCGCGCGAGAGGCCAACGCGGGCGGCATACTGGCGCTCGCTCAGACCCTCCATTGTGCGCTCCGATTATCATTCAAACTCATGTGCTTATGTAGTTGATAAGCCTCCGAAGCAGAGCGAACGTTGTCTCAAGAAAACGATGCAACTCACCACGGAGCCGCCACGATGACCCGCCTGAACCCGATCACCACACCCCGCCACCAACTGCGCGCCGAGAAGGCTGCGCGGAACAAGGAGGCGGCCTTGAACGCCTTCATCGGCAAGAAAGCCCAAATCGACGAGATGCTCGCCCGCTTGGCAAGCCTCAGCGACGACCACTTCAACGCCCACCCCGACGAGATCAACTGGGGCCATGTCGGCACCCTTGAGCATTACGCCAACCTCCTGAAGCGCATCACCGACAGCGCCTTCAGCGAGGGCGAGCACGCGGAATGAAAGGAGCAAACACCATGGAAGCCAGCACCATCCGCATCGCCATTCGCAGCCTGAACGAGCCTTGGGACACCAGCCGAGTCCCCGTCGTCCTTGACGAGATCGCAGCATCGCTCCGCGAGGAAGCCGACATTCCCGCGCGCCTCACCGCCGACAGCATGACCATCGCCATCGACGTCGCCACCGACCAACTGCCCGCCGCCGCAGCGCTCTTGCACGAACTTGGGCTGATCTGACCTCGGGCGTACGCCCGAACTCCGGCCGCGCACTGCGCGGCTTGGGGTCGTAGAAGACCGCGACGGTCGCGGTCCGAACACGGAGACGACCCTATGACCAAACTTTCCGATACCCAGACGATCATCCTGTCCCGCGCAGCTCAGCACGAGGACCGCTTTGCCTTGCCACTGCCCGACAGCCTGCGCGGTGGAGCCGCCACCAAGGTGGTCGGCGCGATGCTCGCCAAGGGCTTCCTCGAAGAGGCCGAGGCCGACATGCGCAAGGGCGAGCCCGTCTGGCGCGAGACCGGCGACGGCCATGGCGTCACGCTGATCGCCACCGCCGCAGGCCTCGCCGCCATCGGCGTCGAGCCCGAGGACGCGAACACCGCGCCTGCGGGCGCGGCGGACGCGCCGACCGAGGAGCCCGCGCCCAAGGCGCGCACCCCGCGCGAGGGCACCAAGCAGGCAACGCTGATCGCCATGCTACGCGCGCCAGACGGCGCGACCATCGAGGAGATCAGAGCTGCGCTCAATTGGGCATCTCACACGGTCCGGGGCGCGATGTCCGGCGCGCTGAAGAAGAAGCTGGGCCTCGACGTCACCTCGGAGAAGGTCGAGGATCGGGGGCGCGTTTACAAACTCCCCGCCGCCTGACGCATCCATGCCCGGCAAAATGATGACCGCCGTCCCATTGGGGCGGCGGTTTTCCTCTCAGGGGACCGTCTTCCGAAACACGCTGTACTGAAAGCTCTGCCGGTTACCCTTCGGCGTGATGTGCATGTGTCGTCTGGCATCGATGGTCTCGAACTGGCCCGGCAGCAGGCGCGCGAGTTCCCGCGCCAGATCCTCCGGCGCGTAGCGCGCAATCGGCAACCCCGAGCACTTTTCGGGCCCGTCATCGGCGAAGGTTGCGATGATCGCGATCCCACCCGGACGGAGGGCCTCGGACATCGCGCGCGCGTAACCGGCGCGATCCTCGGCCCGGATCAGAAAGTGAAACACCGCGCGGTCGTGCCAGACCGCATAGTCCCGTTCAGGCACCCACGTCGCGATGTCCGCTTCGATCCATGTCACGTCGCTACCTTGCGGGCCGAGACGCCGCCTGCTGACAGCCAATGCAGCCCCGGAAAGATCAAGCACAGTGAGAGGGCCGAGACCCGCCTCGAGCAGCGCGTCCACGAGCCGCGACGCGCCAGCGCCGATGTCGATGAACGCTTCGCCGGGATGAAGATGGGTTCGGACGAGATAGAGCGACACTGACGGCGTCGCTTCGAACCATGTCAGTTCATCTTCCGAGCGCGCGCCGTAGACCTCGTCCCAGTGATCCTGTCCACCTGCCATCTTGGTCGCAACCTCCCCGTGAGTCCGAGCCTAATGCATCAATGTCATTGAGGACACCGAGATTGTAGTCTTGGAAGCCTCAAGATCTCCGTGCCCGGATCGTCTCGAACAGCCGCCGCAAGGCGAAGGAACGGGCGATGCTCACGAATGAGAAAATGGCGCCCATCTTCAGGTTCTGCGCCAGTGTCGTGTGGAGCCCGAAGATCGGGAAGATCAGGATCTGCGTCACGACCGCAACGCCGTAGCCGACGATCACGTTGGCGATGGACTCGACCAAGGACATGGCGCGCGACTGCTTCATGCGGCGGCGTCATCCATCGGCCAGCAGTTCAGCCGCGAGAGTTCGCAGCGCATGCGCCGCAACCAAGGGGACCACGCCGTTGCCACAGAGGCGAAGCCGGTCCACCCGGTGGGCCAGCCCATCAGCGCCTCGACAAACAGCGGGTTCAAGGTCCGGCGCACATCGGAGGTATCGCTCCCAACCATCGGCGTCACCAGGACCTGGCGGCCAAGCAGGCCATTCACCGGCGTGTTCGCCAATGTCGTCGCCCCATCCTTGTGATCCCGCGCCGTCGGCGTCATCCACATTCGGCTGGCATGGGTCAGATCGGCCGTCTTGCGGTTGCCGGAACTCGGCTTGCAGCCGTCGTTGGCCATCGGTGTTGGCCAGTCCCGCGCCATACCGTCCAGACCCTTCTCGTCTTTCCGCGCGCCGCCCCGGCTCCGGAAACTGTCGGTCTGCGGCGTGGGCCACATCGCGGCCGTCGTCGCCAGGTTCATTCCATGCTTGCCCGCCTCCTGCGACGGCGTTGGTTTCGTCTGCCGGTTTTCGTTGGCGCTGGCCCTCGGCGTCGGCCAGAGCCGGAGCAGTTCCGTCCGATTGCCGCCACTCGACCGGGTTCCAGAGCAGGCGCGCGGGGTTGGCCAGTTTGTCGCCTTCGCGGATGGCGAGGATGAACAGCCGCTCGCGCTTGTGGGGCGCACCGACTTCCGCCGCAGTAAAGAGGCCTGCCGCAAGGCGGTAGCCCATACAGACCAGTCCGCTGGCGACTTCGGAGAAGCCGAGGCGGAGATGATGGGCGACATTCTCGAGGAACACGAACGACGGCTCAACCTCGCCGATGATGCGGGCGACATGGGGCCAGAGGTGGCGCGGGTCATTCGCGCCCCGGCGTTTGCCCGCGACGGAGAACGGCTGGCACGGATAGCCCGCAGTGACGATGTCCACCGCGCCGCGCCACGGGCCGCCGTTGAAGGTTCCAACGTCGTCCCAGACAGGCGCGCTATCCAGGGACGCGTCTTCCATCCGCGCCACGAGAGTGGCTGCGGCGAAGGTTTCCCGTTCGACATGGCCCACAGCACGATATCCGGGGATGGCGATGGCAAGCCCGAGGTCGAGTCCGCCGGCGCCGGAACAAAGGGAGAGGCCGAAGAGGCATGCGTCTCCGGCTCCGGAAGCGCGTCCGGAGGGATGTAAAGCCAGGTCATGCATGTCACGCGGCGGATTTGGGTTTGCGGGCGGGTTCTGGGTCGGCGTCAGTGTCGGGCGCATCGGCGGGGGCGTCAGCATTGTCGCCCAGCCGCTCGGTTCTCACCTGCGCAAACGTGCGGCCATCGCCGTCAAGGATCGCGTCGCGACCGGTTTCGGCCTGCCAACGTTCAGCGGCGATGTCGATGTATGCTGGGCTGATTTCCATCGCGAACACCCGCCGCCCGTTGGCTTCGCCGGCCATGATCTGCGAACCCGAACCACAGAACGGCTCATAGCAAAGCCCGCCGCGCGCCACATGCTGGCGCATCGGGATCCCGAACGCGTCGAGCGGTTTCGGCGTCGGATGGTCGGGCCGCTCATCCTTGGTGAAGCTCGGCAGCGCCCATGTCGATGGCAGCGTTTCCTCGGCGACCTTCGGCGGTCGGTTTGGGCGGCGCCAGCCCATGAAGCAGGGCTCGTGTTTCCAGAGGTAGTGCGACCGGGTCAGGACCCCGCGGTCTTTCACCCAGATGATCTGCTGGTGAACGAAGGCACCGGCCTTTTCCCAGCAGGCCTCCAGCATCGCCTGGCGACGAGAGGCGTGCCAGCAATACCATGCCGCGTTTTCAGCAACCGCCTCAGCGACGGCAGCGGCGATGAAACCGTCGTAGAGTTCGGCACCTTGGCTGCTGTCATCCCAGGTCGTGCCATAGGACGCCGACCAGTCCTTGTTCCGCGTTGGGTGGTTCGAGCCATCATAGTCGACGAGATACGGGGGGTCGGTGGCGAACAGGATCGCCCGCTCACCGTTCATCAGGCGACGCACATCGTCGTTGCTGGTGCTGTCACCGCACAGCAGACGGTGGTCGCCAAGGATCCAGAGATCGCCCGTTTGCGATGCTGGATTGCGCGGCGGCTCGGGGATGGTCACCGGCGGGACGTTGGCACCGCCGCCAGCATCCCCGTCCCCCTCCGGCACGTAAGCCAGCAGTTTGTCCAATTCGCCGTCGGAAAAACCGACCAGCGACAGGTCGTAATCATCGGCCAGCAGGTCGTTCAGTTCCGCCGACAACAGAGCTTCATCCCAAGTGCCGAGTTCCGTGAGCTTATTGTCCGCGATCCGGTAAGCCCGGCGCTGCGCCTCGGTCAGATGCCCAAGCACGATCACCGGCGCTTCGGTCAGCCCGAGCTGCGCCGCCGCCAGCACCCGCCCATGGCCTGCAATCAGTTCTCCGTCGTCCGCGACCAGGCAGGGCACCGTCCAGCCGAACTCCGCCATGCTGGCAGCGATCTTCGCGACCTGGTCTGCGCCATGCGCCTTCGCGTTTTTCGCGTAGGGCTGGAGCATGGCCAGCGGCCAGGTCTCGATCGCGTCCGGGGCAAAGCTGAGCGTCATGATTTCGGTTCGCCTCAATGGGGTGGACCCCTGGACTCCGGACACCCGCAGCCAGCCTGGACTCCGCAAAGGGTCCAGCGGCCGCCGGACGCGTCCGGTTCCAAAGCTTTGTTTTGTTTAGGTTTTCAGCAGGTCGCGGGTGGATGCCCGCCGGGGTGGCTTCCCAAAAAACCGGCCCTGTCGCTGGCGATATTGCGCGCTTCGCCCGCCAGCATACGAAAGTCGCCCAGAAGGAACCAAGAATTCAATGGGTTAGGCAATTGGACCCCGGCTGGACCCTTACTGGACCCCGGAAACCAGCGGCGCGGCGTCTGCCTGCGCGCTCCTCTCCCGAGTATATCCCGTTTCTAACGCTCTCGACGAAATGTGTAAGGGCCTGCGATGTACACCCGAAAATTCCCTCAGAGGACGATTTTCCTTGACAGGTAATTGGCGTTCTCGATGACGAACTGCTGCGACCGCCGGGGCGACGGCACGCGCCCGTTCAGCCGCCAGGTGATCAGTGCCAGACCGTACTGCCAGCGCTTGGTCGCCGCGGTGCGCGACAGACCGAACTGCCAGCAGATCGGCTTCCATGCCATGCCGTCCGCGCGGGCCCAGACCAGACGCGCATCGTCCTTCTCCAGCCAGCGCAGCCACAGCATCGCCTCTTCGGCCTGCGTGATCTGACGCGGGCTGGGCCTCGGCCGGCGCATCTGCGGTTCCTGACCGACCTTGTCGGCGAAGCTGTGGAAATACTCCGGCCAGGCGTTGAAGAAGCCCTGCGGCATCACGCCCGGCATCTGCCGCATCCCGCCCGCCGCGAGTTCCAGCCGATCCTGCACCTGCGATGTGGTCCACTCAGTCATGGCGAACCTCCCGGACCGCAGGGAGCTTGCCATACAGCTTCTCGCCAAGTTGGCGAACCAGCTCGCGCTCGGGCCAGGTCAGGCGGTCGTCGTCGATGGCGACGGCCAGCAGACCCTGTTCCTTCCAGCCGTCGCGCTTGACCTCGTCGGGGTTGCGGCGGTGCCCGCCGTAGCCCTTCGGCGTAAACCGCATACCGCTCATTGCACACCTCCCCGGGTCTCCAGCGCCCAGAGCAGGATCGCGATGGCGTCAGCCTCGTTGTCGTCGGCGGGCGAGAAGCCGCGCGCACGGGCGGCCGCCATCATGGCGTCCTTGTTCGCGTTGCCCTTGCCGGTGGCATGGCGCTTGATGGTGCCGACCGGGACGCCCTGATAGGCGATACCCGCGGTCTCCGCCCATGCCGTCAGTGTGGCGAGCAGCCCGCCATAGACATGCGCGGCATCCGTGCCGACGTGTCTGCGCACCTCCTCGAAGTGGATGGCGGTGATCGCTCCGACATCGTGGGCGAGCTGGTCGAGCCAGCCCCGGAACCGCAGGTAGCGCATGCCGCCGCCATCGTAGCGGCTGGGTCGGAAGGACACGGTGCCGCTGGTGATCAGACCGTCCACCGCCCGCAGGGCCCAGCCAGTGGTTGTGCCGAGATCGAGGGCGAGGACGACAGGCACGCCGGGGAACGGCGCGCTCATGGGTGTCGGTGTGAGAGATACGTGGGCCATGATGGGCTCCTTTCCGGTTTGCTACTCAATGGAGTGATGGGCAGGGCATGCGGGGCTCATGGATCGAGCTCCCGCAGCCAATCGGGGATCGGTGAACCTCGGGAACCTGCCGCGGGAGGTTCACACCGAGGTTCACACGCGCAACGCTCTGACTTCACGGGGCTTTGTGAACCTTGTGAACCTTGTGAACCTTTTCCGGCATCATCCTTCGCATGTGCGTGCGCGCGCGTGTGCGTAAGGGTTGGGAGAGGTTCACAAGGTTCACAAGGTTCACATTTACCATTCCGATCAATGACTTGATTGTGTGAACCTCGGTTTTGGAGGTTCACACCGGAACCCCGAGGTTCACACGTGCCGGGCTCGCGCGCGCCCGATTGCGGCCGCGACGGTTGCTCCGAGACCTTCAGCTGCCATTTGACCGCGCGCCGAAACGTGCCCGCCTGCACCAGACGGAGGGTCAGATCGCCCACCCGGAACACCCGGTCCCGCATCTTCTTGATGGCGATCCCGAAGCTGGTCTTCTGCGCGCGGTCCGTGTGGCCGGTGATGGGCGGCGCCGGATCACAGAACAAGGCCACGTCGAAAAGATCGGCCGCGCCCACCTCGGCGGTCCCGAAACGGTCCCACCAGGCGCCGATGAAGGCGCTCCAGCCCGCGCCCTCGCTGTCGGAGGCCTCCATCATCTCGTCGAGATTGCCGAGGAAGCCGGGAATGCACGCGACCTCGAGCACGCCGCCGACGACATGCGCCCAGTTCTCGAAGGAGCCGATGGTGCGCGCGCCGCGCGGCTTTCCGGCGGCGATCCACGCCTGGCAGAGCGTGAGGCAGGCGGCGACCAGCTTGGGGCGGTTCGCGCGCACCCACGTCATCAGATCGGGATGGCGAAAGCCGGTGCGCTGCCAGGGGCGCTCCTCGTGGGGGTCGAGCCGGATGCGCAGGAGGCGGCGCGCCATCTCGTTGGAGAACTCAGGGTTGTTGCCGGTGGCGATCCAGAGGCAGCGGATCGGCAGTCGCGCCATCTCGGAAGCGCCAAGGATCCGGTCCTCCCAGAAGGGCGCCGTCAGGGCGGCCGCGACGGCGGAGCTGTCGAGCTTGGCGCGCAGGTTGTCGATCAGCACGATGGCGGGGATCTGGCGCAGCTTGGCGGTGACGCGCTTGCGCCATTCGTCGTCGTCGCGCCCTTCGGTCATGACGCTCGCGCCCGAGCCAGTGAGGATGGTGGCAACGGCATCGACCATCAACGTGGCGCCGGAGCCAGGGCTGGGCTTCTCGATTAGGTGCAGCGGCGTCGGCCCGTCGATCATGCCGCGCAGGAAACCCAGCAGCAGAAGCGCGATCACATGGGCCATCTCGGCGGGGCCGACGAAGGGGAAGTCCCCGAGCAGATCCTCGCACAGAAGGCTGCGCGCGGCCGCGATCTCGGCGACGGACGGCTTGGCCGGGATCGTGGGTACGACAAAGCCGGGCGTGGGGGCATAGAGGAGCCGCGCGTCGGGGTGATAGCCCGGCGTGGTCAGCAGCGTGCCGCCGCGACCGAATACCGGCGTGTTGACGATGCCCACCAGCACCGGCAGCGCCGGATCGGGCGTGGCCAGCACGGATTTGACAACGGCGATCGGTGGCGGGGCCGCGACCAGCTCGCCCTTGCCGTTCAGCTTCTTCCAGTGCGCCAGCCGCGCCAGCATGTGACGCAGCCGTTCCTCGGTGATCGCAGTGGCGACCGGGCGGCCCTCGTCGTCTGGCACCACCCATGTCGGCTGCCCGGCGAAACGGAACACCCACGGCGTCCGGTTGGAGGCCATGAGCAGGCTCCAGACCCGCTCGACGGAGCGGGCCAGATCGCCCTCATCGGCGCGCAAGGTGGGAATGGCCTCGCCGCTGCCCTGATAATTGATCGGCCGGTGCTGCCCGATCAGCAGCGTGGGCTCGGCCTCGGTCATGGCCTCCGCGTCGGCGATCAGGGCGGCGATGGCCTCAGCCCCTTCGCGCAGCAGGAGGTCGTTGAAATCCTCGCCCGCCTCGGGCGGCAGGACGACGGCCACGTCGCGCCCCTGCGCGCGCAATCGCCGGGCGGCGGCCTCGGCAGCCCGCAGCCCGGCCCCGGAGGTGTCGTTGTCGGCCAGGATCAGCACGCGCCGGACGCCAGGCGGCAGATCGACCTGTTCAAGGCCCGACGTCGATAATGTAGCCCAGACCGGCAGATCGGGACATGCGGTCATCACCGCGAGGCCGGTCTCGATGCCTTCCGAGAGCGCCAGCCGATCGCCGTCGCCGAGCGCGGCCAGACGCACTGCGCCGCCCGCTACCCGGCCCAGCATCTTCTTCGCCTTGTCGAGCGGCGCCTTGGTGACCGCCTCCTCATCGATGGCGAGGTAGCTGCGATGCAGGCCGATGACTGCGCCATCGCGATCGCGGACCTGTCCCAGCATGGCCGGATAGCCGGTCTTCGGCTCCCAATGGGCCAGGTCAGGGTGAAACAGGAGATCGGCTGCCTCAGGCACGGTCAGGCCGCGCCCCGTGAGATACTGCGCGACCGGGGTGCCCTCGATCGACGTTGCTGCCGTCAGGATATGCGCAATCTCGAGCGTGGGATCACGCTTCACTGGTGGGGGCGTCGGCGGTACACGGCGTTCCGGTGCGCCGGGCGCGATACCCGCCATGTCTGCCGCCTCGATGATCAGCGCGCGGCCGTCGAGCCCTGTCGCCTCCTCGATGGCGCTGATCGGGCCGCCGCCCAGATTGCCGTCGAAGTCGATCCAGTCGCCGGCATGCGCGCCGCGCAGGGTGATGACGCAGGAGCCGGTATTGCGCGGCGCATCTCCCCGGATGTTGGCGAGCCGCCATTCCTCGCCCGACTTGCGCCCGCGCGGAAAAAGGCGCGGCACCCAGACTTCAGCGGTCTCGCGCAGGCGAGCCACCACCAGATCGAGATCGTAGCGCAGGGGCTCGCCACCGAGCGGTTTGGCGTCGTTGAGGTCAAGCAAGGATCACCAGACCTTTCTCGGCCCGCGTGATCGCGGTGTAGAGCCAGCGGTTGCGGTCGGCGGCGGTGCGCCCGAACCCGTCGTCGAAGACGACGACGTTCTCCCATTGCGAGCCCTGGGACTTGTGGCAGGTGATGGCGTAGCCCCAGCTGGACTCGATCAGCCCGCGCCGGATCTGCCATTCCCGCCGCCCGCGCTCGGGATCGAAGGCGACATGATCGGCGTATTCGCCGCGCCAGAAACTCTGCCGCCCACCGATGCTGATCCCGTCCTCGGTCTCGACCATGGCGCTGAAGGCGAAGGCGTCGTCCGGATCCTGCCGCACCTCGGTGAGGGTCAGGAACATGCCGTTGATCAATCCGAGATCGTGGCGGTTCTTCAGGCAGATGATCTTCTCGCCGTGGCCTGTCGGAAAATCGGCGCCGAACCCGGCCGCGCGCTTTATGGCGGTGTTCAGCCAGCGCCGCGTCGCGTTGGTGCCGCAGATCACCTGGCCGCCCTGCAGCATCTGCCCGGGGCCGATCTCGTGGCGCGACATCTTCCAGACATGGTCGTCATGCGCGCCGGGAGGGATCGGCAGCCCCTCGCGAGCCAGCGTCGCGAGCCGCAGGATGGCGCTGTCGCCCGCCTGGCGATGCACCTCGGTCAGCATCACGTCCGGTGCGGTCTCGGTGAAGAAGCCCGTGCCCTTCACGGGCGGCAGCTGGCCCGGATCGCCCAGCACCAGAATCGGCTTGCCGAAGGCCATGAGATCGCGGGCCATCTCCTCGCCCACCATCGAAACCTCGTCGAGGACCAGCAGGTCCGCGTCGCGCAGGATCGACTGCTCGTTGATCAGGAACTTCGGCTGGTGGATGTCCTCGAGCCGCAACTCGAGCTGGGCGATGCGCGTCATCGCGAAGCCGCGCTCGGCCGGACCCATGCGCGGCAGGTCGCGCCGCAGCGCCGCCAGATCCTCGGTCGCGCGCGCGATTTCCTCGGGGGTCGCCTCGGAGACCCGGTAGATCAGGCTGTGAATGGTCTGGGCGGGCGTGCCCTTGCGCGTCATGACGAGCGCCGCCTTGCCGGTGAAGGCCGCGAAGAGTACCCCGCCAAGCCCGCCCGGGGTCATGGGCTCCAGCCCCAGCGCCTCGATCGCCATTGCGGTGATGGTGGTCTTGCCGGTCCCGGCATAGCCGAACAGTCGGAAGATCTGCTGGTCGTGCCGCCGCGTCTCGTACCAGTCGCGGATTGCGGCGATGGCGCGGCCCTGGGTATCAGAAAGGGTGATGGTCATGCGCGGTCCTCCCAGCAGCGGGTTGCGAACGGGCAGAACCGGCAGAGATAGAAGTCAGGGCTGGTCGCGATGCGGGGCAGCAGATCGCCCGCGTCGGCGGCACGCAGCACGTCGACCGCCTTGTCCGACAGCGCCTGCGCGGCAGCGGGATCGAACGGCACGTGCTCGTGGTAGAGCTCGCAGGTGTCCTTGTTCAGCGCGGTGAAGAGCGCGGACCCGAGGCCCATGTAGGCCATGTAGATCTGCATCTGGCCGAAATAGACGGGCTTGGAGAGCTGCACGCCCTTCTTCGCCGTGTCCGACCAGGAGGACGCTTTCAGCGCCTTGTGTTCCCAGAGAACGGGCCATTCGAGGCCGATCTCCGGGCCATCGACGATCACGCCGTCCACATGGCCGCGAATGCGCCCGCCCGCCGTCTCGAAACCGAACTGGCCGCCAGCTTGCGTCTGCGTGCGCAGATCGAACCCGGCCTGCCGGAGCCAGCTGATCGCCAGATCCTCGAAGACATGCCCGGCCGCGAAGATGCGAAGAACGCGCCCCTCGAAATCTTTGCCGGGATCGGGCGGCGTGTGGGTGACCTCGTAGACCAGCCGCCGCGCGCAGGGCTCGCCGATGCGGCTGGCGCCAAGATAGTCACGCGGGCGATGCCCCTCGCGTTCGGCAACCAGCGCAGCGTCGATGTGGCGGTTGATCCGCGCCGCGAGGGGTTCGGGGTCCGAGGCGTCGCGACCGTAGACGAAGCCCGACCCGTGATTGAAATCTACCAGCATCCGCACCCCCTCAGAACGGCACGTCGCCATTGTCGGACTGGCGCTGCATCGAGGCCTGAAAGCCGTCCACGCAGGCCTCGATCACGCGGTCGATGTCCGCGGCCGGGCGGTCGAAGAAGGGCTCCATCAGGCCCATCTCCGTCAGCGCCTCGGCGAGCATCCGGCGGGCCTCCACGATGGCGCGCGTCTCCATGTCGGTCTTGTCGATCATGCCGTGGTTCCTTTTGGCGTTGGCCGAGCCCGCCATCAGGCAAGCCATCGAGCAGAAGCGGTAATGAGGATGGCGGTCCCAGCGCAGGCCATGGCAGTAGCCGAAGCCCCGAGCTTCACGGCCGCACTGGGCGCAGGGCACGCGCCGGGCGAGGTCCGCGCGCGAAGGAGGGCTCCGCCCGTTCGCGGCTGAAACGCTCCCACGGAGCCTTTCCGAGACGCCGCTCACCCCATGAGCAGCAGGTCCAGCGCGTCGCGTTCCTCCTTGTCCGGCGCGGCGGTCCGGCGCTCGGAGGACAGCACGATGAACCGGCTGATGGCGTTCGAAGCCATGCATTCCAGATCGCGCCGGGTCAGGCTGGCGATGGGACGGTCGAGACGCCCGCGCGCCTCGAGCCAGCGCCCCATCGCCAGTGCCGCCTCCGTGGTGACATGCGCCTGCCATTCGTCCGGGCTCACGGGTTCAGCCAGGCCGGGCCGTTGCCGGGTTTGGCAGTGGGCTGGCTCTGGGTGGCGGGCTGGGCGGGAGCCGACGGAGCGCCCCAGGCAGGTGCCGCGGGCGCGGTGGCCGCCTGCGGCTGACCCCAGGCCGGGGTCGCGGGCTGCGCGGGCGCGGCGGCTGGCCGGGGCTTGTTCGACGGCTGTGCGGGCACGGGCTCGCCCGCCATCACCTTCTGCCACTCGGGCGCCGTGGGCAGCACGACATGGTCGAGCTTGTTGGCGTCCTTGTAGGCGGGGTTGCGGCTCGGCTCGATCTGGATCTTGGCCACGAAGCTGATCCCGTCGAGATCGGCGAGCCCGCGCAGCACACGCTTGGCCTTCGCCGCCTCGCTCATGTCCTCGGGGTTCAGCCCCAGCGCGCTGTCGATCATCGCGCGGAAGGTCGATTTCGAGATCTTCCAGCCGATCGACTGGCCCTGCTCGTCGAGCTTGCCGCCCTGCACGGTGAAGTTCTGCCAGAACTTGCGCCGGGCATGCGGGCCCTCGGCGACGGTGAACTCGGCATCGAGCATCAGCACGTCGCTGCCGGGCTGGTTCGAGGCCTTGAGCAGCCCGCGATCCGCGTCGCCCGTCCCGTCGGTGCCGCCCTTGCGCAGAGTCATCACCAGCTTGGCGAAGGTGCCGTCGGGGAGCAGGTCGCCGGACTGTTGCGGCTCCACGTCGTTCATGTCGAAGGTCATGTCGTCATCCTTTCCGGGGTTGGTTGATCTTGGTGAGCAGCGCGCCGAGATCGGGCGGCTCGGTCATGTCGAGCCTGCCGCTGCGGTCCTTGGCCGGCAGGCCGAACGGATTGCCGGACTGGCAGACGAGGCGGCGCGCATTGCCCTTGTCGGGATCGTGCCGCCAGGTCGGGGGCGCATCGGGGCCCGCACCGGGATCCTGCGTGAACAGGCTCATCGTCAGCACCTGGTCGACGATGCCGGGCAACTCGCGGGCGACCTTTCCGCCGTCCATCTGCGGCTGCCAGGTCACCCGGTTCATGTCGTCGACGACCTTCTCGAGAATGCCGACGAAGATGACGGTGCGGCCGGGTGCATGCTGAAGGTGCTTCAGGAGCCCGATAACCTCGCGCGCCAGAAGCCCGTAGGCGCCGCGCGTGTCCGGTTTGCCGGTGCGTTCCGACAGAGCCTCGGGCCGGGTCTTGGCCCATGCCATGGCCTGACGCGTTAGATCCGTGATGCTGTCGACGAAGATGATGCGCTTGGTGTCGATCTTCTCGGCCAGCTCGGGATGCTGCGCCCGGAGATGCGCGTGGTGCGCCTCCGAGAAATGCTCCTCGGGCTGGGTGGCAGGGTTCGCGCCGCCGATCAGGCAGGCGATGTCCACCGCATCGGAGAAGCGGCGGATCGGGATGCTGTCGCCCGGCCAGTCCTGGACGGACTTGAGGCCCGCCTCCAGATCGATGCAGAGCGTCTCGGCGGGCGGCAGGGTCTTCAGCAGCGTGGTCTTGCCCGCGCCACTCGGCCCAAACAGCGCCATAGTGGTCTTGCCCTGCGCCTCACGCAGCCGGTCGTCGGCGGAGATGATGCGCAGGCTCATTGATCGCCCCCCTGCGGGACGATCTCGATCTTCAGCGTGCCGGGCCGGACCGTGCGCGCGGGCTCGAAACCGGCGCGGATGGCATCGGGCCAGGCGGCGTATTTACGCTCGGGCACCTTGAACCCGATGTCGACATACTGCGCGGGATCGTCCCCGGCGGCGCGGATGCGCTCGACCATGGCCGCGAGGCGATCCTGATCCCAGTCGACCCGTTTGGGCAGATCGGCGACCACGGTGAAATCGCCGTCGTCGAAGCGGATCGTGCCTGTGTCCTTGCCTGCGGCCTGCCGTTCCTCGGCGGCGCGGGTGGCGTAGCGGACCGTCAGTGCGCCATCGAGGCGGGCCTTCGCGGCCTTGTCGCGCTTGATGCGCTCGTCCACATCGCGCTGCAGGATGGCCAGCAACTCGACGGGCAGCTGGGCGATATCCTGCAAGCCGAGGCCCGGCAGGTCATCGACGGTGGGGGTGTTCGCGGGGAACGGCATGTAAGGGTCTCCATGATCGGCAAAAAGGGATTGGAAGGCGGTCATCACGCGGCAGCCCGACCACTCGAACCGGTGGCGTGGTCGGGCTGCCCCTGCTCGGCGAGCAGAAGCGCGGACAGCGAGACGGCTGCGGCCTTCGGCTTGGGGCGGGCGACGGCGATGTAGGCGAACTGGTCGGGGCCCGTGCGCTCCTGCACCAGGTGCACGAGACCCTGTTCGGCGGCCCAGAAGGCGCGCGACCCGATCCGGGCCAGTTCCGCGCGCTGCTGATCCGGCAACCGGGCGAACATCGGGAAGATGTCGAGAACCAGAAAGCCGCGATGGTATTCCAGCCGGTCGCCCGGCACGGCCTGCGCCACCCAGGCGCAGAACTCGATCTCGGTGAGCGGTCGGCGGGCGCGGACCGTGATGAAGGGGGTGGTGCCCATGAACATGATCTCCTCCTTTCGCCTCTACTCAGGCCGCCGCGAGATCGTCCCAGGCGGGACCGAGTCCGTGGGAGGCGAGGACGTGGCGGAGATCGGCGAGGCGGCGGTAGAGCGCGGACCGGCTCCCGAACCCCTCGGCCGCGAGCGCGGTGACGGGGCGATGAGCCAGCGCCGCGCAGAAGCGGCGATCCTCGACCGGGAGCCGCGCGAGGGCGGCCTGCAGGGCGTGGTACAGTTCGGTGGCGGCCGCGGCGCAGGAGGCCTGGCCGTGCCAGGCGGCAAGCCCGTCGTCCTCGGCCAGCGTGTCGCCGACCGGCTCGCGGGTTCCTGCCAGCGGCACCTCGAGCGATAGCAGCGATCCACCCTGCGCCCGGCGCTTGCGGTGATGACGCATCGCGATCCGCGACGACTGGTTGCGCAGCACGATGTTGGCGAAAGCGCCGATGCTGCCTCGGCGCGCGTCGAAGCCCGGAAGCCGGCAGATCAGGTCGACGAGCAGGTCCTGGCGGAGATCGTCGAAATCGGCGGCGGGCAGAACCAGCTTGCGGCGCAGACGGCGCGCAGCGGCATCGGCTTCAGCGATCAGCGTGGAAAGGTCGGCGGGGGTAATCGGGGGATGCATGTCGTTCGGTCCTGGTCGTTTCTGGTGACCAGTCGAAGATGCAACCTGCTGAAACTATTTATCTCTCGAGCTTCTCCCGAAAACCTCCCGAAAACCTCCCGGTGCCGGAGAACAGGTCTACGCCATGAATCCGATCTCGGACGTGGCGAGGGTAAGGCGGTAGCCAACTTTCGGCTTTGTCTCGACGAGTGCGTGCCTCGGCATCTCGGTCAAGCCGGCCGAATTCCTGAACGCGGCGCGCAACCGGCTGATGCAGCGATCTACCTGCTCCGGATTGCCGTCTCGCCTCGTGCTGGCTCGAAGCGTCGCTGAAATGCTGTCGCGCAAGACCCAGCCGCCGGCATCCGCTGCCTCATCGGCCATCAGGACGAACACATCGAAGTCCCTCGGCTCTATGGACAGTTCGACCCCGTCGAAGATCGCGCGCCGTCCTGTCCGGTCGACGACCAGGCGAGTCTCGACAGCGGGCATCGACGACGCGAGGCGAATTCGGTCAAGGTTCAACGCTAAAAGGCGATCCTGGCACCTGACCCATCAGATCCTCCGCTACCACAACGGTCATGCGCATCGCGTCAAGTTGGCGGGCAACTGCGGTAGGCATATCGATGCGAGCAAGACTGATCAGGGCGACAGAGGTCTCGGTATCGATAGCTCCCCTGACATGGTCCACGACCTCCTGCGCCGTTGCCTCGCGAAGCCGCCGCACGAGGCAAATTTCGGCGGTCCGGCCATGACCGACGTAGCGTCCGAGCCGCCAGACCCTCGTCGTGATTGCTGACGGGCCCGGCCCCTCCAGCCCAGACTGCTCGCGTATTGCCCGGCAGATCGCACCGATGTCGATGTCGAACGCCTGGATATCCAGTGCATCCCCGCCGCTTTCGCAGGCCCCGGTCTCCGGATCGACGGCGATCAGCGCGTCGTCGACGACCTGGAAAACCGATGCTCCGTCGTCCCGTAGATCCTCTCGCTCCGTCAGGATCCCCGAGTTCCGCAGCGTCCGAACGAAACGCGGATCGTAGGGCTGCAGGTCCGCGGCCCCGATGGAACGGATTGGATGGCGATCACTCTGCTGCAGCAGCAGCCTGATCAGTCCTGCGGCGCTTGCGAATTTCATTGTCTTCCAGCATCTCGAGTATAAGCCGTTCGTGCGAGTGATCGCGCATGCTGACCGTTCGCGGCGGTCTGATCGTGACCGGCACGACAATCTCGCTGTCGTCGACTTCGATGGTCACGTCGATCTTGGCATGCACGATCCGCACATCCGCGACGTCGATCTCAGGGGCCACATCCTTCAAGCGTCTGAGCGCATTCTCGGAATCCCCAAGCGTCAAATGCCAGGGCGACCGACGCAGACGGCCTGTGGTGGTCAGCTGCGCCTCGTCGACGCGAACCTCCCTCAGGGCGACATGGGTGATCTCCCCTTCGGACTCGAAGGTGAACCTGAAAGCCGCGCTACGCCTTTGCAGCGGCGCGAGTGTGTAGAGCTCTTCCTTCGCAGACGCCTCGAAGAGGTCCCCATCGCCGAGAATGTGGTCGCCGAATAGCTTGACCAGCTTCTTGGCATCGGTTGCGGACTTGGAGCCCACCGCGATCGCGCTCCGCCGCTGGTCGTACTCGATGGTCGACTGCACGATCTCGCGGAACTTCAGCGTGTCCTCGGTGCCCTCCTGGTCGACGTTTTTCGTCTCAGCTTTCGAGCCGTGCAGGATCAGCACGCGCAGCAGGTCTTCCTCCTCAAACCATCGGACCTCGCAATAGTGGCCGTTGTATCGGCTCGCGAAATGCAGCCGCGCAGCTTCCGCGAAACCATCCTGCACTCCAGCATCGTGGTGCCGAAGCTCGACATCCTCCCGTTCCGCATCGCGTTCGAGCTTGGTCGAATGGGCAAGAAAGGCCGCTGCACTGATGGCGCGTTCAAAGATGGGCCGGTGATCGAGCCAGGTGATCAGCGCGATGAAACGGGGCGTGAAGCGCAGATCATCAGCCCCGTCTTCCGCCCGAAACGCCGCCAAGACGTCGGTGCCAGCGTCCGAAGCGATCTCCTGGATGATCCGTGCACCGACATCCGTGGAAAGCGTAGAGATATTGTAGAGGGCAAACTGCAGCTTCGCCGGAAATCGCATGTCAGCCTTGGCGAAGAGGTCGAAAATCGCATCGCGCCTCTCCCCATCGTCTTCCGGCAATCCATCCCAATCGAAGTCGATGTGGGGGAGATAGGGCGCCAATAGGCGGTGGAGCAGTTCGAGATCGACGGTCCTCGAAAAGGCGCGATCGACGAAATTTCTGATCCTCTTTGGCATGTGAACTCCTTTTTGTCCTGTAACCCTCTCGCCGACCTGCGGCAAAACCGCATTGCGCATCTGCAGTCCGTCTTACCTTGCGCAAAATACTGCGCAGCCAGCATTGGCTGAAGCAACAGCTCAGATTCACCGCGCAAAGGTGAAGTCTGTTCTGATTATGTTCTACCCGACAGATCAACTGTGAGTCGAGTCCAGCAACCCGCATGTCCATCGGATCGGGGGCCGGTGGGACAGCTCGCAATCACGGTGAGTAGAGGCCCAAGGAGACGACTGCTCCGAGGCCCGCATGAAACGCCCTAACCCGCTCCCACCCGACCAGATGACCCCCGCCGAGCGCCGCACCGATCTGTGCGGTCTGTTGGCGCTCGGGCTGGTTCGGTTGCGGCTGCGTGAGCGCGGCGAAGTATCTGACGATACCGGAGAAAGTTGCCTACACTATCCGCCCGACCAATGCCGTCATGCAACTCCAACTCACCGGAGAAACGCATGAACAAGCCCGATCCCATCCCCGCGCGACTGGCCGCGCTGAAGACCATATCGACGCCCGAACTGAAGAAGCAGTGGCGTGACCTGTTCGACAGCGAGCCGCCGCCGTTCAACCGGCGCTACCTCGAATCCCGGCTGGCCTACCGCATCCAGGAGCTGGCCTATGGCGGGCTGAAGCCCGAGACGACCCGGCGACTGGAACGGCTGGGCGAGGAACTGGACGGTGGCGACAAGAGGAAGCGCGGCATCCGCGCCGACCGCGACCTTCCCATCACCGGCACGCGCCTCCTGCGCGAGTGGCAGGGCGTCGAGCAGGTCGTCACGGTCACCGCCGACGGCTTCGAATGGCAGGGTCGGCCCTACAGGTCGCTGTCGGCCATCGCGCGCGCGATCACCGGCACGCGCTGGAACGGCTGGGTCTTCTTCGGCCTCAAGAACCATAGGGCGCGGACATGACGAAACCGCCTGAAAAATCGAAGGTCGTCCGCAAGTTGCGGTGCGCGGTCTACACCCGGAAATCCTCCGAGGAAGGGCTGGAGCAGGAGTTCAACTCGCTCCACGCCCAACGCGAAGCCTGCGAGGCTTACATCGTCAGCCAGCGCTCCGAGGGCTGGGTGCTGGTCCGAGATCAGTATGACGACGGCGGCATCTCCGGCGGCACGCTGGAACGCCCCGGCCTGAAGCGGCTGGTGGAGGACATCGAGGACGGGCTGGTCGATGTGGTCGTGGTCTACAAGATCGACCGCCTCAGCCGGTCGCTGGCGGATTTCGCCAAGCTGGTCGAAGTGTTCGACCGGAACGGCGTGACCTTCGTCTCGGTGACGCAAAGCTTCAACACCACCACGTCGATGGGGCGGCTGACGCTGAACATCTTGCTCAGCTTCGCCCAGTTCGAACGAGAGGTCACCGCCGAACGTATTCGCGACAAGGTCGCGGCAAGCCGGAAGAAGGGGATGTGGATGGGCGGGGTGCCGCCCTATGGCTACCGAGTCGAGAACCGGAAGCTGCTGGTCAACGAAGATGCTGCCGCGGATGTGCGCTGGATCTTCTGCCGCTTCCTCGAGATCGGGTCCTGCACGGAACTGGCGCGGGACGTCGGCACGCGTGGCATCCGCACGCCGCGCGGCAACCGGATCGACAAGAAGTATATCTACCGGATGCTCAGAAACCGCGCCTACATCGGCGAGGCGGTCCACAAGGGCGACAGTTACCCCGGCGAGCAAGACGCCATCATCGACCGCGAAATGTGGGACAAGGTTCACACCATCCTGCAGGAGAGCCCCCGCAAACGCGCCGCGCGCACCCGCGCCGACATGCCCGCCTTGCTGAAGGGGCTGCTGTTCGGCCCAGATGGCGCGGCGTTCTCGCCGACCCACACGCGTAAGGGCAGCAAGCTCTACCGCTACTATGTCAGCCAGACGGTGCTGAAGCATGGCGCCGGATCGTGTCCCGTCGGCCGGGTGCCCGCGGGCGAGATCGAGGCCGCCGTCGTCGACCAGCTGCGCGCCGTCTTCCACCAGCCCGAGATCGTGGCGGGGACATTGAAGGCGGCGCGCGCCTACGTAGACGATATCGCCGAAGCAGAGGCCCGCGCGGCGCTGCGGCAACTCGATCCACTGTGGGACGAACTCTTCCCCGCCGAGCAGGCGCGTATCGTGGCGCTGCTGGTCGAGCGCGTGGACATCGCCACGGATGGGCTCAACGTCCGGCTTCGCGTCGATGGACTTATGGGCCTCGCGCGCGAGGTGCTGGCCGGCGGCATCGGAGAAGCGGCGTGACCCGCGCCACGCCGATCCCAGATACCGTGACGCTGCATGTCCCGCTAACGTTGGTAAAGCGCGGCGGACGAAAGGAGATGCAGCTACCCGAGGGTGCCGCGCAGCCGCGCAGGACCGACAACACGCTGGTCAAAGCACTGGCCCGGGCATTTCGCTGGAAACGCATGCTGGAATCCGGCGACTTCATGACCATCACCGAACTGGCCGAGCGAGAAGGCGTAGCGGTTTCCTACCTCACCCGTGTACTTCGCCTGACACTTCTAGCCCCCGAAACAATTGCGGTGATCCTAGACGGCCTGCAAGGACCAGAACTGACCACCACGAACGTGACGGGCCCGTTTCCGCTCGAATGGGCACTTCAGCGCCGGTACTTTCAATCGTTAAACTAGCCCCTCGGCGCCCGGAGGCCTGCGCCGAGGTTAAAAGGATCAATTACCGGCTAGTCGCGATTGGCGACGAGGCGCAACTTTGGCTTCTCCCTTGCCCTTAGCTTGCCTTCCGGAACCGCGAGCCCATGCATTATCGCGAATTCCACAGGATCAGTCCGAAGTCCTTCGGCCAGTTCGTCCAAACTGTACCCGAGGTCGTTTATGTGCAAGTTCAGAAGCTGCGCAGCTAGTTTGCCGGTCTCCGGAGCAATGTCGAACTCATGCGGCTCCCGGGTGCGGTACCCGAATGCGCTCATTCTTTTATAGAGCGCAGTGGCGTTCTCGTCCGTGATAGCGCCAAGTGATTTGGCTCTGTAGATCAGGGCCGACATTGCTGTCCGCCACTTCTGCTTCAGCTGGCCGAGTCGCGGAATAGAAAGTCCGCGCTTCAGATCAGGCAGGACGCCCGTCTTTGGCATCAACAGTTCCGCCGCAAAATCGTTGGCCTCCTTTTCCATCGCATCGTAGGGGAAGGCATGCAGGACGACATGGCCATATTCATGCGCGAGGCTGAATCGCTTACGGTCGGCAGGGCGCGCATGGTTCAGCACAACCACCGGCTTCATGCCAGGAGGGCGCAGGGTGACGCCGTCGATGTCGGCTTGGCCGAAGTCTCCCTCCACGACAAGAATGCCACTCGCCTCAACAAAGCGGACGAGATTCGAAATCGGTCCGTCACCAAGTTGCCAGGATGCCCTGATCTTTTGAGCAGCCTCACTAGCAGATGTGACGGCGTTGGCGTTGTCGCTGACGCTGGATTTATCGCTAACCACCTCGAACTGAAGCAGCGAAAACTCGGGTTCCAAGTCCACGGCATCCAGAAGCTTTCGGAAATGGAGGACATAATGGTTGGCGAGTGCCACCACCCCCTCCTGATCCCTTTTCGACACTGCTGCTTTTCTTCGGAAAGCAGCGCCATGGAGGCTCAACGGCGTCCTATAAAGCGGCTCTTGCTCATAGAAGAAGCTCACAGGTAATCCCAAAAAACGCGCAATCGACTGGATTTCCTCCTGCGAGAGCGCGTCCCGGGTGCCGTTCTCGATTCGGGAGATTGCAGCCTGCGCAACCCCAGTTTCGGCGGCCAATTCTGTCTGTGTCTTCCGGCGTCTATTTCGAGCTAGGAGCAGCATCCCCCCGTTTATCGGTCGTGCTGCCATTTTCGGTTTCTTCTCCCTTGGGTCTCTTGATTGTCAACTTCGCGCCTGCTGGCTCATTTACTGGCGCGTTATCCATGGCCCCAGCAGCCACGAACGGTGTGGAGCGATGAATCTCGATCATTCTCTGATCTATCCCGTCAGCGAACTTTATGAAGACTTTCGAGACGGACACTCCCGTGCCACTCAAGTGGCAGGCGATAAAAAACAGCAGCTGATCAGGCGCTTCGACGTCGTAAGGAAAGAGTGATCGTTGCTCTTCAATGTCGCAGACAGAGAAGTCGGATTTCGCGAACTGATGAGAAGATTTCGAGGTTCCGCCGCGGGGCCCTGACAGATGAAGCTCGAAACTGAAAGATCGTTCCTCGCCACCGAGATCGACAACACCTGTAACTTTGTTGCTCCGGCCGTCATTGACATGAGTAACTTCCAAGCCGCGATCGGAGAGATTGACAGCAGATGCCGCATCAGTCAGGGCGCTGTTCAGCACCGAGCCAACAGCTCGCGGGTCGGAAATGTTGATGTGCTTCACCCGACCGAGATCCGCTAAGGTCGCTTCCAGCTGCCCTATGAGCGTCCAAAGAGGTTCCTCGAACCTTTCCCGGGCTACCTGCAGTGCTGCATCTCTGTCCAAACTCGATCCACCTCTTGCCGCCTCACGCTGCTGCATAGCACGGCTCCAAGGTGCCTGTCAAAAATATTCATCACCCTATTCAGCATGTGAATATTTTGCGCCGTCGTTCCTTGCCGCACCTGCCTCCGCTGCCAGTGATCGGTGCCGACCGATGAAGGGGCTCCTCAGACCAAACGCTGAGCGGTCGCAGATACGGCGCAGAAACGGCGCAGAGCTCCAGTTTGAACAGCAGGTATCATGACGACCTTTGGAGCGTATTGACCATCTGAGCCCGCATGTCTCTGCCGTCGACGGTCTTCTCAACCACGACGAACAAGCCCTTGCCGCCGCTCTTCCTCTCCCACAGCTGGCCGATGGTCCGCTTTTCGGCGGTGTCGGGGCCATCGGCGATGTGGGCGCCCTTGTACTCTACGACGAGCAGCCGACCGTCCTCCAGCTGAGCCACAAAATCCGGATAGAACTTGTCCGTGGCCGTCGGTAACCAGAACGAGTTGGGGTGTCGTGCGACGTTGCGGATCCAGAACTTCAGGCCCGGAAGGCTGTCGATGGCCTGCGCGCACTGGAACTCTTCACCGTTCTCGGCCCCATCGAAAGCAGGCACATGGTCCGGCCCAAGGAAGTGCTTGCGAGGTTTCCAGCGCCCACGATACCGGCGCTGATCCCAGTACATGCCGTCCTTGAACGCGAAAGCCTGGTCGAAGGACACCTCGACCTTGGCCTCCGGAGCGAAAAGATACCGCTGGTAGACGCCATCGCGTTCCTGCTGGCGGATTGCGGCGAGCTTCTCGCGGACCTTGCGGGCGAGGATGAACTTGCACCGCATCAGCGCCGCGATGTGCATACCGCGTGTGGTGATCAGGTGGCCGACCAGGTCGCGCAGCCAGCGCAGCAGTACGCTCTGATGAATGTCCGGCTGCCGCACCTGCCGGTCGAGCCAGAGCACGAGCGCCTCCGGTGTCCAGCCTTCGACATCGACGTCGAGCGCCAGTTGTTCTTCTTCGTCCGCGAACTGGTAGGTGATGCGGTTGCCGTCGAGGTCGATTTCGAAGCTGCGTGCCGTCTCGCGGATCGCGAACTCGCCTTCACCCAGTTTCCACGAGTGGTCGAGCAGCGACCAGTCGTGGAACTCCATGAACACGTCGGTGTCAGCGAACTCGAACTCGCCCTGGATCTCGGAGAACAGGCGAGGGACCTCGAACGCCTCGCCCTGTTCTGCAGGCGATAGCTGGTCCTTCACTTCGACGCGATACTTGGTGACGGCCGCCGAGAACCCAGTTCGTTCGGTCTCGGGGAGGGCCTCGACGATTGCCCTTTCGAGGC
>Ga0307930_1000557_pt1 | contig 29954 bp, 8 predicted proteins | sample OrgLakmetageno46_FD_203161 | JGI IMG/M metagenome (GOLD analysis project Ga0307930, IMG submission 203161) | Saline water microbial communities from Organic Lake, Antarctica - #46 | ecosystem: Environmental > Aquatic > Non-marine Saline and Alkaline > Saline | place: Antarctica: Organic Lake...
TTTTGCCGCTGCTGCAGCTGCCCTCCCACCGCCCAGTTGCGAAAGCGGCGACCAGCGAGGCAAAGACATGTTTGGCCCTCACTTGCACCGCTGGGGCTCTGCTTTTCCAACGGGTAAACCTTTGTCTGCCTCGTTAGCGGCGGTGCCTGAAGCGCGGGTTCTCTTTTGCGGCGACTACGTTGCGACCACGCCTAGTGCACCCAGCGCAGCGCCTCCTGCGCAGATCGGCACTGCTGAGGCTGCCATACTAAGCGGCATCCAGGCCGCATCTACGCTTAACAGATGGCTCGGTGGCCCTTGAATGGGTCTTCGGCGTTGAGTCGCACAATGACTTTGTCGAAAGGTGGGTGCTTCATATTGATGTCCAGCTTCATACGTTTTGGTATTCCATATACCCAAGCACGGAGCAAGGGGCAAGGGGAGGGGGTAGGGCATAGAGCGCAGGGCAATGGAGCTTCATGCCTCTATATATCTTATGGGCGTTCTTTCGGTGAGATTTCTCTGGTCCAGGCATCGCGCTTAGGGGATCATGATCATGGAGTGTGCGTTGTGCGTTGTTTGGCAAATTACGAAGTTACGAAGCTCGAAGCATAAAAATATAAAGTTAGATTAGATTAGATTAGATTATACTCCCCAATTGCAAAGAAACAACAACAAATAGCATAAAGCTGCGTTTTGATGAATCCTCCAGAACAAGTCTGACTGGGCTGAGTGTTATAAAGTAGTAATATTTCTTTGAAAATATAAGTCCACTGTTCACCCCGATTCAGCATATTCAAGTAGGCTCCTTTATGTTTAATTCCTATGCAAGAGTCTCCTTATCGTGGCTCTGAGATTTTAGCAATATCCAATATCCAAGAAATGCTCCAGTTTTTAGTTTTTTAGTTCCGGTTGGATGCGGCGAAATCCAAAATGCCCTCGCTTTATCGCCAATCTGAAAGGGATAGCCAAATGACAACGCCACCATGGGACATAGGAGCCTCATGATAATCTTAACCGCAAGGCACAAGTGGCGGAACCCAAGTCACGACGCCACTTGTGCCTTGAAAGTAAAGCAAGCCGAGCCACTAGCCAAGCACTGAAAGCCCACTTGCTTCACTGGCTATCTGGAGATCTCTTAAAAGGAACAACGTTGAGGTATTGGAAGCATTGATGCATGCGACTTGACCTAAGGTAGCCCCGTGGTAATCGTTTTGCGCTGCTCGCTTAATTGGCCCATTTGAGCAGTTTCATGCGCACACCTTTGGGCAAGCCAATCCGCTTCAAATCGTCGTCAGTGCTCGTCCTTAAGGAATTCACATCATAGCCACTCGACATGAGTGCACAGGCGTGCTCTTCCTTGAACTCTAGTTGCACAGCAAGGTCTATGATGGACTGTGCCGACCGCGCCATCTCCCGCGGAACAGTAGCATCAGCCGGCTGTGGCACCACCTGCTGTGGTAATGGTGTCACCATTCCCTGCTCCTGACCTTTCATGCGCCGTAAATGCGGAGGCACGTAACCGCCGCCCGTCTTGGGAACACCTGAGTTCATGTGCTGTTCTAGAGCAGACCACTTGTCAAGGGGCTCACTTCGAGGCTCCGAATGGCTGGGCGCCTCGCTGTGGTTGATCTCACGAGAGATAGGAGGCTCATTCCTGGCCCCTCCGGCAGATGCTCCGCGATGAGAGGGCGCATGTGCCATAGCGAAGTTTCCGTCATTCTCACACCCCTGCTGCAGCTGCTGCTCGTAATCAGAAGGACCTCGAGGCGACGGCCCTTGCTTTTGCCGAAACTCCAATTGCTGCACCTGTGAATTCACACAGAAGATATAGGAGACAAAGCGTCAGGACTTCGCAAATAAGTACATAAAGAGGTAAAAGAAAAGGAGGGCAAATTTCATTCACGAGAACATCCCACACATATACTATTGCACCTGTTGCACGATGCGCTCGATTTCAGCGGCCGCAGCCTCGCAGGACGCAGCATCGGTGCTGCTGAGGGTAAGGGTGCGCATGTGGGGGGCATTTAGATCAGGTTCCGGAGGCACCACTATGGTGCATTTCGTTTGCTCCTGCACGCGCTTGATAACTGCCCCTTGCTTCCCAATAATGTGCCGAATGAACAAGTCCGGCACTGTGAGGTTGAACTCGAGCACGGCCTCGCTCTCACTTGCTGCTGGCGGGCGCCGAGGCCACGAAGCTCCTTTCACTCTCGGAACTCCTTCATGAGGTGGTGCTTGCTGCTGCTGTTGCCAAGTAAGCCCAGGCGCAGGCGCAGGGGCAGAGGAAGGCTCAGAAGGCGAAGCAGCAGCAGCTGCTGAGTCCTCCAACGTTGTCATGGCCAAGGCATGCATGATTTGCTCTTCCTCAGTCATTTCCTCCACACGCCGAGTTGGCATAGGAGGCTCAGCGGGCTCCGTAGGGGGGGGTGGAGTGGGGGCCCTGGTACTTGCTGGAAAAGCTTCCACGGGAACTTGCTGCCACCCGTCCACCGTCTGTTCAGAGGCCATGATCGCGGCCATGAACTGCTCTTCTTCGGTCATATCCTCAACGCGCTTTTGCCCCGACACCGCGAAAGTCGACGCATTGCTCCCTGCCGCCCCACTTGCTGGCGACGACTCAAAGGCTGACGCGTTCTCTGTTTCGTTGATCATTTGAATGATGCGTTCCTGCTCCAAGCGCTCCCGCTCCTCTCGTTCAACCTGGCGCCACCTCAAGTCGCGCTCCTCGTCAGCCTTGGCTTTCTGCGCCGCCCTCTCCATCTCCGCTGCTTCTGCCGCCAACGCTGCCCACTTCTTCTCGACAGCAGTGTCCGCTGCGGCCCGGTAGCCCCTGAGGGTCTCGAGGTTGGCTGCACTTAAGAGGTGCCCGCACGTTGAGCTGAGGGCGTCAAGGCAGTGCCGATGGCACCGGGCAGGGTCCGGCTGGTAGACGGTGGAGGCAGGAGGTGGGGGTGGCCCACCTTTGGCTTTGCCCTTCTTCTTCGGAGCCTCGGTCTTCTGCCGCACGCGGGACAACACCGCCTGCAGTAATCGGTTGGCCAGGGCCTTGGGATCCCCGCCCACGGCGAGCACGCTGTCGGCGTCGAGCAGTTCCTTCACGCGGCTTGAAAACATCGACGCCTTGGCTCGAAGCTCCACCTCCACACCTGCGTCTTGGTCTGAGTGCCAAAGGCCAGCTATATCCCGAGACTCGGGCACCATTACGTTGCTTACAAGGTCGTCGAATTCACTCACTCTAGCGGCCAAAGCAGCGCGCGCATTCTTGGCCAACTCTCGAGCTTCTTTCTCTCTTGCAGCCGCCTCCAGTGCTGCCTGAGCCTTGGCCTCTTTGTTTGCCTTGCGCGCCACTGCAGCGTCTTTCTGCGACAACTTCAACTTTCCTGATATCGTAGTGGTGGTAATGGCATAAGCCATGGTACTTAAGGATTCAAGGGGAACAGGAGGCTTCAAGCACGCTATTGCCTAAAACTCTCCCTTGTAGGAACGCCTGACAAGGAAGCGACAGGATAACCTCTTGTAGGTTCAAACGCACCCGTATCTTCAGCACGGACTGCTTCAATCTCGGCCGCTGAAGGCAGTTTTTCATCGTTCATTGCAAATCAAGACGAGAATGGCTGTGAAACAAAATGTGAATCAAGTCAGCGATGTGAAGCTTAGGGTAATTATAGGCTCAAAACATCATCCGTAGTACTATAATCATAGAACAAGAAGGAGTAGATTTAGAAAACGTGACTTCGAAATTGAAAAGCTTCTCTGATGATTAATGCAAATCAATCGAATGCAAGGCCAGCTACCTGTAGAGCGGTGTACGACCTATCGGCGACTTGTGTTAGACATTCGCAGGATAGGAGTCAGTCGAAGAAGAAAAGAGGAAGCATGATTCACACACACGGAGGGTGGAGGAGGGCGGAGGAGGACCTGGCGGGGTCCAGAAGTCCAGAAAGGCATTCTTAGTGTTCTTAGAATTGATTCGTAAAATCGTAAAAATCACGAATTATCTCAAAGGCCAAGCATGTTCTCAGATTCTCATCATGGTTTTTCTTTTGTTCTCTCTTCCTTTTCGAACATTTCACGCCTTCAATCAGAAGACTTCGTCTCGTATCCATTGGTCGCATGGTCTTTGGAGATTTTTTCCTCTCTAGCTAGAGATTATTCGCCATCGAGCCTCACGCAGCCTGGCAGTGCGGGTTACGCGATCGTGCAGGAATATTCATTCGGCGAAGAATTGCTTCTCCACTACGTGACTTAAAAGCTACCATTCGTCGGGCAGGCTGAAAGGTATTAACATGACTTGCGCGAGTCACACAACACTCCGCCAGGCAAAATATTGATAACTTCCGTATAGTCGGAGGGTTTCGTGCTGGATTGCTGCTCATTTATCAGAGTTCTTGTCACAATGATGATGCAGTTTAGTTTAGGATATCATGATGACATTTATTCGTATCGAAGAGCCTGTCTGTCTTTTCTGCTCCCATGATCATTTCTCTTTTGTCTTCCTTTCGTGCATGCCCTACCTCGTAGCACCTGCGCTTTCCCAAGACTCATGCCGACTTGGGGCCGCCCCTATGGTACCTCCGTTCTACGGTGCTCCTTGCTTGCGGCCTTCCTTACTGGTGGTGCATCATATCCCACTGAAAGCAGATACAGCTGCTCGGACTCGCGCACCATCGGCATCTCAAGCTCTTCTACCTTCATGGTATGGATTGATTTCCGCTTGAAACGAATAATAGTAGATTTCTCATTGTCCTGTGGTCTAAACAAGGACTTTCCTAGCATAACACCTGCTTTAAATTCCTTGCTTCAACCTTTTAGGGTGAATCTCAAGCGGAGGATACTATCATGAGCCTCGTCGTCATTGGTTCGAACTCCGGGCCCATCGTGTCGGGCACTGGAGCGACCACTGGTGCCTACCTGGCCGGGGAAAGTCTAACTGTGTCAACATCAGGGGCCACTGGGTTGTACATGTTTCATGCTAATGTTGACGGGTTCGGCGCGTGCGACTTTACCACGTGAGTTTCCCTGTAGAACCATTATCTGTGTAGCCTGCGGCATGTATTTATTTTTGAGGGCTTTCTGGCAGGTACGCTTTCACGCGCGCGTACGGGTCGAGTTCGGGTTCAGCGGCCGACCAAACCTTCACAGCGCCCACGGACGGGAGCTCTATCTCGATCAAATCCCTGCGCGCAACAAGCTCCTCCAGCGGGGTAACAACCATCTGTCCCATCCTTTCTACGGCGACTATTTCATTAGGAAATGCTCTGTTCTTCGATGAAGTTTCCACCGATTCTCTCCCTTCTCACTCGGCATACCTATGTTTTTTTTGCTGCTCTTCTCTGTTGCTTAGATGTTCGTGAACGAGGTGACGCTCGATTTGAAAAGCCCGTCTCCAAAGCCCACCCTCTCTCCAACCGAGATCCCGGTTCCAGCTCCAACTCAACTGCCTATCCCTTCTCCGACAAAACTCCCAAATCCAGTCCCGACTGAATTGCCGATTCCTGTTCCAACCAAGCTCCCGGTTCCAGCTCCAACTGAATTGCCGATTCCTGTCCCCACTCAACTCCCGATTCCAGCTCCAACTGAACTGCCGATTCCCATTCCAACCAAGCTCCCGGTTCCAGCTCCAACTGAACTGCCGATTCCTGTTCCAACCAAGCTCCCGGTTCCAGCTCCAACTGAATTGCCGATTCCTGTCCCCACTCAACTCCCGATTCCTTCTCCAACTGAACTGCCGATTCCCATTCCAACCAAGCTCCCGGTTCCAGCTCCAACTGAATTGCCGATTCCTGTCCCCACTCAACTCCCGATTCCGGCTCCCACTCAACTGCCGGTTTTCAATCCAACTGAATTGCCCATTCCTGTTCCTACGAAGCTTCCGATTCCAGCACCCACTCAGTTGCCTAACCCAGCTCCAACTAAGCTCCCGATTCCAGCTCCAACTGAATTGCCTATTCCATCTCCAACTGAATTGCCCATTCCTGTTCCTACGAAGCTTCCGATTCCAGCACCCACTCAGTTGCCTAACCCAGCTCCAACTAAGCTCCCGATTCCAGCTCCAACTGAATTGCCTATTCCATCTCCGACTGAATTGCCCATTCCTGTTCCTACGAAGCTTCCGATTCCAGCACCCACTCAGTTGCCTAACCCAGCTCCAACTAAGCTCCCGATTCCAGCTCCAACTGAATTGCCTATTCCATCTCCGACTGAATTGCCCATTCCTAATCCAACTGAATTGCCCATTCCTGTTCCTACTAAGCTCCCGATTCCAGCACCCACTCAGTTGCCGATTCCTGTACCTACGAAGCTTCCTGTGCCGCAGCCAACAGAGGTACGAACTCAACTCTCATCGTATCATGGGGCCACACTGAGCATCTCACATGTTCTCATTCTGCTTGGTTTTAGGAACCCACGCTGTCGCCGACGCCGGCGCCCTCCCAGGGGCCGACCTCTGAGCCCACTTCGCTGCCATCTTTGAAGCCCTCACCCTTGCCTACACCGGTAAGCTCTTATGATGTTCACGGTTTCTAGGAAATGTGCCCGATTCTTATCATACATTCTTTCTTTCTTGCTTGTAAAACCTTTTCAGGAGCCAACACCGTCACCGACTTTCTCACCGACGCCGGTAAGATGATTCGAGTCATGATTCAGTGCTAACAGGAGTGCAGTTTATTTGATAATTCGCCCCAATTACAGCCTGTGTCTTACTCTTGTGTTCTTTGTGCAGTTGCCTACGTTGCGACCGACACCAGCGCCATCTTTTGAGCCCACGGTATGCCACCACTTGTAGCTACGTAGTTTGCCTCATTTATCTCGAAGTGTTATTGCTATGATCGCACTCAATGCTTCTACTAACCCTAACCCTCATTTTATTTACTCCTGCAACCTCGGTGTTTATTCCTAGATATTGCCGACGCCGCTCCCGACCCCCTCTCCGACGCTAGCGCCCAGCCCACACCCTTCTCAGCTCCCAACGCTCAGCCTCCTCCCGACTCCAGCGCCAACTTACGACCCTACCCCGTCTCCGAGCCCTGCGCCCACTTATGCTCCAACCCCGCAGCCTTCGCAATTGCCTACCTTTACACCAACTCTGAAGCCTAGCCCGTCTCCAACCCCGCAGCCTTCGCCGCTGCCTACCTACACACCAACTTTGAAGCCTAGCCCGTCTCCAACCCCGCAGCCTTCGCCGCTGCCTACCTACACACCAACTCTGAAGCCTAGCCCGTCTCCAACCCCGCAGCCTTCGCCGCTGCCAACCTACACACCAACTCTGAAGCCTAGCCCGTTGCCGTCTCCGGTGCCCACCCTCGAACCGACGATGGCCCCCACGCCAAGGCCCACCGCGCTCCCAACCCCCTCGCCGAGCCCGCAGCCGTCACAGCTCCCCTCCCCGGTACGCATGCTTTTGAAATGTTTTTATATCGGCGCATCTGACTAACATTTTGGTCTGTTTCCTTCGCTGTCTGTGGTTATTTGCAGTTGCCAACGCCGCTGCCTTCGCCATCTCCTTCCCAGTCGCGGCGCCCGACTGATCTGCCAACTTCCTTGCCCACCATAACTCCGCTCCCAACCTCCGTGCCTTCGCCGTCGCCGTCGCAGGTATTAACCATAACCTTGTGCTTCTTGTGTGTGTGTGTGTTTTTTTTTTGTTTTTTTTTTAAATGCCTCTCGAAGGCCTTTCTTAGTTTACTCCTTTCTTCTTTTCTCATGCCACTTGTATCACTAGGCGCCAACGCCGCACCCGACGCAGGCTCCAACTCCTGAGCCTTCTTCTGCGCCGACACCTCCACCCACGCCAGTCCCCACGGAACAGCCCAAAATTGTCAACGTGACTCTTCCCCGAGGCCTTTCGCTGTTGCCTACCAAGGGCGGCACCTTGGTAACTCTGACAGGCAACTCGTTTGGAGACCGGGATCGCTTCGATGGGTTAACCGTAACTTACGGTCGCGCAGACGGCGCTCGCTTCATAGCACAGGGCTGCAACATGACGATTCCTCAACGCGAGATCGTGTGCCGAACAGCTCCCGGAGTGGGCTTCGGCCACCGCTGGCAGGTCGCGTATGACTTAGCCAGTTCGTCGAGTTTGAGTGAAGACACCACTAGCTATGCCCCACCCAACGCTACTCAAGTAGACCCGGCCTACAACTCTTCCTCAGGCGGCTTCTCTACAGTGGGAGGAGAAGTGGTGCAGCTGCGAGGGCGAAACTTCGGCCCCTTGGGCACCGCAGCGAGTGCCAGCTACCAGCTGCCAGTAGGCCAAGGGTTCGACGATGGAGCTACTCTGGGAGGTTCAACCTTTCATGCCACCGGCTGCAACGTCACCGTAGCTCACGTGGAGATCACGTGCTATTCGTCGCCAGGAGTGGGGGCCGGGCACGTGTGGGAGGTGAGCGTGGGCAACCAAACCTCGCAGGTGTCCGTCACCCAGACCACGCGCTACGCAGCCCCCTCGATCAACCGCTATGCCTCGTATCTCGCTGCTGTCGTCACGCAGTCGCCTTCCCTGTCACCGACGCTGCCCCCTAACGCCACAGCCACAACACTGGCGCCCTCGCCTGCGCCTGGACCAGGCCAAGGCAACCCGGGCGGAGCCAGCAACGACGTCCTCTTGGGCGACGCGATTGCCACTTCGATGCTCGACACTCGCGGCGGCAACCTAGTGGTCATCACGGGGAGCAACTTCGGCGAGAGCGTGGACAAGAACTTGATTGTGGCTCAGTACGGAGTGAACACCAGTGCATCATCATCAGCGATCAGCGCACTGACCATGTTGAGTCAATCTGTTTTCACGGCCACCAAGTGCTCGGTGACTGTCGCGCACATCGAGATCACCTGTGCCACCGTAGAGGGCGTCGGCGCGAACCACACGTGGAAGTTTCAAGTCGGCAACCAGGTTCTCGACACTTCGTCATCTTCGTCGACGTCGGTGGTGGTCAGCACAAGTTACCGGCCTCCAGCGCCCTCAGATTGGACTATATCTTCCCTTGCTCAGGCCAACGCCCTCTCTACAGTGGGCGGCGAAGCCCTGTACATCGAGGGCGACTATTTCGGGCCAACAGGTTCAACTCCTTCGGTCATTGTGTCGGCCATGTATGTGAACCCCTCTCTGCGAGGCCTCGGCGGCTCCACCTTTATGGCTCACAATTGCTCGGTGGCCATGAGTCACGTGCTCTTGGTGTGTGAAACAGCTCCGGGGGTGGGCCTCGACCACAAGTGGACCATCACTGTGGGCCTGCAGGACCAGCAAGAGGGCTCGTCCACCTTCCTCCACAGCAGCTACGCGAGCCCAGCCTTGACGTCAGTGGTGGCGGACACGAGCAGTGGGTTATTTTCGACGGCCGGCAACGAGTGGGCCCTTCTGGAAGGCAGTAACTTCGGACCCGCAGATGTGTCTAACGTCGTCAACGGATCGTACGGTAACCCGGCCTTGGCCTCTTTGGGCTTGCCTCTGGTGGGCGACACTTACCTCAGCCCGTCCTGCGTGGTTCTGAATCACACCACTGCCAAGTGCCGCACCCTCCCTGGCTTGGGCTACTCCCAGCTGTGGTCCTTGACCGTGGGGCAGCAGACCTGGCCTCGCGCCGGAGCCAACGCCACCTACTTCGACGGTGCCAACTCTCCGTCTGTGCGCACTTCTTACTCCCCGCCGTCTTTCACTAGCCTAAGTGGGCCTCGCAGCGTGGTGATGGACGGAGGCCGCAAGCCCATGCTGCTCCTCAACGCCACCGGCAGTGAGACGGTGGTGGTGACCGGCGCCAACTTCGGGCCCTTGACTGCCAATGCTGCGGTGACTGTGACCTACGCCAACCCTTACCTCGATGGCCTCGGTGGCAGCACTTACTCTCCGGTGTGCACGATCACCGTGGCTCACACTGAACTCACATGTACCACTCTGCCGGGGGTCGGCTACAACCACACCTGGCAGGTGACGGTGGGCAACCAGACTCGACCTGTGGACTATTTTAAGGCCGCAGTCACGAGCTACGCGGCGCCCTCAGTGGCCTCCCTTGACCATGAGGTGCTTGCAACGGGCATGGCCACCGATGGCTCGACTGTGCTTACCGTAACTGGCACCAACTTCGGCCCAGTGGTTGAGGACAACTTCCTGTTTGCCACTTATCAACCCACGGCAAGCTCATCGAACCTTGAGGGCGAATCCCACCTCACCTCGTGCAACGTGACCGTGGCCGATGTCGAGGCAGTGTGCTCGTCGGCTCCAGGTGTGGGGGCCAATTTCGAGGTGCTGCTGTCGGTGGGAGGCCAGGCCTCGGCCCCTTTCAAACAGCGAGTCTCGTACACAAAACCCCAAGTGGCGCAGCTTAGCACTCTGCTCGGTGCAAATGGGACCCTAGCGACTTCCGGCGGTGACGTGGCCATTCTCACCGGGACCAACTTGGGCCCTTTGCTGACCTCCAACCGCGCCACAGCTCTCTACAAAGCGGTGAACCTCCTTCCTTCCTCCTTGGCAGACGGCGTCGAGATGGGCTATTCCCTCGAGACCCTCGAGCTAAGAGCCGATCAATGCAACGTCACTGTGGCCCACGTCGAGATGAAGTGCTTCACTGCGCCGGGCGTGGGGCGAAACTTTCGCTTCAAAATTGACGTCGGCGGCCAAGTCTCCAATTACTCCAGCGAGGCCATTTCCTACACCCCGCCCTCCATCACGGGAGTTGACGCGGACACATCGGCGGTGGTGTCTCGCGATCTTGACGCCAGCAACAACGTGGTGGGCTTAGAGTTCAATACCGATGCTCGGTCAGCGGCTGATGGCGTGACTCCCCTAACTGTGACGATCACGGGTGAGCAGTTTGGTCCTGTTAATGATGCCAACACTATCAATGTGCAGCTCTACAACCCTACTCTCGCCGTGGCCAACGCCAAAAACAACAACGGCTTCGGCGCACCTCTAGCTGCGTCTTTCGCGCTCATCAACTGCTCGGTGACGGTGGCAGACAGTGAAGCCGAGTGCAGGCTGCCTCCGGGAGTGGGCTTTAACCACTCGTGGACCATCACGGTGGGCTCGCAGGGCTCGAATGCAGCGCCCGATTTCTCGTCGGCGTATTCCGCACCCGCGCCGACCGATGTCGTGGTCATTGCTAACGCGACGGGTGGCACTCAGCTGGATGAGGGCCTGGACACGAGTGGTGGCGGGGTCGTGGAGCTCACTGGCACCAACTTTGGCCCTCTGAGCGCGACCGCCAACTTGGTCTTTGCCGCCACGTTCTCTGAAACGTGCGCCAACTGCTCTTACACTGAACTCGGGCTGGTGACTGACAGCAACGCTGGCCGAGAGGGTTACAACTTCCTTGCGAGCAGTTGCGTGGTGACGGTGGCTCACACCAAGATGCAGTGCACGGTGGGCGCTGGCGTGGGTCGCAACCACACCTGGCAAGTGTTTGTGGGGGCGAGAGCCAGCGCACCGCTATTGACAGTGCAAACGTCCTATGCTCCTCCTCAGTTGAGTGGTCTGAGTCCTTTCATGGGGCCGGTGGTGGTGTCGTCTCTCAGTGACGCTGTTCCGGTAAGCTTGTTCGGCAAATTCCTCGGCAACAGCGACCTGTGCATGGCCACAGTCAAAGTGTACATTGAAGAGGAGTCCTTTGAGGCCACGGGCGGCAGCGGCTCGACCGGCTTCTCGGGCGTTTATACACCCGCAGTCTTACCCAAGAAAGCGTCCGCGCATTCAGACGAATTGGTGCAGTTCATCACTCCAGACTTGACCGGCGGCCAAGTGCTCGTGTACAAGTCTCAGACTGCCTTCCTGAGCGTGGTGGTCGGAGGCGTGGAAGTGGTCTCGAGCCTGCGTCTGCCTTACCGTTTCTTTGAGGTGCAAAACGTGTACCCGTTCAACGCGCCTCGCCCCAACGACGCCTCCTGCACCACGGTCTCCAACATCTCGGTCTACGGCGTGGGCTTCGTCACAGGCTCGGAGTACACTGCGACGGCACAAACGCGCGACGAGATGGGAGGTGGCACTTTTGAATCCTACGACGTCGCCAACGTGGGCGTCTCAGGCGGCACGGTGATTCTCGGAGATGCGAACGACGGCAAGGACGTTTTCACCAACGGCTACAAGCGCCTGGACTGTGAAGTGGCGTCCTCCACCGAATTGGCTTGCCCCGTCACCCCAGGCTACGATGGCCCGCCAGTGGACGAATCCGTGAGCGAGATCGTGCTGGAGCCCCTCGTGTCGATGACCAACGCCACTGCCTGGTCCTCCATCTGCTCGAGCCCCGTGATTCCGCGTGGCACCATCGATTTGTACCCCTACCCTGTGGACGAGAGCGGCGAGAAGCTGTTGGACGAGGTCTCCGAGGGCTGCGCTTTCACCTACTGGTCGCTGCCCCGCCTTGACGCTACTTTCCCGCCAACCGGCCCTCTTGGGGGCAACACCTCGGTCACGCTGCGCGGGGACTACTTCGAAGGCAGCGGGAAGCTGTTCGCCCTCTTCGGCGATGACTACGTGCAGTGCAGGATTAAATCTGTGACGGAGGCCGTATGTGACGCACCCGCTTATGACCGAACTCTGCTAGCAAGTGAGTCAGACTACGGCGGCGCTCGCGTGGCGCTCAAGATTCAACTCGACGAAGCTTCGATTGTACAGCGCATTTGCCTGGAGGGTCAGAACACGTCCTTCTACTACCACCCCGACCTGCTTTCAGTGCAAGGCCCCTACCCACCGCTGCTGCCTGCAGAGGGAGAAGTGGCACAGTCTCTGGTGCTGGACGCATCGCCGTTCATTAATGAGGGTAAATTGAGCGGAGCAAGCGATTTCGCCACCTCGTATAACTTGTTTACGGTCGATAACGGCGCTGAACAATCGTCTGCTGACCGCGAAGAATATGTGAAAGTTAACGTGAGCTTTCCTTCAGCGATCGAGACGGGCAGCTTCCAACTCGCCGAATTGGCGCTCGACACCACGGGTGAGGTTTCACGCGGTGCGATGCGAAGCGATTGTGGCGATGTGAGTTTTTGGCTGTCAGACCACGCGACCAGCTTGCAGTACTGGCTAGTGCCCAACACCTGCAACGCCACCAACACCAGATTCGTAGTCAAGGTGCCAGGGCCTCAGGCCGCGAACCTCCGGATGTACGTGTCCTTTGGCTCGGGGACTGCGGATGCCACCATGGACGGAAGTTCGGTGTTTGCGTTGAGCGACGGCTACACCAGCTGGGCCCTCGGGTCCTCTCCTGCTTCCGAGGCCTGGTCTTATCCGGGGGAATCAGGCAGCAAGCAACAGCAAGAAGCACGCTACCGTTACCGCTTGGATAGTGATTACGAGGGGTTAGGCCTAGAGCGGCACCAGTACCGCGGCCCTTGGGACGGTCTTGTGATGCAGGAAACAGTGAAGGCTTATCCCGCAGAGCAAGGGATTCGAGTCGACGCTGGGTGGCAGACACCGGTGCCAGATGAGGCGAACCTCGTGCTGTACCTCTCAGAGCACAAGGAAACCCCGTATGTGCGGCCTTCGAATGACGACAATGCGCCTGAGAAGTGGGCCCCTCGAGTGGCGGGGTCCCTCTACGCCTCTGCCTCCACGAGTAGCGAAAACTGGCGCCGCGGCCCTCTGCTGCGCGTGTGGGGCGCTGACTCGCAGGGCCGCCCTTTCTCCAGTGCCGCTCATTGCGCAGCCGTGGCGAAAGCGAGCAGTGGCAACTGGAGTGTCGAGGGCGCTGAAATGAGCCTTCGTGTGAACGGCGCCGACCTTGATCAATCCTCCCTACGTGTGCAGTACACCCTCGCCGGCACCGGTGTGGTCAGCTGCGACCCTCTACAAGGATTCGGAACGCGAGTGTGGGGCGCCGGCAGGGGCGACGACTACTGGAAGTTCCCCAACTCATCGCTCACCGCTGCACAGGAATTAGAGGCCGCTGACCTCGCAGCTGGCACTGGTGGTTGGTCCTTCGCGCCGTTCTACGACATGCGAGTCTACTCGGGCGTTGACCAAGCTTCGAACGCGTCGACTTTCTTTCTGGGCGCCGGCGACGCCGACTATGACCGTGGCTGGGCCAACGGACACGCGTGGCTTACGGTGGGCAATGGCAACGGCGCCGATGTGAGCGCTGAGCGCACCCCTGCGGTGGCTGATGACGGAGCGCGTGTGTGGTGGCGGCTGCGCTATGCGACCAACGAACGACCAAGCACTTCGGCTGAGACGGGCCCCGGAGGCAGCGGCGCGGTGGCGCTGAACCTCAACGGTCAACCAGGCGGAGGCAGGCATCAGTTCACGCGCAACCTCACCGAGGGTTACGTGTACTTACTACCGAGCGGTGTAAGTGTGTCGCCGTCCACCATCGACCTCTCGAACTACGACAAGGATGCCACCAACCTCACTTTAACGCTGACTTCATCGGAGATCACCGCTGCCATCGCGTCTATCGGAGACTCGAGCCTCGGGTGGTACGATCTCCCTCTCAATTTGCTCGAGTTTGGAGGCTCCGCGCTGCCCGACGAAGTTTCCGTGGACTTGCAACTCAAAGTGGGCACCCATTCAGGTGCTCCCTGCGTGGCAGCGACGATCCCAGCGACTGGCGAGCCCGCTTTGTCATGCTCTCTTTCAGGAGCCTTCAAGAACGACCTCATGCATGACAGTGATGGCAGTGGTTTCCTCTTGTCGCTCTCCGCTAACGGTGGTGCTTCCTACACACCTCTCGCCGGTGCCAATCTTACTTTCTATCAAATGAGCGCCAACTTCTCGGGTTCCCTTGCGAGCAGTTTCTACGGTGGCACTCGCCTCTCGGGCTCCCTGTCGCTCGAGTCGGTGGGGGCAGCCAGATCTTATTCGTTTATGAACTCAAGCCTGGTCGTGAGCGGTCAGACCTCCGAAGTGGTGATGGCTGCAGGCGGGTCCCTTGATGACCACACCTCGTCAAGCGGCAACGGCATGCTTGCCATGACCCTCGGCCCCGGCACTGGCAGCGCAGTGCTCTCCTTCAATGCCACTTTACCGCACGCTGAGGGCATCTACGCTCGCGACATCGATTGGCTCGACGCGCCCACGCCGGCTCCTTCCCTCATGAACGCTTCGATGCCCCCTACCGTCACTCCGCCTAGTCAGTGCACTAACGCGCTAAGCTACGAGTGCCCTCCCGACTCGATGCTCAACTGCTCTGCCTGCCCAACCGCCGAGCGTGAAGGGAGTGTGTACCCCTGCTACCGCCCCTCAGCCCTCGCCGACACCAGTGGCCGCTGCCTCCCGCCTCGAGGCCAAGCAGCGCGATTCGTAGCAGGCGAGGACGCTGCCTTGCTCATCCAGACGGCCCTGCGAGTCGATGAAGGCGATGCGGTGACCACCGTGCTCAATCCCGGCGACACCCTGTACATCTACGACCCCCGCACTTTGATCGAAGGCATGGACCCACTCGGAGCTGCGGCGAAGCGGCGGTCCTCGGACGAGCCTACCATTGTCACCTTCAGCGGAGACCGCTTGAGCACCAAGATGACCCCGCTCTTGACCCTCTCCAGCAGCAGCGGCCAGATGAAGTCCAGCGGTGTCTCATCGCGCCTCCGCAGCGAGCTCGCCGATGCCTACGGTTTCTATCCGCGCACAGCCTCGGAGTACCCCGATGCGACGGCGTCTGTGGACTACAACGAGGTCTACTTGCTCTCGCAGTCGACTCGGTGGCAGGCCGTTTACTTCGCCAGTGAACTTTCAGACGGTCACTTTAGTGGTGGGGATCTCATCAGTGCCCTGTACCTCAAGGTCTCAGGTGCCCCCAGGTCCAACCTCGTCAACCTGCGGGTTCGCCTAGGCCACACCAACCGCACCACATTGGTCTCATCCTACGCGTTGGACGGTGATGCTCCTAGCGCGTCACAGCTCGAATGCCCCGTCGCGGATGAGGCCTCATCTCTGGTGTTTGGCCCTGACAGTTTGAGCGTGGGCACTCTGGAAGCCAATCGAGACGACGTCGAAGACTTTTGGTTCAAACTTGAGCTAGCGAGCGCCTTTGCTTGGGATGGAATCTCCAACTTACTTGTCGACGTGAGCTACCAAGCGGAAGATTGGGATGTGGATGTGAAGCGCCAAGACGGGTCTCAGTACGAAGTCGGCAACCTCCTCTTGCGCGCGACCTATGGAGCTGACCGCACCGCTGTCACTTACGGCAGCGCTGGCACTCACCCTGTGGTGTACCCTTTTATCCCCGCCCTGAAGCTCGAAGTGAACAACACGGTGGTGCTTTCACACTCCGTGAGCGAGGAGTTTCCCTCGGGCGTGTCTGGCACCACCTTCGCGTCCACGCTAGACGTCTCGGTGAACAACCAGCCCCAGGCCTTCTTGGCTGCTGAGTCAGCGCGCATCGTGCCTGGGGCTTACATGTACCTCAACCTTTCCAGCGACGCGTCAACTGCTGAGAATCTGGCTAAAGATCCAGCGACCCAAAATGAGCTCAAGAGCATCGTTGTCGCGGCCTTGGCCTCGGCCTACAGCAAAGTATCTGCTTCCAATATCGTGCTCACTGGTGTTGGCTCTGACCTTGCGACTTCGGGTAGTAACAGCAACAACCGGCGCCGCAGGCTTCTGAACACGGGAGATGTGGATACAGTAGTGGAGTTCAAAGCCGTCAGCTCAGACAGCTTCACGGTCACTGAAAAATCGTCGACGGGCCTTCACGATCAACTTGTGGACTCATCAGATTCGATGAAGACGGATTTGGCTGCTTCCACTACCCTAAGTGGCGTCACAAGCCTGACGGCATCAACGACTTTCGAGGTGATTGGAGGTAACGAGACCGAGGAGACTTTCTTCTCCACGGCTTCGTTCAGCATCTACAACACGAGGTCCATCGTGGTGGGGTCACTGGACCCGAGCTTGAGCTCAACGGCAGGCGGCACCGAGGTAGTCATCTCCGGGGTCGGGTACTTCACCCCCACCACCGAGGACGGGCTGGTGAGAATACGGTGGACGGTCGACAATCGCGATGTGTGGCTCACTTCTACAGGGACTGTGGGGAGCTGCGGGACGGTGAACAAGGTCACGGGAGCCAAGAGCGAATGCACGGAGATCTACACGGTAGTACCCAAAGCAGATGCGTCGTTTGTGGTGGACGGCACACTGAAAGTGTTTGTGTTGGTGTCGTTCAATGGCGTCACTTACACCTCCAAGAGCCAAGTGGCGTACCTCAACTACTACAAGACGCCCCGCATGAACTCGTTCTATCTCCTCGACCCGTACCCTACCGCCATTCCTCACTCGGTCTTCACCGAAGATGACGACCTCTACCGCTTGTCGTATCGGATGCCGCAATCGGGCACGGTCTACGACGCCTCCCTCAAGAAGGACGTGCAGCTGTACCTTTACATCAACGCCTCCAACGTCTACCTTTCGTCGTCGACCACCGTGTGCATCTTCCTCTTTGACGCGACCGGCGGAGACGACGACAACTTCGACAACTGCTTGGAGGAAGACCGATGCGTGGCCTCGGATGCGGACTTGGTGAAGACTCCCACGGCCTTCAATGCTGAGCCGGGATTCACCTACATCAAGGGCTCCCAGTTCTTGGAGTCGGCCGAGTTCGCGTGCCCTGTGCCCTCCACCACTTCTGGCATCGTGCGGGTGAGCTTCAGTTCCAACGGTTTCAACGGCAACGAGCGAGCCCTCGACCCAGAAGGCTCCTTTGCGTCGCAGTTCGGAACCACGGTGCTGTCCTACGGTTGCTCCCCCGGTGAATACGCGTCGTCCTCTAATGTGGCATGCCGGAAATGCGCTGCTGGCAAGGTGGCCAACACCGATGGGAAGAGCTGCATCGCCTGCCCTCGGCGCACCTACCAGCCTAACGAAGGGTCAATTGCATGTTTGGACTGCCCCTACAACACCGACACCAACACCACGGGTACCGACACTGCCACTCATTGCGTCTGTTCGGAGGGCTACTACAACCTGGCGGGCGTCGGAGGAGTCGAGTGCGACGCGTGCATCGACGACGCCGTTTGCCCGGGTGCTCGGGAACTGCCCTACCCGGTGCAAGGATTCTATCGTGTGGGCTACAGCTCGAACCCTGCCTTGTCAGAGACCAGCGCCACTGTCAAGCCGTGCGAGCCAACCACCGCTTGCCTGGGTGGACCCGACAACTCCTGCGCTGAAGGCTATGTCGGCGACCGCTGCGCCCTGTGCGATGAAGGCTACTTCCGGTTGAACCACTACTGCACAGCCTGCCCCGACTCTACTCTGGTGTCGTACATTTTGCCCGTGCAGCTGATCGGGTTCGTGGTGGCAGTGCTAACCTTGTCTCTGGGATTCGACACTTTTTCCAAGTATGCCACCATGTCTATCTTCGTGCGGTTCTGCCAGCTCCTGATGGTGCTCTCCTTCTACGAAATCTCCTGGACCGGCTCGTTCTCACTCTATTACGTGCACTCCCGCGGTGTCTTGGATTACGTGAACTCGGAAGTCTTCCCCATCAACTTCTTCCCCATCTTCAAGACCGCCAATTTCTTCGCGCCTTTCCTGTTCTTTCCCCTCTTCGAGTCCACTTCCATGCCCACCTGCCCGAACGACCGCCACATCGACTGGGAGGGCGTGGTCGACGGGTTCTTCAAGAGCGACTACTACTCGCTGGACTCTCTGGGCATATGGGCAGTGGCTGTGACCCTGTTCCTTGAGTTCGTCTGCCACGGCCAATCCAACCGCCTCCTTCGCTTCAAGCAGCGCCTCGTCGCCTTCGTGGCTACTTGCTGCCCCGCAGCCGCCGCTTACGTGGTGAAGCATGTCGTGTGCCCTCTAGGGTCCCAGGAGGACACTGGTGCATGTGTGGCCAACACTGGCGCCTCGCGCATCGTCATGTTCATCATGGTGGGCGGCTTCGCCTTCGTGTGCTCGACCTTCTTCGGAATCGCCACCGCTGAAGCCGGTCTAACCAAGGCCAACTCCGGGATGTGGTGCTTCTTGACTCGCAACAAGCGCACCCGTTACGCGGGCCTAGAAGCCATCATTCAGTTGCGCTCGGTGCTTCTCGTGGCCATTTCGGTGGTGACCAACAACGGTGTCTTCCAGGCAGGACTCGCGATTTGCCTCCTGCTCCTGAGCCTCATCTTTCAAATCTTGCGCAAGCCCTTCAAGTCGAACAGCGCGAACTTGTTGGAGTCGGTGTCCCTTGCAGCCCTGGTGGTGATCGCGTTCGTGGGTATGGTGGGCAGCATCGGCAAGCTGCCGGTCCAAGAGCTGGCGCTGACCTTGTCGTATGCGGGATACGGCTTGGTGTTCGTGGCGGTGTTGTACGGCGTCTCAGTGGTGACGCACGAGGTGCTCGACTCCCGCCGGGAAGCGGCCACCCAGGCCAAGTATGTGCGGGTCTCGCTCGGCCTCCAGCAGCCCTCAGCCGCCGAGGTGGCCCAGGAAGCGAGGAGCGCGTCTTTGGTGTCCTTCGTGCGGGAGCTGGTGCAGGCCATGCTGCAGGGAGACATCGCGGGCCCTTCTGGAGTACGCGGCGTGGGAGCCTGTCCTTTCCCCGATGAGCAAATCGCACAGTTGCTGAACAACTCCGAGTTCTTGTACTCGGTCAAGATGATGCGCAAGACCATGTTCCGCTCGTTTGTGCTGTCGGAGACCAAGGGGTTCTTCCGGCGCATCTGCACCCATCCCGACGTCACTGAGGCGCTGGCAGCTGCCATGTTTTTGGGCCGCGGCCGGAGCAGGAGCAAGGGTCGGGCGAAAGATGGGGGCGTGCATGTGCGCTCGATCATGGGGGCGGATCGTTTGGAGAAAGAAGAAGACCATCTCGACGAGGACACTGCTGACGACAACAGCGGAAAGAAGAAGAGCGCCGCCGCTCGCCGAAAGGAAGCGGCGAAGGAGAAGCAACGAGCAGCCAAGAAAGTGGTGAAAGAGGAGCGCCTCAAGCGCACCGACCAAAGTTTGCGCACGGTGCTCTTCCGCCTCATTGATAAGGTCAGCCGTTACTTGACTGCGCGCATGCTCCAAGCACCGTCCACCTATCAAATGGTGCACGGAATCACAAAAGCCGACACTCTATGGGCGGAGCGGACTGGGGCAGCCAAAATATCGCAAGAAATGTGGACTCGCATCCGAAAGCTCTTCTTGCGGCGCCTCGAGCCTTTTCCGTCGGCGGTGCGGAGGGCGCTGCACTGCAACACTGAAGAAGACTTCGGCACCCACTACATCACTCCTTGGAGCGCTCTTCTCGGCCCAATTGCGGAGGCCAAGCTTGAGACCTGGTTCACGACCAGCGGCGCCGGGGCTGCGCGCGAGGTGAAAGCGAAGATGCTCGACTGCATGTTCGACCCCGAGCAGAAGGTCGCCTACACGGTAGAGACCCTCCAGCGCCTGAGGTCCCTGCTGGTGACTGAGCCCTCGTCGCAGCACTCGAGCGTGGTGGGGATCGTGAAGGGCAAGAAGCGGAGCGTGTTCAGCAGCTCGGACGTGGGCATGGATAACCTCAAGATCGTCAAGGCAGGCAACATCGTGGAGGTGCGGGTGATGCTCAACAATTGCTACCGGGATCGCACCGACCCTAAGCTAGGCGCGGATGGCTGGTCGGTGCGCCTCCTGCGCAGCCGTGAGATGTCGGCCCGGCAGGTGAAAGGGCAGGGGACCAGCGCGGCTCGACCGGTGGTTCTACGAGATGCCAACTTTCAGGCCACCATGAATACGGGTTCAGCCAAGGCCGCCAAGCTGTTCAACGTCTTCGCGGAGGGCTGGAGCTGCCACCCGAGCCCTGCCAATTCCTCGGTGCCCTGCCTCCAGATCGACCTCGGCCGATTGACCCGCATCGCCGCGCTCTCGTTCCAGGGCGGGTCCATCTTCGGCCTCAAAGCGGTGCACGAGCAGCCTGCCACAGTCGCCAAAGAGGCCATGTACGCGATTCAAGCGGCGCTCAGTGCGCTGCAGAGCCATGCGGATGTGGTGCGGGTGGCGGTGGCCGAGAACAAGTACAAGAAGAAGGGGGTGCTGTGGGATTCCAAGGCCAAGGTCGACAAGAGCGCGTCGTCTCTGCTCCGCGCCGCTCGCCGCAAAGCCCAGCAGGCTGCAGAGGGAAGCGAGGACGCGGAGAGCGTCTTGTCGGTGGGCGACGAAGAGCTTCCCATGGGCACCTGCCAAGCTCTGCAGGAAGCTGGAGCCCTGAAAATCGCCCTCAAGGCCATGCAGTACGTCGGTCACACTCCTTCCGCGGAATCTGCCAACCCCACTGGTGACGCGGGCGCTGCTGTGAAGAAACCTCTGTCAGCGGCTGAGAAGAAGAAGGCCGCTGCTGCCGCGAAAAAAGCGAAGAAAGCAAAGAAAGGCAAAGAGGAAACCAAGAGCGAAGAAGAGTCGGAGTCCTCTTCGTCAGAAGAAGAAGAAGAGCCCATTGACCCTCGCGATGATCCTGATGAATCCAAGCAGCGCGCCGCGGAAGAGAGGCGCCTAGACAGAGCCTTCGAGCGCTTGTCACGATTGGAGAAGGAACAAGAAGACGCCATCTTAATGGTGAGAGGCGCTCGAGCTGCGGTGAAGAAAGCGGAATCCGCCGGGAAAAGCAAGGATGAGATCAAGCGGCTGCGCGAGGAGGCAGCTAAGCTACCTGGCGTGCGAGAGACCGAGGTCGGCGCTTATGTGCCCTTTGCCATAGCATTAGTGCTGCACTCCCGCGGGCGCTACGATGATGCCGAAGAGCAGCTGCGGCGGTGCATCTCGAAGCTGGACCTGCTGGCGCTGCGGAGGCCTGCGATGATGGCTGGGTTCGGCGGGAGCGGGGCTGACGAGGAGGGCGAGAAGAGGGGCGGCGTGATGGGCATGCTGGGCTACGGTAAAAACGATGAAGTGAAAGATGACCCAGCAATGAGCCTAGACCCTCTCCGAGAGCAGCGCATCAGCAACTTGCGCTCCATCGCTCTAGAGCAAATGGCGCTCGGCAAATGGGCTGCCTACCAACTCAAGACTGGGCTCAACTCCCTGAAGTACGAGCGGAAATCGGGCCAGGTTAACAGCAAATCCGACGGCGGTATCTTTGGGATGCAGCCGTTGAGTGACACCCGAGGCAGTTTGGGCGGCGACGACGAAGGGATCGATGAAGTGAAGAACGACGCTGACCTCGGTCTTTATGACGAGAAAAGCCCCAAGTCGGCTCTGATGGCCTCGGACCCGAAGCACCGACGCCGTTCCACGAAAAATTTGACCTTTACCCTAGGCGAAGACGAAGATGAAGACGAGAGGAACCCTTTAAGCCTCGGAGGGGATGGTGACGTGTCCAACATGACGGAGAAAGAGCGGCGAGCCCTGATGCTCAAGACCATGAGTGCTGCCATGGCGGACGTGGCGCAGTGCATCGAGGCCTTCGGTCAGGCAGTGCAGCACAACGGCTACAGCTACGCCGCTCAGACCGGTTTAGCCGCCGCGCAAGAGGAGCTGCGGCGGCTGCGGCGGGCGGAAGATGAGGTGAATGCGGTGGACCCGATGCTCATGGGCGGGCAGCTAGGCGGGGCTCAGCTGGTGCTCGCGCGCAAGGCCGCCAAAGCCAAGGCCACTCAGGCCAACGTGCTCGCGGCAGGCCCTACCGATGAAACCTTGCAAGTGTCGGACGCCTTCATGAACCCCGCATGGGTCACCAAGCTCACGGTGGAGTTCTCCAAGGACAAAGTCTCATGGCACGCGGCTCAGACCCTGGACGGCCTGCGGGACCCGGAAATGGTGAAGCGAGTGTACTTGCCGCCACCCCCACCCGTAAATGCTACCACCGGAGCTCCCAGCCAACCTGACCCCTATGAGGCGAGATACGTGCGCTTTAAGCCAGCTGTGGAGCTGAACTTGGACAGTGCCAACAAGAAGAAGTCGAAAAAGGGTGGCCAAGCGCAACAGAACAACTGGCACCATCACGTTGCGATGCGCGTTGGGGTGGAAGAAATCACTTCCAAATCGGCCGACGAAGAAGTGTTCTTCGCAAACGCTGGTGGGTGGGACCCAGCTCACCCAGAGGACTACGACGTGAAGTTTCTGCGGCGATCCTTGGGGATTCGGTTGTCGGAGGACCCGATCAAGCTCGGAGGCGACATGGAGGCGATGCCGATCGTGTCGATGGTGGCCGCAAACAAGCAGTGGCCTCGGGTAGGCGACCTCCTAGTGGCAGTGGGCTCGGAACCCGTTAAAGGCACTCCTTTGTCGCTCATCACCGCCGCGGTGATGGAAGGCCGCCGCCCTCTGACGCTGCGGTTCATGCCAAGGGAGAAGTGGCACCAGCAGATCGAGGCCGCGAGCTACGACTTAGTGTACGCCCAGGACCAACTCGGGATTCAGGTGCAAGTGCACGAAGACACCAAGATGCCGGTGGTGACCATGGCCGCGACATCCCCCATGCACGTGAGTCAAGGGCCGTGGGATGCGAGCAAGCCAGAGGTGGACGACCAAATTGTGGGGATCAAGAAGGTGGGCGAGCCTGAGTTTGAGATGCTCTTGAGCGCAGAGGCCGAGGGCCGCGACCCTTATCAGCGCATGATCGACCTCATCACCACTGGCGGCCGCCCCATTCACATCAAGTTCTTGCCCCCACTCGCGCGCCGCGAAGCGCAGGCGCAGAACGCTGCTGTGGCTTCCTCTTCGAACGCAGTTCCTAACACTGGCAGCAGCAGCCCGAAAGGAACGCCATTATCACCAACATCAGTTGAGCTTGACGCAGCAGCAGCCGAGGCCTCGTCGAAAGATTTGCACTCCAAGTTGACGCGGTTCGAGGTGGTCTTCACGGAGCCCACGCTGGGCCTCGGCCTGCAGTGCGGCGAAGAGGCAGACGACCTCCCAGTGGTGTCGTCGGCCCCTCCTGGCCTCAGCCGCCCGGGCGTGGGCGATGTCATGGAGACGGTGAATGGCGTGTCCTTAATGGCCACCGGAGACGCGTACTCCAAGGCGATTGAGCTCATCACGCAGGGAGGGCGGCCGTGCACCATCGGCTTCGTGGCTGTGCCCACCGTGACCTATGACCTCGTGTTTGAGGCTCCCAGGCTGGGCATTGGCCTCCTCGAGCGCGAAGGGCAAATGCCCATGGTCGAGACCAACAACTCGGGCCGCGCTCAGCCTTCGACCGGCGATCGGCTGGTGGCGGTACAGGGGAACGACTTGAAGACGGTCAAAGATCCCTATGCCTTTGCCGTCACTAAAATTAAGGCGGAAGGGCGGCCTCTGACTCTGACCTTTGAGACGGCGATGCAAGGAGCTCAAGCGGCTGCGGTTCTGAAGGCAGCTGCTCAGCGAGAGCGCCAAGGGAAAGGAGGTCCATCTCCGACTGCTTCCCCTGCGGTCCGACCCATGCAGCTGAGCCGCTTGCCGTCGAATCTGAAGAAAGCGCCGTCGAACTTTAACCTGATGGGAAGCTTAGGCGCACCCGCTATCTCCATTGACGACGCAAGTGACGACGAAGAACAAGGTGCTTCTCCTCGTTTAGCACCCGGAGAAGACCAAGGCTCGAGTGGCGGTAGCGCCCTCGCCACTTTGTGGGATACCACCGTGCGCAGCCGCCTGAACCGCCGCAAGCAGCAGCAGCGCTTGAACGCCTTTGAGCCAGCTCCTTACGAAGGTGTGGACGGAGGGGCGCCAGCGAGCGAGATCGCGGATGCTGACTTCGACTACAAGGAGTGCGTGTTCAAGAACGCCAAGCTCGGGCTCGACCTTCTGGGAGGTGCCTCCACTGGTCACCTGCCAGTGCTGGGGTCAGCCCTTGAGGTGGACAGTGCCAGTGGCGGCAAGGTGATGCTGCACGAGGGAGATCAAGTGGTGGCAGTGGCTGGCGTGTCCCTGGTGGACAGCGAAGACCCCTTCGACAAGTGCGTCGATCTCATTACGGCCCACCCGGCGCGGCCCATTAAAGTCCGCTTTCTCACTGCGAACTCCCCTGGCCCCTACACCGTGCTCTTTCCCTCGGAGTCGCTCGGCGTGAAGTTCGAAGTCGACGAGGCCGACCCCTCCGCCTTCCCTGTAGTGGCCGACGCCTCCAACTGCCCGCTCCCTTTCCCCCTGGCCGGCGATAAGCTGCTCGGAGTGGCGGGGCAGGCCCTCGGGCACCCAATGGACAAATTGGCCGAAGCGGTGGGTCTGGTCAAAGGCTCTCCGCGACCGCTCAAAATGCTCTTTCAAAGCCCAGCCACTACGAGTGCTGCCCCGCCTTCGAGTGCGCCTTTGCCAGCTGCTGCCTCGTCGCCACCCGTGGAGCCGAGCCGGACTTATGACCTGACCTTTGAGAGCGCTTCTTTGGGCGTCTCTTTGCTCGACGAGGGTGACTTGCTTCCCGTCATCGATAGCGCTGAGAACGCGCTGTGCACTCCTCAGCCGAAAGCCTTCACGCCCGGTGCAGTGCGCATGCCCTTGCCCGGTCACCGCATCGCCAAAGTGAACGGCCGCAGTGTGCTGTCCTCTGGCAAGGCGCCCTACGAGCACGCAGTGGAGCTCATCACCTCCCTGCCTCGCCCTCTCCAGGTCGCCTTCGCCCCTCCTCCGACTTACACCTTGACCTTTCCTGAGATGAAATTAGGGGTGAGCCTTGAGGACGTGTCGGAAGAGCACAGCATGCCCTCGGTGCTCACAGGAGGCTGCGTTCTGTCGCCCTCCCTGCCTCTGGCCGGTGACGTGGTTTTGGAGGTGAACGGCACGAAAATTGAGTCTTCCAACTTGCTCGAGTCCTCCTACGACCAGGCTGTTCGACTCATCACCACCTCGCCGCGACCGTTGAGCGTCGTGTTTGGAGCTCCTTCTGCCGTTCCTTCTCCTGCTACTGCACCGCCAGCGAGCGACAGCACTTCAATTGTGAAGTCACCTCCTCTGCCTCAGCCTCCTGTAGAACCAGCAGCACCACCAGCAGCAGCAGTAGCAGCAGCGGACACGAGTGTAGTAACTGCTCCTCCATCCTCCAGTGGCAGTTCTGACCGCCCGCAGCACTACGAAGTGGTGTTTACTGCTGATCGCTTGGGGATGGGCCTTCAGTCGGGCGAGCACGAGAGCGACCTTCCGATCGTATCGTCGGCACCTCCAGACTCGGCTCTGCCGTTGGTTGGGGATCATCTTGAATCGGTGAACGGGAAGTCTCTCGTAGGCTCCAAGGACGCGTACAACGACGCCATCTCCCTCATTACTAGCGCAGGCCGCCCCTTGACCTTGGGCTTCACTGTTGCTCCACCGATTCGCGCGGACGGCACTTACGAAGTGGTGTTTCCGAACTCGAAGTTGGGCTTGGGCCTGGTCGGCGATGAGCACAACTCGCGCGGCATGCCGGTGGTCTCAGAAGCTCCGCCTGGCTTCAACCTTCCGATTGCAGGGCATGTGCTGATATCAGTCAACGGCGTGTCTCTCGAGGGTGCGCCCGACCCGTACTCCAAGGCGGTTGACCTCATCACCAGCGCCGGTCGACCCGTCACCATTGGCTTCAGTGCCACTCCTCCACAAGTTACAGCGCCTCCGGCGTTGCCAACTCCTGAGTCGGATGGCTACGAGGTAGTGTTCACGGCTCCTAAGCTTGGCCTCGGCCTTCAGGCAGCTGACGAACCATCCCACTTCCCTGTAGTGTCATCGGCGCCGGACCTGCGGAACGGAGGCAAGCCCCGTGTGGGCGACCTCTTGACCTCGGTGAACGGCATTTCGCTAGCCGGCTCGAAGGACGCTTACGAGTATGCTATCGACCTCATTTCCGGCAGTAGCCGCCCCGTCACCATCGGCTTCAAACCCGGCGTGGCGGCATCGGCAGGGACAATGTCCGGGGCGGAGCTGGCTGTTGGGGTCTATGAAGTGGAGTTCGTGCGCGATAAGCTTGGGTTGGGCCTTCAAGCAGCCGATGATCCTCGCGAACTGCCTACAGTGTCATCCCCCCCAGCGGGTAAACAATTGCCAGAGGCAGGGCACCAGATGGTGAGCATCAACGGCTACTCGCTGGCAGGCTCGCCTGACACCTACGAGAAGGCCATTGAAATCATCACGACTTCCGGCCGCCCCATTCAGATTGGCTTCCGAGCCCCGAATGGATCTCTGACGTCGGCTGCGGCCACTGCCAACAGTCTGGCAGCGGGCGGCGCCTTGGCCAAGAATGCCATGGCAGGCCTAACCCCTTCCGAGCGAGTGAACGCGCTGTTCGATTTGTTAGATGCCAACAAGGATGGAGTCTTGTCGAAGGCGGAGGTGGTGGCGGGGGCGCCGCAGCTTCGGATGAGCTTGTTCGAGGCCGGCCAACTTTTCGACCTCCTAGATGCCAACCACGACGGCGTTCTTCAGCGAAAGGAGTTTCAGTCACTCGTTGGCTCTTCATCGAAATCGTCAGGAAAAGGAGGCGCCCCTGCCTTTGCCTTGCCCTCCGCCCTGTACGACCTATTGGGCGTGTCACCATCGGAAGTGGGATCGCAGCGCCAGCGCGCAACTCTCAAGCGCAGCGATGCCGTGCTTCACCCTGACGGCTCTTACTCCCTCACCTTCCGGAAGCAAAGCAAGAACAAGGGCCAGCTCCCACATTTCGGTTTCCGATTGGTGGAAGGACCAAGGCGGGCTCTCGCGCCGCGCGTGGACACTATGGGCTACCAGCAGATCGCGTCTCCCACCTCTCTGTCGTCACGAGGCGACGACGAGAAGAGCAACTCGACAGTGGTGGGGTGGCCGCTGGCTGGCGATGCGCTCTCAGCGGTGAACGGCCGCCTCATTGAGCTGGACGGCGTGACGGACGGATTTGAGGCAGCAGTGAAGGAGCTCGAGGCCGCAGCCGACGACGAGAGCATTCAGATCACTTTCCGCCCTCCTCCCAATGACGCTGACCTCCCTGAGGAAGACGACGACGATGACGACGAAAAGAAGAAGGCCCTCAAGCGGCCCGAGTCGACACTAGCGCTGAGGCCGGGCCTAGAGGACGACGAAGAGGAAGAAGACGACGAAGAAGTTGCCGGGCTCTGGGGCGGCGGTGACGCCCCCTTGGAAGTCGATCTAGGCAACGGCAACTACGCAGTGCAGTTCTTAGCGCCGGAGTGCCACGTGAAGCTGATGGAGAACGTGGATCGCCGCTTCGCGCCAGTGGTGGCCAAGGCCTTTCCGGGCGCGACCATGCTGCAGCGCGGCCACCTCCTGGTGAGCGTGAATAACCGGCCGGTCGACAGTCGCCGCAGCGCCACCAACGAGCCCTTCTCCACCGCGCTCGACCTCCTCAAAGTAGCGACCATCCCGTGCTCCCTCGAGTTCTCGCGCCCCCCCTCGGTGGCCTCGATCAAAGCGGTGGAGGGCGCCGCCGGGGTCTACGATGCACTCTTCGAGGGCGCGGAGCTAGGCTTGGACCTGGCTGGGTACGGCGCGAAGGGGCAGGTGGTGCGGGTAGTGGGGACTCATCCGATCGGCGTGCCTCACTTGGGAGACCAGGTTGTGGGCATCAACGGCCACTCTCTGCTCTCCGCCAACCGTGACAACACCGAAGACGGAAAAGCCATTGCGAAGGATCCTCTAGGGTACATCAAGAAGTTGGTGGAGGACACCTCTGCGCGTCCGCTGACCCTGAGGCTGCAGCGATCCACGGGTGAGATGGCGGCAGGCGAAGAGCTGCTGGAGGCGAGGCGGGGCTTCAGCGTGTTGTTCATGTCGGCGACTCTGGGACTCAGCTTCGACCTCAAGACCGGCGTGCCGGTGGTGGATGAAGTTAAGCCCGTGTTTACGGTGCCGCGGTCGGGCGACGTGTTGACGGCTATCAACGGAGCCGAGCTTTCGAAATGCGCTCTTACGGTGAACCAGCTGACGCTCATGCTGAAGGCGCTGCCTCGGCCCCTCAAGTTAAGCTTCGTCGAAGGCTCCAAGTCACTGCAAGACGCCCTCAAGGCCACTACTCTGAAAGGCGAAGGTCCGATGGCGTACCCCGAGCACTTTTTGCGGCAAGTAGTGGTGCCTGGGAGCGCCAAGCGCACCGGGATCAAGCTCATGACCATCTCGAACCGGCCGGTGGTGCAGGCCATCACCAACCCCGCGCTCCTCTCGCAGGGGCTCCGGCCATGTGACGTGATCGTCTCGGTGGACGGCAAGCATGTCGGGGAAAACACCACCGCCCTCGAAGTGGTGAGCATGCTGCAAGAGGCGCGCATCTCGAACCAAACGATTGGAGCGAAAGGTCGCCGCCAAGTGCGCACTCTCAAAATTGGCGTTCTTCGGATGGCGCCGCTCGACAAGAACTCCTCCTACAACTCTCAGCACCCTATCGACGTCGCCGCAGCTCTAAGCACTCACGATCAGCGCAACGGGATGGGCTGCTTGAGCTTTTCGATGCCTGGTAACTTACCAGCGGACAAGTACAAAGTTGAGGTGTACCGCTTCGGGTCTCAAGTGGCTCCCATGATGAGCGGCGGCTCCCACGAGCGCGATCACTACATCCGCTTCGTGCGGCCTCAGCTGAACGTTGAACCAGCAGGAGGGCGGTTTGCTGCGTCAGAAGAAAGCGGCGCGAAGTGAATTTCGCACGTGCTTTAATCAACAAAGGGCAGAAGACAACGGGTAAACTACTAAGCGACGTTACTCGCTTTGAACCTGGGCCTTAAACTAAACGATCTCAAATGTAATTGACCTTTTTCTCGGCGCATACTTCGAATTTCGTCAGAAGTATAGGTATCGAACTCGAACTAATACTAATACAAACCCAAATGGCACAGAAGCCAATGCTGCGGGCAGAAGTGGGAATGCTAGGGAATGCGTGTGCGTTGCGCAAACAAAGCAAGTGCGGAATGATTCAGGAGAGGGAGGGGCATTGGCCAAATTCCTCGAAAAATTTGCAAAAAGCGAGGTATTTGTGGGTGTTGCGTATGCGCACTCCGCAAAACAATTAAGAGGAAGGCGCGCGAGCGCGAGCAAAGAAGCTCGTGACATGCGGAACACGAGGTCCACTCGGCAGAGGTCAAAGTGTGCCTTTCTGCGCGCTAGGCGCCTATTGTTCTGCTCCTGAGCCATAAAAGGCTTTGACGGGGCAGGAACTCCTTCCTCGTTCGCGGAGTGGCAGAGAATAGAAAAGCCCCCCCCCCCTCAAAAATGCAAACAACAACATGCAAGCGGGCCGCTTGTG
>Ga0307930_1000558_pt1 | contig 29936 bp, 22 predicted proteins | sample OrgLakmetageno46_FD_203161 | JGI IMG/M metagenome (GOLD analysis project Ga0307930, IMG submission 203161) | Saline water microbial communities from Organic Lake, Antarctica - #46 | ecosystem: Environmental > Aquatic > Non-marine Saline and Alkaline > Saline | place: Antarctica: Organic Lake...
CCATGGAATACCTGTTCGCATTTTGAATAATATGCCCTCGAGCGTTTTTCTATGTTCCGGCTTATTATAAATGCGACCGCTTAAGTGCATTATTCTGGACAAGACATTCCATGTCTCATCTGTTAACCTCAATCTAGGCATGAAGGTTCGGTTTGTAGTAATTTTAGCGAATTCGATTATACCCTATCTTTATGCCGCTTACTTTTTATACCGCAAAGATCAACACGCCCTAGCCTAAGAGAAACTCTGGTGTGAAACCCCGGTGCAGAGCCGGGGCAAGGTTGTTTATCCGCCAAGCATAGCTAGGTGTTTGGTGGCACCCGTGTAGCCATCATGCAAAAAGTGAGTTGATTTTTTATCCGCCAGTAAACTCACCAGTTCATCTTGCAAACGCTGCCCGGAGTTATCCAGTAAGAATTGCCTAACATCTAGGCCCTGTTCACTGAACAGACACAAGTGTAATTTGCCCAAGGCTGAAATACGTAGTCGATTACAAGTAGCACAAAAATCTTTACTGTAGGGCATAATAAGCCCAATATTTCCTTTATAATCACTGTGGGTGAACTCTTGCGCTGGGCCGGCTGATTTATTCTGCTCAATCTGCTGCCAGCCGTTATCCAGTAAACGCTCTTTTATGGGTAAACCTGAGGTATGATTTTGGTCAAAAAAGATCTTGTTATCGCCTGTTTGCATGAGTTCAATAAAACGTAACGTGACTGGCGTTTCTTTTATCCAATCCAAGAAACTGTCGAGTTCGTTTTGGTTAAAATGACGCATCAACACTGCGTTGACTTTAACCTTGATACCTAACTCAAGCGCTATTTCAATACCCTGCATAATAGTTTTTAGCTTATCATGCCCGGTAATAGCCGCAAACATGCGTGGATCTAGGCTATCAATACTTACGTTTAACGACGTTAACCCAGCATCGACCCAACTACTAATTTGCTCTGGTAACTTGTAACCATTGCAAGTAATCGCTACATGCTCAATACCTGGTGTACTGGCACAGGCCTGAATTATTTCTGGCAAATCTTTACGCAACGAAGGTTCACCGCCGGTAATGCGAATTTTGCTGGTACCGAGGTTAGCAAATGCCTTGGCAATTTTACGAATTTCGTCGAGTCTCAGGAAGTCTCGCGGGGTATCGCATTGATACCCATTAGGTAGGCAATACTCACAACTAAAATTACATACATCTGTTATAGACAGCCGCAAATAGTGGAAGCGACGCCCAAATTTATCTTCTAACATATCACTAACACCTTTCCAAAATGAAGTAACGACACACAATTATGCGCTACTTAGGGGAGGCAGCGCGATTTCTCTTGCAACCCTGGCGATAACTATCGATGTCAACATCTGTATCGCGGCCAGCAAACCTTGTCATTAGGAGTTAGGTCTGAAAGCTCGGAGTTAATCCGTTACCAGTAGTAACATAATTTTCACAAAGGTGCTATTTAAGTGGTGCTGCAGTAAAAAATAAATATGTAACAAATGAAGAGTATAAAAAGTGCAATAATCAAACTTGAGTTTCGCTAACTGGGTCTTTGAATATAATTGCTTATGACAAATGCCAATACATCCTCATTTAAGAAACTAAAAGCCAAAATTATTGCACTCTTTACTGCTGGTCTTTTCACGATTGGGGCGATTGCGATTATTTCCAACATCATGCTCTGGTCCCAAATAGCAAAATATCAACAGCTCGTTGCCGTCGAGAACAATGCAGTGGCGCAAATTGGTGCGCTCAACTTACAGTTTAAAATTCAAGTTCAAGAGTGGAAAAATGTATTACTTCGTGGACACCAAACTGAAGATAGAGAAACATATTGGGAAAGGTTCGTTCACCAGCATAAAACTGTTCAGCAATTTTTGTTAAAGAGTTTTTGGCGGCAAGCTTTAAAATCCCTTGATAATATTTGCTTGCAACTACCGTCATTTTACGACGCACGATTAAGCCACGCAGAAGTTTTCTTGCTTCAGAGTATAAACAGACGTGGTTTATCTAATTTTATTTAACTCTAGAAGCTGGCAGGGCATTCAGTGCAGCAGACAAGGTTGAATATGTTTCACAAATAACACCATCTGGGCGAAATCCTGATTTTGCTAAGGTTTTTAATGGTTGAAACTGGAAATCTGCCAAATATATGCGAGTACCAGACTTACCACATTTATCAATGAATTTGTTCAGTGCCGCCACACCACCAGAATCAAGAATCGATACCCCATCTAAATACAACACTACTCCTTGCTCTTTAGTACACAGCTGAGACAACTCACCAAAGACGCGATCAGCTGCAGCAAAAAATAGCGGCCCATTGATCTTGAATATTTTCCAACCATCAGGAACGTGCAGATTAACCAGCTTGTTGTGTTCGGTTATGTCATGTACTTGGGTCATTTCGGCGATTTGTTTCATAAACAACAAAGAAGCTAGGACTATGCCTGCAGTTATCGCGATGACCATATCAAATAGCACAGTGAGTGCGAAACACACTGTGAACACAACTATTTCACTGCGAGGTGCCTTTGCTAACAAGTGAAGCGCTTTTGGCGCTTCACTCATATTCCAGGCAACCATAATAAGCAAGGCTGCCATGCTCGCCATCGGCAAGTAAGCCAGCGCAGAAGACAATGAAAGCAAAGAAACAAAGACGACAACGGCATGCACCATCGCAGCAATGGGGGTTTTTGCGCCTGTCTTAAAATTGACGGCAGATCGGGCGATGGCAGCGGTTGCCGTAATACCCCCAAAAAAAGGCGTTATGATATTTCCGATACCCTGCCCCAAAAGTTCACTATTGGCGCTATGTTTTTTGCCCGACATGCCATCGAGTACGACTGCACACAACAGTGACTCAATAGCAGCAAGCATCGCGATAGCAAATGCTGCGGATAATAAGTCTTTCGCCAATTGCCAACTTAAGATCAAAACGGCTTCGTTAGGTTGGGTTCGCAGCCATGGCCATTGAAAGTTGGGCAATACCGATGGAATACCAGAACCAAGAGTGCCATCGGGTAATGTAAAGCTAAAAGTCGACCCTATAGTTGCAACATCTAGCCCCTGACTATTAAAAGTGAAGGCGATTAAACTCCCGAACATTACAGCCGGTAGGTGCGCTGGAATTGGGGTTTTTAAACGCGGCCATAAGAGCATCACTGCCAATGTGACCAAGCCAACGATAAGCGGCCATGCTGAGAAATCTGGTAACGCTTGAGTCAATACCATGACCTTATCTGTAAAATTTTCTGGCATCGCTGTGATAGTCAGACCGAAGAAATCTTTAAGCTGAAGTATTGCAATGACCACGGCAATACCAGCGGTAAAACCCAAGGTAACCGGTTCGGGAATATACTCTATGTAACGGCCCAAGCGCAGCAGTGCCATCATGACCAATATAATGCCAGCCATAATAGTGGCAATCAATAGACCGGCAATTCCATACTGCTGAACAACCGGATACAGTATCACTACAAATGCAGCGGTTGGCCCAGACACGCTGTAACGAGAACCGCCAGTCAATGGGATGAGAAAACCTGCAATAATGGCGGTATAAAGACCATATTGAGGTGCAACACCAATGGCTATTGCTAATGCCATTGCTAAGGGAATCGCAATGACCCCAACAGTGATCCCCGCCATTAAATCTTTAGTGAATGTTTTAAGCCCATAAGGCGCGTCGTTCAAGGTTTCACGTAAAGCGTGAGCAATTCTCAGTGAAAAAAGGTGAACACGATGAGACATTTTGTTCTCAAAAAATTATTGAATTATACTTACATGTACATTATGCTCTTATAAAATACAATTTCAATGCTAATCAAATTAACATGTTTTTAAAAAAGGGTAAATTATGGAAAATCGAACAGCTAGACTGACACTGTTAATTGATCCGAATAAGAAGGCGATGTTTGAAAAACTTTGTTCGCAAGAAGATGTAACGCCGTCACAGAAAGTGAGACTGTTTATTAGGGAGTATATCGAAACAGAACTTGGCACAGACTGGAAAGATGAAGTTTTTAATAAAAAAGTCTAAGTGCCTTGACTATTACTTTGCTAGCGCCAAAGTCCCCAGAGAATAAGCAAACAGGAAGTAAATGGGACTACTTATATGCTCATTAACCCTGTTTTCGCTAACATTTCAGCACTCTTTAAACGCGCCTGAATATCATGTATGGGCATCGACACTATTAACTCATCGACTTGTGTAGCTTGGATAAACTGGTTTAATTTTTGTGCCACTGTGTTAGGAGAACCAACCACAGCATAACGTAATATATGTGACAACATCGCTTGGTCTGCTGCAGTACAAATTTGTGATAAATCATGCACGGGTCTTGCAAAAGGACGATTGACGCCCCGGCGCATATTCATAAATTGTTGTTGTACTGAGGTAAACAAGTACGTAGCTTCTTCGTCTGTATCAGCCACAACGACCATTACACCTGCCATAACGTAGGCTTTGTCGCATTGGGTTGATGCTTGGAAGGTTGAGCGATAGATATTGATCGCATCAAATAATTGATCCGGCGCGAAGTGAGAGGCAAACGAATAAGGCAGACCAAATTTAGCAGCCAGTTGCGCACTGTATAAACTCGAGCCCAATAACCAAAGTGGTATATGCGTATTGGCGCCCGGAACGGCAACTATTCCTTTCCCGTCTTGCGGTGCAGCTAAATAATGCTGTAATTCTCGAATATCCTCAGGATAACTATCCACATCAGAGTTGAGGTTACGCCTTAGTGCCTGGGCAGTCGCCATATCAGTCCCAGGAGCACGACCTAGGCCTAAATCCACTCTACCTGGAAACAACGTTGCTAACGTACCAAATTGTTCTGCTATGACTAACGGCGAGTGGTTAGGTAACATCACACCACCTGAGCCAATTCTAATGCTCTTGGTGGCAGCCGCAATATGCCCAAGCACAACGGCTGTAGCCGAACTTGCTACGCCATGCATAGCATGATGCTCTGCTAACCAAATCCGATGATAGCCACTTCCTTCGGCTTGAACCGCTAATTGACGCGAATTCTCGAGCGCGTCAGCAAGGCTAGCTCCTTCGGCAATCGGGGCGAGATCTAAGAGTGAAAATGGCAGTGTCATGAACAACCTAAATAGAAATAATGTGGGTTAATACCACCATGATAAATGAATGCAACTAATCGGTCTGTAAATTTTATGATTTATTATGCAATTTTTCATATATTATTAAGATGTTAAGCTGATAACCACTGCAAAGGTCTACTATTGGATTACGTAATAAAAGTGCTAATATTACGGGTGCAAAAGCTTGACTTCGTTGGCATAATCCAATCGTGGGCAATATACCCCTAGAAAAGTTTATTCCAATTGCCGAACAGACTGGTTTAGTTATCCCCATTGGAAAATATGTGATTAACAAAGCACTTCAATTTTTAAGTGAATGGCAAAATATTGATCAATAAGAATATACAATGGCGGTTAATTTTTCTCAGCGTCGATTCACAGATAATGGGTTAATCAGTGTTATTAAAAAGTCTGTTATTGATACAAATATCAGTCCTCAACATTTAGAATAGGAAATTACCCAAGGCGTATTAATGATCCTTTTTATGACCATAGTGGTTATAATATCATGAGCAAAAAAGATAACGTGATTTTAGTACCACTAGTAGACGTCGAAGGCAACATTACCGGATACGTAGATAAGATGACAGCGCACATTCGCGGAGATTTGCATTTGGCTTTTTCAGTCATGATTATCCGTCGTAAAAAAGGCTGTATTGAGTATCTGCTGCAACGCAGAGCACTGCAAAAATATCACAGTGGTGGACTGTGGACGAATACCTGTTGCTCGCATCCACTGCCAAACGAAACCATCAATACTGCTGCACAGCGTCGAGTTTCAGAAGAACTTGGTATACAAGCTCCCTTACACTTATCAACAGTTGGCAAAATACGTTATAAGCACCATCTTGATAACAGTCTAATTGAGCACGAGTTCGACCACATACTCGTATCTGAAGTTACTGAACTGCAATGGCAGAATAATGCAGATGAGGTTATGGAGGCCCGTTGGTGGAAAGAAAACGAAATTGAAAAGCAACTAAATGATAACCCCGAGATGTTTACTGCGTGGTTTGCGCAAGTGTTTGCGTTTGCCCGCGCGAATATTGCGGTTTCAAAGGCGCTATCTGACGCGATGCCACAGATGAATTAGTAGCATATGCGACATAGTTAGACCGAATAAGCCAATGAAAATCCAGCGCAGCAGCTCAGTATCTATGTCATCGCTTGCTACCAGAGCAAAAAGTACCCAGGCTAAAAGCAATGTAAGTAGTACAAAAGGCAGGCTGATGACAATCACTTTTACAAAGCTCAGCCTTAGCGTTTTACTAACATCAAGCAAGTGCTTTGGAGAGTGCAATACGCAGAAATAAAGTGCAAAGTGAAGCAATGGGGTAAGCACCACGCTGCTTGTTATCAGCGCAATCCATTCCGTTACTTGCCATCCACTTCTTATATTTTTACTGGTAACAGCCGCAATAACAAAGTATACAAAACCCAAAAAAGCCACAGTGAAAATGATTTGCATGGATTGAATAATCCAAACAGCGACTTCACTACTGACAAATAATGCGGTAAAAAGAGTTAATACGATAGCGCTATGCACAATAGAAGGGCCACAGAGCAGCATAGCCGATAGGCAAATGCGCGCGTAGAATGGCATCGTCGTTCGCCAGTCGGATGCAAAGTGAAAAATCGAAATACCTAAAAACAGAGATAATGCAGTACCTGGTAATACAGTCCAAAAAGCAATCGACACACCCGCCACTGCAGTATAAATAACTAAAAAACTACACGCAGTGCGAACACCGGTAACATAATTTAACGATTTAGCAACGGCAAAGTCTAGTGCCCCATGAGGTAAACCTAAAATAACCACTGCAAGTGCTAAGGCTGTTATGCCGGTGACATTAGATAACTCAATATTCAGCAGCAGAGCAAGTACCGAGAGTCCGAGTGTGACCAAATAGATTTGCGTGAAGTGTAATTTACCCATTTTTTATGTTAACTCTGGCACGTCGAAATAAAGCACGTAAAAAAGGCTTTTTAGGCATCGCCCAAATAATACAAACAAAATCGATAAGGGTGGCCTTCTCTGACATAAAACGCACAAATCTCTGTGCTGGAACGGTCTTAAAAAGTTGTATAAAAATCGTAATACCCAATTCCATATCATCTCTTAACACACTTAACATCAGTTTATCCATTGTTTGATAGATAGCAGGAATAGGCGTATTGACAGATATCGTACTTTTTTTAATTAAATCATGCGCACTTTGTGTGGCCCATTTTTGGCTTCCAATAAAACTATATCCGGTTGAAGCACGCATCGCGCCGCCCGCAATCCCGCCATAAATAATAGCTTGCTTTTGATGTTGTGTATTTTGATTGACTAAATACATTGGTAAAGCTGCGCATTCGGTGCGTTGTGTGGTGTAGGGATGTTGCTTTACTATTTTGTAGAGGGCGTCAGTTAGGCGTGCTTTTAAAACAGACGCCGCTACAGGAGTTAAACTAAAGCACGTAAACTCTACGAGCGCATGCTTGGTGCTAAAAGGCAGGATGTAAATAAATTCGATACCAAGTGCTGAATGGCTTAGCTGATGCATCAATTTAACCGTGGACGGCTCGAATATATCGGCCTCACATACAATTTCCTCACCATAAAAACACTGAATAAGGCCTTCATGCTCGCTCTGCAGTGGCGGAGGTCTTGTATCAACCACTTGCTTAGCCGACAGTTGCTCGCTCTCTGTAGTCACAATAGCCGCAAACCCTGCCGCAGTTATAGAATCAACTTGACTATCAAAACGAATATGAAAGTTCTCTTTGGCAGCTGTTCTCTCCAACGCCAGCGCACTTAACGACTCCGATCTAAGACAGCAGTATTGAAAAAGAGTATCGTGCATTAAATACTCACTTCCATCGGCAGATAGACTCCAACTTTGCCACTGATGAGTTAAAATTGCTTCAATATAAGCCGGTAAGCTATTTCCTCTTTCGCTGCTACGATTGGCTTCAGTAACATGCCAAAAACTCCACATTTTATCGTTCTGGGGCCCTTGCCTACTTTCAAGCACAACTACCTTGCCCGAGTAGTTTGCAGCGTCTAGTGCTAGCAACAATGATAAACCCGCTGCCCCAGCCCCTATAATAATTAAATCAACCTCACTTTGTTTGGTCGATAACTGCGTCACTTAGTCTGCATCTCTGACGCTAAATGCAAATGCAGTTCTCTAGCATGCACACAATCAGTGTAGGCTAGTTTCGAGGTGGTTAACTGCCACAAAGCCTGGCTGGCTAATTGTAGCTTTCTTGAAGTTGGCACCATTACCCTTCCTTGCCAATAAATACAATCTTTATTGAGAAGTTTACGACCAATGTCACGGTAAACAAAAGCCGCAACGGCGATGGCTCGTCGATTACGTGGTGGCAAATAATACAAACCAGATAAACCGCTTTGGTAATATGTTTCAGCCAGTTGCAGCAGCCTTTGAATGGCTTTTTGCACAACTGCTCTTTCAGCTACTTCACTTTTTGCAATTTGCACTGCGGATAAACCATTGACCCAGTTTTGAGGAATATATCGGCGCTGCATTTTTGCATCTTCCATCACATCTCGAGCAATATTGGTCAGTTGCATACCAATGCCCAAGTCGACCGCAAAAGAATGACCTGATTTTTGCGCACCTAGGATTGGTGCCATCATCAAACCGACCACGCCAGCAACTCTATAAGCATACTGAATGAGCATCTTATCGCTACTCAGCGCTAAAGGAATTAGGTCTTGGCTTACCCCTTCGATAAGCGTAATGCCATGCTTTCGATCAATACCATACTCTGAACAAAGCATCAGAAAGTCACCAACAACAGGGTCCGTTTCTTGATTTTGAATAATCTGTTGTTTTAACAGCTTGAGCTGCGCTGCTGCCTCTACTTTATCTTCATTTTCGTCTGCTATATCGTCAACAATACGGCAAAATCGATATAGACGAGCCGCCGCAATACCGGTTTTTGAACCTAAAAAAAAACGTGCAAAATTAAATGATTTGCCATGCTTTTTTAACAGCGTTGTAGGATTGTCCTGCATGATGTCCTCGCTGGTCTATGCATTGACAGGGTTAATTAGTCGATCAACTACTTTGGCTGAAGATAACACTCCTGGAACGCCTGCGCCTGGATGAGTGCCAGCACCGCATAAAAATAAATTATCAGGACCTTCGGCGCGATTATGAAATCTGAACCAAGCCGATTGTTGAAACGAAGGAGCAACAGAAAAACCACTACCCTCAACGCTACTAAAGTCATATTCAAAGTCTTTAGGCGTTTTAGCGAATCGGTGCACGATATGTGATGACAAACCTGGCATGATGGTCTTTTCTAATGCGGCAATGATGCGATCTCCATAGTCTTTCTCTTGGACTGACCAATCAATGCCAGAAAGATTATTTGGCACCGGAGCCAACACATAAAATGAATCGCATCCTTGTGGTGCCATACTAGAATCTGTTGCTGTCGGACGATGTAAATATAATGAGAAGTCGTCAGCCAATATCTTTTTATCAAAGATATCACTCAGCAGATCCTCATATCGCTTACCTAACCATATAGTGTGATGCACAATATCAGGATATTGCTTGGTAGTACCAAAATGCAATACAAATAGCCCCATAGAGAGTGAGCTGTGCTTTGTTTTGATTTTTGCACTCAACTTTTGTTGCTTGCTCGGTATTAATTTTCTATACAGATATTTAGGGTCTATATTTGAAATCACTTTGTCACATGCAAGTTTGCCAGCGCTGGTATGCACCTCAGTAACCTGATTATCCAGAATGGTTAAATCGGTCACTTGGGTGTTTAGCATAATTTCAATGCCTTGCTCTTTCATCAGTTTTTGAAGACCGTCGACCAGAGCACCTGTGCCGCCCATCGCAAAGTGAACACCCCATTTACGCTCGAGGTAATGTATCAAACTATAAATGCTGGTCGTGGCAAAAGGATTACCACCGACAAGTAATGGCTGGATTGAAAAAGCCTGCCTGAGCTTATCACTTTTCAAGTATGCACTTACCATCTGCCAAACGGTTCGGTAACATTTAAGTCTGATAAGCGCCGGCACCTGAGCAAGCATAGTTGAGAACTTATGAAATGGCTTATCTGCTAACTGAGTGAATCCGACATCAAAAATCGCTTCTGATTGTTTTAAAAGGGCCAAATATCCGGCTTGGTCATCCGGCTCAATTTGTGCAATACGCTCAAGCGTATCTTCAATTGTTCCGCCATAATCAAAATGCGTCCCATCCGAGTAAACAAAGCGATACCAAGGCTCAACTGGCACAAGGTCGATATAGTCTGACATTTGTTTGTTAAAAAGTGAAAATAGCTCTTCGAGTAAAAACGGCGCAGTTATTACTGTAGGCCCCGCGTCAAAAATAAAGCCTTCTATATTAAATTGCTGCGCTCGCCCACCTAACCTTTCCCTCTGGTCAATAATGACCACGTCATAGCCTTTCGCTCTTAAGCGCAGCGCAGAGGCAATACCGCCGAGTCCAGCCCCGATGACAACTGCTTTATTCATTTCTAGTACCTGTTGTTTTTGCAAGCAAACTTTTGGATGCGCGGATAAAAGAACTTGCGCAGTTTGCGGGAAGTAGTGCCAATTCTTTTTCGCACTGTTTTAGTAAATATTGGGCACGATTTTTAGATATCGTTATAGCCTCTTGGATCGAGCTTTTAGACGCAATTAAATTAACTAAATTAAGTTGATTGCGCTGCGCGTCTTGCTGCCAATCGTCTAAGTCATCTAGTATTTGATAAGCAATTGAAAAACGACTCAAGGCAAACTTTGCGTTGGATATATATTGATTACAACCGGCCATTAATAGCGGTAATTCCAGAGTAAGACGAATCAATGGACCTGATTTCATTGCTGCGATGTCTTCATATTCTTGCTCAGTTATCTTGTTGTGCGCATCAATGTCTTGTGACTGTCCTCTGACTGTCGTCGCGACCGCTTCATGCATATGGATCAATAAAGCAGATAATGAAGGGGCAGAACCGACATGTGCTAGTGAGGCAAAGGCGGCCGAAATCATAGCATCGCCGGCACAAATGGCATGTGCTTTACCATATTTTTTCCATATTGCCTCTCGATTTCGCCGAGTACTTTCTTGGTCTTGCAGATCGTCATGCACCAACGAAGCATTGTGAAGTAATTCTACTGCACCAGCTAACGCAATGATGGATGATGTGGGGAGTTGAAGCGCAGTTCCTGCGTCAATACACAGTTTCGCGCGCGTTCGACTGCCGCCACTCGCTAAATGGAAGCGAGACGGCTCGTTGTCTTTTATGAAACCAAGCATGTGGTTTTCGCATTGTTCAAGTAAGACAGACGAGTCAAAATTAGGATTTGCGTAAGTTTGATTCATGAATGTTGGCCGTATGTTAAAAGGAGCCTGCGGTCACCGTTATAGTGACTACAGACTCACCAGTACATTAAAAAATATACGTTTATATTCAGCTTTGTTTTACACTCATTGCCTGGCTTTCGCTAGTTGCCGCGTACCATATTAATAGACCGAATGCGATTTTGTTAACGAAATCGGCTAAGTTGTAAATAATATTTAGCGACTCTTGATCTGCTGTTCCTGTCATATATCCTAATACATAACCGATAGGATAAATTGCCCAACCGACAGTTACGACCCAACGCATAGCGTTATATGCAAATTTGACCGCTTCGCTGGTGACAGTTTCTGCTGCTTTGCCGGCTGCGCCAAAAAAGATTTCATACAGAATGTAGAACCAACCCAACATACCTATAACGAATCCGATAGTAACATTGATATAACCAGCTTCTGCCATATACCCTGGTATCAACATAACTAGCGTACCGAGCAGCAAACGCCAAAATATGCCAGGAGATGCAACGCCAATAGCACGTAGAATCAGATAAAATTCAATCATTAGTAATGGCACTGTGAGTAACCAATCTATATATCGATATACCGTAGGTGTAGTTTGCGTTGCTACCCATACGTCACGCATATAGAAATAGTGAACAGCCGCGATGAAAGTCACGAGAGCAGATACGACTAGAGAGGTTTTCCATTTAGCGGACACACTTTGTGTTTCCCAAAGGAAAAAGACGGTCGACGCCATTAGCGCCATTGAAATGATCCAAAATGAAATACCGACAAAATCGTCAGCAGCCAGATTAGCAGCGGCATGAGCAAAACTTGGTAGTGCCAATAAAAATAATGCAGTAACGATCATTTTTAAACTGACACTAGTCTGGCTTAATGAAAAGCCTTTTGCTTTGGTGTAAGCATTGTTAGTTGTCATAATGTTTCTCTTATTGTTATTAAAGAAAAGGTGTGGTTCGTAGTACTTTTGCTACTACTTCTTTAACTACTTCGATAACTACTTGCTTTGAAGTTGTTGTCGAATTGTTAATTAGTAACACGTTTTTTACTCTTACTCACGGATTTAGTTTAAAATTTATTTGATATTTTTAAATTAACTTTTATATTTGGTGTATAAAGAAAATTACACTTCGCAAAATGCGCGCTATCATAATGTAGAACTTGTCATGAATTTCGGGCCTCGCAGCAACATTATCATCTTATTTAATAATATAATTACTGCCATTAAAATTTAAAAAATAAAATGCAAAAAATCAGGCATATCTTTCGCAACATGCAGTAACCAAGCCTATATGACTGAGGCCACTAATCACCAACTTATTTATGCAAACTTAAGCTATAACAAATAAATCCATAAAGCGGTTTACTGATGTGCTTTCGAGCATGGCTTGATCTTTACAAAGACTGAAGATCGTTTGGCACTGCTGATTTGGGAAACGTGATGCTAAGTTAGCTTTGAACTTTTGCTCTAACAGAGGAATACCTTCTTCACGGCGACGGCGATGCCCCACAGGATATTCTACAACCACTTCTTGTGTGCTACTGCCATCTTTAAAGAAAACCTGAATGGCATTTGCAATAGAACGTTTATCTGCTTCTAAATACTCTGCGCTAAAACGTTTATCTTCGAATATTTCCATTTTTTCACGCAGTTCATCAATAATCGGATTGGTATCATGAAAACCGTCTTCATAATGTTCGGCGGTCAAACTCCCAAACACTAACGGAACAGCAATCATATATTGCAGGCAATGGTCGCGGTCAGCAGCGTTGGCGAGGGAACCGGTTTTTGAAATAATGCGAATAGCCGACTCGTGGGTGCGAATTACGATCTTGTGTATTTCTGATAAGCGAGCTTTTACCTCAGGATGCAAAATAACTGATGCTTCGGCGGCGGTTTGCGCATGGAACTCAGCAGGAAATGAAATCTTGAACAAGATGTTTTCCATCACATAAGAGCCGTAGGCTTGGGAAAACGAAAACTCACGTTCAGACTCAAGCTTGAGTGCTTGGTCTTTATTGGTTTTCGAAAAAGAGACATCATAAAAGCCCCATTGCGGCGCTGTTAACGCGCTTGGTATGCCCATTTCGCCACGCATTGACATATCAGCTAAGCGAACCGCTCGTGAGGTGGCATCTCCCGCAGCCCAAGATTTACGAGAACCCGCGTTTGGTGCGTGACGATAGGTACGCAGCGCAGCACCATCGACCCAAGCTTGAGATATTGCAGCCATGATTTGCTCTCTATTGCCGCCCATCATTTTAGTAACAACCGCAGCTGAGGCAACGCGTACTAATAATACATGGCATAAACCAACGCGATTAAAAGAGTTCTCTAGGGCTATAACGCCTTGAATTTCGTGCGCCATTATCATGGCTTCAAGCACTTCTCGCATCATCAGAGGCTGTTCACCCTTGGATAGTTTAACTTGAGACAAATGATCCGCCACAGCCAAAATCCCACCTAAATTATCCGATGGATGACCCCATTCAGCGGCTAACCAAGTGTCGTTATAATCGAGCCAGCGGATAATACAGCCGATGTCCCATGCAGCTTTTACCGGATCGAGTGACAGTGATGTTCCGGGCACTCGGGATCCATTTGGCACAAGGGTGCCTTTTACGATTGGTCCAAGGTGTTTTGTGCATTCAGGGAAGCGCAGAGCTAACAGTCCACAACCTAATGTGTCGAGTAAACAGTTACGTGCAGTGTCGAGAGCTTCTTCGCTGGAGACAGTATAACTGAGTACGTAATCAGCAATATCTTGGATGACATGATCGTAATCGGGGCGATTGTTAATATCTACATTATTACTCATTTTGTATCCTCATTAGTCAAATTTAGCGCTGACGAAACCTTAACATAGACGAGTGTCTGCCATCAGAAAACTTAAAAAAGCATAATGTTGGCGCACTTAAACTATTTTTAACGACATTAAGGAATGATTGTTTATGCTCAGTATTTTTGCTAATTTCGGTGTATATAAAATATGAATAAACATTAAGAATCGTCCTAACATGAATCCTGTTGCTTTGATCCAGCCACAAATCCACCAGCAGATAGCACTTTTATATCAGGTTTTTTTAAAGCTTAGTGAATCCGAAAAAAATACGTTAATGATTTTGTCTGTCGTATACAAGCCTATTGGCATTGCCAAGTTAGAACAAGTAATAGATATATTAGACAGTAGAGGCTTTGTACTAAAAACAAAAAAAGAATATCGTTTAAATGTGCGGCAAAGAGACCACTTGATTGAGTCCTCACTATTAGTCTCAAGCAAAGATGGCGTGCAAATTAATAGATTACTAGCCCATCGTTTAACTATTGAAATTGACAAGTTACGCACCGCACATGAGTGCACGGCGGATGAAAAATTACGCGAAATAATAATGGCTGCAGAGCAAATTTCACCTGTATTTACGAGTTATCATATGCGGATAAAAGAAGTCGATAGGTGCAGAGTTATTCGAGACCTCTTTTATATGGATCAAATAGATCAGGTTGAAGACGCCTTAGCATTTAATAAAAACCCACAAATCATTGAGCATATTCAAAATAGTATATTAGTTGAGATTCTTTTTTTACCATTTAATTTAGATACCTTTTTACAATTACCTAATATGTTGCAGTACCAGGCGTTTGCAACACTTATCAGAACGTTTCAAATACACGGGCAAAGTTGTGAATATCCTATCAACTTATTAGCGCAAGTTTGCGCAGCTCATCCCGAAAATACAAGCTCTTCATTTAACGTTCATTGTCATCATTTACTTGCCGAACAATACTTATATCAAATGCGTTTTGACGATTTTGAGCGTATACAAGCTGCAACAGACAGCAGTAGTTATGGATTGCAATTACTAGGTGCTTATTACTTTTTGACTGGGGACAATCAGCAAGCTATTGCCTATTTTGAAAAAGCGATACTGGCTAAAAACAAACTCACCAAACGCAAAAAGCAGTATTTAAACGAAGTGTTAGGCTATTTTTATAAATTGGCATTAATGGTTCACGCTAACCAGCAGGATGTTAGTTATTTTGCAACTGCACTACAACAAGTCGAATTTGAAGAAAGTGACCGTAAAGTTAACAGCGATTTTTACAACATCGGGCGCGGTGTTGTTAAACCTATTATAAGCTTATCGACGGGCAAAAAATATAATATCAATATAAAATACAATTGTGCTGATGAAGAAATTGACTTTTTTTGCCACCAGCTAGGTTATTTTAATTATTTGCTGTCACAAATTTGGTGTAACCAAAGTAAAGACCCGACACTTAATGAATTAGCAGTAAAATACCAGGCCCATTTTAATCAACTTGCTTATCCCTTATTTGCCAATATATGTGAGCAAATGGCAACGCGTTTCAGCAATAAACAAGTCATCATGGAATCAAAGCTGATCGATATTACCGCTCTTGTTGAAACCAAATCACAATGGGATTTAGCCCTCGATAAATTAATTGCGCTTAACCCGAATACTGAAAAAGCCCTAACAGCCGTTACTCAAACAGTAACTAAGCCGGTCCGATTAATTTGGGAACTTGTGCAAGATTATGGCAACAGCTTGATGGCCCGGGAGCAAAAATTAAATAAAGCGGGCTGGAGCAAAGGACGCGTAATATCGCTAAAACGTTTAAAAGAAGAAACCGAATTATTTGACTATTTCAGTGATAGCGATAAGAAAATTTGTCGTGCCATTGAGGCTCATCAGAGTTGGGGTTATTACTCAAAACTTGAATATTCACTGCAGGGGTTATCGGCACTCGATGCGGCTGTTGGTATAGATAATTTATACAAAGCTGACGACTTAACGCAATCAATTGAGATTACTAAGCATGAACCAGAACTGCTAGTTAGCCAGCAGGGCGACCAACTTTGCTTAAGTATTGCCGATTTATCCGACGATGTAGACGATGACCAAGAAAACGAATATGATCAAGCACAGCAGGTTTACAAACTAAAGTCTATTTCAGATACCCACTATCAGCTCACGGTATTTTCGCCTGAACATTTGAAGGTGGCTAAAATAATTGGTGAAGGTGGTTTATTAATTCCCATCAGTGCAAAACAAAAGGTATTAGCTGGCATATCAGCTGTAGCGCCTTTTTTGAATATACAATCGGATATTTCAGAACTTGATACCGGCTTAGAAACGCATGCGTGCGATCCTAATTTAGTGGTTAATATTCAGCCAACGCAAAGCGGGCTGGCATTTACTTGTGTGGTGATGCCATTTGGTCAGAACGGCCCCGCATTTAAACCAGGGGCTGGCAATGCCAGCTTAACAACCGATATAAACGGTAAGCGCATCGCTACGCAGCGCGACTTAATGCGCGAAGAAACATTACTGGATGAACTCGACCAAGCGTGTCCAGCCTTTTTGAATATGCCGGATAACGTTTTATTATTAGACGATTTACAAACTGCACTTGGCGCTCTCCAGCAGTTGGAAGAGGCCATTACGCGAGCGAACTTTGACGTCGTGCTGCGTTGGCCGAAAGGTAAAAAAGTAAGCTTAACTAAAAAACTAGACAGTGAGCATTTGCAGCTGTCAGTCAGTAAAAAAAGTGAATGGTTTGATATTACAGGCGACTTGCACGTGAACAACGAGCAAGTAATTGAACTAAGAAAACTGCTTGAACTGGTTAAAAATAGTAACGGTCGCTTTATTCAACTTAGCGCTGATCAAATACTCGCGTTGTCTGACGAGTTACACCATAAACTCGATCAAATCAATCAACTTACCGACGACGGTAAATTTCACCCACTCGCTAGCTTGCAAATGGAAGAGGCCGCCACTGGCATGCGCATGAAAACGATTCATGCTTGGGATCAGCAAACCCAAAAAATGCGTCAAGCAAATACCATTGAACCAAAGATCCCGTCAACCTTTCAAGCTCAATTGCGCGACTACCAGTTAGCGGGCTTCGACTGGGCATCGCGTTTAGCGCACTGGGGTGCAGGCGCCTGTTTGGCCGACGACATGGGCTTGGGTAAAACCTTACAAGCGCTTGCAGTTTTATTATCTCGGGCTGGCCAAGGACCGAGTCTAGTTATTGCACCTACCTCAGTTTGCTTTAACTGGCACCAAGAAGCACTCAAATTCACCCCCACACTAAACATAAAATTATTTGCAGACGCAACCAATACTGAGCAACGAATAGGCTTATTAAACGATTTGAACCCCTTCGACTGCGTAGTCATCAGTTATGGACTATTACAGCGCGAAACTGACATACTCAAAACGGTACAATGGCACACCATAGTGGCCGACGAAGCCCAAGCAATAAAAAACCCATTAACCAAACGCACTAAAGCCGCTATGGCATTAAAAGGCGACTTTAAAATGATCACCACCGGCACACCCATTGAAAACGACCTAACCGAACTGTGGAGCTTATTTCGTTTTATTAACCCGGGTTTACTTGGCAACCTAAAGCGCTTCGGTGAACGATTTTCAAGCCCTATTGAAAACGCAAAAGAAGACAAATTAGCTGCACGCAAAGCCAGCCAAGGGCTAAAAGCCTTGATTCAGCCCTTTATTTTACGCCGAATGAAAAACCAAGTATTAACTGAATTACCATCGCGTACAGAGATTAATATTCAAGTAGAAATGAGCCCCAAAGAACGCGATTTCTATGAAGCATTGCGACTCAACGCGATAGACAATATTAGCCAAAGTGGGCAGCAAGCGAACACCGGAGAGCAGCGCATTCGAATGCTCGCCGAGTTAGTGAAACTGCGTCAAGCTTGCTGCAATCCTAAATTAGTCATGGCCGAAACCGACATACCCAGCGCCAAGTTAGCAGCGCTCAGTGAATTATTAGATGAGCTTAAGGTCAACAATCACAAAGCACTTATTTTTAGTCAGTTCGTTGGGCACTTACGATTAATAAAAAAACACATTGAAGCCAAAGGATTTAGCTACCAATACTTAGATGGTTCGACTCCCCAAAAAGACCGACAAAAACGCGTTAATGCATTTCAAAGTGGTGAAGGAGATATATTTTTAATTAGCCTGAAAGCAGGTGGGTCAGGCTTAAACTTAACCGCCGCTGACTATGTCATACACATGGACCCTTGGTGGAACCCTGCAGTGGAGGAACAAGCCTCGGACCGTGCCCACCGTATAGGGCAAAAACGACCCGTTACCATCTACAGATTAATAGCCAAAAATACGATTGAAGAGAAGATTGTCGCCTTGCACAAACATAAACGAGACTTAGCAGACAAGCTACTGTCGGGGAACGAAGCAGTCACTAAGCTATCGGTAGACGATATGTTGAATTTACTCAAACAGACGTTTTAAGCTTGAGCAACTAATTGTGTTACTTGTGCTATGACGCCTTGGTCTGGTTTATCATCCTGCTGGCACCTGTAAAGTGGGGGCCGACTTAATGTCTTCCAAAAAACGTTTCACCACCAATACGGTTGATTGAGGGTCTTCCTCATGAGGTACATGGCCTAACTCATCAAAGACAATTAATTGGCTGTTTGCTATGTCTTGATTGAATTGTTTCCCCCACTCTGGCGGGATCAATCGGTCCATCCCTCCCCATATAATCAGCGTAGGTAAATTAATCGTTGTAATCTTATCAACTAAAAGCCCGGGGGATAATTGTTTAAAACGCGCTTGCAACGCATCACGGTTACCCGCTCGAAGAGATAGATCGTAGTATCGATCAACTAATTCATCGCTTACCAAATCTGGATTTCCATAAACATTCTTAACGCTTTGCGCCACCAGTGATTTAGGTAGAACGTTTTTTAACAAAGAACTGGTTATCGGATTTTGTGACAATCTAAAGGCTAGCGGAACAGATTCAGGCTTAAAAGGATATCCACTGGCATCGACTAAGACCAATGAAGATACTCTTTCAGAATGCAGAACCGCCGTTGCCCAAGCAACATGACCACCCAAAGAATTGCCAGCTAATACACATTTTTTAACTTTTAATTGGTCTAGTACTGCGACAACCACATCGGCATAATGCTCAATTGTGTAATTATTTTTTGGATCCGGTCCAGTTAAACCAAATCCGGGTAAATCAAAACGAATAACGCGACGATCCTCTTTTAATGCCTCCACCCAACCATCCCACGTATGCAATGACGCACTTGTGCCATGTACTAAAACAATGGGGTCTTGGTCATTATTGGGGCCTTCGTCTCTTAAGTGAATATTCATACCCGCAATATTGATAAATTGCGAAGGCTCTTGAGCCCATCGTTGGCTGAGTTCCTCTACAGACTTGTCCGGGGCACTGTGAATATAGATATAAGCGGCAAGGCAAGCTGCTAGTATTAAAAACAGATACAAACCATACTTTAAAAATCTAGACACTTTATAACCCTTATTTTTGTTATTTTTTCAATGTGATTGAAACACGTGAACTGTATTAATTAAGCTAAATTAAACGCTAAAACAAAAATGTAAATGAGTCTATCTTTTTCATCTTAGCACCCTACTTTTATTACCCTTGGATGGAAACTTGTATTGATTGTAAAATACCAATCAGTTTTTTGTCGACCAATCGGCTTTATTTAGGAACAGCAATGCAAGCTTCTCCTATTGATCCTCTAAATGAAGACGGCTAGACAAATTCAACGGTATATTGGTGGAATTTTAGGAGTCACCTGAGTTTATAAAAGCAAATACCTTTAAAATTAATTCTCATGAAAAAATATTAGTGCTAAATGCGATTAATCAACCCAAATCCGATATATTGATCAGCAAGTAAGTAAGTAACTAGCTGAATTTATTCTTTGCATACTCGAATTGAGTGCTTTTGTGGAGTGCTTTTGTGGAGTGCTTTTGTGGAGTGCTTTTGTGGAGTGCTTTTATTAACTGCTTTTATTAACTGCTTTTATTGAACAATAAATTAACACTGGAAAATACATGAGAACAGTACTAATACTAGGCTTGCTATTAACAATAGCTGGCTGCACTAATTTAAACTCAAATAAAACTCAATCTGAGGTAGGCGTCATCTGTGAATGGGGCACTCAAAAATTCGATTTGTGTCAGTTCCAGTCTCATGACGATATGATTGAAGCGTTAGTAGCCGAGATGACCTTGGATGAAAAAATTGGTCAGATGACCCAATCAGTCTGGCATAACAATGTCTCCCCTGAGGTTATCCGTGATAAAAACATCGGTTCTATCATTCATACACAAGGTCCTACTCCGGGTCCTAACGCTATCGACTGGGTGAATAAGTTTGATGAGTTTCAATCCAGTGCATTGCAAACCCGTTTAGGTATTCCTTTGCTAATCGCGGTGGATGCCGTGCACGGACAAAATACCTTTGAAGGTGCGGTGATATTCCCACACAACATCGGTATGGCCGCCACTAGGAACCTTAAACTGATTAAACAAGCTGCTCAAATTACCGCTTCAGAAGTCGCTGGCACCGGTTTTAATTGGACATTTTCACCCTGTATTGCTATGCCACAACATGAGCACTGGGGACGGGTATATGAAGGTTTTACAGAAGACAGAGATCTTACCACAGCAGCGGTTGTTGCTTCAGTTCGCGGACATCAGGGTAGCAATTTAGCAAACCGAAATACCATTGCCGCAACAGCAAAGCACTTTATTGGCGACGGTGCAACCGAAGGTGGTGTTGAAGGTGGCAATGCAGTCATGACCGACGAGTTAATGCGAGAACGCTATTTGCCTCCTTATGCTGCCGCAGTTGATCAGGGGGTTGCTGCGATCATGGTTGGATTTAATTCATATAACGGCCTGAATATGCATCAACATAGGCATTTGGTTACCGATGTGTTGAAAAATGAGTTGGGCTTTCAAGGAGTGGTGCTTACTGACTGGAATGGAGGATTGCGGTTTGGTGAGCCTCACAAGGTTATCAATGCCGGTATTGATATGGCGATGCAACCGGGAAATCATGAAGAATTCATGAGTAAACTGAAGCTGTCTATTATCGACCAAACCGTGCCCATGAGTCGAATTGATGATGCAGTGCAGCGAATTTTAGCCATGAAATTTAGTTTAGGACTTTTCTCTGAGCCCTTTGCAAAAAGAGAATTGAGCCTCAGTGTTGGCTCAAAACCACACCGAGCAGTGGCCCGTCAGGCCGTAAGAGAATCGTTGGTATTGCTCAAAAATGACAATCAAGCATTACCCTTAGATCCCTCCGAACCCATCGCGTTGGTCGGTACTCACGCCAACAATAGTGGTTTGCAAAGCGGTGGTTGGTCTATTCACTGGCAGGGGCAAACACACAGTTATGCGGGAGCCACCACGATCCTTGAGGGTATAAACTCCGTCAGCTCAAATGTTGAATACGCCGAAGGAGGCTGTTATGCCGGCATGCAAGCTCAAAAAGCAGTTGTTGTTGTAGGTGAAAATCCATATGCCGAAGGCGTTGGTGACAGCGATGAATTATGGTTAAGTGATGAGCACAAGGCACTTATTACAGGATGTAAAAACCTCAATAAGAAAGTAATCGTGATATTGATTTCTGGTCGAGTTTTGGTGATTAACCAAGATTTAAACAATAGTGATGCGTTTGTTGCAGCCTGGTTACCTGGTTCTGAAGGTGGCGGCATAGCGGATTTCCTATTTGCCACCGATGGATTTAAACCAACTGGAAAATCACCTTATTCATGGCCAGTTGAGTTTGCTGATATTCCGATTGCACCCTACGCCGAACACGCGTTATTTAAGTTTGGCTATGGATTCCAGGATTATTGAATCTTTGACTTAAGAGTAAAATAAATGACTATAACTGCAAATAATCTTGACTATGAAGCATCGGCGAACTTGTTCTGGGAACAAGGGTTCATTGTTATTGAAGGCTTTTTTGACGCTAAGTTAATGTCTGAAACACAATCTTCTATTATGTCTCACTTTGGTAATTCGCCCGCTTACGAGCACGACCAGCGTTTTATTGATTTATCAAAAACCGAGGTGATCCCATGGTTTCCGCAAAATCAAGGTCATGAACTTTTTGATAAGCTTGAAAATGATATGCGCTTACAAAAATTAACAAGCCAGATTTTGGGCGAAGCCTGGAAAAATCAATATTGCATGGTGATGTTTTCCAAAGAAGGGAGTAAAGGGCAAGCTTGGCACCAAGACTGTCCGCCAGAAACCAGCACACAGTTTAATCTCAACCGTTTGGTTTACTCAATGGATGTGGACCATGCATTGGGAGGTCAGGTATACATTCGTCCCGGTTCTCATCGCTTAGGCGCATTAACTAAAGGACCATTGTTTGAAGATTTTGACGACCAAATTGTGTTGTCGCCAAAACAAGGCACGATAGTATTGCTGCATGGTCATTGTTGGCATCGTATAGGTGAACTTAAGGGCAAATATCGAGTGTCTACCAACTATCGAGCTACACCGCGCCAAGCAGCTGACAGCATTACTGATATTTGTGTTTATCGGAACATGAGATATCAGTTCTCAACGGCCAAAATCGTGGATTAGTCGAGCGGCCATTAGTTAGCGGCGTGTAAGTATCGCCAACCATGGCCGAGTTCCGTATTTCCTACTGCCCTGAAAGGCGCTCTTTCATCCAGCTAATTAATCCCCCACGAAGCAAGAACTGTACTTGTCGTGGTGACATGTCGTGACGCACCTGAAACGAGTGCCCCCGGGTGACGTTTTCAACAACCAGCTCGTCTCCCTCAGCCAGCACGCGCCTTAGGTCTGTTAGGCGCAGCACGTCGTCCGCCTGAATAGCGTCGTAATCAGCAAAATCGATGAAAGTCAGCGGCAGCACGCCGAAGTTGGTCAGGTTTTGCGCGTGTATTCGCGCAAAGCCCTTAGTCAAGACAGCGCGCAGCCCAAGATACTGCGGGCCTAGTGCAGCGTGTTCACGGCTCGAACCTTGTCCGTAATTACTTCCCCCCACCACAACGTGGCCCGGTATCTGCTTCGCTCGCTCGGCGTAGGTAGGATCAATTCTGTCGAAGGAGAACTCGGCAATCATGGGAATGTTGCTGCGGAAGGGCAGCACGCGCAACCCTGGCGGCATGATTTCGTCGGTAGAAACGTCGTTCGCTGTTTTTAGTATCACCGGCACTTCGATCTCATCAGGCAGTGGCTCGAAGTTCGGCAACGAAGCAATGTTAGGGCCCTTGACGAGAGCTACTTGCTGCGCCTCCTCAAGTGGTAACGGCGGCATGAACATCGCGCGGTTGATAATAGGATAGTCTGGGTCCGCAATGCGTGGATAAGGTATGTCAAGTGTGCGTGGATCGGTGATCATACCGGTGAGCGCGGACGCCGTTGCAGTCTCTGGGCTGACCAGACACACTTTATCCTCGCGCGTGCCGGAACGACCGGGAAAGTTGCGCGGCACTGTACGCAAAGAAAGTTCATTGCTAGCCGGCGCTTGGCCCATGCCAATGCAGCCATTGCAGCCGGCCTGGTGAAGCCGCGCACCAGCATGCAACAATCGAGCTACATGTCCATCGCGCATCAAGGTTTCAAGTTGCGCTCGGGACGTGGGGTTAATATCGAACGAAACTCGGTCATTTACTTGCCGATCCTTCACCATCATCGCGGAAACCGCTAAGTCACGATAGCCGGGATTGGCCGACGAGCCGATGTATGTTTGGTAAATCCGCTCGCCAGCGACTTCGCTGACAGGACGCACGTTGCCAGGGCTGGACGGCATAGCGATCAGTGGCACTAGGCTGGCCAGATCGATCTCTTCGTGTACGTCGTAGGTCGCGCCTTTATCGGCAACCAATTCGGTCCAATCCCCTTCACGCTGCCAGGCGCGCATGAAACGGCGCACCTCCTGATCGGAAGGAAAAACTGTACTGGTCGCGCCAAGCTCGGCACCCATGTTGGCGATCACGTGCCGATCCATCGCACTTAATGTGTCTAGCCCTGGTCCATAATATTCGATGATCCGGCCAATTCCACCTTCCACGCCGTGGCGGCGTAACATCTCTAGGATTACATCTTTGGCGCTCACCCAGTCCGGCAGGCTGCCAGTGAGCTTCACGCCCCAGACCAAGGGCATACGTGTAAAGAACGGTTCGCCCGCCATTGCTAGCGCCACTTCTAGCCCGCCAGCGCCGATAGAAAGCATACCAATAGCTCCTGCCGCCGGAGTGTGACTGTCAGAGCCAAGAAGTGTCTTGCCTGGCTTACCGAAATTTTCCTGGTGGCAGGGATGACTCACTCCGTTTCCAGGCCGCGAGTACCAGACGCCGAAGCGCTGGCAGGCGCTGCGCAGAAAAAGGTGGTCGTCTGGGTTCTTGAAGTCCTCTTGAATGATGTTGTGGTCAACATACTGGACGCTCACCTCAGTCTTCACTCGGTCTAAGCCCATTGCCTCCAGCTCGAGCATAATTAGCGTGCCGGTAGCATCCTGCGTCAGAGTCTGGTCAATGCGGATACCAATCTCCTCGTTCGGCTTCATATCACCGTGCATCAGATGCGACTGGATCAGTTTCTGTGTGACGTTCATGTTCATGCTCATACTCCCAAGTTCGATAAGGTTGCGGCACCCACTCCATGTTAGGCCATATAATATTTAACACGGTTAAACTAGTATCGGTTCAAAACTATATTCTTGTCAACATGGTTTTTAAACGCTATCATATTATCACACTAAAGGAGTTGAAAATGAACAGTCGCACTATTGCGGAGATGCTCTTTCACTTGGGGCGCATAGCCTCTGGCGACAGGCTCGATGAGAAGCTAACGGCAGCTCAGTGGGCAGTGCTCAGATACTTCGCACTCGCCAACCGATTCTCACGAACGCCATCCGCTTTCGCTGCGTTCCATGCTACAACTCGGGGTACAGCGTCGCAGACAATCAAAAGTCTCGAAAAACAGGGCTATCTGACGCGCATACGCTCTGAAAGCGACAGACGCAGTATCCGGCTCGTTCTGACCAAAAAAGCTAGGGGTATTCTTGCCAACGATCCGTTTGAATCTCTGGTCCGAGCTGCTGACTCCCTACCCCAAAATATGCAGGGCCACTTCGCCAGTGCCTTGCAGCGCATGCTAGGTCAGGTGACGCACGAGCGAGGCAAACCGCCTTTCGGCACCTGCACTTCTTGCCAATACCTAGAAGGCGATGGCTGCAACCGAGATGAACAGACATCTTATGCCTGCGGGTTCGCCAGCGAGCCGCTGTTACTAGAAGAGCTCGACGAGGTCTGCTTCAACTTCGTCCCAGGCAAGCCTTTGCGATAAGGACCCTGTGTGCGGATGTGTTTGATGCACTTGACGAAATGGCTGGCACCTCCATCGCGCAAATCATGACAATCAACCGAGGTGACAACAATTTGCCTTTAATTGAAATTATCCCACAATGTATCAGATAAAAATCCAATGCACTCTGCTTTAGTTATTTTATTCTTTCTTGTATCAATAGCCCCAAAAAACTGAGCAACAGCCACGTAAATAACGACTTATCAAAGTCTTCATTTACGCTTATCTTATTAACAATGAATGTCATAACGTTAAATTATACTAATATAGTAATCACATAAATCATTTCGAATTGTAAGAAGCGGAAGCCATTCACTGCAAGTCGCTGAGTAAGATTGTTAGTACAACTATTATTCTTTAACTTACCCGGTTACTAAAAAATAACAGAATTAGAAAAGTCCGTAAAAATCGACATGTAATTATACTCAGTTTGATTTGATATGCGCACATTAAGGATATAATTTGAACACTATTATACAAGAAGTGACGGATCGAATTATTGATCGCAGCAAAGTATCCAGGGCAGCCTATTTGGCAAAAATTGAAAGAGCACGCAAGCAAGGCCCACTAAGAGGCTCGCTTTCTTGTGGCAACCTTGCACATGGTTTTGCAGCGTGCGGCAAAGAGGATAAAGCCGATCTGCGCAGCATGGTCAAAGCTAATATTGCCATTGTATCCTCATACAACGATATGCTTAGTGCCCATCAATCCTATGAAGACTACCCACAAAAGCTAAAGAAAGCGATTTCTGAAGTCGGCAGTGTGGCGCAATTTGCTGGTGGTGTTCCCGCCATGTGCGATGGGGTGACTCAGGGCAATCCAGGCATGGAATTAAGTTTAATGAGTAGAGATAACATAGCAATGGGAGCAGCCATTGGCTTATCACATAATATGTTTGACGGCGCTTTAATGCTGGGTATTTGCGATAAAATTGTGCCAGGCTTGTTATTAGCGGGCTTGAGTTTTGGTCATTTACCGACTATTTTTGTGCCAGCGGGCCCAATGCCATCTGGCTTGCCGAATAAAGAAAAAGCCCGTATTAGGCAAGAGTTTGCTCAAGGTAAAGTGGGCCGCGAAGAGCTGCTAGACGCTGAATCACAGTCCTACCACTCTGCAGGCACTTGCACCTTTTATGGCACGGCGAATAGTAATCAGCTTGTAGTTGAAGTAATGGGGCTGCATTTACCGGGGTCTTCTTTTGTCAATCCGGGAACTGAATTAAGAGAGGAATTAACCAATGCCGCTGCGAGACAAATCACCCGAATAACCGATTTAGGCGACAATTACATGCCGATTGGTCATATAGTAGACGCAAAGGCCATGGTTAACGGTCTTATTGGTTTATTAGCCACGGGTGGCTCAACAAATCATACTATGCATTTAGTGGCCGTTGCGCGCGCAGCTGGCTTCATTGTAAATTGGGACGATTTTGCTGACTTATCGAGTGCAACGCCATTAATTACCCGCATATATCCAAACGGTTCCGCGGACATCAATCACTTCACTGCCGCCGGTGGTATGTCGTTATTGTTTAAGCAATTACTAGATAAAGGCTTGTTGCATAACGACGTTAACACAATATGTGGCTTTGGCCTCGAGCGATATACGCAAGAGCCCCGCATAATAGATGGTGAGCTTACATGGGTTGAAGGTGTTACTGAGTCCTTCGACATAGAAGTAGTCGCCGATATTAATAAGCCGTTTCAACCCACTGGTGGTTTGGCGGTGCTGTCGGGTAACTTAGGTCGCGCGATAATGAAGACATCGGCGCTAAGTCAACCCTATTGTAAAATGAAAGCACCTGCGATTGTGTTTGAAGACCAATATTCTTTTGATGCTGCGTTTCAATCTGGCGAGCTGAGTAAAGATTGTATTGTGGTTGTTCGTTTCCAAGGACCTGCTGCGCTTGGCATGCCTGAATTACATCGATTAACGCCCCCTTTAGGTGTGCTGCAAGACGAAGGTTTTAAAGTGGCTTTGGTGACCGATGGCAGAATGTCGGGAGCGTCTGGTAGGGTGCCAGCGGCTATTCACTTAACACCAGAAGCCTTTAAAGGCGGTGCGATTGGGAAAATACAGAACGGTGACATAGTGGAAATTGATACTATTACCGGTGAGCTTACACTGCATGTTAGTGAGGCTGAATTAGCCAACCGTATACAAGCTAAAATAGACTTAACGCTAAGTCATCAAGGCATGGGTCGAGAGATCTTTGCTGGTATGCGTTCCACTTTGACCGGAGCAGAACAGGGAGCTTGTTCTTTGTTCGTTGAACAAGACCGTCTTGACTCTGGAACACTTTGATATCTATTAACCTTGGTTTTTTTGCGTTATCTGTATCGCCAGTATTGATTTTAATTAGTCTCTCTATCGGTTTGCTAATATCACTTATAGGCATAATAAAAAATAAAGGGCGCCCGTTAAAGGCATTATTTTCTGGTGCCTTAACTACGATAGGCATATACGCAGTCTTTAGCTTAGTTATTGCTTTAGCCCGCTCACATACAGGGCTGCCAGATAGCAGCTTTATGCAACTGGATGGTAAATGGGTAAAAATAACCGACATCAGTCAGCAGCAGCCAACCGTCGTTAACCTCTGGGCTAGTTCTTGCTCACCTTGCCTGCGGTTAATGCCGGTATTAGAAGAGGCGGAGCTGCGCTATAGCGATGTGACGTTTATTTCACTAAATCAGCGCGAATCAAGCGAAATCGTGCAGCAGTTTTTGCAGCGAGAAGGATTAAAATTTGAGCATGTACTATTAGATAGCAGAGGAGAAATAGCAACTAACAAGGGTCTTTTTAGCTTGCCGGTTACACTGTTCTTTGACGCTAACGGAGACTTAGTGCACAGTCATGCAGGAAAAATGTCAGCAGGCACTTTAGAGCAAGGTATTGAAAAATATTTTTAGTTAAGTTTGTACAACTAAATGGGCTTCAATGCCCGTTTATAGATAATGGCTCACTTTTTGTCATATATCGATACTTAGATTGTTTAACTTATGTGCTGTTAGTTTACGGACCGGTCCGACAGAATATTTAATATTTACCGCATTGCTTTCAAAGAACTTAGCATTCTGACTGAATATTTATATACTTTGGAGGTGGAAAATGGTTTCTCAAGTTACTCAATTTAGTACTCATATAGAAATTGATTTGGGCTGACAATAAACATGACTATTGTATTTAAGGAGCTGACATTAGAAGCACTAGTATGGTGCTACTCCCTTCATATTCATATTCATATTCAGATTAATTTTAGTCGTTTGCAAAGTGTAGATTAAAAACAAAAATTATATAAATAACTCATTCCCAATAGGGAGTACCACCAAAATGTTCAGTAAAGTAATCAATAAAGGCTCTAACTTTCGGTGCAAGCAGCCTAGAACTTGGATAGATAGCCCAAATGGCCGCATCCGAAGCAATAGGATAATCGTTAAGTATTTGTATGAGTTCTCCATTGCTGAGTTGCTTATAAACACTCCATTTAGAGTTTATGGTAATACCTAAACCATTAATACAAGCATCTCGAACTGCCTCACCATTATCGGTTCTAAAGTTACCGTTAGCTTTGATATTTACTTGTCCTTTTGGCGTATAAAATAGCCAGTTATCCAAGCCCATTAATGTAATACATTGGTGAGATTTTAATTCTTCTGGAGATATTGGTTCTCCATTTTTTGCCAAATAAGTTGGCGATGCACATAAAATTCGATTATCAGATGCTAATTTTCGGGCAATTAAACTGGAGTCTTTTAATTGAGAGTTACGAATGGCAACATCAAAGCCACCCTCAACCAAATCAACAATAGTATCTGAGAGTTTTAAATCAACATTTAACTCGGGATATAGCGTCAGAAAGTGCGTTATTGCAGGCAGTATATGCATTCGTCCAAAAGAAGCTGGCGCAGCAACACGTAATGTTCCTCTGGGTAATGAGTCACCGGCACCGACTGAAGCTCGCGCTGCCTCAATACTAGAAATTACACTTTCTGCATAAGGAAAAAAGGCTTTGCCTTCTTCAGTGAGTGATACCTTTCGAGTCGTTCGATGAATTAAGCGAACACCTAATCCTGCTTCTAATTTATTGATGTGAGCACTAGCGACCGCTGGTGATAATCTTAACTCGCTCCCCGCTGAGCTGATGTTGTGTGTTGTTGCAATTCTAATAAAAAGTTTAAGATGTTCAATATTCATAATTATCAATAAAAACTATAAAGTGATTCTTTATTTAACTCTATTATCAAAATAAT
>Ga0307930_1000561_pt1 | contig 29889 bp, 26 predicted proteins | sample OrgLakmetageno46_FD_203161 | JGI IMG/M metagenome (GOLD analysis project Ga0307930, IMG submission 203161) | Saline water microbial communities from Organic Lake, Antarctica - #46 | ecosystem: Environmental > Aquatic > Non-marine Saline and Alkaline > Saline | place: Antarctica: Organic Lake...
TTGAGATCACTTTGCTTAGACGGAGTGGCCTCAGGTTTAGTCCGTGATACGGTTGCTCTGCGTCGCTTCGTCGAGAGTTCCTTTCTGTGGCAATCAGCTGTCGCTTCGCCTTCATCATCGTCTTCTTCTTCATCATCCACATCTTCTTCTTCGTCCTCATCCACACGGTCAGCTGATATACTCAACAAAGCTCTCAACCTCGCCTTGCAGCACTTGTTAGCAGCCAAAATGGTGGAGCTGAGCTTCAGCCGCCACGAGCTGCGGCCTGACTGCAGTGGCTGCTTTGGCGAACGCCCCCGCGGGGGAGAAACTCTCACAGTGGACAACCTCTCTTCGTCGAGGGTCGATACAAATGGCTCCAGAAGACGAAAGCGGAAAAGTAGTAGTAGCGGCAGCGGTGTTAGTGGCAATGGAGGTGCATCAAGTTTTGCCAGGAGTCGACCTCTAGGAGGAGGAGGACACGAAGAAGAAGGAGAGGCAGGAGGGCGCCTGGTGTGTGGCACATGTGGATGGGCCGCGAAAGTGCCCCTGTGCGCGCTGCCCCTCGGTCGAGCCATCTTCGTCGCCGGCATCGGGCCCGATCAAGGCGTTTTATTGCGGGCAGACGTGAGACTTTTTTATTCTTTACGGTGCACTAGTACTTTATGATTCTCGTTTCATTTTTTCATCTCTTGATTCTTCCTCACTGCTATTCTGGTCTAAATTTGCTCATTGTTTTGATTCTTCACAATCTTTCACACTCTGTCCAGGTGGCAAAAGCAGCGAAGCAACTCCACCTAGGGCAAGGTTCTCAGCACTTGCATGCGTTGTATCTTTTGACTCAGCCTTTCGGAAGCAAAGCTCTGTACCCCACTGCGCGCTCTTCTCCTCCTTCTTCGAGTTCCTCGAATGGCTTAAGCGTGAACTGGCGTATGCTCTTGCAGTGTTTGCCAGCATTTGAAGCAGAAGCTCGTGCTGCTCTAGCATCTGCTTCCTATCCTTCGTCGGATGGAGGATCAGTAGCCACTCCTGGTGCCACTGCAGGAGCAGCAGCAGCAGCAAGTGCTCCCACCCTGCCCTTCGGAGATACACCTGCAAGTGGCGCACCAGCAACAGCAGCTGCGGCATCGGCTGCATTAGCGCGAGAAGAGCGAACAGTAGCGCGGCGAAATGATGCTTTTGCTGCCACCGCCGTCTTTGAGTCTTACGACTGGTTCGTAAGATAGCTTTTGTGTGTAATTACCTCGAATCTTTTGCACCATGGTACACCATTGCCGTCCCACAATGATTTCAAGCGTTTCAATGATTCTGCGTTTGTTCTCTGATACAACTTTTAATGACGATTTCTCTGATGATGATGTCGATGCGTGACACTGCAGGGCTGTCGACGAGCTGTCCTTTCGAGCCAGCCGCCTGCCGCCTGACGCTGCTGCAACCCTTGCAGCAACTTATTACGCTGCAAGACCAGGAGTGCATCCTGGATTTGGAGGTTGCTGCAAGGGTAAATCGGGGCAATTGAAAGCTTTGAACCGCGGGGCAGAGGCGTCGTTGGCCGCTACATGTACTGCTACCAAGCTTTGGGGCGCGCTTGCCCTGCGCGACATTCAATTGCGAGACATGCCCCCTGTCGCTGCCAACCAGCGCTACGGGCATGGCGTGAAGGACTTTTTGGAACAGCAAACGGTAGAGAGAATTTGAAGGCAATTGAAGAGAGAGAGAGTTTGAGTGTAAAAGAATGCTTGATCTACTCACATACCAAAGCTCTAAAATCTCTTGGAAAAAGTACATGCCTGATGCATTCTGTACATCCTTTTGTTTTTATCGTATGCCAACTTTCTTTTCTTTTATCACCCTTTTTCAGTTCTACATGCAGCAAGTGCTCCGCTTTGTGGGCGAACTCAACACGAAAGAAGACAGCCTGTACTGCTATCTAAAGCATGTGGTGAGCTAAATCAAGCAAAGAGCAATTTAGTTCGAAATGAATTTTGCCTATATACGATTTTCACGTCAATTGTGCTGCCCCTGCCTCCGTCTTCCTCTGCTCCCTCTTCTGTAACATCCCAATACTTTTTGGTTTACACTTTTCTGTAGGAGCGAAACATGAATGCAATCATCCGCCTTGTCCTCTGCATCATGTTCATAACGCGTACGTTGATCCTTAATTGGTTTGCCCTTGGCAGGTGAAGCTCTTGCGGCGTCCTGTGCCTCGAAAGTTGTCTCCTCTTTTTGAGTTCTTGAAAGTGGGGTTTAAACCTGCGCTAGCCCTCAAACTGGCCGCAGCCCTCTACCAGCGCCAAGTTAGGTCCATCGCTCACGTCGTTGCCCTGCCACGCCCACGAGACCAACATCACTCACTAGAGGAGAAATACGGTGGCGATGACCTCTACAGCGGCGGTTGCAGAGGTACTCGTAGCAGAAGGAGGAGCAGGAATAGCTCTGCCGGTGACGGAGGCAATCAATTGGAAGAAGGTCCAGTGATTTTGCAGAGCGCTTTGGTGGAAGCTGGATGGCTCAACGAGCCCGAAGTCCAGCGGCGGCTAGCCGTTGAAAGCCTCCTTCATAACATTACCACGACAACCAAGGGCTTGTGCTCATCATCCGGAGGAGATGGTGGCAGCAGCAGCACTACCAAGGGCAATCCTGCTGCGATGCTAGCGCACATGGCTGCAGAAGTGCAGACTTACGCAGACAAAGTCATTGCGATGCGCTGCAAATCACGCCGCGGTAAGCGCCGCTACGAGCGCACGCAAAGTCAGACTGTGGCGACGAAAGTTGGCGTTACGTCAAGGGCTATGCCACCACCATTACCTCCACCACACCAGCACCAGCACCAGCAGCCAAATAATAGCATGAGCAGTGGGATTGAGGCAACTGCGAGTGCATTACAGTTACCTTCACATCACTCGCCAACTGCTTCAGCTAAAGATTCAGTATCATCCGATGAAGAGTTGTCACCGCTGGTGCAGGGACGCCCAAATCGAGAGTCGGACTGTGGTTACTACAGCGGCAGTGCGGTGGAAGAAGACGACAACAGTAGCAGCAATTCAGAGTCCGAAACTGACAGTTCAGAAAATAGTGACAGCGTGAGCGACGTCAGTGATGCGTCAAATTTCGATGCCAGTGACGATGAGGTCAGTGACAGTGCCGGAATTAGAGGACACCTTTTCTTAGAAGACGATTGGGCTGCTGCAGTTGAAGTTGAAGAGTGCGCAGTCGAGGAGGTCAATATGCAAGACAAAGTTGACGTCGCCAACGTACACAACGCAGCAGCCAACCAATCCGCCACGTCAGAGCCAGCACAGGCACTGGCCACGCAGATATTGCCCACGCAAGCACTGCCGTCGCAGGTTGAACTCTCCGAGAAAGCTGACGTGGCGCTTCTCTCCATGGCGGATTGTGCTGAGCCTGGTTTCACGAGTCGTTTGCGCGCTAGCCCTGCCAATGCCCTTTTCCGTGCACCTTTTTCTGGCCTCCCAGCACCACAGCACTCCGCTTCTAAGTCCTCCTTGTCGTCGTCAACTTCTTCACCTGCGAGAGCAGAACAGCCCACGACCGAAGCTTCCTGTTCAACCCCCTTTGTACCACTGTCGTGGCGCAAGGTGCTCGAGTCAGGGTGGCGGGGCCCTTTGGCCTTTGCCGTAATTTTACGCACTGCTCCGCGCGACGTAGCTGCGGGGAAACGAAGTGGCAAGGGCAGCGGTAAAGGTCAGGGCAAAGGCTGTGCTCGCGGTGCTGACGACGGCCAGAATGCCTCTGTAGGAAAAGGAAAAGGCGGCAAAGGTGGTTCTATGCCGTCACGCAGCCTCGACTGGAAGCCTCTTGGCCTTGGGAAAGGTCTTTTGTCGAGTTACCCTGGTGACCTGTTACCCGGCGGCCGTGGCTGTGCCCCCGCGCTCGATCGAGCTTATCTTGTGGGTGGAATGGCAGTTGTGGTGGGGAGTGGTTCCAAAGATCACTTCTTCTTGCCTTTGCCTACGCCACCACCGGAGCTGCCGCCGCGTAGAACAACGTTTCATATGAACGACGCTCGAGTGCTAGCAACAACAACAACAACAACCACCACCACTGCTGGTTCTACCACATCGCGAAGAGGATATAGCTTGGCTCAATCTGCCGTGTTTGCTGATCCTTCTCTCTTAGCAACTATTGCGGCTTTTCGCATTTGTATGCCATTTCAGTGCAACGCAGTGCCACGCTCAGAGGTGCGTAATGCCCCGCATCCATGGTACCTAGATAAAGCTGGTTTGCATTCGAAAAGTGGTGCCATGAGCAATACCACCGCGTCGGAGGCTGCAACCTCTGTCGCTGCCGTGCCAAGTGTACCAGATTTGAGCCTGCTAGCCGTGAATCGAGATTGGCACCGCGCAGGGCGGCGCGCAATGATTCGCTTACTGAGTGATCCAACGAATAGCCCATGGGCCCTAGCCCAGCGCCTTCTTGAAAACCAAGAAGAAGATAAAGCATCGATGACGCAAGCCACAGATCCAGAAGGAAAAGCACCAGCCCGAATATCGTCCGTGAAAGTGGCCAACAAAATGCAAGCTCAAGCAGCTGCGCTGCGTCAGTGGTGTAGCGTAGTGACCGAAGGCGAGGAGATCGAGAATGCGAAAGAGAAGGTGCATGAGGACAATAATGGCAGGTTAGGTGTGATTGTGGGCGGCTGGCTCGCAGATCCCTTGGTGGCGTCGGCTATGCTCGAAGCAGCTGTGCCCACAGCAGCCCTAGGACCAATGGTTCAGGCAGCAGCCAGCGCTACAGCCGTGGAAAGCAGAGATGGGAACCGACAACAAAAAGGTGCATTTACTGCAGCGAGCTTTTATACCACTTCAGTTGAGAATCTGACTCGTCCTCAGGAGTTGGCATGGAGTGGTGCTGCATTGCGAGGACTGCGAGTAGCACGTGCAGCTTTGAAGCACATGGCGGCCTTGGAGCCTCTGCTGGAGCGTTTCCAACTCACTGAGCCGTTCGTGTTGGTGGAAATGCCTCTGATTCCTCTGCTAGCTGAGCTCTCCACCAGTGGGATGGTGCTCGACGGGCAGTATCTTCGCCGTTTCCGCGAAGAAATCGACGAACAAAAGAATGCGCTTCAGCGACTCGCGAATAAAGTAGCCCCAGGCCGTGGAGAAACTTGGGCCAATTTTGGTGGGGTAGCGGTGCGAAAAGCCAGCAGCATTGCAGAGATTCATCTAGGGTCCCCCAAAGACGTGAGTGAAGTGTTAGAAGCTTGGAACATCCCCACGCTCTTGCGCCGAAAGAACAGGGGCCTCGGAAAAAGCGACACCAAGTCTGAAACCTTGCAAGGTTATCTGGAGGATCTCGAGGCGCGAGAAGCAGCAGCTGAAAAACAACAAGTAGGAAAGCCCACAGAAAAGAAACACCAGAAAGGAGCACCTTTATCATGGAGTTGGGCCAATGATGCTTTGCGCTTCTTGCGCTCCGTGCTGGATTACCGTCGTTTAGACAAGTTACCAGCGGCTTTAAACGGCTTGTTGAGCTTTGCTGTCAAGTGCAAAGTTTCAATGCCAATTCCAGCACAAGATAGACGAGGAGGAGACGGATCAATTATCCCTCCAGCATATTCGCCAAGAATTGTGGACCGCGTTATACCTGAAGTGATTCATGCCAAAGCTGACGCAGGCAGCAAAGGTGCCGGAGGCAGCAGTTCAGGTGTCGCTGCTGCAGTTGGCTTAGCCGCGACTGGACGAGTATCTGTGAAGCCCTTGCAACACGTGCAGAAAGAAGCTACCTTTCGACGCCCAAAGTACAAAAGCCTGCAGGAAGAGCTGTTGCAACGCCGCCCGCAGGAACTCCTTCGAGTTGCGTCCCGTTGCATGGTGGTATATGCAGGTGGTGGCGGCGGCGGCGGTGGAGATGCAAGTGAATCCAGGTCTCATAAACCCCTGGAAGTGCGGTTTGGCGAGTTGTGCGATATTGACACCAAGCAAGCAATTGGAGACACGCAAGCATTCAGTGACCGTGGAAACGCTAAGAAGAGCGACCGTGCTGCTAATGCAATCCCTTCGGTAGCAGACTACTGGAGGTCCAAAGGCTTTTCGTACAGTGACCATGACGCCCAGCGAGTAGTCTGCGTGCGTGTGCGGCTTGACGGAGGAGGTAGTGGTGGTGGCAGCCTCTGCACTTACCCAGCGGACCAAGTCTTTCGCCTCAACGGATCGATTGACTTTGCGGATACTGACGTGGAGGACGCAGTTTGTGACGATTCGGACGCAGCGAGCAATGAAAATGTGTGCATGAACGATTCTTTGACTTCGACTTCATACACAATGCCGCCCTCCTCTACAGGCACAGCGTCCATCAATAATGACGCACAAAATTCGAAAGTGCAAGGCTCGAGTGTCCCCCGTACCCCTTGGTGTGCTGATGTGAAGTTGTCACCTCGCGACGTGCTTCGCGCTTCTCCCGGCCGGGTGTTGCTGTCTGCCGATTTCTGCCAGGTAGAAGTGCGGCTCCTTGCGCACTACTCCGAAGATCCAGACTTGCTCGATGCTTTCGCTGAGCCTCCACTGGGCACTACCGATGGTGTTGAAAAGACAAAAGGAGAAGACTTTTTTCGGCGCTTAGCTCGGCATTGGCATAACGTTCCTCCTGAGGTGCCCATCACGGTAGCCGAGCGATCCGCTGCCAAAGAAATGTGTTACGGCATCATTTACGGCGCCGGAGAAGGCCGCGTAGCTCAAATGCTTGGCATTAGTACGTCGGCCGCACGGAACCATTTGAACGAGTTCAAGAGCCGCTTTCGGGACGCCAGCGAGTTCAAGGAACGGGTGCAGCGGGACTGCTCGAGGACCGACATGACGGTGCGAACCCTCCTGGGGCGGCAGCGGCTCGTGGACCGTGTGTTTACGCAAGCCGTGAACACGGTGATTCAGGGTTCCGCTGCGGACATCATGAAAGTGTCAATGATCAAGATTCATCGACGACTTCTACTTGAGTTTGGTGTGCCAGTGAGAACAACCAAGCATAAAGAAGCTAAAACAGCCAACCAACCATATCCGCCAGCTCCTGCTTGGGTGCATCTCGAACGTCGGTGCCGGTTGGTCAACATGCTTCACGACGAAGTCATGTACGTTATAATTTAGTTTATGTCTATGATAATTGAGCGTATCAAAATACCCGTACATTCACATAGTGGCTCTCACATTTGCTCCCTCTGCTTTTATTGGATGGTCACAGCTACGACGTCGCTGTCGAAGATTTTCCTCGAGTTGCTGCCATCGTAAAAGCGGGCATGGAAGGCGCTTTGCCATTCCTTAAGGTACCATTCATGGTACTATTGTTCATGAAATATTTGTGCTCGTTATTGACTCGATTCTTCGTGCATGGTTGGTTTGAACATTTTCAGGTGCCCCTCAAAGTAGAGTTGAACGTTGGTGAGCGCTGGGGAAGCATGAAGCCCTACTTGTTCGAAGGAAGTCCTGCCAATTGAATAGTGTGAACCGATGAATTGTAATTCCCGTCGTAATGGTGCTACCGGACGTATGATAGCAAACTCTTGTCGAATAACAAGCAGAAATATGCGCACTCAATTCTGATCGATATAAATGTCAATAATATATAATATTTATAATTCTTTTGTAATCGATTCAGCATGTATTTGGCATTTGAATTGAAAGACGAGAACAGAGCCAGAGCCCCGTGTTCATTCCATTGTAGTAACGAATTTATTTCCGTGAGCTACCTCGCTACCTCATACCTCATACAAGAAATAAAGAATTGAGAATTAAGAAAGATATAGCACCGGAACAGTTAAATTTGTATGCATCAATTTTGATTATTTTCATAGTTATATACCGTATACCATGCAAGTGATGTGCTGACTTTCTTTGCTTTGCATGGAAGTGGTCCTCTGTTGTCTATTTGCTGCCTAGTCGTTGGATGCTGCGATATGTATTACATGGCGCATCGCGAATTCGCTATACAGTTTGTCTGAAAGCAGCGTCGAGGCGCTTTTTGGCGCGAGTTAATCTTGCCTCAGCCCATTTCGCGGTGCCACATGATCCAACTTGACAGTCTGCCAACGAATACGCCACTGCACAACCACCATCACTGCTAGTCGACACCATCGCTTGACGCGATTTGGCATCTAAGATTTCCGCTTTGTCTTCACTGCGCGCAGCCCTTCTTTTATGCCCTTTCGCCAGAGTCTCTCCACCATCGGCAGGATTGACTGTGGTACCAGCAGCGTTCATCAGAGCGGTGTGGTTTAATGCGCGGCCGAGCCAAGATTCGTAGTAGTGACGGTCGAGCCCGCGCAACGGTGGCGCTGGAGGCAAATGCATCGCCAAATATGCAGGCCGGGCCCACCTGCTCAAGTAATATGATGGATGTAGAAGCAATAAATAGAACATGAGACAAGAGCGGTCCTGTATTCAATACGTACAAAATGAGATGCTCAAAGTATTTTAGTTATATGATTTTGAAACGAAAAAAATCCGCGCACATGAAGTTGAACCATTGAAAGCCTCCTTTGGCTGGAGCAAGGCCAGCGTGTTGAACGGCTTCCGAATGAAGGTCGAACAGTTGAAGCACAGCCTGCCATGGAGCTACCACCTAAAAGGAAGAACAGGAGCAATTCGGACGCCATATACTCGTCAAGCGTAGGCTGCATACATCTGAAGAGAGACAGAGAGGACTGGGCATATATTTCCTAATGAGAGACATTAATGGTCCAAGCCCGAATTCTTCAAGCACAAACCTCGTGAAAGGCCGCCATTTCTGCCAAACTTCGCCGGCCCCAGCCACCGCCAAGCGTGTCCATGGTTCGGAATTGACTGGCGGTCGCGGCACCCTCTGCATCCCGGACGTGAGAGGCACCCTTGTTGTGAAAATAAAGAAAGATGGGTGCGCTAACGGCCCTCGATTCACTTGGCAATCTCGTTGCTTGCTGCTTCTGCTTTTGCTGTAATTGTTGTCCCATGGCATGAGCATCAGCTAGTGCTGGCCATTCCCAGTGATTTTCCCACAGCACTCGAATGGTAGCTTCCCCACCAGACAAGCTTGCTGCGAGCGCTGTTAATGCAGCTACCGTGTCGCGGCCACTGAGGTGCTTTCCAAACGATGGCTTCGTGTTAAGGCTTTTTACGTTTTTCTTGATGTTTTCGTTTTCGCTCCTAGGGGTAGACCTCTCGCTCTCTACAGGATCGTTGTCGGAAATCAACGGTGAAGTTGGCACGTGTGTGAGCACAATGTGCACTCTTGCGCAGCCAGGGCACAATAAGCCTACTGCATGCAGCGACTCGAGCTGTGCCACAGCAATGCCGTACCTGTGTCAATAAACCAAATAAAATGGCCACAACAGCTACTTAGCTCAGTAAAGTCTACAATTCAGACTTAAGTGGGTGCTTATGCACGAACTATACGAATACATGCAAGAAATCACTGATGGCTCGTTCGTACCCGTGTGTTACTGGCTCGCCCAACAGAGACGCTCCGTAGACTACAGTCACCCGCGCTGCATCTAAAGCTTCATCTATTTCATTGTGAGCTTCGTGCGGTGGCACACACACCGTGGATGCGTGAGAGCTTTTGAAGTTGCTGGGCCAATGCACATCGCATGGAATTGCTCCGCATCCTCCCTTTTCATTAGTGGTGCTGCTTAGAGTAGAGCTACTCAGGCCCAAAGAAGTGCCTATCAATACAACAAAAATTTGCTTCGCACGCATTGCCTAGCTAGCTAGCTAGGCCCAACTTCAAATGATATAGTAACCATTGGTAAGGCGATAAAGCGTCAGTGGAATTCACAATGCATTGTAAGAACTTCGCACCATCGCAACTTATCGCAACGTTCTGAAAATGATTAGCAAGGTAACCGCCGACGCACCAAAGCATCAGATAGATCTTTTTGAGCTTCTGATGATTCTTGTTGCGCCTCTTGTGTCTGTGCAAAGAGTCGTTGGATCTTTTTCTGTTCGTGCGTTTGAACATTCGAACCACTGCAAAAAGTACTGCGATATTGCGATCACCTCAACTCCCTCCCCATCATACCTGAAGCATCATCGACGCAGCGGAGATTATTTGACAACTCAGGCCTTAGCAGGATTTACCATGCTGCTAAACTATCAGCACCTTTCTAGTCGGATTCGATTCAGCCGAGTAATTTCGAGTGGCCCAATGCAGTATTGGGGCGACCAAACAGCATCCAGCTCACCACAGGAGCGCTCGAATGCACCGCCAATACCCAAGCATTCGACTGAAGATGCTCTCCAAGGTCTTCGCCAAGCTTTGCCTCCGCAGAGCAAGAGCTGGTTGGCATTTTACTCTTCAGTAACCGGCGGGATTGTTTCTGACCCTGCTCTCATGGTACTGCCCGTGGACGACCACTTGGTGCATCGGGGACATGCTGTATTTGATACAGCTAATATAGCCCACGGAAAAGTGTACGGGCTTTCCTTTCATCTTGATCGCCTGCTAAAGAGTGCGAAAGCGGCTCGCATTGATCATGCACCCTCGAAGGAGGAACTTCGGCATGCGGTCTTGCATACGGTAGCTGCCTCAGGTGCCCGGGACGGAGCCTTTGTTCGCTACTGGTTGAGCGCTGGGCGAGGGGATTTCTTGGTAAGCCCGAGCCGCTGCGTGCCTGAAGCAAACTTTTATGTCATGGTGCACGAAGGTGGCTCTAGGGACAAAGCGCTGTCGCAAAAGAACGGAGTCCATGAAGCTTTTGTACCAGCTAGCGTTGTGCCCTTCAAGCCAAAAATGTTAGCGAATGCCAAGACAACCAATTATTTGCTCAACGCACTTACCGCCATGGCTGCCGAAGATCGGGGCGGCGCCTTAGGAATCGGAGTAGACGACCAAGGCAATATTACCGAGCAGGCCACCGCCTGTGTTGCATTTTTAGGCGCTGACCAAGTACTTCGCTGCCCACCTTTTAACCCAATTTTGGAAGGCACGACACTGCGGCGCGCCGTCGAACTCCTGGAACCTATTCCTGGGGTGTTCAATGGGACAGTTGAAATGAATTTGCCGGTAACGATTGAGCATGCGAAGAATGCAGTTGAAGTTATCAGTTTTGGCGGTGGTGCCGTCCTTCCTATCGTTTCGATTGATACCTCAGCGCTATCCAACAGCATAGACCCCGGTGATTCTATTACCGTCGGTAAAGGTGTACCTGGTCCATTGTTTGGCTCGATCAAAGAACAAACTGCTAAAGACTTTGAGACATCTTTAGACTTTCTGGATGTGGCACCGTACTCGTCTTACGAATAATTTTTTCAGTGGGGTTGTCGGACGTGCCTTGAGGCGATGACAAAGGGACTACACTTCTACGCGGCCCCATCCTAATATTCTTTTGAATTGCCCATACGCATATCTGTATCTTTATTGCTCCTATAATTTCAATGATCCTGAATCTAAAAAAGCAAATGCGTGGACCGCGCTCTCTTTGCTTTCGATTAAATGGGGAATAGCAGAGACAAAAAGAATAAAAGGGCTTTTCTTTAGTCCGGTTTCAAATTTATTTTATGAGACAGGCCCCGAAGGGCCGGAATTAGAAGACTAACAGGTAGAGAAGAAAAGCAAAGCAGCGCAGACTAGACCTAAGAAGCTAATCAGGCGCACATGCCCGATGGTCGTGTTCTGTGTCATCTGGGTTTGTATCAGTTCGAGGTTTGGGAATAGTTCTTGATAAGCTGTTGGTAAACCGTCACTTGGGATAACAGCAGAAGAGTGACGATAACCGGATGAAGTACAGCATAAGGATTGACTGGGCTTGGATGCTACTAAGATACTTTCTCACATAGAGTAGCTCCAAGATCCCAACTCACGAGCTGACCAGGAAATAGTTAGAATGCGTCGGAGAAATAATAAGGATATTTACGGAGGTCATAGGAAGTAGAAAAAAATGTTCAGTATATCCTGCGATACTGCAGTAAGAGTCCTATAGAACTGTAGGAACCTCGACCGATCACAAATAAAACAGGGACCGATAATGCGAATAGAGGAAAAAAGCGTGCATGCCTGCGATGGAAGCTTCAAGAGGAAGATTATGTGATTCAACAATGTGGTCATAGTTGTCAGAATTCTCGTTTGGTTGCTAAGACCGGCGCTATCGCATCAACTGGCGTACAACTTCTTTTTTCTCTCCAAGCCAGTTGAGTAAAAGTTGCAACTTCGTGAAAACAATCCGCACCTTTGATGCTTGATGGGAGTCCAGGCTCTGATAACGTTTGACGATGTACCGGAAGAATTGATGAACTTGGTCTCACTTCTTTCGTCGTTGTCTTCATGTAAAGTTGATGAGCTCGAAAAGAGCGCTGCACACGGACTACTGCACCAATGAAGCTGTCGTGCGGCAGGGAATATATCGATTGATCGGTTCGAGGTATGCTGGGCCCACCACCATGTATTCTTTGTAGGTATACAAAAAAGTCACTTGTAATCGCACGGTAATCTTTCGAAGGTATGAGGTAACGTCGCGGAATACGCTTGCCCTAAATTATGATGAGATTTTATTTCAACGATGCAAATAATTCAAATCGATGAAGGGCATATACTCACATAGTGCTCGACAAGAAGCGTGCCATTCGATATCAAACCAGGAGGTGGAGCCCCTCCTCGCGATGTGGCAAAATAGTGCCACCGAGTGAACCACGACTCATCGATCATGGCCCAATTTGAGGCTTCAGAATTATCTTGTGAATTTAGAATTCCTTTGATAAACTTATCCTCCTCAGCATGAATTTTGTCCAATTCAAGCCGAAGAAATTTTTTAAGTAGCCTCGGTGAAAACAATCCCCGTTCTGCCAACTGCTGATGCACATCCATGATGAACAAGGCGAGATCATGTCCACGTTTATTGCGATCGCCAATCAGTAGCCGATGTGAAATGTCGCCGACAAGAACGGTTTTAAAGTGAGGAATTTCTTTCTGGAGAGCTGAAGATGAAATCACGCCAGAAGAGCGTGGGTGAAAAACAAGGACGGCAGAGATCAGTCGAGCAAGGAATGGTTTGAAAAAAAAAGGACAGCACACCTGTTTGAAGGTCCAGAAACTGCGAGAATCGGCGTTTTATAATTGAAATCCTCATACAGTAATCAACTTGAAAGACGTAGTTCGTGTGCAGGCCAACACCGTCGCGTTCAGTCTCCCAGCCTTGATAGGAAATTCCTAAAAATGAGCTCGCACGGCTTGTGGAGTCTACTTTCGACCCAGAGCACATCATGGGACGGAGTTCGTGAAGGAGGTCGCGAGGTTTTGACTTCATCAACAAACTTGACTTCGAGAGATTACCAATCTCTTTCATTGTAATGACCGATGGGGACCCAAACCACCCTACTTCACCTACAAATTGATTCGTTGCCAATCGATAGGAAAACAATGCGACCCGCCACGGAATCGAATTATGTGAGCTGATCCCCACAGATCCATCGGTAAAAAGCTCACCCTGCAGGTGTTTTAAGCATAAGCGGCGGAATGCACGCCTTATCTCTCTGAGAAACAAAGTGTAAAAGGAAGTCGTCACGTAAGGGTCGACACTACTATACATATTGTACTTTTACATTTTCATGATGTTTTCATGGTACACCTCGGTTTTGAGTGCCTATGGCAGTGCAGAAGCACATGAGGTTCCTGTTTACAGTGTTTGGAGTGGTCAAGATCTTACACGTAAGGTTCGCTAGAATTGGGCTCTAATGAGTGTTTTTGACATGTACCTGAAAGGGGAAATGAAGCTCTTTTTCAAGCCATGTGAGATCACAAGAAGATAGTTCTTCTTCGACTGTTAATGCAAACATAATAACACGTAAATAACTGTGATACTCAACGAGTCTCAGGTGGAGGAGATAGTGTCCTTAAAAGCGCATTTCTGGACTCAAACTATTGCTTTGATGAGTTGTGATAGTCAGTCTGAAGCTGTCATTGTCATCGCAATCTTACAACGAAGATAGTACGTACATGTGTTTGAAATGTGCATGTAGTGCAACAATCAAAGCTGATAGTTTACGACATCCTGCAAGAAGATATCATGGGCAAATTCTTTTGCCTCGATGGCTGTCCACCTAATCTTGAAGAGTATCGGAGTGACCCCCGCGTCCTCCTACAGCATCTATGGGTACTCAGCCTTTTGCTGGTTATCTTAATGATAATATTTTCAATCTGGGTCGCAATTATGTACAGCGATGAGACTGATGGCAACCAAGGAAAAGGCTTCGCCGCCGTATGGGCAGCCTTGATGTCGACGGTTTTGGCTATCTACACTTACAAAGTTCTATCTGTTTGGCGGTTAGTAATGGCATAATGCAACATGAAGAATATCCATAAATTCCGCAATTCGATATCTCATATCCCACACAAATACGCTCTCGCAGGTCCGAATTCGCGACTGGTCTCCTAATCGGAAGTTACGGCTTCATGTGCCAATGTTTTCTCATGCTTGGCGTTCTTTATGCCGATGTAGCGGAGACCGGTTCGAAAGGAAGTAGCGAGTCAGGTGAAACTTGGGACGACTTCAAGGCCGCAAACATCGCTGTGTCAGTGGTAATGTTCTTACTATTCGCTCTGTACGGCGTTGAAACGCTGCTACTATGGCGTAATAGAAGTTCAGTTTATGAATCAAATCATTGACCTGTTTGCACCAAGAGATCGCTGTTATAAGATGACCAATGTAAGCAATTGCGTGCACATTTCTTCTCGAACAGGAGTTGTTTGCGCTACATCGTCGATAGTGTAGATCTAGAAAAGAAAAAAGATAAGATGCACGTATCTGCATGGTTGAGTATTGGGCGCTTGCGAGTTTTCGTTGATATAAACTTGACATATAAGTAGACATAGCTGGTAAATCGATCTCGTTGATTGAAGACTTCTAGCGTTATGATTGCCGTAGATGGAGGAAGATGCCGAAGGACCCATCAATACGTTCATACTCACGGTGCTGTTCCTCTAAATTTCTGTTCATCGGGAAGAATAGCCAATAGGAACTTCATCGCTTCTGACTCCCATGCTTTTTGTCTCATGCCCCTCACCTGACCTAATATATCAGCTGTAGCTCTAGGCGACTTGTACGGCCTAGAGTCTGTATCGCTAGATAACCGAGAAACCAAATCAAAATTTTCACTGTAAATGCTTCGATGCTTGGGAGGGAAGCACGCTAGGGAAATTATACGATTCACTTGCGAGTCAATTTACTCGCGCCTCTCGAAGGAACAAGAAGACATCGGAATCTCAATCTAAATAGTAAACCGCCATGATGGATACAGGTAGTTTCGGGTAGTAAGATGGGCAAAATTTGCTCACATCCCTCGCGCTCTTAGCTTATCCCTTACTTTTTTGCGCGGAACCCTCGGGCTCTTTTTTGCGAGGCGCGGTGTGTCTCTAGCTGCACTAATGCTGGCAGACCCATGAAGTACTACAGACAAGAAGACGACTATGAGAACCCTCGCGCTCTCAGCACAATTTTTTTTTTTTGAGCCTCAGTCTCTTAACGTGACAACCTCTTAACACCCGAAACTACCTTTACTTCAGTATCTGTATACTACTCGGGTCCAGAAATATATTAGATTGAATCTCGTGACAGTAGATCAACATAGTTTGATGTTTTATGCGGCCACGACCAGAAATTGCCTACCAAGGATTTTTGTCTGTGTCTCTCTCTGCCCCATCACATTTTTATCTGGGTAAATATGTTCTGACACGTCACGTATCTTCTGACTTCTGACACGTTGTCACTGACATCAACTACGTTGATCGCGGTGCGGCGGACCCGCGCCGCTGCAGTTTATAACCAACAAGTCAAGCAGCGAATCAACGCATCTCACGGTTAGACCAAGTCATTCTTTAACAACCTAACAAGCATGCTCTATCTAGCTAGCTACTGTAGCTACAGACCTGTAGCACTGAAGACAAATAGCGTGTTGACGTGTGGACTTGTCGACTAGCTTTCCGGTCGTTGTGGTTCATTTTTGCAGTTGATCAGTCGCAACAAATACTAGCGCTTTCCTGGACGCCGCGCGCTATTTGCCGGGTCGGATTGAAGGCTACTCATGATTTTGTGGAGGCGCTAACTCAACCACAAGCTTGATTGAGATAACACGTGTGATATATTAATTGCGCTAGGTGCGACGTGTCCACCGTCGCTAAAAGCGCGCAGAAATTACTATTATTATTGATTTTGAGCCAGTTGAAGCTTACGAGCGCTCATGGCGGGTGTTTGGGCAGCAGAGGTCTCTGAGGATGCGAAAGCACGGGCTAGGTTTGAGCGCAAGCTCTCGCTGCGGCCGCTGGACCGTGGAACCCTCTCCAAGTATTCGGATTTTCTATACGATCGTGGTACGTTATGAAAAGTCTGCACACTGGTTCAAGGTTTTACACGAGGTGTATGCTGAGAAAGTTGACATTTAGGATTTATTCCCGAATACCCACGCCTCATGTTGTCATGAACGTAAACACGTCTTTAGCTCTTGCGTCCGAACGAGTAAAAAATGCTGGGTCAAATCTAGCCTGTGTCAAATTTTATTTCCGCTTGTTGCGTTAGGCCTTTACGAAGAAGCAGTCACCGTCTATGAGACGTCTTTGAGAGCTGGCAACGACGGCCGCCGGCTGCGGCTGCGGCTGGCGCGCTCCCAGTTAGCTTTGCACCGCATTCATCTTCGCCACGCCCACCGCCGCCACCCACCGCCCACGCTCCTCCAACCGCCTCTGCCTACGGCGAATGTATCTCCAGGGAGCGAGCTAACATCTAGCGCTTCTGCGGCCGCAGTCTCTACTACCACTAGTGGCAGTGGTGGTGGTGGTGCCGCAGCCTCAGAAGGTTTTGATGGCGACGACACAGCTCCAGAGGAAACTTTGCAGCACCATTTGCCCCTACTAGCGCTGCAAGCTCCGAGCCCTGTGCCGCTGGTAGCCGCGGCCGAGGTGTCACGGCGGCATTTGGGGCACGCGCGCCGCCACATGGCTGAGGTGTTGACTTACAGCGCAGTGATCCGGCACCACCCCCTGACACTTTTCGAAGCAGCTACGGTAATTTATGAAATACGAGACAATGTGGGCGTAATATTCACGCCACATTTCCTGGCCTGGCGCTTCTTTTGTTTCATGTTTTTTGGACCTTTGCAAGAGTGGTGATAACAAGTATGATTACGGATGTATTGATTTTTAAAGGTGGAGTGGCAATGCAACCGCCCTCGACGTGCCCTTGCGCTGCTATCAGCCCATGCTGCCTTCTTCCCACCACCGCCTGTGCCCAAAGCTCGACCAGCCCATGGATTGTTTGGCAGTGGGCATCGACGAACTTCCCTCACAAATACGAGCCACCATGACCATCCCACCGCGACTGTAACAAGTAGCAACAGGTACAACGTCAACAGTAGTGGACATTCAACTGGGGCTCAAGCGCCGAACACTGGACTGCATGGGGCTGCTAGTGCTGCTGGTGCTGCCGCTACAAAGGCGACTTATGCTGCTGCTGCTGCAATAGCTGCTCAAGAGGCGCACGATTTAGCTGGACGGGTGCGGTGGCTCGCCGCGCAGCTCGCAGTGCGCACGGGGAACGACGCCCAAGCCCTAATGTGGTACACGCAACTCGTGCACGACCCACCCCCACTGACCCCACTAGCTGCCCGCAGCACGCGGCGAAAGCACAGCGGCGGCGCAGCAGTTCATAAAACAGAACCACCCAAAACCGACAAAACCGGCAAAAGCGGTAAATTTACCGCCGCCGCGCTCGGAAGCGGTCTGAATGCTGCCCGCGCTGTTGCCAGTGCTGCTAGCGCGGATGACTCAGCTTCGACGCCTATTGGACCATCTCTGGAGCCGGACAAGGCAGAATTGAGGCGCTTGGCGTCTATGGCGGATGCCAAAGAAGATGCGAACGACGGCGACGGGTATGACCACTACTCAGAGCCGAACACACCTCGCGATGGTGATGAAACCGATGGAGGAGGAGCAGTTCGAGGAGTAGCAGCATCAGCTGCTCGCCTACCACTCGACGACAACCCCGACAGCATTAACGACGACGACGATGACGCTGCCCCCTTAGCACCGCCCCCACCCAGCCACTGGAGTCTGTGGTGCGAGCTGGGGCGCTGCCACGAGCGCCTCGGGCAACGTGCGTGCGCAGCGCGGGTGGCCCTGGCAGCTGTGGCCGAAGCCCGCGGCCTAGTGGAACAAGCGCAACTCGAACAGCGCGCGAAGCAACGAGAGCGCGCGGCCTTATGGGCAGAAGCACAAGAACTCCGGCAGCAGTCTGTGGACGCGGCGGCCGCCGTATCTGCGGCCGAAGCAGCGGCAGCTGCGAGCCCTTCCGGTGGCTTTAGTGTGGACGGAGGGCTCTACGGCAGCGGGTCGGTGCTGGGCGCGAGCAGCAAGGGGAAAAGTTCCGGGAGCAAGGGCAATGACAAGGACAACCAAGCTGCTATGAGTGCGTCAGTAGGAGGAGCAGCGAAGAAACAGAGCGGTGATGGAGACGACAATCAGTCGATTTTGTCTGCCGACAACAACTCGCTAGTGTCAGCCCTCACTGCACCTACGGTGAAGGCAACAGCTGCCGCATCAGCAAGGGAAGGTGATGCAGCTGGTGCTGCTATCTCACCTGATGATGCCGGAGGCAACGGCGAAGGTAGAGGCGGCGAAGGTGCAGATGAAGGAGGCGAAGGAAACGGCTCCCAATCCGCGGAAGAAATCATGGCTCAATTAGATCTCGCAGCTAGCCAGGCCGCTCAAGCGTGGGAGTTGGCCGAAGCAAAGGCATGGGCGGCAGATGGACCATCACAGCACGAAGCCGATGCACAAGCAGTGCGAGATGCTCTGGATCATTTGGCCGAAGTGGTAAGTTGTGTAGACCCTGTTTTTTAACTTATCAAATTTCCTTTCATTTATTTGTTTGCATCTAGACACGTGCTAATTATATGTACGCCGTCTGATATGACAACGCGAATGATATAATAATGCTGACATTAATTTGGCACACATCCATCTGCACTCCACCTATTGTGCACATGTGAGAGCAGGTGGCTGAAAATGCCAAAGGAGAAGATGCCGATGCAGCAACCGCCGCTTTGCTGTCCGCAGAAGCCCATTATCACAACGACACCGTAATAGCTGCTGCCGTCGGCCACGGTGGCCCCTTTCCGGGTTTTGGGATCCCCCACGGGGGAGGCGGGGGCTGGAAGCGGTGGCATTCGTCGGGGCGCACGCATCACGCTACCGTGGCTGGAGGCGTGAGCGGGCGGGGCGCGCAGGGCGCAACCGCGGGTTGTCTAGGTGGGGATGAAGCAGCAGGGTGGGGCACTCGAGCAGCTCTCAAGGAAAAGTTTGACGTGTGCGCAGCGCAGTTCCCCGAAGGCCACGGGGAGTTGACGAAAGCGGCGTTCAAAGCACTGGTCGACGAAATGATGCGGGAAAACGACTCCGACGGTATATACTACGACATGTACTCAGCACCACTAACCCATTACCATACTGTTTGCCTATTTTATTTAATGATAGAAGCAATCCCAACAATCAAAGCAATCAAGGCCAACTTTAGCTTACCTAACTGTTTTAAATGTGTCCTTTGGCTTTCTTTCGTCGTCTTTCTTCACCGTCCACAGTGCCGCCCTCCGACAAAGATATGGATGTCGCGTTTACTTTAGCGGATGCAGATATGTCTGGACTTGTAGACTTCGATGAATTTGCCAAGCTTTACAAACTCATCAAAGTAAGGAGGCACCGCGCATCGTGTAATTATTGTTTTGGCTTAAGTTAATCTTTCGTTCAAAGCATATAATGTCATGTGACCAATCCTGTAAAAGTCCTTCCCTCCCCCTTTCTCTTTTATGGTATCTTCAAATAGGTTGGCGAAGTGCGTGGGCTCGGCCGTCGGTCCGTATTCTCGACTAAGCGCAAAAATTTCGTGGGACATTTGAACAACTCAGGCAGTGGAAATGGGGAGCCTAGTAGTGGTGGCAACACTGGTGATGGTGGTGCTGTTGCTGCGGAAGGCATCTCAGAGAAGGTTGAAAAGAAGTGGGTTGATCCAGAGCTCGCTGCAGTCGTGCTTCACCGCGAGATGCCACACTTACCAACGAAGCGTCACAAGCACCACGAGAACGCGAATAGTCACAGAAACAGTGCCGTCGCTGCTCCTACTAGACACCATCACGAGCACGACGTGAATGATGAATTGAGGGAGCACGGTGGCACGCAAGCTGGCCAAAACAACCTGCATGACCACCACAACGACCAAGACGATTTCGGTGCAAACTGCACGGACGAAGAGGCAGACGCAGCGTCAATAGCAGCAATGGAAGCATGGGGCTTGAAAGACGCTTCATCGGCTGCTTCCTACGAACCAGAGTTTAAGGCCTCTTTGTCCGGCCTCTCGGGCGCGCATGGCGAGGTTATTACGTTATACATTTTTTATTTTTTGTATTATTCTGCGCTTTTTGATACTTTTTGTATATTCATATTATTGCTGAGTACGCAATTCCATTGATAGATTTCTTCCTTTTGCGTCTTTATACTCGTCATGCATGCTTGTCCACTTGCTAATTCAATCTTTATATATGCCTCTTGGTTCGCAAAAAGGGTGGCGAAGAGGAGCGACACCACGCTCGTTTGGCTTCTCGCGCTTATCAACGCGCATTTCTGGAGCTTCTCAAAGAAGGCACTGCAGCTTACGACGAAGTGCGCACTGCGGAAGTATCAGCTAAGGAAGCTGACATTAGAGCCAAGAAGGCGCTGGATGCAGCCAAAGCAGCTGATCGCGCCGCTTTAAGGGCAGAGTGCAAGTGGCTACCTCATAAAGTCGTTCCTCGTGAGGCAAGTGCCGATGATGGAGGAGAAGGCGGAGACCTGCATGATCACCCAGAGGACAACGACGACGAAGATGAGCTTGGAAGACTCGGTGCAAGTAACACAAAGGTGCTGCCTCCACTACCAGCAAAGAATACGGCCCCAGCGAAGACAACACACAATGGGAAAAGCAAGGTGAAAGGAACTGTTTCACTATTTTCATCGTCCTCCTCGGCCAAGTCGACAACGCATGGAGCAGCCGTTCCTTTAGAAGGTGTCGAGCTCGCGGAGCATTTGAGAGCGATCGCTGGCACTGCGCAGCAAGAAGCTTCTCAATTGGAGGTGGACGCCAAAACGGCGCATCACAATATCGTAGTGGCCGAAGCACATGCCGCTGCGCGAGTGGCGTCGGCGCGGGAGTATTTGGGCCACCACGAGCCCGTAGATTGGCGGGTGGGGGCCCGCAAGAAGGGGGGGAAGCATGAAGACAAAGGCAGTGCTGGAAGCACTGGCGAACACCATACGGTAGAGGATGATGACGCCATCGCCCGAGCAGTGGCAAAAGCTGAGGCTTCAGTGGGCGGCTCGATGCTTGACGCTGGTGAGCTAGACCCAGAAGCAAGTTTTGCAGCGCAAGTTGCAGGAGAAAGAGAGGGTGTTCAAGAAGGTGAAGGGGGAGGACGAGCTAAAAGTAAAGGAAAAGGAAATGTAGATAAATCAAGCAAAGTTCAGCAAAACACCCATCACAAAGACGGTGATAGCAAACACGACGACGACGAAAATGAAGGTCACGATCATGAAGCTCGCGCAGTCTCCAATCATGCCGAAGACTGCTCCCAAGCGCAACGAGGCTGGTTGGCTTGGGCCTCGGACCCTCACACTTGGCTGTGCTTAGCGCGCGCCTCCCGTCGGACCCACCTGTGGCCAGGAGCTGTAGACCACGCGCAGGCAGCGCTCGACCGTTTGCCACCGCTGCCGCCGCCCAAGCACGAAGCGCGTGGCGTGCCCCCTTCACTACCACAATCATCTGGAGGAGGTGGCATAGCAGGAGTGGGGCCTGAAGGCAAAGCAGTGAGATCATCGTCTTACGATACAGAAAGAGAGGATGCCCACGAGGAAGGAATATTGCGGCCGTTTCACAGCGCTCCTGTCGCCCCGGAAGCAAAAAGCCGCGCAGAAGCTCTCTTCATTCAAGTAAGCCGCGCAGAAGCATATGCACTGCGTAAATGTATGGCCCTTATTTTTGCACCCTTTCGTTATCTACAGTAGCCTTCTCGCTTGCGTGCCTGGTCTCATGCAAGTTACGAAGAGTCATTCTTCATTGTAAGTCTGTTTTTTTTTTGTGCACCACATTTACAGGCAAGCAGTTTGGCTGAGATGGGCCAATGTGATGTTGCTGTTGCCTGCGCTGGCGCTGCCTTGGCGCTGTACCCCAAGTCCCAGCCCGTGCGCAGGCTCATTGTCAGCGGATTGGATCTAAAGCTCTGTGCCGAGGTAAGATGCACAACACACACAATGAAAAGTATGATCAAGTGAAGGAGGGCATGCATTTAAGGCATTGAACGCACACTCACACAAGTTTCAATTTATTATTTCTTGATATATGCGTGTCATTTCAGGCGGATCGAATCGGGCTTGGTTTTACCGATGTTCTTGGGTCTGTTGACGAGTCTGGCCGTAAACACAAGCACCGTCACCACCACAAACATTATCATCACCACCACCAGCAAGACGAGAAGCACCACCATCATTCTCATGCCTCTGGGAAGCATACTAGTAGTCATCATTCGTCGCATGGGCACCATACCCACTCCAATCATCGTCAGAGCCATCACTCGCCTCCGCACCGACACCACCGCGCGAAGCATCATCATGCATCAGACCATCAAGGCTCACCTGGCGAGCCCATTTGCCCCAATGCGCTGAAGAATGAAGGGCACCATCATCACCAAGAATCTTCACCAGATCAGCATCATTCCAGCCATCATCACTCCAAGCATCACACTAGCCATCACCATTCGAAACATCATCATTCTGGCCATCACCATTCCAGCCATCACCACTCGAGTCATCACCAGTCCAGAAGTCATCATGCCGAGCATCAACAATCTGCTCGAGATAGTCATCACCACTCTAAACATCATCATAGCCATCATCACTCCAGTCACCATTCGAAACATCACCATTCGAGTCATTATCACTCCAGCCGTCATAATGATAACAATACGAAGAGTTCTTTTGGCCAAAGCAATGTTCAGTTCAAAGCATTGCCTGTGGATAATGACGCAATTGAAGAAGAACTCGAAGGCGATGCCTGGGAAGAAGAAGCTGACTTCGCAGATGATCTCGTCGATGGTTGCGGCTTCACTGACGAGTCCAATGCGAGTGGAGCTACGCCGTCTGCAACTACTGTGGGGCAGCAGCCTTTGGGTGGCACGGCGCGTGGCGCCGCTGCAAGGCGGCGAGAGTGCAAGCTCTTAGCGAAAGCAGGAAGGGCGCTGCGCACCTTGCAAGCGCGTGTTCGGCGCATCGAGATACGAGAAGGCAGTGCCAGGCGAGGGCTGAATTTAGTGGCGCAGCTCTGCCACAAAGTGCACTGGCGCCGCGACGGTCGGAGAGCTCTATTGTTGAAGCATTCCGCCCGCACCATTCAACGCACCTGGCGCGATTACAACCGTTACAGCGCTGACGTAGCTTGGCGCATTTTGCACTCCCCAGCTGATTCAAAATACCGCAAGGATCTCCATGGCAACGCCAAAAAGAGCACGCAATTACAGGAACCGAACAGTGCTACTGCCAAAAAGAAGTCTACGCGGTTCGGTGGACTCGCTGATGTCGTTGCTCAGGCGAAAGAAAAAGCTTTCGCCGATGAAAATGCAGAAGCAGACGCCAAGGAAGCTGCGGCAAAGAAACTGGGGTTCCTGGCAGGCGAACGCGTGGAGGCAAAGTTTGGTGGTATGTCGATTTACTTCCCGGCGAAAGTCATTCGCTCCAGTGATAAAGTGCCGAAAGCTTACATGTTGAGGTACGACGACGGAGACGTGGAAAATGCCGTGCCGAAAGCGCTGATTCGCCGGCCTGGCGAGGACCACTTACCGGAAGATGGTGACAATGACATCGACAATAGCAACGGCAAGAATTCTCAAGATGTCACTGATGCAGGTGTCGATCACACGCCCGTTGATACAAATGATGCTAATGTGACGAGCGCGGAACCGTTGATACCGCCAGAAGAGAAGGTCGCCTCAAATGTTGTTGAACCAGATACCTTGGCAGATAAGCCTCAATCCACTAATGTTGACATTTCTACTGAAACGGCTTCAGATTGTGTTGCTGTGAACTCCGAGACTGCCGGGTCTGATCTTGGCGCTGAAAAAAATCTTGACGACAAGGATAAAAGTGACGAGAGCAAGCTCAGCGATGTTTTTGGATTCGTATCCACCAAAAGACTTGCCTCATCTGCTTGGTTAACCTCGATTGATTTGAGTGCAGTGCCATTCGACCAGCGACCCACAGTGGCAAATCAATTGGTAGTCTGGGAAACGTGTGCTGTGCGGGTGCAGACGCGAGCTCGCATGAAATTAGCCCGAAAGATTAACATTAAGCGGCTGGATGCTCTCGAGCGCGTAGGCAGCTACACGTTGAGCCTGTTAACGAGACTTCGGCTCCGAGCGTGTGCTGAATTGATTGGCACTTTATCTTCGTGGTACCCGCTTGAGCAGCTAGAAAGTGGAATAGCGGCGAAATCAGTGAAACCGATGAGCTCAAAGGCTCAATCCACGGACACTTCGAATGCCATGTCAGCACCCGCTGCACCAGCTGTAACCCCAGAGTGGGCAGTTGTGGCTAATGAGGAGATCAACCGCTTAGTTAAGGCCCTGAACCTCTCTACAGCGACAGCCGCCTGGTGGCGCAGTGCTACGAGTCCGTTCCGGCGCCCTCTTCTGCCATCCTCTTCCTCCTCCTCCTCCGTAGTTCCTAACGGCGAAGGAGATCCTGGCTATCGCAATGAACAAGCAGCGATGATGACATCGCTACGAGCTGCGAGGATTTCGGCACTATGCGGGGCTCACTGCGGCTTAAGACTCAGCGGTGGCGCTGCCACCACCCCCTTTGACGGTTTTCAGCCATCGCCTGCCAAAGGGTTGTGGTGGCAGCGTCCCGGCGGGTTCCCCGGCCAAGCAGGCTTCGGAGGATTGGGCTCAGAACTCGACAAAGACCCTACCCGAGCTCCAACCGCTGCGGCAGAAGCATCAAGGCTGCGCGCGACTCGAGCTTTAGGAGCCACTGCTGCTACTGCTAATCATAATACCAACAACAACACTTTCACAGCTTCGAATACTGGAGCAGCGCCTCAGCTGCTAGGCATGGATGATAGACATAAAAATGAGGGCAGCAACCGCTATGCCTACAATAGCACCACTGATAATGGAGCACCCTCTGGGACGGCAAAGGTTAATGAAATCGAATACACTGATGATGACGATGCCTCAAGTGAACCAGGTTTTGGCGCACTCGCCGTTGTCGGGTCAAATCAAGTGCTCATTCAGAACTTTGGGCCTGCGCCCGTAGTGCGTGCATTGAATTGTCTTCGTCGAGCGCCCCCCCAGATGCCAGCCCTGCTGTTACAGGAAGACACGCAACAAGGACAACAACAGCAGCAGTTGCAAGGTGGAACAATGAAAGGGTCTGTGCTTACAGGAGAGCTGAATCCTAATTCACACGCTGCTGCCGCCGCTGCAATTGCCTCAGTGCCTCGCATATGGGTGCCGCCGCTGTGGGCCCCGCTGCCGACCGTGTTGCAGTTGTGGAGTGGGGCTACCACCCATGTAATCGTGACGTCACCCACGTTCACGGCCGCGGCTGTGCGGGCCCTGGCGAGAGCGATTCGCCTTGCCAGTCAAAGTCCAGCCGCCTCTTCGTCAAGTGTAACTTCAATCAACCAATACAACAGTAGTAACAGCAGTGGCAGTACCAGCAGCAGCAGCAGTAGCGCCACGCAGCTTCCTTTCGGGGTAGACGCAGCGGTCTCAGGGCAGCAAGACCCAACGGGGGGTTGGCAGTTGGAAGGCAGCGGTGCCGATGGGCTAGGGTGGTATCGCACTCTTTCAATTCTAGGCAACAAAAACTCGTCTGCAGGTAGCCTTGACAGTAGCAGCAGCAGCGTCAACAGCGTAAGAGCTCTGAACATAGATGGAAGCAACGATGACGGAATCAAAGGCCATGGATTGCTACAAGAAGCGCAAAGCAGCAACTTATCATTTAAACAGCAACCAAGCTCCAGTGTGCCCCTATCACCGCCTTCGCCATCCCTCGCAGTAACAGGAGCTATCCCTGCGGCCACGACGTTCGGAACATCATCATTAGCAGCAGCGCCAGTGGTAGGCCCAGCTAGCCCGCTCGGAAAAGTGGAGTCGCTGCACTTGAGTTGCCGCAGTCTTTCTTGCCACGGCCTCGTGGACCTGATCGAACTGCTCCTGTACCCGCCGCGGCCTCACACAGGAGCCAATGGCCACCAAATCCATGGCGTCGCAGCAGAGGCTAATGCTGCAGTGGAGGAGAGACGTGCGTACGCGCGGAGTGCCGCAGCGAATGTTGAGGCGAATGTGGAGGAGGTAGCTGTTGCGCTGGCAGCAGGAGTATCACAAACTCCTTACTATCCTCTCGTAGCAGATGCCACTGCATCGCCTTTACGAATGGTTTCCCCTGCAAGGAAAAGGGGAAAAATGCCGCAAGAAAACGATGACGAAGACGAATTCAGCCTTGCCCTTTCACCGTCCCTTTCGTCGTCATCGTCGTCGTCATCGTCATCATTAGTTTCGGGGACGTCTTATGAAACTCTATTCCCCACTCATTTCGCTCTAGCACCGGGACCGCCACACCCACCAGCCGCGTTTGGGACCAGCGTCACGCGCGACGTCCTTCCCACGAATCCATCCGTGCGAGCTGCCACGCTACACACCCTGAGCTTATCAGTAAGTTTTTCTGTTTTATGTTGCCTATGCACACACGTTGCCCATGAACAAGCCTAGCTAGGCAATATATTCGCGATGAGTGTGCACAACTTTGTGTTTGCATTTTTCAACTCTTTTGTCGCCAAGAGAAGTGATGTACGAGTAAATCAATGCACTCTATTGCAGTTTTGTTTTTTGTCTATCTAACCCTTTTCATCCTTTTTTTTTTGCTTCCTTTCCAACTACGGTGCTTAGGGCATGGCATTGCATGCAAATGGAGCTCGTTGCATCGGCCGCGCATTGCTTTTGCCTGGTTCCTGCCTTCGAACCCTTCGTCTTGACCATCTGTCTCCATACGGCGACGTGGCCATAAAGCCGAAAATTTCGCGCCGAAATCGACAAAACGAACGACGAGTAGATACCGGTGGTGAATTTGGAAGTGGCTGCCGTGCGCCCGGTCAGCCTTGGCATTATGAGTCCCGCGCATCCAACCATCTCAGCGGTGTCGTGGCAGCGCTGTTGCCCTTTGTGCAGAGGAGCGCAAGTTTAGAAGTGCTCGCGATTCGGCATCCAGTCACCCCTCTTTTCGGGGACCACTATTCAGGCAGTGCAGTTGGAGCATCCACAGGCAGTACCAAGGAAGGTCGTAGCAAATCCAGCAGCAGCAGTCCTTTAAGCAGACCTGGTAGTAGAAGTCTGAGCCCTAGCCACCGTCGAAAAGGCGGCAACAACAACAGCCGCGAAATCAGCCACATCAATGGTGAATTGCTGGCCGTGTTGTGCACTGCATTGTACGTGAATTCGTCCCTAAAACGACTCTTGCTTGACGGCAACGCTATTTCTATGGCTGGAACTACCCAGCTGCTGCGAGCATCGAATGCACGCCGCGCGAGATGCGTGCTTCAGGAACTGAGCTTGACCAATCAATGCATTCTCAAGGAAGAAAATAAAGAGGAGACCGAGCTAGAGCAGGACCGTGCAAGTGGCCTCTCAGGAGTACCATCGCATCATGAGTCAGCAGCAACGCTTAACTCTAAGACATCGAAGCTTGTCATTTCCAACGCGGAGCTCTACGCACTCGCTGACCGCAGCGGTGGTGCTTATCGTATCGTGCTGGACACCGACCGTGACGGCGGCGGTGGCCCCACCATGCAAAAGTTAGCCCCTGTGCCACCTCAAGGTCCCGAAAATACCGCCACAGCATCAGCTTTACCAGCTCCTGAATCGCAGAATGCCCCCGCTAATACCACTCCTAGTAGTAGCAGGTCTGATAGCAAGCAACTTCCAAAGAGCACTCGCGAGAGCCCGCGTCACTCCGAAGCGAGTCTGCCAGCAGTAGCGTCGCCGGTATCGCTAACAGCATCGCCATTATCACCAAAAGCATCGCCAACGTCGCCGTCAACCTCACCGAAGCCTTCCAAGAGTGGCGTCGTCACGGCGCCAGCGGAGGAAGGAACTTACGAAGACCACGGGTTAGTAGGTCCACTCGCACCCACAGGGCCTGGCGCGCCCGGCCCGCCGCAGTTAGGAGCTCGCCGCGCCCTCATTGTGCCCATGGCTCCCAGCGAACGCAACTGCCCTCCGGAAAAGCTGTCCACAGTTGCAGCCGCGCTGGAAAAGTCCGCTGCAAATGCAGTTCAGTCTGATGCACCTCTTGGTCAAGAGCGCGTTCATGTGCAGTCCGAGTTGGATGCGCGGCTTTTGCCATTCGAGGACGATGCTGCTTTTGACCGTGCAGCTGCTGACGCAGTTCGCAACAACCAGACTCAAGTTTTTCTCTAGAGCTTACTGAAGTCCGATTGTACCTTCGGCCTTGTTTTATGAGACAGTTCCGTTTATCCTAAATCCCTATCTGGTTTTGTATACTGGCGTATCGGGCTTGAAGGATTAAAAATAAAACATTCGAAATGAGTTGCTAGGCTCACTCTTACTCTAATGATTTACACGGCGCCAACGCAAATATTCAGTATTCCGAGGGCACTTACGGCAACTGTTACGCTGCTTTAATCCACCGAGAGGGGGGATACTTTTAAAATGTGGTATAATTTTTTACTACTCTCGTTACTTTTTCGAGCGGCACAGGAGTACCTTCTCCAGGGCCAGGACTTCTGAGCTTATGTGATTATGTGTACTGTAAGTTTACGAGCGATGAGGTAAGAAGAAGTAGTAGTAGTAGTAGCAGCAGCAGCAGTAGTAGCAGTAGTAGTAGTAGTAGTAATAGTAGTGGTAGTAGTAGTAGTAGTAGTAGTAGTAGTAGTAGTAGTAGTAATAGTAGTAGTAATAGTAGTAGTAATGAAGTTACAGTTGTAGTTGTAGTTGTAGTTGTTGTTGTTGTAGTTGTAGTAGTAGTAGTAGTCGTCGTCGTCGTCGGCATCGTCGTCGTCGTCGTCGTAGTCGTAGTAGTAGTCGAGTAGCAGCTGCAGTATTAGTCGTCGTCGTCGTGGTGGTGGTGGTGACAGTAGTAGTAGTAGTAGTAGTAGTAGTAGTAGTAGTAGTAGTAGTAGGTATTGAGCAACACCCCTAAACTCGGCATACGTCGTCCGCTCCACTCCCCATCGCAAGTAAATTCGCGTCAGGATTTTAATCCATGGCGTTGTTGTCCAGTGGAAGAAGACTGGAGATAGCGCACTCGGACGCCCTCCATGGCCAGTCAGAGCGAAGGATGAGTTACTAATCAGTACACGAAGGGCCGAAATTAGACAGCTAACTGGCAGAAATACAAAGAACAGAAGCTTATACTAGGAGCAATACAAGAAGGAAGCTAATCAGGCGAACTCTCCCGAGTACCTTTTTCCTGTATTAGGAATCTTATTTGTATGAGCTGCTTTGCTTTGTATTTTTTCCTGTTGGACTTCTAATTCCAGCCCTCCGGGGCCTGTGTTAAAAAGCCGAGGCGCCCCTCTTTTCATACACGTGCTAGGGCAGACTATCTAGGGCACAACAGGGCTGGAGTTCTTGATACAGCACCCTCTCGGAATTTCTCGTTCTTTTCTGAGTCCCTTGAAGGGGAACTGAATCCCACTCCTTGTCATCAGTGAACTTAATTAATAATAAGCTGTACGTCGTAAGGCTTCTTGGGACGTGGGTTTACGAATGATGAGGAGTGTTCTACAGGACAGACTGAGATTTTTCTACGTCCCTGTAGTGTGTGAAATCTCAGGCTGAGATTTCACGGTCGGGAACTTTTTCGCAGCACTGCGGGAACTTTCGGGAACCTATTTTACTGGCA
>Ga0307930_1000562_pt1 | contig 29858 bp, 27 predicted proteins | sample OrgLakmetageno46_FD_203161 | JGI IMG/M metagenome (GOLD analysis project Ga0307930, IMG submission 203161) | Saline water microbial communities from Organic Lake, Antarctica - #46 | ecosystem: Environmental > Aquatic > Non-marine Saline and Alkaline > Saline | place: Antarctica: Organic Lake...
GTCCTCGACCGCATCCATGATCACAAGATCAACCCGCTGGACGAGTTACTGCCGTGGAATTGGGTGCCGCTTGCCTCCGTTACGGGCAGTCAAGCCGCATAAGCTGCGGTATCAATGGTGCGGTTACCCCATTTGAAAATTTTTATGACTTGAGTGCGACCTATCCGGCCTTAAACCATTCCTTCAAACGTTCGACCGAATAGCGAACGCATTTTCCAATGCGGAAACAAGGAGGAGAGTTTTCAGGAACATCGATCCGGAGTTTATCGAGGTGGCTCTTAGAGCCCCCGAGGACCTTGGCTGCCGTTCTCATGTCGACAGCAAGTTTTTCATCTGTATCAAAGTGCATGGTAATCCCCCCATAAAATTAGTGGTGTTCAAAAGTGGAATTTTCTCGGCAAAATATCTGAGGAGATTTACGATGAAGACAGCACGATACAGCGACGCGCAGAATATGGGCGTCTTGAAGCAGGCGGAGGGTGGTACGCCGGTCTCTGAACTTTGCCGAGAGCATGGGATGAGCAGCGCCAGCTTTTATAAATGGCGGGCCAAGTTTGGCGGCATGGATGCCTCCCTCATCACAGAGATGAAGGACATGGCCGAACAGAACCAGCGTCTCAAGAAGATGTACGCTGAGATGAGCATGCAGAATGATTTGCTGAAGGAAGCTTTAGGAAAAAAGCGTTAGGGCCGTCTCTGCGACGAGAGATGGCCATGAATGCGGTCGCACGGCATGGGGTCAGCATTGCGTTGGCCTGCCGCACATTCCAAATCAGTGAGACGTGTTATTGCTACAGCCCAGTGCTGAGCGATGAGAACGAAGAGATTGCTGATTGGCTTGAACGTCTGACGGCAAACAAGCGCTCCTGGGGCTTTGGGTTTTGCTTTTTGTACCTGCGCAACGTTCAAGGCTATGGCTGGAACCACAAGCGCGTCTATCCCATTGGCTGACAGGCGATTGCAAAGCAATCTGCCGAGAGGCGGATCTACTGCGAACAGGATCTGAACCTGTGGATCAAGCCCAAGAAGCGCCTCAAGCGGGACAAAACTGAACCGTTGGCCGTGCCTGAAGTCCCAAACGACACATGGTCGATGGATTTTATGGCAGATCAACTTGCTGACGGCCGATCGATCCGGACATTAAACGTGCTTGATGACTTCAATCGCGAAGGTCTGTGCATTGAAGTCGACTTCTCGTTGCCCGCAGAACGCGTCGTGCGAAACCTAAACCAGATCATCGAATGGCGTGGGAAACCAAACACCATTCGAGTTGATAATGGTCCCGAATAAATCAGTGGAAAGTTGATGGAATGGGCTGAGAAGCAGGGCGTCAGGCTGGAACACATCCAGTCCGGCAAGCCCCAGCAGAATGCCTACATCGAGCGTTACAACCGCACCGTTCGCGGCGAATGGTTGAGCCAATACATCTTTGAAACCATCGAGGAGGCACAGGATCAAGCAACGGAATGGCTCTGGACTTACAACAACGAGCGACCCAACATGAGCGTCGGCGGCATAACCCCCGCCATGAAACTGAAAAACAGCCGCCTGAATTCTACGGTTGGACCCCATTAAAAATGGGGGGATTACCGCATCAGTTCACCCTCTTGAAAGTGAGGATGTTTTACGCCGCGATTGGCTTTGTTGCACAAATCGGGTTGAAGTCGAACTGTCCCTTATCCTGGACGGATTTAGCCTACGACCTCTGTGATAGGTATGCCAAGCGCTGAGAAGCCGTTTAGGATGGCGGCGCGGATCTGTATCTCTGCGACTTGGCGATCAAAGTCGCGGGCCATGAGAGATTGACCGAGCAATTTCACGCAATGCATCCACTGACCGACAGGGTTATGCGCAGCATGATCCCGAGAGGTTTCGTTTCGACACGGCTTCGGCGGTGGTATCCGGTCACTTGCCGGCATAATGGGCGACCCAGGTACTTTGAGGACCGAACAGCTTCGTTTCGCGCTCTGGCTCCGGGTGTGCTAGACTTCCACAATTTCGCATTCTTACGCGGTAGAGTGACAGCATGGGCATTGAGAGCTGCAATTGCATCGTGGCATTTGCGGGTGTCGTAAGCCCCATCTCCAGTGACACTGCCAATCTCTTCGTCCCGCGTGATCTGATCGAGCAGGTCAGGTAGCATGGACGCGTCACCGATGCTGCTACTGGTGACCTCGACGGCACGTATTTCCAGTGTTTCTTCATCAATTCCGATGTGGATCTTGCGCCATAGGCGACGTTTAGGGCCGCCATGCTTACAGGCATTCCATTCACCCTCGCCCTCTGCCTTGATACCTGTGCTATCCACTGCCCGGCAGGGCATCACGCAGTGATGTCCCGAGAGGGGATAAGAATGTGCAAGGGTCCCGATGAAGCCTGATAGGGAATGGCGACCGGCAACGTTTTCTGCCGTCGACACAAAGTGCTGAAGTCTGGCACTGTCCAGTTCAGACCAGCCAATTCCAGCAAGCTTTCGACAAACCCAGCGGACTGCCGCAATGGCAAACTGTACAGCACTTTTATGGTCAAACAAGCTTGGATCGCGGCATCAGCATAAGCCTGCTGACGCCCCCTCTTGCCAGATGGCGTCGCATCCCACACCATCTCAGCGTCAAACCAAATCGACAGCGAACCACGCTGTTTCAGGGCTCGGTTATAGCCTGACCAGTTCTTGGTCTTGTATGTCGTCGGTGTCCAGCTGCTCATGTCCGTCAGCCACCACGCTGGATTCATACAGTGAATCCCACAAGCCTATTTGTGCAACAAAGCCGTGCCACGATACTACGTCCTTCACTGGCTCCATTGAGTGGGCAGTATCCGCGATTGCAATCCAAAAATTCTCTGTTCAGCCAATATTCCAGTATCTCCAAATGAACGCCCCGAGCTGAACGAACACCAAAAAGTTCTTCATCATAAGGCCTATCCGCAGGTGTTTTCATGATGTCAGATGCCAAGACATGTATCCAGTTCGTCGCATGTCTTCTGCATTGCCGGTCCCAACCCCTCCAAAGACGGGCGAATGTAGCGCTGCCCTGTTATGCTCAGGCCCGCGCGGTCCGGCCCAGCTGCCCAGGCACCTGCGCCTGCGCGCTCAGATGCCACGCCAACGCCTGATTGCTCGACAGACACGGCAGGCCTGTTCGCGCCTCGATCCGCTCGACCACATCGAGCGTGCGCAGGTTGGTGCAGGACAAGAACACCGCCTCACAGTCGCCCGTCGCCGCCAGATCGCAAGCGGCCTCGGTGATCGAGGACGCGGAGATGCGCACGACGCTGGCTTCATTTGCCTCGTCAAAGCTGCCGAAGGTCGGCGTAGCGATGCCTGCCTGCCCCAACGCCGCGCGCAACTTGTCCGAGACATCGGCAGTGTAGGGAGACAGGAACGCGAGGCGCGTGACGTCAAGCGCGCGGCAGGCACCGATCAGAGCGGTGAGCGGCTCGCTCACCCGCGCCGTGCGCACCCCCGCCCCGATCAGGCGTGCTACCTCCGCCGCCCCAATCTGTGCCGTGGCCGAGGTGCACCCATATCCTATGGCGCCAAAGGGCAGCGATTGCGGCAGAAGCCTCGCCGCGTCGGTCAAATGGGCCGTCATTGTGCGCAGGCTTTCCGGCGTCACATCCGCGCCGGAGGGCACGCGTGTGACGTAGAGGGGCAGATCAACCGGCAGCATCCGGCGCATGTCGCCCTCGATCGTCTCATCGGGTTGCAGCACCACCAAGCCCAGCGGCGCATCCCCTTCAGGGGATCTGTCGTAGGGGTAGGTGGTCATAGCTGCACCATCTCGCGCGGCGCGCGCGGCGACAGGAAACGCGGCGCACTTTCGGTGATCACGATATCCTCTTCATGAACCATTATCTTGCCAGGCCCTACCTCGATCCCCGGCTCCAGCGTCAGCACCATGCCCGCCTCCAGCACCGTGTTGTCATGCGGCGTCAGCGAAAGCCCCTCGGTCAGCTGCATGCCCACGCCGTGCCCCAGCCGCCCCGCATCCGAGCCACCGACGCCGCCGGTCACGATCGCATCCATCGCCTCAAAAAGATGCGCGGCGGTGGCACCGGGACGCGCTATTTCCACGGCGGCGTCCACCGCGTCGATCAGCCGTGCGTGCGCGGCGGTGGTCGTGGGATCTGGCGGGCCAAGGCTGTAATTGCGGTCGAAATCACAAAAATATCCGTCCCAGACCAGCCCAGTATCGAGCATAAGCACATCGCCCTCCACAAGGGCTGCGTCATCCGCGGGTGAGATCACGTCACCGTAGCCGCCCTGTGCGGCGCCTCCCGCGAGATACGGCACCCAATCGGCGCCTTCGCCAAGGCACAGGCGCTGAAACTCGCGAAACACCTGCGATAGCGGCACCCCCACCGCGGCAATTTCCGGCACACGGGCGAACGCACGGCCCGCGATTTTGCAGGCCCGCGCGATCTTGGCGATCTCCGCGTCGGATTTGAGCGCGCGCAGGCGGCCGACGATGCCCGCATCCCCCACGACAGGCGCGCGCAGCCCCGCCTGCACCCGCGCCCAGTCGCCCAGCGGCATGCGCAGGTGGCTCTCATAGCCCATCGGGGTGCCGATGCGCGCGCCGGCCGCCCCGAGCGTGTCGATCAACAGGCTCACCCCATCGTCTTGCAGATCCGGCGCGCGCCACGTGCGGATATCCTCGATCCAGGTTTGCGCCATGAGGGCCGCACCGATAGAGGGGATCACGGCAACGGGCAGCCCTTGCGTCGGCACCACCAGAAACCAGGGGCGCGACGGGCTCTCCCAGAACCGCGTGAGAAAGCCGGTGAAGTAGCGGATGTCCGGCTCGGTCGTAAGCAAGAGCGCATCTAGGCCCGCCTGTGCCATCATCGCCTGCGCGCGCGCCAGACGTCCCTCATATTCCGCGCGGGGGAGGCCGCGCTGCATCAGGCGGGGCCTTCGCTCAGGATGCACAGCACGCGCGATTGCGCCGTGAGGCCGAGGCCCGCGCGCTGATCGGTGTCAAGCGCGGCCAGCGCCGCGATCCCCGCCGCACCAGAGGGCGTGGAGGCCAGCCCCGCGACCATCGCCAGACCTGCCCCCGCCTGCCCCTCCTCTTCCGAAATCAGCGCATAGACATCGGCGTCGCGCGCTAGCCCTTTGAGCGCGATGAGCGAGGGCATCTTGCAATCGAGCCGCCCCATATCCGAGACGGGGCCCGCACTCTCCACCGCCTCACCGGCCTTGATTGAACCGAAGAGCGCTGGTGCGGCATCCGGCTCCACCACCACGATGCGCGGGCCGTCACCCCACGCCTGCCGCGCGAGCGCGGCGCAGGCACAGGCCAGCCCCCCGACACCCGCCTGCAAGAAAATATGCGTCGGCGCATCGGGCAGCTGCGCAATCGCCTCGGCCATCAGCACCGTGTACCCTTCCATCAGGCGGTGCGGGCGCGCGGTGTAGCCGTGCCATGAGCCGTCCGAAAGCAGGTCCCAGCCGTTTGCCTCCGCCGCCTGCTCAGCAGCTTGCAGGCTTTGCTCATAGGTCTCGCCTGCGCGCTCCACCTGCGCGCCCTCCGCCTCCAGCCGCGCGGCAAAACTTTCCGGCACGGTCTGCGCGATATAGACGACCGAGGCTGCGCCAAAGGCGGAGGCCCCCGCCGCAACGGATATGCCGTGATTGCCCGCACTGGCGGTCACGTAGGTCCGTGCGCTCACATCCGCGTCTTGCGCGTCGCAGGCGATCACATAGGCCGCTCCCAACGCCTTGAAGCTCCCCAGCCCCATGCGCCCACGCTCATCCTTGATCCAGACGTCCTGCACGCCGGCTTCCGTGGCGATCGCAACGCTGCTCTCCAACGGTGTCTGCGCCGCCACAGGGCAGCGCGCCACCAGCGTTTGTGCACGCAGCGCTTCCCGCGAGGGCATCGGGATGTCGTCGAGACCGCTGAGCGGCGCGGGGCGGGTGACGTGTAATATTTCCATAGGCCTGAGGTGATCGCCGTGCCCTACCCACGTCAAGGAAATTCGCAGGACTAGTCTATTTGATCAAACCATGAAGTTACAAATACAGCCCGTGGGAGGTGATGCATGCCGCGGACGTATCAAAGTCGTCCGCAAGGCGCAGCCGCTGCGGCCCGGCGTGGGCAATCATCTGGACGCGCGTGTGGGTATCGTGCCCCCGGGCGACATGCCGATCTTGCGCGTGTCGCCTCGCGTCATATCCCTTTGAGGGTTAAGCGCGTGCAACAGGTTGTGCATGGAACAAAGGGGGCATCTTCTGGATCCCCCTCATGTTCCATCGTGCGCCCGATCAGCGTCCAATCACAGCCTCCTGACCGCGCGCTTTGCCTTTATTTGCGCTGCATCCGCTCCACCAATGCCAGCAAGGCGCGGCGCGGCAAAAGTGGGATCAGCCAGTTTACCATCACTCCCAGCGGCGCCTCGTTCACGGTGAGGAGCGCACCACGTGTCATAGCTTCATAGCCATGTTTCGCGACGGAGGCGGGCGTTCTACCGCCCCCTTTCACAAGGTTCGTCCCTTGCAGGCCCGCGCGGTCTGCAAATCCAGTTTCTACATAGCCGGGGGCAAGCACGGTGACAGTCACTCCCTTCGGGCGCAGCTCATGATCGAGGGCTTGGGAAAAGCTGGAAACGAACGCCTTGGTCGCGAAATAAACCGCCTGCAAGGGGCCGGGCATGAAGCCTGCTGTGGAGCTGACGTTGAGGATGCGGCCCTGCCCGCGCGCGGCCATCTCACGGCCGAAGTGGTGGCTGAGGGCGACGAGCGCTTTGACGTTGAGATCGATCATCCCCAACTCATCTTCGAGGGCGCGGTCGATGTGGCGACCCTGTCCGCCAAATCCTGCGTTGTTGATCAGAACGTCGATCTGAAGATCCGCCGACGTGATCTGGTCGATCAGCGTCCGGGTGCCGTCCGCTGCACCAAGATCGGCGGCAAAGACATGGGCGGTGATGCCATGAGCCTCCTCAAGCTCGGACGCCAAGGCGCGCAGCGCATCTGCGGAGCGCGCGGTAAGCACGACATCTCCGCCTTTGCGGGCGTGCAGGCGCGCGAACTCCGCGCCGATCCCCGAGGATGCGCCGGTGATAAGAGCTGTTTTTGCCATCGAAGTCTCCACTTTATCTCTAAGTTTGACATAAGCACTTTGCGCCTGCTGACAACGCACAGGTAACGCGGTTCACATCCCATTGGCGCTCTCGCCTTCCCTCAGGAAGGCAGGCCTCGCACGCGCTACGGCCCGCCGACCTTTTATTTGGCCACAAGCGAGCAGCGACAGACGCGGCAAGATGTCGACGGACCGACGCCGAAGATCACAAGGCCCACGGATAGCTGGCCCAAATGCGCGCTGACCTCAAAACTCGACGACCGCGCGAATGGATTTGCCCTGATGCATGAGCTCAAAACCTTCGTTGATCTGGTCGAGCGTGAGTTTGTGCGTGATCATCGGATCAATCTCGATCTTGCCGCTCATGTACCAATCCACGATCTTGGGGACGTCCGTGCGCCCCTTCGCGCCCCCAAAAGCAGTACCGCGCCAGACACGGCCCGTCACAAGTTGGAACGGCCGCGTGGAAATCTCCGCGCCCGCAGGCGCGACGCCGATGATGATGCTCTCGCCCCAGCCCTTGTGCGAGCATTCCAGCGCGTCGCGCATAACCTTCGTGTTGCCAGTCGCGTCAAATGAGTAATCGGCCCCGCCGCCGGTCAGCTCGACGAGATGAGCAACCAGATCGCCCTCGATTTTCGACGGATTCACGAAATCTGTCATCCCGAAATAGCGGCCCGTCTCTTCCTTGTCATCGTTGAGGTCCACGCCCACGATCTGGTCCGCACCGGCCATGCGCAGGCCTTGAATTACGTTGAGGCCGATACCGCCCAGCCCAAACACGACACAGCGCGCGCCGATCTCAACTTTGGCAGTGTTGATCACCGCACCGATGCCTGTCGTGACACCGCAGCCGATATAGCAAATCTTGTCGAACGGCGCGTCCTTGCGCACCTTGGCCAAAGCAATCTCCGGGACGACCGTATGATTGGCGAAGGTGGAGCAGCCCATGTAATGGTGAATCGGCGTGCCATCGAGCATGGAAAACCGCGTGGTGCCATCGGGCAGCTGCCCGCGCCCCTGGGTCACACGGATCGCCTGGCACAGATTGGTCTTGCCGCTCAGACAATACTCGCATTCGCGGCACTCGGGCGTGTAAAGCGGGATCACATGGTCACCCACTTCCAGCGTGGTCACGCCCTCGCCAATCTCCATCACGACGCCCGCGCCCTCATGGCCGAGGATCGCGGGGAAAATTCCTTCGGGATCGTCGCCGGACCGGGTAAACTCATCCGTGTGGCACAGGCCGGTGGCCTTGATCTCCACCAACACCTCACCGCGCTTTGGCCCTTCGAGGTTGACCTCCATGATCTCAAGGGGTTTTCCAGCCTCAACGGCGACAGCGGCGCGGGTTTTCATCATCGGATCGTCCTCCTGAAATCATCAGTCACAGGAGGGCCTAAGGCAAGCCGCCTTGTCAAGCAGATGACGCAATGCCCGCCGTTGTATTCCGGGCCACAGGTGCCTCTTCGGCAAAGATATCGTGCAACGCCTGTGCCACCGGGGTAGCTTGAAAATGTGGCAACGCGGCTTGCAGCGGCGCAGGGTCGAGCCGGTGCGGCGTGTCCCACAGATAGCGCATTTCGGGTAGCTCCCGCATGGTCGGGCTGAAAAGCCCCATCAGACGGATCATCGCCCAAGGCAGCGTTTTGGCGCGCAGCGGCCTGCCGACGGCCTGCGCGGTGGCCGCCTGCAGCTCCGAGCCCGTCAGGCTGTAGCCTTCGAACCCCAGCGTGGTGAAGGGTGGAAATGTCTGGCACCTGTCGGCCAGCATAGCCATCGCACGCGCCATATCGGGCAGATAGGCCCAGGCATGCACCGCATCCATCGCGCCGGGATAGGTGAAAGTGCCTTTGTGCGCCTTCTTGGCAATTATCGCGTCGAACCAGTTGCCGCTCTTTGCGCGCTCCAAAAAATCACCGCCGCGCAGGATCACGGTGCGCAGCCCTTTCGCGGCAGCATCCTCGAACGCGCGTTCCATTTCGACACGCATCTGCCCCTTTCGGCTGGTGGGCGCGGGCGTGGCGGTTTCGTATAGAACGGTCTGTGCCTGAGCGCCAAAGGAGTAGACATTGCCGGGGATCATGACAGTAGCGCCATGGGCCCAGGCCGCAGCGATGACATTGGCCGTCAGCACCGGCAATTTCGCCGCCCAATGCTCGTAGGCGGGGTTGAGCGCGTGCACGATTACATCGACGCCTTCGGCAGCGCAGATCACGGCGTGGGGGTCTTCGGCATCGCAGGTGATCGCAGTTACGCCGTCGCGCGACGGATGATTGCCAGTGCGGGTCGCGGCCCGCACGCGCCAGCCTTGCGCCGTAAAGGCATGGACGGCGGCGCGGCCAAAGCGGCCGTTTGCGCCGAGGATCAGAACAGTTTTGGTCATGGTGTTGTCCTTTTTGTTGTCTTGACAAAACCAGTGTAGAACAAGGAAATTGAATGGATAATTGGCATTTTCTGAATTATGCCATTCAAATATGGATACATCTTCCCTCCCTTGGCACTTAATGCAATCTTTCGCCGCGATCGGTGATGCAGGGTCGCTCTCGGCGGCTGCGGCGGCAGGTGCAGGCAGCCAGCCTACGCTCAGCCGTCATTTGACACAGCTGGAAAGCCTGCTGGGTGCGCGCCTGTTCTATCGCACCTCCGGCGGCCTGACCCTCACGCCGGAGGGGGCGCAGGTACGGGTGCACGCAGACGCCATGGCGCAAGCCGCAGCCCAAGTGACCGCGGATGGGAGCCGGGTTGCGGATCTCAGCGGGACCGTGCGGATCACCGCGAGCCAGATCGCCGCAACGTATTTGCTGCCCGATATGCTCACCAGCCTGCACCGCGCGCACCCCGCGCTGAGCCTCGAATTGGTGGCTTCCGACCAGACCGAGAACCTGCTGCGGCGGGAGGCAGATATCGCGGTGCGCATGTACCGGCCGACACAGAATGATCTGATCGCGCGCAAGGTGGCCGAGCTGCCGCTGGGCATCTATGCCGCGCGCAGCTATCTCGTGCGCCGTGGCACGCCGGAGGGGGCGGAAGACCTGAAGGATCATGCTGTGATAGGCTATGACCGAAGCACCCTCATCATCGACGGAATGCGTCAGGTGGGGCTGGAGGTGGACCGCACCTTCTTCGCGTTCCGCTCTGACGATCAGGTGGTGTGCTGGCGCATGGTGCAGGCGGGCATGGGCATCGGCTTTGCCCAGCATGCCATGGCGCAAAGCGATCCGGGGATGGTGCGCCTTTGGCCCCAGATGGAGATCGGCACGCTGCCGGTCTGGCTCACGGCGCACAAAGAGCTGAGGATGAGCCCGCGCGTGCGCATCTGTTTTGATCATCTGGCCGCGTGTTTCGCAGCGCTCTAGCCTCTCTCGCTGGGTTCTTCGACCAGCGCGTCATTGTCCGAGGCCGGTACGTCATATGTGCTCCACTGCTCTTGCCGCGGCAACTCCGGTGGCTTGTCACAAGCGCGTTTGTGAATGTTCACCTTGGCGATGAAATTCGCCGATATCGGAGCGGTCACGAAGAGGAACGCCATGATCAGAAGCTCTTGGATGGCGCCGTCGTTGAACACCCCATTATAGATGATCGAGGCCAGCAACAGCGCCCCGACCCCGATGGTACCCACTTTGGTCGGCGCGTGCAGGCGGGTCAGACTGTCGTTGAATTTCAGAAGGCCAATTGCCCCCACGAGAGTAAAGAGCGCGCCAAGGATCAGACAGACGCTCACGGCATAGAGTGCAATAATCTCGATGGTCATTCGATGATATCCCCACGAAGTACAAACCGCGCATAGGCGACGGTCGAGACGAAGCCGAGCATGGCGATGATCAGCGACACCTCGAAATAGATGCGCGAGCCCTGGGACAGGCCCATGAGCACGATGAGGCCGATGGCGTTCACCACCATCGTGTCGAGCGCCAGGATACGGTCCCCGGTGTTGGGCCCGATGACCACCCGGATCATCGCCATCAGCTGACACAGCCCCACGATCACGAAGGCGAGGATGATGCAGTAGCCCATGATGTCAGTGGCTAAGGTCATATGAAAATCTCCTTCAGGCGCGCCTCATAGCGGGTTTTGATCAGTTCGACTTCCGCCTCCGGATCGTCGGTGTGCAGGACATGGACCAGCAGGTAATGCCCGCTTTGTGACAAATCCGACGAGACGGTTCCGGGGGTGAGAGTGATGGTCCCGGCAAGCAGGGTAATCGCCTCCGGCTGGCGCAGATCGAGCGGCACGGTGATCCATGCGGGTTTTAGCTTGGCATTGGGGACCGTGAGCACGATCCACGCGACCTCGACGTTGGCGACCATAATGTCCCAGATCACCAACAGCGCGTAAGAGATCATTTTGCCCAGCCGAAATCCACCCGGACGCTGGGGCCAGAAGGCCGCGGTGGCGCGCGGAATGATCACGCCGAGGATCACGCCGAACACGGCCATGCCTGCGGAAAATTCATTTTGCAGGATGATCCAGACGACCGCCAACATAAGCGTCAGAAGCGGATGCGGGAAAAGCCAATGAAAGAAGCGTGTCATCTCAATTCTCCCCTTCCGACGCATCCGCTTTTACAGTCTCGCTAAGCTTGCCGGGCGTCTCCAGCACGGTGGTGATATACTCCTGCGGATCAAAAAGCTGAGCTGCCGTGACGGTTGTGTAGTCGTACATACGTCCTGCGAAGGCCGTATGGGCGATGAGCATCACCAGCAGCCCGCCGACGGCGACATAGGAGAGCGGCGACGGCGCGGGCCGCCCTGGCTCCGCCACAGGTGCGACATCGGCCTGCGCTTTCCAGAACAGGATCGATCCTGCGCGCGCGAAACCGACCACACTGATCAGGCTTGCGACCAGCACCACCGTCCAGACCCAGGCGTCCGGCCCATCGTCATAGGCGGCGTTGAGCACCATCAGCTTCCCGACAAAGCCCGACAGCGGCGGCAGACCTGTGATGGCGATACCGGCAACCATGAAGAGAGCGGCGATGAGCGCGGCACCCACGACGGGTGCCTCCACGCGCAGCTCCAGATGCCCACGGCTCTGCCTAACCAGATCGACAATCAAGAAGAGCGCCCCTGCCGCCAGGGTTGAGTGGACCATGTAATAGAGGGCTGATGCGATGCTTTCCTGCGTGAACAGACCAATGGCCACCATGACCATCCCCATGGAGCTGATGACGGCGAAGGTCACCAACCGGTCAAGCTTGCGCGCGGCGAGGACCCCGACGGCACCGACCGCCAGCGACAGAAGGGCAAAGGGGAGCAGCCAGTCACCGTGCAGGCCGGAGGTCACCTCCAGATCGGCGGGGAAGATCATCGTGTAGACGCGGATGATGGCATAGGCGCCCACTTTGGTCATGATCGCAAACAGGGCTGCAACCGGGGCCGGTGCCTCAGCATAAGAGCTGGGCAGCCAGAAGTGCAGAGGCACCAACGCCGCCTTGATCGCAAAGACCAGCAGCAGCAGCACGGCGGCGACACGGATGCCTACCGTCTCCTCCGCGCCGATAAGCTGCACCCGCTGGGCCAGATCGGCCATGTTCAGCGTTCCCGCCTCCGCGTAGATCGCCCCGAGAGCGAACAGGAAGAGCGTGGAGCCCAAAAGGTTGAACAGCACGTATTGTACGCCCGCGCGCAGACGCGCGTTGCCGCCCGCGTGGATCATCAGACCGTAGGACGCGATCAGCAGGACCTCGAAGAACACAAACAGGTTGAACAAGTCACCCGTCAGGAAGGCCCCGGCGATGCCCATCAGCTGGAACTGGAACAGCACGTGAAAGTGCCGCCCCCGCTCGTCCCAGCACGACCCGATGGAATACAAAAGCACAAACAGCGCAAGCACCGCCATCAGGAGCAGCATCATCGTGCTGAGCCGGTCGCCCACCAGCACGATGCCGAAGGGAGCGGCCCAATTGCCCAGCTGGTAGAGCATGACCGTGCCGTCCGACGTCTCCACCACCAACCCGATGGCGATGCCGATCATTGCCAGAACGCTGGCGACGGAGAACACACGCTGGATGCCGATATGGTAGCGTGCGGCAAGGATAATGAGGGGTGCAAGGATCGTCGGCAGGATCACCGGCATAATGAGCCAATGGGTCATCGCGCGCTCTCCCCGCTGGAGGCACTCTCGGGCGCGTCGTCCACATGATCGTCATCCGTGCCCAGATAGGCGCCCAGCGCGATCATCACCACAACCGCCGTCATCCCGAAGGAGATCACGATCGCCGTCAGCACGAGTGCCTGCGGCAGCGGATCGGCATACACCGTCGCATCCGTCAGGATCGGCGGGGCGCCGGTGGTTAAACGACCGGCGGCGAATAGAAACACGTTGACGGCATAGGTCAGCAGCGAGATGCCCAGAATCACAGGGAATGTCCGCAGACGCATCACCATGTAAAGCCCGCCGGCGGTAAGCACGCCGATCGCGGAAGCCACGAGAAATTCCATGTCAGACCCCCTGCCCCTTGAGCGCTTCGTTTTCGGATCGCGCAGGGTTGATGTCCATGGCGTAGTCACTTTCCTTGGTATGGGCGCGCCGGGCCAAACGCGAGAACCCGTCGAGCGAGAGCATCACCGCCCCCACAACCGCCAGGAATACGCCCAGATCGAACAGCAGCGCCGTGGCGAGTTCAAATTCGTTGAAGGGCGGGATGCGCACGTAGGTAAAATCAGTCGTCAGGAACGGCTTGCCCACGAACCAAGAGCCGACACCCGTCAGACCCGCGATGAGCACGCCTGCACCGATTACCCCATGGTGCGGATAGCGCTGGCGCACGGTGGCCCAGCTATAACCGCTGGCCATATATTGCATCACCAGACCAATTGAAACGACAAGACCGGAGATGAAGCCGCCGCCCGGTTCGTTGTGGCCGCGCAGGAATATGTAGAAGCCGACCATCATGATCACCGGCATGACAACCCGCGTCAGCACGACCATCATCATCGGGTGCATGTCCCCCGCGAGCGGCTTGTCGGGTTTGCGGTTCAGCAGGCGCGCACGCACCGGTCCGCCAAGCAGTGTCTCCGTCAGCGCAAAGATCAGGACCGCGGCGATGCCCAGCACGATAATCTCGCCGAAGGTGTCGAAGCCCCGGAAATCCACGAGGATCACGTTGACGACGTTGGTACCGCCGCCGCCCTTATAGCTGTTGGCGAGGTGGAAATCGGAGATCGGGCTGCTGATCGCGTCGCGCAACAGGTAGTGATAGCTGAGCGCCATGGCGACCACACCGCCCACGACCGCCACGCCCACATCCCGGATGCGGCGCATGACACTGCTCTCGACAGGGGTATCTTTTGGCAGGAAATTGAGCGCAAGCAGCAGCAGAATAGTCGTGACCACATCTACGGTAATCTGCGTCATTGCCAGATCCGGCGCGGAGAAAAACACGAAGCCCACCGACACCATCAGGCCTACGACGGCCAGCAACACCAGCGACAACAGTCTGTTGCGGTGCAACAGCACCAATCCCAGTGTCGCTGCGACCAGCATGACCCAGCCCGCGATCTCGATCGCACCCGCCGGTTGCACCTCCCGCGTGGCGGCCCCCACGGTGCCGGAGCCCCAAGCGTAATATCCTACCGCGATCACCGTGACAGCCATCACCGCGCCATAGCGCGAGAAGGCACCGTTGTGCAGCGGCAGCGTGAGCGCCTTGGCCAGATCGACGATCCGCTCCACCAGCCCCTCGAAGATCACCTTGGCCTCCGGGCGCGGCGCAGCGTCCCAGACCCGCAGCAACGGGTTGAACAGCGCCAGCACAATCAGGCCCCCGCCGACGGCGATGATCGACATGATCAGCGGCACATTCACGCCATGCCAGATCTTGATCTCATACTCCGGCACCTGCGCCGCCGTGCCCAAAAGCGACGCTGTCACCAGTTCGACAAAGGGCTGCACAAGGAAGGGCGCGATACCAATACCCACCACCAGCGTCACGAGGATCGCGGGCGGCAGCCACAAACCCGGACCGGGATCATGCGGCTTGGCAGGATAGCTTGCCGCGTCGCGTTTCGGGCCCAGGAACGTATGCCCGATCAAGCGGAAGCAATAGGCCGCAGACATGAGCGACCCAAAGGTGACCAGCACCGGCACCAGCCATTCGGGGCCAAAGAGATAGGTCTTTTCCATCTCCTTGAGCATCATTTCCTTGCTCAAAAACCCGTTGAGCAGCGGAATACCCGCCATCGACAGCGCGCCCAGCGTGGCGATCACGAAGGTGATCGGCATCAAATGCCGCAAGCCCCCAAGAATACGAATGTCGCGCGTCTTGGTCTCGTGGTCCACGATGCCTGCGGACATGAACAGCGCGGCCTTGAATGTCGCGTGGTTGAGAATGTGAAACACCGCCACAAAAGCGCCAAACGCCGTGCCCGTGCCGAGCAGCATCGTTATCAGGCCAAGGTGGCTGACGGTCGAGAAAGCCAACAACGCCTTGAGGTCATGCTTGAACAGCGCGATGAACGCGCCCAGCACCATGGTGATCAAACCCGCCGTCGTGACGATGTAGAACCACTCCGGCGTGCCCGACAGCACCGGCCACATGCGCGCCATCAGGAAAATCCCTGCCTTCACCATCGTGGCGGAGTGCAGGTAGGCCGAGACAGGCGTAGGGGCCGCCATCGCGTGGGGCAGCCAGAAGTGGAAGGGAAACTGCGCCGATTTGGTGAAACAGCCTAACAGGATCAGAATAAGGGCCGGGAGATACAGTGGACTTTCCTGAATGAGGGCGCGGTTTTGCAGGATCACACTCAGGTCATAGCTGCCCGCGATCTGGCCGAGGATTAGCATTCCGCCGATCATCGCGAGGCCGCCCGTTCCCGTGACCGTAAGCGCCATGCGCGCGCCCTGACGTCCTTCGGGCAGATGTTTCCAATAGCCGATCAGCAGGAAGGACGACAGCGACGTCAGCTCCCAAAACACCAGCAAAAGCAGGATGTTGTCGGACAATACGATCCCGACCATCGCCCCTTGGAACAACAGCAGATAGGTAAAGAATTCCCCCATGTTGTCCTCACGCGCGAGGTAGTGCCGCGCGTAGGCGATGATCAGCAAACCGATGCCAAGGATCAACGCGGCGAAGAAAAAGCCCAGCGCATCGAGCATCAACGTGAGGTTCATCCCCAAACTGGGGATCCAATCGACGCGGAACATCACCACATCGCCCGAGATGACCGCAGGCAGGTTCGTCAAGAGCCCGACGAGCGCGGCAAGCGTGACGGTAAATGTCACACCGGCACAAGCTGCCCGCCCCGCTTGATTCATCAACCCAGGCAAGAGTGCGCCCAGAAAAGGCAAGGCAACGATCAATAGAAGGGACACATGTGCTCCATACTGTTGGGGCCCGCAGATGTTTCCCTGCTGGGCTTGTCGTCTCGCCCCGATATGGAATCATGACGAATTATTCGCGGTACTCTACGCGGTATTTAGGGAAGGTGCGAACCTATACCAGACCCCGATGTCCAATTTCTTTAGGCTTTTGCTCAGATACAGCGCCCGCCGTCGACTTCCATGCATACGCCCGTGATCATCGTCGCCTCGTCCGAGCATAGGTAACAGGCCGCATTGCCCATGTCTTCTGGCGTGGAAAACCGCCCAAGCGGGATGGTGGCAAGAAATTTTGCCCGCATTTCCGGCGTGTCCTGCCCCATGAAAGACGCCAGCAACGGCGTCTCCCCTGCCACGGGGTTGAGGGCGTTGACGCGGATGCCCGAAGGCGCCAGTTCGATCGCCATGCCCTTGGTCGCGTTGTTCATCCACCCCTTGGAGGCGTTGTACCAGTTGAGATTAGGGCGCGGCGAGACACCGGCAGTAGAGGCGACATTCAGGATATTGCCCTGCCCCCGCGCCTTCATCAGCGGCACGATGTGGCGCGCAGTGAGGTAGACGGATTTGCAGTTCACGGCAAAAACGCGGTCGAAGTCTTCTTCGCTCACCTGCTCCATCGGCGTGGGCAGATGCGTGACACCCGCGTTGTTCACGAGGATGTCGATATGGCCCCAGACACTCATCGCGGCGGCGGCCATGGCCTGGACGCTTTTGCCGTCGGAGACGTCCGCCGTGGCAACACAGGCATGCGCGCCCATTTCCTGCCTGAGATCCTCGGCCATGGCGGTATTGAGATCGGCGATCATCACCTGCGCGCCCTCCGCCACGAATTTGCGGATGATCCCCGCGCCAAAGCCTGAGGCCCCCCCCGTCACGATTGCCGTCTTTCCTTCAAGCCGCATGGCCGTTCCCTCCCGTCAATAAATTTCAACTATCCGTGGTACGCCGCCACCGTCTTCACGGTCGTAAAGCTATACAGCGCCTCGAACCCTTTTTCGCGGCCATGACCCGACAGGCCCGTCCCGCCGAACGGCAGCTCGACCCCACCGCCCGCACCGTAATTGTTCACGAACACCTGCCCTGCACGCAAGCCGCGCGCCAACCGCATCTGCCGCGCCCCGTCACGCGTCCAGACTGAGGCGACCAGCCCGTAGGCGGTGCCGTTGGCGATGGCGAGCGCTTCGGCCTCATCCTCAAAGGGGATGACCACCTGCACGGGCCCGAAAATCTCGTCCTGCGCCAGTGGATGATCGGGCGGCACGCCCTCAAAAAGCGTGGGTGCGACGTAGGCGCCGCCAGTGGGGGCGTCCGGAACGATCTCCCCCTGTGCGATGATTTTGAGATCACTACCCTGCGCCAAATACCCCTCGACGATTTGTTTTTGCCGCAGTGAGACCAGCGGCCCGACCGCATGGTCCTCCAGTGCGGGACCCACCCGCAGCGCGGCATAGCGCTCCGCCATTCTGCTCACGACATCGCCGTAAACCCCTCGCTGCACCAGGATCCGCGAGGAAGCCGAGCAGGTCTGACCCGCATTCTGGATGCCCGCCCCCACGAGAAAGGGCAGCGCCGCATCGATATCGGCATCATCAAAGACAAGCTGAGGTGATTTGCCTCCCAGCTCCAGCGTGACGGGGATCACATGGGCACTCGCCGCCTGCTGCACCGCGCGGCCCGTGGCGACGGAGCCGGTGAAGGAGATGTGGTTGACGCCGGGATGCGTCGTGAGCGCGGCTCCCGCCTCCGCCCCAAGCCCCGGCACGATGTTGAGCGCACCGCCCGGCAGCCCTGCGCGGCGCGCAAGCTCGCCAAAGGCGAGCGCGGTGAGGCAAGCCTCCTCGGCGGGCTTGAGCACGCAGGCGTTGCCCGTCGCCAGTGCCGCCCCCACGGAGCGTCCGATGATTTGCATCGGGTAGTTCCATGGGATGATATGCCCCGTCACCCCATGCGCCTCGCGCAGGGTATAAACGGTGTAGCCCTCGAGATAGGGGATCGTCTGACCGTGCAGCTTATCCACCGCCCCGGCATAGAACTCCATATAACGCGCGAGCGCCGTCACATCAGCGCGCGCCTGGCTCAGCGGTTTGCCCACGTCTCGCGCTTCCAGCTGGGACAGCAATTCGGCATGCTCAAGCACCAGCGCGCCAATCTTTTGCAGCACGCGGCCCCGCGCCACCGCGGTGGCGCTGCCCCATGAGCCGTCGAACGCCGCGCGCGCAGCCGCCACGGCACGGTCGATGTCATCTGCACCGCCGCGCGCGATTTCGCATAGTATTCTGCCATCGGACGGATCATGTAGCGGCACGGTGCGACCATCGATGCAGGGTCCCCAGCGCCCGTCGATCAGACAATGGGACGAGTCGATGTCGAGCGGGTGAAGGGGCATGGATGTGTTCCTCAGGCTGCACGTCGCAGCTTGGCAAGCGATTGCGCCCTTGGCAAGACGCGACAGCATCTGCGCGGCACCGTAGAGCCGGTGCCGATCCTGATACCGTTAAAATATGTTGAACACGGTGATTACGTGCTATTTTGTCACTTGACCGGCTGGAGGCCCCACATGCGCATTTTCCAAACTCTTGTGATTTCAGGATTTATCGCGCTTCTTGCCGCGCCTCAGGGGGGCTTTGCGCAGGGACGCGCCGCAGGTGTGGGTGTCGCCACCGTGGAGACGCGGCCCATGGCGGAGACGGTGCCGGTCTTTGCAGAGGTGACCACATCGCGCGACGGGGCCGTGGCCGCACGTGTCGCGGGCAACGTACAGGAAGTGCATGTGCTGGCGGGCAGCCGTGTGGCGCAGGGCGATCTGCTTGTGGAGCTCAACCGCGATCTGCTGGCGATCCGCGCGGCACAGTCTGAGGCCCGGCTGGCTGAGGCCGACGCTGCCATAGACACGGCGCGTGTGCGCCTTGATCGCACGACCAAATCACTCACCCGTGTGGAAGCGCTGCGCGGCTCCAGCTCGTTCAGCGAGGGACGCTTTGACGAGGCGCAGGCCGATATGCTTGAGGCGCGCTCCCAACTGGCCGAAGCGCAGGCGCGCGAGAAAAGCGCCGAAGCCCAGATGGCGGAAACGGAATACCAACTCGACCGCAGCCTGATCACAGCGCCGTTTTCCGGCGTGGTCATCGAGGTAAACACCATTGCAGGCGCTTTCGTGCAGGCCGGATCGCCGGTCGTGCGCATGCTCGACATCGACGCATTCGAGGTGATCGCGGGCGTGCCCGCGCGCTATGTCTCCGCCCTGACCCCCGGCCAAAAAGTACAAGCCACGACAGAGACGGGCGAGGCCCTGACGCTTGAGTTGCGCGCCATCCTGCCTTTGGAGAATACTTCCACCCGTACACGCGCGGTGCGCTTTGCCGCGCCGGGCCTGGCAGAGATTTCGAATGTGGCGGTCGGCCAATCACTTACCGTGCAAGTGCCCGTGGGCGCCGCGCGCGATGTGATTTCCGTGCCCAAGGATGCACTCGTGCAGGCGCGCGGGGGCTGGACCGTCTTCGTGGCAGAGGACGGCAAGGCCCAGCCACGCATGGTCACCATCGGTGCTGCCCTCGGCGACCGGTATGAGGTACGCAATGGCTTGGCGGTTGGCGATCTGGTCGTGGTGCGCGGCAACGAGCGATTGCGCCCCGGTCAGGACATCGAGGCCACACCAGTGGAGACGAACTAATGGATGTGATCCGTTTTGCGATCGACCGACCCGTGGCCGTCGTGGCCGCAGTACTCATCGCGATCCTGTTCGGCGTGATCGCCCTGTCGCGCATCCCGATCCAGCTTGCTCCTGATGTGCGCAAACCCATCGTGGTGATCGAGACGAGCTGGCCCGGTGCCGCCCCCTCCGAGGTGGAGCGCGAGATCGTGAACCCGCAAGAAGAGGCCCTGCGCGGCCTTGAAGGGCTTGAGATCATGACGTCGCGGTCGCGCACCGGGCAGGCGGAAGTGACGCTCGAATTCGTCGTGGGCACGGATATGAGCCAATCGCTTTTGCTCGTGTCCAACAGGCTCGACCGGGTGAGCGGCTATCCGGCGGAGGTGAACGAGCCCTCGCTCAACACCTCCGGGTCTGACGACAGCCCCATCGCCTGGGTCCTGCTGACGGCAAAGGAGGGCAACACGCGCGAGATGCCGACCTACGGCGATTTCGTGGAGGACGTGATAAAGGACCGGCTGGAGCGGATCGAGGGTGTGTCTGCGGTCAATGTATTCGGCGGCGTGACGCGCGAATTGCAGGTCGTGGTGGATCCGCGCCGCCTCTCCGGCTTCGGCCTCACCGTGCCGGAAGTCGTGCGCATCTTGCGGACCGAGAACATCTCGATCTCCGCCGGGGATGTGGATGAGGGCAAGCGGCGATATGTCGTGCGCACCGAAGGCAACCTCAACACCGAAGAGGCGATCCGCAACGTCGTTCTGCGCTCTGACGCGGCGGCGGGGGGCGTGGGGCGCGTGCGCGTGGGCGACGTGGCGGACGTAGGCTTTGCCTTCAAGGAGCCGACGAGCCGCTTGCGCTACAAGGGCGAGCCGGGTCTGGCCTTCAACGTGGTACGCGATTCCGGCGCCAATGTGATCCGCGTGATGGAGGAGTTGCGCGGGGTGCTGGCGGAGTTGCGCGAGGGGCCGATTGCCGATGCGGGGCTGAACGTCGAGCAAGTCTATGACGAGACGATCTACATTGACGGCGCGATTGATCTGGTAACGCAAAACATCTGGATCGGAGGCGCGCTGGCGGCCCTCGTGCTGATGCTGTTCCTGCGCAGTCCGCGCGCGACGCTGGTCGTCTCGTTGTCTATCCCGGTGTCCATCGTGGCCACATTCGTGGTCATGGCCGCGACGGGCCGCACGCTCAACGTGATCTCGCTGGCGGGCATCGCCTTTGCCGTGGGGATGATCGTGGATGCGGCGATTGTGGTATTGGAGAACATTTTCCGATTGCGTGAGAAGGGCTACAGCAGGCGGGAGGCGGCTTATCTGGGCGCGTCGCAAGTCTGGGGCGCGATTCTCGTCTCCGCGCTGACCACGGTTCTGGTGTTTGTCCCGATCCTGATCATGCAGCTTGAGGCGGGGCAGCTGTTTCGTGACATTGCGGTAGCAATTTCCGTCTCGGTGCTGCTGTCGCTGGTGGTGGCGATAACGGTCATCCCCGCACTGGCCAGCCGGATGCTGCGCGAGGGTGACCAAAAACCCATGAGCCTTTGGGGCATAGACCATCTCGCACGCGGGTTCCGCACCGCCGTGATGGCCTACGTGCGGCTAACGGTCCGATTCCGCACCATCGGCATCATGATGGTCGTGGCGATTGCGGGCGGCGCGGCTTTCGCCAGCTTCATCTTCCTGCCCCGGCTGGAATATCTGCCCGAAGGCAACCGAAATCTGGTGTTCGGCCTCATCATTCCGCCGCCGGGCTACAACCTTGAGACAACGCAAACCATTGCCCAGCGGATCGAAACTGTCGCCCGCCCCCTCTGGGAGGCCGCGCCGCAGACCGAGACGGAGGACGGCACGCCCGCAATCGCAAACTTCTTCTTCGTGGCGACGCCCGGTAATTCCTTCGTCGGCGCGGGAGCCGTCGATGGACAGCGTGCGGCGGAGTTGATTCCGGTTCTGAGCCAACCCATTTTCGCGGAGCCGGGCACGTTTGGCTTCATGACACAGCCGTCGCTGTTCGGGCGCGGCGTAGGCGGCGGGCGCACGATTGAGCTTAACGTCTCAGGCCAGGACCTCGATGACATTCTCGGCGTGGCAGGGCGTGCGGCGGGTATCGTATCGGGCATTTTGCCGCGCTCCGAGGGGCACCAGTTCCGACCCATTCCGGGCCTGGAATTGGGCGCGCCGGAGGTGCGGCTGATCCCGGACCGCTTGCGGCTGGCCGATTCGGGTCTGAGCAGTTCGGACCTTGCCGCGACGGTGGATGCCTTCAACGACGGCTTGCGCATCGCCGAAGTGACTGTGGGCGCGGAGCGTATCGATCTGGTGCTCAAGGGCGATACATCGGTGAGCGATGCAGTGCGCACGCAAGATGTGGGCAGCTATCCGGTGGTGACACCCAGTGGCCAGATCGTGCCGGTGTCGGCGCTGGCTGACGTGGTGCTGACCGCGGGGCCGACGGAGATCCGCCACCGCGACCGCTTGCGCACCGTGACGCTAGAGATCCGGCCCTCCGACGCGCTGCCGTTGGAGGCGGCGGTGGAGATGTTAGAACGTGACGTGGTCGCTGTGCTGCAGGAGCAGGGTATTCCGGGCGATGTCCGTCTCAGCGTGTCGGGCACCGCCGACCAGCTGAGCCAGACATGGGCGGCGATCCAGATCAATCTCGCCGTCGCACTCATCATCGTGTTTCTGGTCATGGCGATCCTGTTCGAGAGTTTCGTGCTGCCGCTGGTGATCCTGATTTCCGTGCCCGTGGCGGCGGCGGGCGGTGTGGGCGGGCTTGCGCTCTTGAACACCTACCAGACGCAGCCCTTGGATATGCTGACATTGCTGGGGTTCGTCATTTTGGTGGGGATAGTTGTGAACAATGCAATCCTGATCGTGCATCAAACACTCTACCACCTGCGCGAGGAAGGGATGGACCCTGTCGCGGCAATCGAGGAAGCCACGAGCAACCGCATCAGGCCCATATTCATGTCCACGCTCACCAGCGTGATGGGGATGCTGCCGCTCATCGTCTTTCCCGGTGAGGGGTCGGAGTTGTACCGCGGCCTAGGGGCCGTGGTAGTCGGCGGCTTGTCGATGTCGGCGTTCTTGACGTTGCTCACCGTGCCGCCGCTGCTGCGGCTCTGCGTGCGCGCTCCAGACCCCGAAGTCGCGACGGCACCTGCGGCGCGGCAACCCGCCTAGCGCGTAAATGGTTGCCTGCGCGCAACTGAGCGGCCAAACCGAGGGCCGGTTATGACGCTGCGCCACAGCGATGTGTTTTGTTTGAAACACGGCGCGCGGAGTGCTAACGACATGCGAAACGCAATCTGAGGGAATTGGTCAAGATTGCAAAAAGCTTGCGGCGGGCCAAACCTGCCGGAGACCGGGGGGAACAAAAATGCAAGATGAACATCGTCCTTGGACCGCGTTTTACGGACCGGGGGTGCGTCAAGATATTGAACGTGCGGAATACGACACCGTCGGCGATATGGTGAGTGCGGTTTCAAGGCTTTATGCCGATCAGCCTGCGTTCACCGCCTGCCTGCCCAACGGCATGAACGGCACGCTCACTTACGCGCAGGTGGACGAGATGTCGGATGCCCTCGCCGTCTATCTGCGCGAGAGCGCTGGCCTTACCCAAGGCGACCGCGTGGCGGTGCAGGTGCCCAACGGGCTATCCTTTCCAGTGGCCGCATTTGCGATCGCCAAGGCGGGGTGCATCCTCGTGAACGTCAATCCGCTCTATACCGCCGAGGAGATGGCGCATCAATTTGCCGATGCACAGCCGCAGGCGCTTATCGTGGTCGACATATTCGGCGACAAGCTGGCGCAGGCGCTCAGCGGGCACCCAATTGCGAATATCATCGTCACCCAGGTGGCGGAGTTCTTTCCCGCAATGCCGCGCGGCATTGTGCGGCTGGTGCAAAAGCATTGGGACCGCACGCTGGCCCCCATCACCCTGCCCCACATCCGCTTTCCCGACGCGATTGCGGAGGGACGTCAGGCGCGCACGAGCGCAAAGGTGGACGTGGCCGCGTACCGTCGCGCGCTCACCCCCGATGATATCGCCTGCCTGCAATATACCGGCGGGACCACGGGCGTGTCCAAGGGGGCGATGCTCAGCCACGCCAATCTGATGACGAACATGGAACAGACCATGGAGATGATCAGCGGTGTGGAGAAAGGGCGCGAAGTGGCGCTCACCGCGTTGCCGCTCTATCATATTTTCGCCTTCACGGTGAACCTGCTGGGCTTCTACTCTCTGGGCGCGCGCAACATCCTGATCCCCAATCCACGCCCCTTGAGCAACCTCAAACGCGCGTTCGAGAATTATCCCATCACCTGGATGAGCGGTGTGAACACGCTTTTCAACGGGCTGAGCAATGAGATCTGGTTTCAGGACAACCCCCCGAAAAACCTGAAATTCGCCTCCGCGGGTGGCATGGCACTGCAAAGCTCAGTCGCGGAGCGGTGGGAGCAGGTCACCGGCAGGCCGGTGCTGGAAGGCTACGGGCTCACGGAATCCTCGCCGGTGCTGACCTTCAACCCGCTGGGCAAGACGCGCCCCGGCTCCATCGGTATTCCAGTGCCGGGCACCGCGCTGCGCTGTCTCGATGATGCGGGTGCCGACGTGGCAATCGGTGAGGCGGGGGAGCTCGCCGCCAGCGGGCCACAGATCATGAAGGGCTATTGGAAGCGCCCCGATGAAACGGCAAAGACCATGCGCGGTGACTGGCTGCTCACCGGTGATATCGGGATCATGGATGCAGAGGGATATTTCACCATCGTGGACCGCAAGAAGGATATGGTCATCGTATCCGGTTTCAACGTCTATCCAAACGAGATCGAGGATTGCCTCGCCCGCCACCCCGGTATCGTCGAGGCGGCCGTGATCGGCGTACCGGATGGCGCGTCAGGCGAAGCGGTGAAGGCTTTCGTTGTGCTACGCGACGAAGCGGTGAGTGTGGAGGCGATCCGCACATACTGCAAAGAGCATCTGACCGCTTATAAAGTGCCCAAATCGGTCGAGTTCCGGGACGACCTGCCCAAATCCAACGTCGGTAAGATCCTGCGCAAGGACTTGCGCGCCGCGCCGCCGCATCCGCAGCGCGCGGCGTCTTAAGACGCCCCCCAAAAAGGACTTTCCCACATGGTCGGACAATTCGAACAGGCACTGCTGGCGCTGATGATCTTCGTGATCATGCTGGGCATGGGCGCGTCGCTGACGCCGCGCGATTTTATCCAAGCGCTCAGACGCCCCTACGGCCTGATGATCGGGGTGGTGTCGCAATATGGCTTCATGCCGTTCATCGGCTTCATGCTGGCACTGCTGTTGCCCGTCTCGGCGGAGATCAAGATCGGCATCCTGATCATGTCGTGCATGCCGGGTGGGACGACCTCCAACATCTTCACCTATTTCTCCAAGGGCAATCTGGCGTTATCGGTGCTGATGACGGTCACCTCGACGGTATTCGGCGTCCTGCTCATTCCCATCGTGCTGGTGCTCTATGCCGGGGCGCTGGACGTGGACATCCCACGCGAGAATATCATCGTGACGCTCGTGCTGCTATTGGTGCCCGTGGCGATCGGGATGCTGCTGCGCAAGCTCAATGCGAATGTGGGCGCGGTCACGGAGTTCATGGGCTCGGTGCTGGCGATCTTCTTCATCGTATTTCTTATCGTCTCGTGGATCCCGCGCAACTTCACCTTTCTGATGGAGACGGGTTGGGCCACCTATGTCGCCTCAATCGCACTTGGCCTGATCGGGATCACGGTGGGTTATCTGTTCGCAAAAGCGCTCAAGCTGCATCCGCGCAATGCGCGCACCGTGGGGCTGGAGACGGGGATCCAGAACGGGCCGCTCGCGATTGCGATCATCGCCTTCACCTTCTCGGGCGTTGAGCAGCAGGCGATCAACGCGGTGCCGGTGCTCTATTCGCTGTTCATAGTAATCGTCTCGACCATCGTGACGCTCTATTTCCGCCGCGCCAATACGGCAGCGGAGCAGAAGATGCCCGACGGCCTGCTGTGACGCTCAGGTCAGGGGCGGCGCAATCTGTCTGCGCCGCACGCTGATCAGCAGACCGGTGGTCATGATGACGAGACCGCCCACGCTGATCCACGTCAGACTTTCGCCCAACAGCAGCGCCCCCAGTACGCCGCCCACCCCCGGCACCGCCGCGAGGATCGACGAGGTGTTCGCGTTGCCAATGCTGCGCGACGCATGAGCGATGAACAAAAGCCCGATGAGGTTGGGGACGAAGCCCTGATAGACCGCCTGCAACAGCAGCGGCCCAGTGGGCGCGTCGGCGATGCCCGACGGCAGGAACAGAGCCCAGATGGGCAGATAGATCACGGCGTTGACGACCGTGCCGCAGAAGATGATCTGCATCGGGGCGAGCTGCCACCGCTCCGACAGCTGGATGTAGGTCGCGAAGAACATCGCGCCGATGATGAAGAACAGATCCCCGATCCACGCATCGGGGGCAGTGGTCAATATCCCGTCCCACGCCAGCAGCACTGCCGCACTGAGGATCATCACCGCCCCTACCGCCTGCCGCAAACCGGGGCGCGCACCGACCAGCACGAGCGCAAAAAGGATGCTGAACAGCGGCAGCATCCCGTTCATGAAAACGCCGCCATGGGCCGCGGGCGCGAAAAGGAAGCCGGAAAAGACGAACAGAATGTAGACGGGGCCAAGGATGAACGACAGCACCGCGATCTGCTTTAAGCGCAGGCCCCGCCACGGCTTGTAGTAGAGGCACAAGGGCACCGCGATGAGCGACGCGAGCCCATAGCGCATCGCGGCAAGATCAAAAACGGTCAGCCCACTGTCATTGGCCACACGGCTCACAATGAGCCAGAACGACCAGACCAGAACAATGGTCCAGGCGGCGGCGTATCCTGTGACATGCGCGGAGTGTTTTGCCATATTGGTTCTTCTTGTCTCAATTCTGTGGGCCGCGCGGTCTGCGTGGTCCTCAGTAGACTTGTTTTGTCGCAATGGCCTAACAGTTTTTCTGCGCAAACGGTCCAGTGACCGAGAGCCCGCCTGTCGCGAACCACCGCATTCGCATCATAATACCCGCGCCGCCACAGATAAACCGCCCGTGAGGCTGGAAAGCTGCGGTTCACGGGCATATATGGGTTCAAAGCGCGTGTTTACGGCGCAAAGATTTCAGAAGCGCACGGGGACACTTTGATCAGCGGAACACTTTTAAGTCTGACTCTGCTGATCGGTGGTCTGGTGGGTGTTGTCTACGCGGCGGGCGTATTCCTTTCCGGTGCAGTGGGCGTTGCCAACAGGTTCGGCATTCCGGAGTTCATCGTCGGCAGTCTTATCGTGGCCGTCGGCACCTCCGCGCCTGAGCTCGCGATCAACCTCGCCGCCAGTTTTCAGAGCCAAGGCGATTTGATCATCAGCAATATCGTGGGCAGCAATATCGTGAACCTCGGTCTGGGGATCGGTCTGGCCGGATTGCTCATCAAGTTTGACAAACTGCCCAATGATTATCTGGTGTCGGCCCTTATCGGGTTCGCGGCGGTGGGTGCCGTTCTGGTCGTAACTCTGCTCACAGCGAATGCCAACGGCATCAGCACCATCGGCAGGGCCTTTTCGTTCATTCTGTTCGGCGGTTTTGTCGCCTACACCATTTGGTCCCTCAAATACAGCAGTGCGGATGACGAAGAGGAATATGAAATTTCGGGTAGAGGCATGCCTTTCCTCGCAGCGCAGCTTTTTTTCGGCGCTGTCGCGATGGCGGTGCTGGCCGATGTGACCGTGGACAACGCCGTCATACTGGCCGGGACGTTGGGCATCCCGACGGCTGTTGTCGGCGCGACCGTGATCGCGGCCGGGGGCAGCCTGCCGGAGGTTTTCGCCTGCATCGCAGCGGCACGGATGGGGCGGCCTAAAATTGTGGTCGGCAATATCGTCGGCAGTCAAATCTTCAACCTGCTGGGGATACTAGGCGTGTCGGGTTTGGTTGGCGCGTTCACCTTCAATTCGACCATCAGCGTAGACATCGCAATCCTGCTTGCGATCACGGTGGTATTCCTGCTGTCGTTTCAGGTCGCAGCGATCCGCCGACACCTCGGCGTGCTCATGGTCGGCAGCTATCTTGGCTATGCCGCCTACCTCATCTCCATTTCCGTCTAGCTTTTGACGCATACGATGCCGCGCCGCATCCGGTGGCCATTGCCTTCAGTTCCGATGACGGCACGACAATCAAACAAAGACCAGGCCTGCGCCATCAGGTCCAGGTGGGCTTAGTCTGACGTCAGCGCCTATGGGAAAAAATAGCGTTATTTGATAAGAGAGCGGCTATCGCTCATCGTAACCACTGAGTAGTGGACGATGACGCAAACAACGAAAAGCCTTGGCCAGAAAATCGTCAAAGACATCAAGCGCGCAACGCGCAAGCATTACTCATCCGAAGAGAAGATCAGTTTCGTGCTGGATGGACTGCGCGTGGAAGACAGGATTGCTGAGCTGTGTCGCCGTGAGAAGAGAGGTTTTCCCAGTACTTCGACTACTTTGCAGCCTTGTTGAGGTGGATCAGGGTTTCATGTCAGACTGCTGATCTGATTGGTATTGTTTTGCTGGTGTAGGCCTCTTGCGGGGGCAAGATGCCGTGGGTCGAGGGCGGTCGCTCGGCGTTGTAATAGGCCAATCATTTTCCGGTCCCGGTTTTCGCCTCTGAACCTTTCTCAATTGGGTGCAAATAGACACATTCACACTTGAGGGATCGCTACAACCGTTCGATCATGCGGTTGTCGATCCAGCGCCCTTTGCCATCTATTACCGGCAGGGCTTTGCGCAGCAATGTCCCGAGAGGCATGCTGATCTTGATCTTCGCTTGCGTCAGCGCGTCGATCCAATCGCCGCTGGTAAACTGTGATCCCTGGACGCCCTTCCAAGTGTCAAGCCGCGATTTGAGCCTGGTTTATCTGTTTGTGGCGGCGCGCGATGATGTTGAAGACTTCGCGTGCGATGTATCGTTTCAGGTATTGAATGGTCTTGAGCTGTGTGCCGGGCAATGTATTCCTTTGTCTTTGAATTAAGACGCAACCGCCCGATTGCTATGATGTAAAGCGCGCTGTTTGCCGCGCGGTCACCACCTCGGCTCAATCGCTGCCGCGTCGTTTTCCTTGAAGATGGCGGAACCGGGCTGGCGCCGCACAAAGCAGCGAGGCTGGCTTCGGATTTGATCCGTTCAGGATTGTCGCCTGCGGTTAGCAACAATTGAGCCGCGCTGTTAAACCCGCCCCCCTGCATCCGATCAGGTCTGGGGAAAGATCTGTGACGATTGCTTTGATCATGTTGTCCAGATCGGCGACTTCATCATGCAGTTCGAGATATCGGCGTGCCAGCGATTTGACCGCAATCCGGTAAGCTTTTTGAACATCTCGATACCCAGTTAGATCCGGACGCCAAGCTGCTCGGGTCCTGATCAACTGCATGCGGGTCATATTGCGCAAAAGATCACGTAGAATCTCAGGCGCGCAAACGATTGTGGTCCGGAGGATTTGCAATGCAACCCGCAGAGCTTGAACAGCCGTTTTGCGGCAACCCTTGAATACACGCAGGGATTCCACCATCCCACCTCGACTGCGCGGAATCACCGTGCGCCACTCAGCAAAAGCTGCGTGGGCAGCACTTTGCGCATCGATGTCATCGTTCTTGCCGCGCCGTCTTCGATCCAGCTTGTCCGGGGCGGCAACTTCCGGAACGTCCACACCTGCGACCTGCATATACCTCAAAAGACCGACACCCTAGCTGCCTGTGCATTCAACCCCAATCCCCTGCAAGTC
>Ga0307930_1000565_pt1 | contig 29638 bp, 30 predicted proteins | sample OrgLakmetageno46_FD_203161 | JGI IMG/M metagenome (GOLD analysis project Ga0307930, IMG submission 203161) | Saline water microbial communities from Organic Lake, Antarctica - #46 | ecosystem: Environmental > Aquatic > Non-marine Saline and Alkaline > Saline | place: Antarctica: Organic Lake...
TCATTGCCTTTGGAGGGCGCAGTGCGCAAGTGCCTACAAACCTAAGTTATAAGCCTCTGCAAGACTCAGCAAGAAGACCAACAACCACTGCAAGCGAGCAAGCGAGTACAGTAGTCAGGAGTTTGGAGTGAAGAAAACGAATGCCAACCCGTAGGGGCGTTAGTTATTCTTTTTTCCTATTTTGTGGACGTTGGAAAAAAGTCCTCGTGCCTTGAGCTTAGCTAGCTACTTACTGTAGACTGTAGCTATTACTCGCGGTCTTTACTAGGCCAAGTTGCCGACCTGATTGGGGTTCTCCAGCTTCATCGTCGAGGACCAATTCGTTAACTTCGTAAGACAATCCTTTAGATCACTTCAGATGCACAAAATGGGGATGCCATCTGTATCTTATCGAAGCCAAGCTATCATCCATGAATGTTCAACGAGTTCCTTGTGATAGCACGAAGTATTGCGCATAGTGCATAGTGCTGTTGTACGAACCTTCCACGGGATATTAATCAATTTTTCATTTGATCAGGTGTGGGATAATGTACCATTTGATTGCTGTGTTGCTTCTTTCTGTGGCTTGGTGGCCAATCTTTGCTGCCGCACCTTCAGCAGTTCGGGTTTCGAGCGCCGATTCAAAGGTGAGTTGGAATGGTTCTGTGATGTTGACAGCCGGAGCAGGAGCCTTGACCATTAGTATGACAAGAGCATGAGCGGTCTTGCCTTTCGAATGATCATTAGTCCGTACGCCTAAAAACTGCAGTGGTAATCTCGGGCACACAAATAATCGAAAACAGGTGTTGGGCTTGGCAGGCGACTACGAAGCTGACGGAGAGACCGTGAACGGCGGGCCTCGGTACACGCGCATAGCGGGCGTGCCGCAGGCGACTCCTAACAGTGGCGCAAGCCCAGCCGCTGCTGCCACCGCAGCCGCAGCCGCTGCAGCAGCTGCGTCGTCTGCGCCAGCGTCTTACTTGTTTCGAAGCGACGCCGGGCGTTGGGCGTTCGCTAGTGAAGTGGCTGACGTCATGGCTTCCAAACGGCTAAAAGCCATGAGCAGCGGCCACAGCGCGAGTGACGTGTCAGCTGCCTCGCCTGTGGGCCTGCAGTACAAGTACCTCGACTCCGGCACCTTCAGTTGGCGTTTGGACCCTAGTTTTACGGTCCAGGACGTGTCCGCTACGATGGCCGCGAGGCGGAGCCGCAGCGCAGCGCGCAGCGCGGACTTAGAACGAGAGAAAGCGAGTGCTGCGCGGCGGCTCGAAGCCGAGAAAGGCAAAGCCTTGGCCGAAGAAGCGGCGCGTCGGAAAGCTGCGAGCGCGAAAGCGGCGTCGGCTGCCGCGGCGGAGGCGGCCGAGCGAGCGGCCCAGAGGGCCAAAGCCGCAGACGCCGAAGAAGAGGCCGCGGACGTGGTGGCAGTGGTGGAGAACCTGCGGCGGGAGCGTGAAGAAAAGGTGCTAAATTTCAAAATAAATCAGAACAATTTCTTCTAGATAGCTTCAGGCAAGATAATCTCGCTCATTTTTGTCTTTGTTTGACAATATCTCTTTCGTCTGTTTGGGTCGACGGGCGCTATATCATTTGTGTAGGTGGGCCGCATTCAGGCGGAGCACGCGCGCCGCAAGACGGAAAAGTTAAGACGAGAAGCCGAAGTGGCGGCCACGGAAAGAGAAGCGGCAGAAGCTGCTCTCAAAAGGGTACTACTCGAACGGAGCATGCGTCTGAGAGAGAGGGAGAGAGAAAGAGAGTGAAGCAAATTGAGTTACAGGGTATGCGTGGTCTTATAGGGAGCCACGATGTTCTTGTTGACAGGGACTTGCTGCGCCCCTTTCCAGTGCTGTAATTAAATGCCTCAATCATTTCACTTTTTACTATTTCCATAATTGGAGGTACGGAACGCTAATTCTAATTCATTCCGTCTGATTTTAGATGGTAATGGAGCGCGAAGCAGTGGAACGAGCTCGTATGGAAGCAGAGAGAAAGGCGGAGGCAGCAGCTCAGGCAGCGGCTGCAGAAGCGGCGGCCGAAGCAGAGGCCGAAGAAGCCAGAATGAAGTTGGCTGATGCTGATGCTGAGTTGCACGCGTTGGAGAAAGCTCGCACGCTGCTAGGGGAAGCGGCGGAGTTGGAAGTGTTGATGCGCGAGAAGACAAGGCAAGCGATGGAAGCGGCTGAAGTCGCGCAAAATTTGGCCACGAAAAGGTAATTACTCTTCAATTTCTAGCAATGTTTTTCTTTCATCCAAGACGGATTGTCCGCGTTGTGAACTCAATTCTCATCTCTGAGAAACGTATAAGGGTATAGATGAAAGAATGGAAGTTGTGTGCGAGATAATGAGAGTTTGAGTTCCTTCTGTTTGCACTAAGCGTACGTTACTCTCCGGATTTGGTGTTCGACTTCATGCCCTTTCAAGATCCCTGTACCTTCTTATAACACTTCTTCCCTCATACCATCGACTTTTAAATCACTGCGCACGTGTTTCTTTCCTCGCTCCTTTGCGTGTTCCCTTCATTCATTAAAGGCATGCCGCAGCAGATCAGTTACTTGCAGCGGCAACGCGCGCCAAGAAAGCTGTGGACTCAATTACCTTCGAACTTTAATGAGATCATTGCACGTAGTTTCGCTGATCTCAAGTGTCAATTCAATCTACACTGTCCTGCATGTGACTTAAATTTTTTGTTTGGTAACTCGAACATGAGTTATGCAGACACACACGACAAATAGAAGCCAATGCTGCAGGTAGAAGCAGACGCGTCCCCCATGTCTTCGTGTACAGAAATAGAAGTAGCGGATAACGGTTCGGTAAAGCTCTGAATGCCAAAAAAGTTTAGAATTATACCCATATCACTGGAAATCGGAACTCAATCCATTCCATACCACCGCCATAGCTGTGCAGATGTTGATGCTTGTTTCTAACACTTTATACACATTACACAGGCCCCAAAGAGGCGGAGTTAGAGTGCCGACGTCAGAAATGTGAAATACGGAGCGATTCTGCGTGTACTAGAGGTGGGGATAATCATGAATCAGGTGCTTATGCTTGTTTCTTGTTTCGACTCTGGGGGCACTGGCACTAAAGGCCAAAGGGTCAAGCAGGATGAGAGGGCTAAGAGGCAGAGAGGGAATTCTTTTATTGGAAATCATTGGGTATTGTGCTGGTGTGGTTGGTGGTGTGGGTTGACAGTTCCGCTTCGTCAAAAGAGTAAGTAGGCGTTGTTCGTTGTGCTGTTTCCTCTGTAAAATTCATGGCTTTGGGTCTGCTTATACAATATTCTATATCTGAGCTCTCGACAGACATCAGGTGCTATGTGTGGCCATGTGGCTTGTGACTGCGACTGCGACACTGGCAGTGGCAATGGCAGTGAACTGCAAAGTGTGAAGTATAAACTAGCCCTCTCTGCAGGTAAGTTAGATGCCAACGCGTACGATATGAAGTAAGGCAGCTGGCGGCTGATTGATGGTGAGCCACCGATTAATCTTTTTCCTTGCTTGAAGTCAGGTTTAGATTATTTGTAGGGCCAGTCCTGGAGCAAATATGGCGCTGGTCCCGAGGGGCTGGAATCAGAATGTTAACAGGCAGGAAAGGGTCATGACAAAGAAAGCAGCGCAACTTGAACAAGTAGAAAAACTAATGTGGCACACATGATCGAGCAATCATGAAAGTAGTGATGACGGTCCAGAGTAGTCCGTTCTTCTATATCTTGAGATAAAAGTTCTTGCGCTTACGCATAGTTGAAACATCGGCTTCAAGGAGGAGTTGGCCCATTTGCCTTTGTCGACTTCTCACCTTCAGCCTTCTTCCCGCCTCATAGCCGAGAGTAAGCTGAGCGTTACGATGCATTAAATTACTTGTAAATCTCGAAGCCAATTTCCAGCCTGCAGTCCAACCCGTGCGGTCTTCAGTGAAGCGAACTGCACGCACTTCACGGAAGACACCCTTCACCGTTACAATAGTAAATGCTTTCAGACTTCCTCAACTCTCGGCGGCGTGGAGCTATGTTTTCCTCGAAAAGCATTAACACCAGTTAAGTTTGAATTGAACTCTTCTTGTGCTGCGCCTTCTATTCTTTTGAGGCATCAACTCAATCTTGTCCTTTTGTGTAGGCCACGGGCCTTCCTTGATGGGCTAAACAATTAACTTTTACAAATGAGATCAGGGAGTCGGTAAGGGGCCGAGACGGGCTCGCCCAATCTAACTCATATTTCTATTTATTCTCGTCAATGAAAATATCTACACGTGACCGTACAACGCTGAAGTTGGCAAAAGTAAATTCTATCACGTGGCATGAACAAAGAGGAGTGTGACGCTGCACATGCAAAAATGCCCTGCGTGCTGTTTTGAATTCGGTTTTGGTCGTCCATTTAGTCAGGCGAAAAAGATGAAGATTGCAAAAGAGGGCGCATAATCAGGTTCAAAAAGAAAAATAACTTAAGGTAATATTCTGCTACTACCATATTTGAAAAAATAAAAATTCTCTTGGCGGGGGTCGAACCCGCGACCGATGGCTCATAAGACCATCGCTCTAACCACTGAGCTACAAGGGAATCAACTACTGTGGCAAATTTACAAAATTTGAAGACTACTAGATTACTACCATAATTTCAAGCGGGACCCTTCTTCTATTATGGCACTCCTGCCTCCGCCGCTGCGGCCGCAGCGACACCTGGATAAAGGGCTAATCGATTGTATAATAGATCTGTAGTTACCGCTTTGTGTGGTGCTCATCTGTACTGTATAGTATACTGCAAGTACAGTAGTAATGTAAACATCTCATAGGTACTTATGCATGTATTACTGTACAGATTCTTTCGATCCGCTGTCGTGTGCCCCTGCGCACGCTCCTGTCTCCCGGATGGGAATTCGATAAAATGTATGATTTACTGCTGTGCTTTGCTTGTTTTAATCACAATTAAAGTGTAAAATTAATGTCGGTACTCAAGAGGGATAAAGAGAAGAAATGAGGGAATCTGTCGTATGTCTCAGTTAGAGAACAAGGCATACAGTATGAGTGTACATACGATTCACCTGGAAGGCACTTGGAGTACTTACAAGCTCGCACAAGCAGTACGAGAGAATGGCACTTTTTGTAGCCAAGATTAGCACCTAATTCCTAGGCACCTTTTTTGACACGGGCCGAGAGGGTCGGAGTTAGAGTGCTAACAGGCAGAAAGGAAATGCAATGCAGCTTACACGAAAGAGGAGCGAATCAGGCGCACATGCCCAAGTGGCCATGGGGCATCTTTTTCAATGCTTTCGAGGACACTTCATCGCACACAATGGGGTTTGGTACTGCCTCAGGTTGATAGCAGGTGGCTTTGCTGCGTTTTCGTTGCCTGCAATGGACCCGTACTATACAAATTAGACGAAATGCCCATTGTTATGCAAATGTAAGGCCAACTCTAGCCCACTTTATGATAGTGGATTGTCAATGATGCATAAGAGCACAAAGATAGAAATGTATAATCATTGCTTCATGCAAAAGGATACGTAGCTAATTCAGGACAACTCCAGTGGATACTTGCAATGTCACGATGTTACACAGGCCCCAAAAGACAAGGGTCAACCGCTTCCGTGAAGCAAAATGATTATATGTACCATGTGTGCCCCAAGGGAGATAACCCTATTCGAAATATAAGTCTCAAGTAGCCCAATATGGCCATGTATAATTCGATTCAAAGTAGTTTGGCGACTGAATCGCCATCACGAAGGATGGGCCAAAGTGGAGACACCAGACAACAGTAGACTCACCCAATTCCCAAATCACATTTCTTAGCCTGAAGGCTGAAGGAGAAGGAGAAGGAAAAGGAGTATAAAAGAGAAATTTTCATTAAAATTCATATTCGCAAGAGGACACCTAGAGAAGTCAAGCTTGTTCTATTTGTTATAATCTTCCTATCTACTCTACTGCTATATAGTATATATTGCTTCAGGGGGTGCTTCTGTTTATGTGAAGTCTAGTCCATTTGCTATTTGTCTGGCCTCGTCTGTAACCCTTTCGGGCTCCTTCCGAAGAAGACAGACAAGGTCAAATAGGCATCTCCACCTTTCACAATAACCGAGTTGGACATATCTAAGAGTAGGAAGGTAAATACATATTTAAGAGTAGGAAGGTAAATCTAGAAGTAGAAGTAGAAGGAGCCAAAATCCCAACACCAAAATTTGGCTTCATAATGACAACACCAAATTTCAGCTCAATAATGATTGAGATAGCTACGACGACAACTTTTCAAAAATCAGTGCAGAAAAATTGCGAAAAGTTCTTGCAGAGCACAAGCTCGTATCGTCTGTGTGACATCGCTTTCCGTGTAAATTACCATCAAGCAAAGAGCGGGTCAAAAACGCCGCCAGGCACGAGGCCAACGTTCCGCACGAGCGCTGCGCCCGCTTGCATGTAAGGGTGCGCGGCGTACGCTCCGAGAGTACCCACCGCAATGAGGGCATAAGGGGCCCGGGCAAACTCTTTCCAGACGTCAGGAGGCAGCGTTTGGCGGCCGTCCAATATCGCCGCGAAGGGCACCACCTGAGCGCGCATGTGCAAAGAGAGAGAGAGAGAGGGAGCGAGATAACGTGCGCATGCGTGAGAGGGAGTGTGTGCACATATGTGTGTGTGTGTGTGAAATGTGAGCACGAAGAAGCAGCAGCACGAAGGACTACGAGCTAGGTGCATGAGGAGAAGACGATTTTGACAGGTAAAACTTGCAGTCATAGGCACAAAAAGCATATTATTCGCAAGAAGAATTGCAGCAAGAAGAACCGCAAGCAATCCTGTCATCGTACAACAAGCATATTCTATTTGTTGAGAAAAAAGATCAAAATTACGAATGCTGGGTGATGTGTCCTCTATTCTCGAGCGCGCGAGTATAATTGTTTGGGTGCTTTGTCTATGATCGTGTAGGTGTGGTGGATCGTGAATCCGTGCGCGCGCGTATGCATCCAACATTGCCACTAAACGTGCCTCGTCGAATGTGCCTCCCTTTGACTCCCTTTTTTTGCTCTCTCTCTCTCTCTCTCTCTCTCCCTTTCCTCTCTTTGTTAATTACCGAAGTGCGGGCCTTCACCACCTCGAACTTCTCGCCGTGCGCCGCTTCCAGCCGCCGGTCCCCGTGCCAGGCCGCAAACACATGGTGGCTCACCAGCAAGGCCATGGTCAGCAGAGTAAAGCTCGAGCCCACCATGGCCAAATGGGCCACCGACCACAGGACTTGTCCCACCATTTGTGGGTGCCGCGTGACCCGAATCATCCCAGTTTCCCATAAATGCACCTATGGGAGTAAGGGCACCAACACATGCGGAGGGTGTGAGCCTTTGTCATTACTACATGTGGAGCGTGTGGGCCACTGCCATTTTCGTCATTTGATTTGGTGGTTTTAAGGTGAGACAACTACGAAGATTGTATGGTATGCTAGCAGTGCGAAGAAAATAACAGATCCGAACATAATCAAGGTGCAAAGAACACTGTTACGAAATGCTCTCTTGTCCACCTGAGGCTTTTCAACAGCAGCTACTTCTTTCAAGTTGAACACCGTGGGGTACAGGAAGAAGAACGACACGAAGCTGAGCATCCAGGCCACGGCATGTGCTGCAGGCACACTCTGAAGGTCCCAAAACACCACCCTGTGAAGGTAAATATTCATGAGGTGATACATAGCTCGGGGGTGCAGACAAGTATATTGGCTTGGCTTGAGCGACGTTGAGGACTGCCTCTTTAGACCTGCGCTGATGGACACGCTACATGGCCGCTATCGTTTCAAAAGAGGCTTACTTTTGAATTAAAGTATAAAGTACTCACCCGTCATGTGCATGAGCAATGAAGTAGACAATCCAGGAGTAGGCCAGAGGCAGCGAAGCAGAAGCGAAGATCACGCGCCAGGTGCGCGCCCCCACAATTTGCTCTCCTTTCGATCGCAGGCTGGCTAAGCCCGAATGAACTACCGGAAAAATAAGCCCGAAAGCTAGCGTTACCAAGTGCGAGTTGCCACGTGCCAGCGTATCAAGCCAAGCAAGAAAGTCATCTCCGTAACCCGTAGGAGAGTAGATCCAAAGCACCTAATAATTTCGTGAGCGGCAGAGAATGCCAAAACAACCAAGAAAAAAAAGATACAGATGGAGGTCAGCATTTGAAGCCTTTCACCATTGAAGGACATTAGAAACTCTTCGTGAAGACGGCTATTAGATGAGAGCACAGCTCGAGGCATGAAAATTACAACTGTTGGGCAAGCGATAATATCGGAAAGAATTCAGTACCGCTAGGGCAGAAAGTATTGTGCCAACAGCAGCGAAGAAAGTCGTCCATCCCGTTTCGCCCAAGGCACCCCATTTTTCGTTAGCCCACTTGTAGGTGGCAGCATCCTCACCGACCAATTCTAAAGGTTGAGTAGCAGCGACACTTTCGTAGAGCGGAGTTTTTTCGATCGCAGCACCGAGCACATCAAGCAGAGGCCCGCCTTCCTCGGTTGGCCTCCCTGCCAAGCTGAGCTTCCCGAGCACTCGAAGCGGCGGACGCACGTGTGCGGTGGGCGTGTGCTTGGAGGTCACAAATGTCGACCCAATGCTACCTAGACGGCCATTTAATCCGCTGAAGGCCGATGCCGCAGGCAAGGCTGCTAAGGCTAGGAGTATTCTCATAGCTTGAAGTTCTCTTTGAGCTCGAGCAAAGCAACAACCAACCAGCTCATAGACTCATTTTCTTCGCATTCTTGGCATTCTTGCTGTGGTGTCCAAAATGGTACTCTGTAGTAACTAAAGACAGAAGACAGAAAAAAGATTGATCTTTGTTGAAACATTTTTCTCCGCAAAATGCCACAATTGACGCGGTTACCACTTTTGGCTGGGCGATGCCTTCGAGTTCCAGGCACTGCGCGAGCTGTCTCAACCTATGCAGATTTATCGGACGAGAACCGCATGATTCGGGACATGGCGCGTGACGTAAGTTGGAGATGAACATGACGGTGCCAAAAAAGGAGGCTTGACACTCTCTGCAACTAAATGATAATAGCGCGTTGCGTTTGAAATCTATCTCTCTTTAAAGTTTACAAATCTTTTCAATATTGTCCTTGATTGTGGATTAGTTCGCAGAGAAAGAGCTGAAGCCTATTGCCGGGGATGTCGACCACTTCCACCGGTACCCAGCGGAAGCGGTGAAGAAGCTCGGTGAGCTCGGGTTGATGGGCGTAGCCGTGCCCGAAGAATACGGCGGCGCTGGCATGGACACCATGGCCTATGCCCTAGCTATGGAAGAAATTTCGCGGGGCTGCGCTACTGCGGGCGTGGTTATGTCTGTGAACAACTCTCTCTACTGCGGCCCTGTGAGTCTTTTTTCCATGCTTCTGTCAAATGCGCGCATGTGCTAGTGAATGCCTGCCCGAATACTGCAGTCTAGGCGTATACATCGAATTGATCGATTGAAGTTATTCAAACAAAGCTAGAAATGTAAATTTGTTGTGCTAGAACTGGAGGTTCCCGATGTATTCCAAATGAAGCTAAACCGACTCGTGCTAAACACTTGATTCTGCAGGTGGAGAAGTACGGAACGCACGAGCAAAAGGAGCAGTACTTAACGCCTTTCGCGAGCGGTGAAAAACTCGGGTGCTTCGGCTTGAGCGAGCCCGGCAACGGCAGCGACGCGGGGGCTGCCGCCACCGTGGCCACCAAAGAAGGCAGCGAGTGGGTCCTCACCGGCACCAAGGCCTGGATTACCAATGCCCACGACGCCGACTGTGCGGTAGTGTTCGCGACCACCGACCGCAGTTTGCCCGGGTCCAAAGCCATCAGCGCGTTCATAGTCCCTACAAATACGCCTGGTTTCTCGCTGGGCGCCAAGGAAGACAAACTGGGGATCCGTGGCTCGTCTACAGGGAACTTAATTTTGGACGGCGTGCGAGTGCCCAACGACGCCATGCTTGGCCCGGAAGGCTCAGGCTTTAAGGTAGTATACAAATGATTAGGCTACTGCCCCCATTATATGAATTATTACATTTGGGAACACCATTATTTTTCCCTTTGTTCTTATCCTCCTCTTTCCTTTGTTTCACTCCCGTCACCCGCTCATTTACATTCACTCGCTCACTCGTTGAATTCTTTTTATTACCTCACTTTTGTTTTGTCTATTTTTCGCTCTCTGGTGCATGTGTGCACACCGGCAGATTGCCATGGTCACACTGGACGGAGGCCGCATTGGGATTGCTGCTCAAGCGCTCGGGATTGCCCAAGCAGCCCTCGAGTGCGCCACTGCTTATGCCCGCGAAAGGAAAGCGTTCGGCCAAAATATCGGCAGGTATGAATGGTTGTGGCAGTGTTGATGACAATGTTTTCTTCTCCTTTGATTAAAATCTCCAGCCCACATCTTTGCTTTGACTTGTATAACTTGGGTGCGGTGTCTTTGTTGATTGGCTGCAGCTCGCAACTGATGGGCATAGACAAGATGATCGCCTGACTTTCTACCCCATCTCTCGTGATGTCTCTTTCTTTTTTTTGTCCTTCCCTGCTACAGCATGTTTGCGATCCAGGAGAAGTTGAGCAAAATGGCGTGCCAAGTCGAGTCGGCGCGGTTGCTGACGTGGCGTGCCGCGGTGCTCAAGGACGCAGGAGAGGTGGGTGCGTAGGAAAAGAAAAGAAGTAGATACTGTTGTAGATGCTGAACAGAAGCTTGCAGGATTATTGAATTTAAGTTTGAATTTTCTTCAGCTTTTAATTACTAACTTTTTTATTCCGGATGCTTAATTTATTGCGTCTTTCTGCAGAGAGATCCATTCTTGCGCGTTTTACTCTCGTGCCTGAGCTTCTTCGAATTTTGCTTCTTTGTATATCGTATCCAACTACTCAGCAGTCTTCTCAACGTTAATCTTGACACTGCCGATCTTCCCTGGTGTGTTATGGTCTTCTTCTTGTGGCTTTTTCCAGGACTTCACCAAAGAAGCAGCGATGGCCAAACTCATGGCGTCAGAAGCGGCCACTTACAACGGACACCAAGCCATTCAAGTAATACTATATTAGTTCAACAATTACGAAACAAAATCAACAAAAATTGATGAATCTGGTCTATATATTTGCAGCTCCACTTGTCTTCACAAAAATAGTCGGGACTAGTAGAAGGAAAGGGGTTCATAAGTATACGGATGTGCTGCTTGCATTCATCTCATCTTCTCTCATTATCTCTTGATCTCTCTCGCTGGCTTCAAACAGGTGCTTGGTGGGATGGGGTTTGTCACGGACATGCCAGCTGAGCGCTACTACCGCGACGCGCGCATTACTGAAATCTACGAGGGCACGTCAGAAGTTCAACATTTGGTAATTCTAAATGAAGAAAGTCGACAAGTTTTGAACAGGGCGCGACTGCCTTCCCGTATTTTTTTCTGCTATTTTCTTCCTCTTTTGTGGTCCACGCCCCAGGCATCGCAAGTTCGCATTTATTCTTGTTATTGTTTCTGACCTTTTTTTACCCCTTCGATCTTCCTTACTTCTTTACTCTGTGTATGGTTTGGGGTGGCTCTGATTGCCTCCAATCGTACACCACCAGGTGATTGCCAACAAGGTCCTCAAAGCAGCTGCCGGCGAAACGTACACTTCCCCGGCGCCGCCAACCAAAATGGCGCGCTAAACGAAGAAGAAAAACGAAAGATCACGACGGTTCGCGTGTAGCTGACCTGAGTGAAGCTTGCTGACCTGAGTGAAGCTCAAAGAAGTGTTTATGGCGCTGTAATGATCTTGAATTTTGAATCGGAGGGTCCTACCAGGTTTCTTCATTTTTTTGTTACTTCTGGGTAATTAGCTCGGGCTTAAATATTGTACTATACAATAGGGTGTAGGCCTTTACTACAAGTTAAAACAAGGCGAACTCGAATTATTACAACGACTAGTCACAGACTAGTAGGAGGGACAAAAAAACCTGATTCCGATTTCGAGTTGGATTTCCCCTATTGTTCTAATTTTCATACTTCATAGCCACCAGACAGCAGCCCAAGCCCGGTGCGGACTTCAAACTTGTTATATGTGAGCTATCTCTAATATCGCACGGCACATCGGCACACAAAACCTATTGTTTTAACCCTCTTTCACAGCAAGTCGAGGAGTTAGTCTTCTCGAAAAGGCCAGAGGACAGACCACAAGCACAAGTCCACTCAATGGGAACCTCATCTGATAGATGATCTGAAGTCGCAACTGTGAAGTAAATCAAGATTTCACCTCCTCGAGGTGGCTTTTGGAACAAGCACCTCACAGGGCTTCAAAGACTAGGATTTTTTTTTCCGCGGAAGCACGCATATCCAGCCTAGTATCAGATACTTGAACTATGGAAATGATTCAGCTTTGAAGCATGATCTTTATCGGATAAACCTGTAGCTATGGTGCAGCTCAATTTATTCATTGCTGGAAGAGAGCAAGTATTTCAGTGATTTTTATTTGTTCAGATGAACTCCTTGATGTAAAGGACCGTTGCTGCTGCTGTAGCGAGCTTATCTGGAACATTACACAAAACAAGAATTAGCATAATATGAATTTGAATGGCTCCGTTGACTTGAGGAGTGAAATGCAAAAAGGACTTGGCGGGGGGGGGGACAAAGGAATGTATTTAAGGTTAAGGGCAAGATAAGCCAAGAATAATGAATAGCTCGGGGTTAGAGGGAGAAAATGCTAATGACCACGTTATCGCAAGCAGGAATGTCACTTCATGCTTTGATGCAGGCATTACTTACTTGAACCTCCGACATTTTAGCGCCGGCTTGGAGGAGGAGCTTAACGATGGTACAGTGTCGTCTATTAACGGCCTCGGCGAGAGCAGTTTGACCGTTCTGAAATGTTCAAGAAGAACTAACGTTATGGAATCATTAGCGGTACTACGGGTAATTATCAATTACGTATGCTAAGCGGAGCACAGAAGTGGCGAATTTGTTCAGAATGAAATTGCTCACAATTTTGTCGTCTAGCTCACATCTTTATGAGCCAAAAATCGATCGTACTCACCGGCGTTCTTGTACGGATATTAGCGCCTGCTTTAAGGAGGACTTCCAAAAAGGCGGCATGGCCGTACAGCGAGGTGATTATGAGAGCTGTTTGACCATTCTATCAAAAAGAAGGGAACGGAGAAGAAGGAGGGGATGACATCATTTACAACTGTATCAACAAACAGATGACAAAAAACATAGATCTTAATATTTTTCGCTTAGCCTGACCATACATAATGCTCACCTGATCCTTTATTTCCATGTTCGCGCCTGCTTGAAGAAGAACCTCCGCTGTAGCGGCATGGCCATGAACTGAAGCGCACATTAGCGCAGTGTGGTCCTATTGTGTGAAGGATAAGATTGAACGGTCAAGGCGAGACCATTGACGAGATGAAAGTGCGTGTCCAGAAAATGCAGATTCGCAATTTATAAATGAAAAGTAGAAAAACTCAAGACCAGGAGTGAAAAGCGATAATTGATTACTTTCAGTACTCTTCACTCGAGGGCTCACCCCAATCTTGGCATCCTTATCAGCACCCGCCTTAAGAAGCATTTTCACAATGGCAGTGTGACCTCCCCTTGAGGCAGAGATAAGCGACGAGAAGCTCGCCTACCGCATATTCAACAAAGGTCGATAAAGATGAATGAAATGCAAGTAAACTTGGAGGAACGAATAAGTAAATAATATGAATAAACATGTAAGATAATGATGTATCAAGTCGAGAATATTTAGGTTTGGATTGAGCTCCTTCGCAAACATGTTTACTCATGAAGGAAAGGATTGGAGTTGAAATTCATAACCCACATTTTCACCAGCTTCAAGTAGGAGTTTCACAGTAGCAACGTGACCACTAGTCGAGGCCATCTTGAGAGCTTTCGACCCCTGTAATGGCCATTGAGTAAGAGTGTAAGAAAACTATTACGAAGACGCACTCGTAATTTGGGAATACACTGTGATTGTATTAATATGAAAAAAATCAAAAAGCATTCATACATCGATACGCTGGTTAAGCGGATTCCTGAGTTCTGCTTTTGATTTCAGTGTAAAGATGCAAAAATATTTGACTCACTCCATGATGACGTGAATTCTTCTTGGCACCCGCTTGTAGAAGAAGCTCCACAACTGTAGTATGGCCGTTGCTCGAGGCGTGGACAAGTGCTGTGTTGCCACCCTGCCGTACAGTAGCAGAAAACACATCTGAGTAAAGTAGAAGGCTCTTCATGCACATACGAGCGCGTTAGGGAAAAAAATTACCGGCTCTGATATGTGTGGATTTGATGTTTTTTTCATCTGATTGTCTGTAGCCTCCATTCTTGCGCCTGCTTCGATGAGTAGTCCTACAACGGCAGCGTGATCGTTGATTGAAGCCGCAATTAGCGCTGTGTAGCCATTCTACCACATATCATAAGGAAAAATGGGTAAGAAATTGGCAGGTACGCCATTATCAAGAGAGAGCGTGTGTCTCTTTGATTGTCCATCTGCATGCGAGGCTTCATCTTACCTTATCCTTGGCCGCCTTGTTAGCGCCCACTTGAAGAAGAATATCCACAGAGAGCGCGTTGCCGCTTTTTGCGCACTGAATCAGCAAGCTTTCATCGTGCTACCAGTAAGTAGAGAAGTGAGAAACGCACACAATTGTAATACGAATACGAAGCGAATACGCAAAGGAGTACAAATCATATTCATTTTACCACATAGGTTTTGAATAACTTATTTGGCTGCTTGGTACAGTTAGTGCCTCTATAAAATGCCGATCATAAAAAACTAGCCTCTGTCCGCACTGTCATATTGACCATCAATATTAGCATGGGGTTTTGGCCAAATCTTCGCGTACAAAATCCTATTCAGCATCATGATAACGCTTTGTGTACAATTAGTCACCTCGTATATAGGCTCCTTGACCGCGCCTGCTTGAAGAAGGGCCTTCATAATGTCTGTGTGGCCATGCTTTGAAGCCCTGACAAGCGCGGTCTCTTGATAAATCTGCCAAGGCAAAAGAGGAGTACTTCAGTGAGCATATACACTAGTTAGTGAGAGGTGTGTATATGATAACTTTGAAGTATAATTATTGACTGTAAGGTAATCTGGGGCATATTGGTAATTGGAAACTAAAGCATTTCATTTTACATTGACTTTGGTCTCTGTATCTGCGCCTGCTTGAAGTAGAATCTTGACAATGGCAGTGTGGCCTTGGGTCGCGGCATGTACAAGTGCTGAGTCGCCATACTATTGATAAGTTTAATGAGGAATCCGACATTGATTTACTGAAATAAGACGAGGCGCATGAAAAAATGTCTAAACACTGTAACTCGATTGATTTATTTTTTATTAGAAGCTTACTGTCGTCTAACATGTATCTGCATGAGACTCACTTTATCTTTGACATCGATATCAATGCCTGCTACTAGAAGAAGCTCGAGGACCGCAGAGTGATCATTACCTGAAGCATGGATCATTGCTGTGCAGCCATCCTACGTAGAGTAGGAAGAAAGTAAAGAAGTAAAGAAGACTCAATCATGAGAGAAACAGGTACGACACATTGCTTGGTCTTAGCTTCACTCATAAATGCCGACGTTTCCCTCAATTATGTTTTGTAAATGATGAAAGCCTGTATAGGGGCATAGGCTCGCACAAATTTCCACCTTGTCCATGACATGATAGTTTGCGCCCGCTTCGAGCAGAAGCCCTACAATGGCGGTATGGCCTTTCATGGAAGCCGTGATGAGCGCTGTTTCGAAACCCTTGAATGTGCAACAAAGTTGAACAGAAATTATGCATAAGATGCAGTGTCTGTATGCGATTCGTTTTGAAATTGAATGAAGGAATCTCAATGAATATCCGTGTACAAATGAAGCTTTAAGATGACCTTATTCTTGGTCTCCTTGTCGACACCTGCTTGAATGAGTAAATCCACCATGGCAGCATTCCCGCTCTTTGCACAGCGAAGAAGAGCCGTATCGCCATTCTTCCATTTTCAAATTATATGAAATATCGTGTGAAAACATTAGCTGCATTTTTTATTCGTCCGCCAGTACTTTGAAATAAATTTGTGACATGTACACCATTAATTAATGCATACAAAGATATACTATGAATCACCTTATTCTTAGCATCCTTATTGACACCCGCTTCGAGAAGGAGTTCCACTACAGAAGTGTGCCCATTTATGGAAGCGTGCGCGAGTGCTGCGTCTCCATTCTTTCGCAAAAATGATGAGAAAGGATTTTAGGGGCAGGGAAAATATTCATAACAGATATCATAAGCATGTTAAGTAGACAACTGGAATGTGATAAATTTTAACGATTACAAGGGACAAAATTTGGGTCTAGATATTATCTCTACTTCAAATTTACCTTGTCTTTGGCCTCTTTGTCAGCACCAGCTTGAAGTAAGAGACTCACGATAGTGGTGAAGCCATTTTCAGAGGCCTTGATAAGCGCTGTGCTGCAGAGCTGCAAGAAAAAAGTCCAAGTGTGACGTCAACAACCATTTTAAATCAAACCAGTTGCATGTGCGAAACAAAACGTTAGATTGAAATCAATTCATTCTTTTTTGAGGCTGCTTGTCTACGTGCCCACACAATATTTACTCATAGGTTAACGTGACTCACGACAGTTCCTTTGGCCTCCACGTTGGCGCGCGCTCGAAGGAGATGCTTCACGATCGAAAGATATCCACTCATTGAGGCAATGATGAGCGCAGTGACGCCGTGCTACAGTAAAAAGTGAAAGCAACAAAAAAGAGATAGCACGTGAAGGCTTCTCACGCACGTACATATTTGATATTTTCCATTCATTCACTGTTCCAGGTAGGCGTGTCTTATACTGATTAGAGTTAAAACACACTTTGTTCCGCGCGTCTGTATTCGCGCCAGCTTGGAGGAGAATCTCCACAATATCGGCGTGGCCATTGAAGGAGGCGCTTACAAGGGCTGTGGCACCATCCTAAAACGAGCATGAAGTGGACGTATTTATAGGAAAGAAAAACATCACTCGAGGGTACACGTATCAAAGGAGACTCCGTTTTGACGCAAACTCTATGAAGCATGGAATCGTGCAGGATCCCCACAAAAGATTGCAGAAATGTGGATCTTGTACACTCGCTCTATGAGGGTACGAGATGTTTTAGAGTGACTGACTTCTATGCATATCATTCCAAACTTACCATATTCTTTGATTCCTTATTGGCGCCTGCTTGGACTAGACACTTTGCTATGTCAGCGTGGCCTAAATTTGAGGCTGCGAGAAGTGCCGTGTTATAACCCTAAATCATCATTCAAATATCATGAGAGACAAAAGAGACAAGGATGTTTTGGAAATTGAATTGAGCAGGGTCAAACGTCAAATATCTCGAGATTAAATATGCAGCGAAATCCAAAAGACACAAATCGAGCATTTGACTGTCTCGTCATCCAAACAAGAGGTAATGGTCAAGTGCCTGATATTCTTGTTCTGCCTTCTCCTATAAACATAAATGCAACCAAATCGTATTCGAAGGTATGGTGTTCAGTACCTTGTTTTTTGTATCTTGATTAGCGCCTGCTCCTATAAGGAGCTTAACGATGGCTGTCTGGCCAATGATCGAGGCCGTCACAAGTGAAGTAGAACCATTCTGCCAGGAGAGAATAATTATACGAATCTAAGACTTGCAAGAGTAAGGTATTTCAAAGTGTGATGGTAGGCATCACTTCATCAGTAGCTTCTTTATTGGCGCCCGTTTGAATGAGAAGTTCAACGATGGAAGCATGGCCGTTCTGTGAGGCCCAGATGAGCGCTGAGCGACCATTCTACAAAGCAAGTACGAACCAGAAAATGGAAAAATAGTATACTGAGAAACGAGTAAAATATTATATCGAGGGCTCATGCAAATGTAGTTTGGCGTGAATATCTGCTAGCGGTCGCACAGAGGCAAGCTGTTCAGAGATCTTTTCTTGGAAAATGTGCACGTTTGTCTTCAACTTACGATATCTGTGGCCTCCTTATCGGCTCCTGCATAGAGAAGGAGCTCAACCACGGTGGAATGGCCATGTTTAGAGGCTTGGAGGAGTGCCATATTTCCATTCTGTAACGACAAAGATATACATATTTTTATGTGTGGAGATATGGGAAGGCATGCGCACGCAAAAAAAAGGAAGGAATACTATGCTTTCGATGAAGGCACCCGCCTTTATTGAACCTGCCTTCTCGAACACCCGAGGACTTGCACATTAGCATGTATCATCGACCAGATCAAAACTTGAGTCAATTTACCTCTTTATCAGCGCCCGCTTGAAGGAGAATCTTCACGACGGTGTTGTGGCGTTCATTTGCGGAACCAATTTGGGCTGCAGAGCCATACTGAGATAGAGAAAAAGAAAATTATCACAAAAATAGAAAAACAGACGAATTTTGATGACGAGAAATGACGAGAGCGCGTGCTCTGAGAGTTGATAAGCGCTACATCGATAATCTATAGAGTGGTGGATTACAAGATGAATGTAAAAACCATCGAGAATGAGTAAAATAGCAAATGCATTATAAGTAATTCATCTAATTTGAGTTCAAGAGTCTATTTAGAGATCGTAGTATATATTCAACTCCACAATCCTTTACCTCCACGTGGCTGCTTCCTCGTAGAAGGTGCTTCACAATCGGGGCGTGCCCTTTAGTTGCGGCCAAAATGAGCGCTGTACAACCAGTCTAAAGTAAACGCAAATGAAAGGCTCAGAAAATTGCAAGCGTATAAAGAGCGAATCCTGTATACTCGTAATGTAATTGTAAATTACTGTAGCCTCTAATGATGTGCAGTTACTTGTAAATCTTACAATATTTTTGATGTACTTGTCAGCGCCCGCTTGAAGGAGAAGTTCCACGATGTCTTCATGACCATTTTTGGATGCTTGGATCAGAGCCGAATCCCCATTCTAATGTCAATAGATAAAAATGATTTCAAATATTCATTGAATTTTGTGCATTTGAATGCGGAACTAAAAATAGTCCTTCATTTATCGTATACCGTTTTCTGCGAGTCGATATTGGCTCCTCGAGCGAGGCAAATCTTCACAGTCGCTAAATGCCCCTCTTTTGCGGCGGTCCCTAGCTCAGCCGCTGCCTTTGCCTGATACGATAGGATGGATTAGTTTAAAGAGGACGCTACAGAACGAGGCACGAACCATAGACAAGACAATACTTAAAGTTCATGATGCTATACGCACAACTAAGACATCTACCGTTGTACATCTATGCACCAGTTGCCTCCTGTATGGTAATCCAGACTTACCTCGATAATTTGGCAGAGTGCAGCGGCCACTGAATCAGCTGTTTCTTCCATGCCCCAAATGTTCTCCGTCGACAAAATTGTCGCTGCTTGGGCAATTCTTACTTGTATAACCTCCTTACTGTTGGTTGGAATCTCGGCCTCGGGCCTCGTCGGAATTTCCGATGCATGATAGGGCTCTCCAACGTCTACATCATTGGCTGCTCCACTCACGTCACTGGCTGTAGGTTTGCTTTTAGCATGGTGGACCTCTCCAGTGTCTGCATCAGCGGCTACCTCACTTACGTCACTGGCTGCAGGCTCGGTTGTTTTAGCACGGTGGACCTCTCCAGTGTCTATGTCAGCGGCTACCTCACTCACGTCACTGCTTGAAGGCTCGCCTTTAGCACTCGTGTTGATAACTATATTGGCTCTCTTGCCTATCCGAGTCCTTTGCATCATCGCCCATAAAGGGTTTGCTGACCAGTTTTCCAAGGCGCGAGGACTCGTTACTTGGATGCCATCGCTCAACTTTCGCTTCATAGTGGCGGCCTCAGCTTGCTGATATTCATTGATTTCAGACCTTGCTTGGACCAACGCCTCTTCAGCCGCGGCTGCGCGAACCTCGGCCTTATCTCGGTCTGCCAATGCCCGCCTCAACGACTCCTCAATAATGACAAGATCGCGTTCTGCTGCTTTCTTGGCCTCCTGATCTTCGTTGACTACCGGTATCTCGTAGCCTGTGGCATGCTCCTTGGTGTCATCCCGTGCATCTTTACTCTGATCAGCAATCTTCTCTGCATCATGGCAGGCAGCCTTCAACTGCTTCACCTCCCCTCTCTTCTTGAGAAGCTGATTGCGGAGCGCTTTGATAATCCCTGATTTAACAGCACATTCATCACACTCTTCCTCGATACCGTTCTCATACGTCGCTTCCATAAGGCTATCCATCTCGCTTGCCTTAACGCGCGGTGCGCTCTCAATCGTCTCCTGACCCTCTGTGTCAGATCGATCATTGAACATCTCGACAAGTTTTGACGAGAACCCGATCAAGATCGCCTTCGGCAACAAATTGTTGTGATAATTGGTTTGGCGCTGGGGAGTGGGGTGCCCCGTGTCTTGGCTTGGGCCTGGAATCGTTAGAGCGTCTTTTATGAACTGTCGCCCTGTCCTCCTGTCGTTATTCTTTCTTCTTTGACTCCATCACTCCACGCCTTAAATCAACTCCAGCTCCTCTTTCAAACTAACTTATTAACTCGTGGATGATTTTGTGTTGTCATCATCAAGTCATCAAGAAAGTCATCGACACTCATACAGTACTATCTGTAGTACAGTAAGAGAGCCGTTGGACTAACTGTTCTGTCGTTCTGTGGTATTGCACAAACTGTTGGAAGCCTCGACAGTGCGACAGAGCGACAGACACTTACTTCGACTTGTAGGCTTGTAGGTGGTAGGCTGGAGCCCCTTTGCGCCTCACCCAGCTCTTTGACGTGGTCTGATAACTGCGCTTGCACAATTGTTAGCCTAATTTCTACCGCGAGAACACCATACATCATCGGTCCTCTATTTTTACGTTAATTATCATCGAAGCGAGTACCTCAAGTGGACAGTAGGTGGCAAGTCCTGAGCCAACTGTAGATAGGGGCGAACTGAACTATTAATTGAACCTCATTTTGGATCAATAGCAAAGTCGTCAACAATGGCCCGTGCTTATAATCATCTAGATGTTGATGAGACCATTGATTTTTACCGCCAAGCCTCAAATTCAGGTACTGTATTGCAATATTTTAAAGCCTTATCCTAATTGCAGATCTTTACGGATGCACTCATGGGAGTGCCCACTCTATGTGTTGCTTGAATTCTATGCTAATCTAGCTCATAACTATCCCATAGGTGGACATGGTAGTAAAAGTGGGCGTGCTCCTTCACGAACCGACAGGAGGTTTGGCCAGGCGCCTGACGGTGGCAATCATATGAGTAGGCATAGCTTTTCTAGACCAAACGTTCCAGACGAAGACGACGAACGGTGCGCATTCCACTGCTTTAAGTCCTTATTTCGTCATTCATCTCTAAGTACATGTAGCTTAACTAGAGTTCCTAATCATTTCATTACATTGATTTGGGTACAGCAGCCGCGGCTCCGATGAAGGGTCGGAATACAGTGACCACAGCCGCGGCAGCTACCATGATTTTGATGACGCTCGATCTGACCGTAGTGGCCGCAGCCGCAGCAATTATGACGATTTTGATGACGCACGTTCTGATCGTAGTGGTAATTCCCGCAGCAGCAGTCGAAATGACGGTTCACGGTCTCATCGCAGCGCTTATTCTCGTAACGGCGGTGAGAATGATGGCGGAAGGAGGAGCAGCGATCGACACGATAGTCGCAACGGCCCGAACAACTACAATGGCCGCGGCCAATACCGGGACTACGACGACGATGACAATGCTTCCGTTGGGCCCTTTGGTGATGACAGCCGCAGCAGCAGCCGCCGCAGCAGCCGCGGCCTCAGTGGCCGTAGTAGTAGTGGTGGTGGTGGTGGCCGCAAGAGTGGCAAGCCGAACAGGAGCAACAAGGGCGAAGGTGGAAACGGCGACCAGTGGTACTTTGGGGAGTTTGCAGACGACGGCCGAAGTGGGAGCGACCGCTATGGAAACAGCAGCAGTGGTGGTAATGGAGGAGGAGGAGCGGAAAGTGCGTCGTTGTTGGCGGGCGCCGGAGGGGGCGAAGCCGTACGGCTGACGTCGACCCACGCGCAGGGGTCTCCCTGTAGCGTCCTGGCGCTGGCCCTGGTGCTGGTGGCAGTTGGCATGGCAGGGGGGCAAGTGTTCCTGCGCTCTGGCGTGGTTCATTATCCCCATGACTACACTGCTTTCTCGAATGCCGCTGCTACCACAACTGCATCGACTACCGCGACGAGCACCGCCACCACGAGCACCACTACTGGCACATCCTTCGGGGAATCTGGCTTTACATGGCTGGAGTTGAGCGGTCTGCTTGCGCAAACGCTGCTGCTGCCCATGGGGCTGAGTCTTCTGGTAGTGGCGGCGTCTCAGGCTACGACCCATCTGGCGTGGTCACCCTTGCGCAAAAGTGCGACTTTAGCGTCCTTGTCCGTGTGCTTGTTTGCCGCTTCAATAGTCGCGCTGTGGGCGAATGGTCTTGGCGGCGACTTGGTGGGTTGCGTGACATGGCCGCAGTTGTGCACCAACAGCCACGCTGCCAAATCTGGTGGCGTGAGCGGGTTTGTCTTGTGGAGTGGGGTTGCCTACGCAATAATTAGCTTGCTTTTCGCGTTTCTTTTAGCCAAGCTCGCCGCGCATTCTACACGGCCAGCTCCTTCTCCTTTGACTCCCTTGGGAAATTCTCCTACCCTCAGCGACCACAATAACAGCGGCAACAGCAGCAGATCAGCTGCTGGAGGAAAGGAGCCGTCGCGTTCTTGGCTAGCACGCAACGTCATAGACCTCGAAGGTGGTTCGTCTTCTTCTTCTCCTTCCTCGGACTCGCTAGTAGCCCACCAGAAGTTGGCCGCCTGGGAGCGCAAAGTTCGGGCGATTGCAGCGGTCGCTGTGATTATTTTGATCCTGTTGCCGTTTGCAGTGCTTGGTTGTGCCTTCTTTTCCAGCCAAATAGAGCAAGTTGATGCGTGGGAGTTAGACCGTCAGGCTGCAATTGACGCTGCAACATCTGCTACTGCTATTGATGGTGATGATGGAGCTGTAACAGGAACAACGGCTTCGGCAGAAAGCGGTGCAGCGGTCGATACTGTTGATAGTGGCAGCAGCAGCAGCAGTGACGGAGCCTCTACCTCTTCTGAAGTGGATGCTACTTTACTGGCCTCTTCAAAAGCAGCTGTATTTTCATGGGCGCCTTGGAGCAACCTTGAGAAAGGTGCACCACTGCTCACCGTGCAAGCGTCCCACTCTTTAACCCTCAAGCTCACCCTAGACGTGGCACTTTTCTATGGCGCGCTGTACCTCGTTGTGTTGATTGGTGCTCTAGTGCGGCTGTGGCCTGCGGCTCAAGCTTGCTTGGCTCGCCCCCCACCGCGCGTCCTGGTGCTCTGGCACCCATCGTCAAAGCCACGGGCAGGTGCAGCCGCGTCCTTCCCTGAACACCACGACAACAGCAGCAACAAGAGCAGCAGCAGTAGTCGAAATATAGATGCTGGTGGCGTGCGCTTAGATCTGCAAGCATCAGGTTCGGGTCAAAGTTGTGGCGACAGCCTCCTTGGCTCGGCGCTCTTCTCGCTGTGGCCTCCCTCCGTCGCCACCACCATGAGCGAATGGTTCCTTCTCGTGCTCTTGACTGCTCTGCTGGTAGCTGAATTTGCCTACTGGTTTTTGGCGTTTCCATTTCCCTGTGCGTCGCTTGCGTGTGTCACCAAGTATGGTACGGGTGGCGGTGGCATAACTAGCGGTGGCTCAGGAGTGGTCCCCACGGCAGAGCGCTTCGCGAGAGCTCTTGGGCAGTTGGGAGCCTGTGTGATGGGCCTTTTGGTGCTTCCCGTAGCGCGCAACTCGCTCCTAGCCCCAGCTCTAGGCGTCTCCTGGGATAAAGCTCTGGCGGCGCACAATTTCTTGGGCTTTTTGTTTTTAGCCGTTGGCCTCGGCCACCAGGCAACGTGGTGGTTCGCCGAGCGCACGGTGTACGCTTCTACGATGACGGCAATCAATAGCAGCAGCAGCAGCAGCAGCAGCAGTCACCATGCTGGTAGTAAAGGAAATAGTATATTAGAGTCAGCGCTGCTGCCGTTGCCGTTCAGTGCCTATGATCCAAGCAATTGGGCGATTCCGCTCCAGGTAGGCACATTTCATTATCATCATCGTCATCATCATCATCATCATCATCTTTTTGGTCGAAAAGTTCTATGTGCATGTGCACTATCTTTCGCTATTTTCCTGGAGTATGTTTTCATGTAAATCTTTCTTCAGAATAATTTTCTACATACTATTATGCTCTATTGCCTTTGGTGAGTAGGCTGCAGTCCTTTGGATCAGTTTCCTCTTGCTGGGGTGTTTTTCGCTCGCGGCGGTGCGGCGGCGCGCGTGGCGATTGTTCCGTTGGGCACACCATTTCAGCCTGGCGTTATTCGTGGCTACCCTGTGGCACGCGCGCGGGTCTTGGCAGTACGTAGGGGGTGGGCTTCTGCTGTGGTTGCTCGATTGCTTGCTGCGCGTCGGTGGCAATGCACGGCGTGTAATGGTGCACAGCCTTGCCGCGATGCCTACCGATGACAGGTGAGCTTTGGGGCTTGATGCTGGAGAAGATACAGCAAATAGACTATGAAATACTTAGAAATGACTGCAATATGTATTTTTGCCATGAAGTTCTTGACATTTGCTCATTTCCATGCGTGGTGTGTTTATGCGTGCATGCATACTCGTGTGTGATGGGTGTGTACTTGAACATCTATTTGTAAATAATGGTTGTGTGCTGATAACAACAGCCCTCAAGGCAGCGAAGTCGACGGTTTTGGGGACGACGACAGCGGCGGTGTGACGGTATTGAAGTACACGGTTCACGGGTGCGGGGCTTGGCGAGACAGCCCACACGGCCGCGGCTGCGCGGGTGGAGTCATTCAGCGCTGTTGCTTGAACGGCAGCGATGGTGGTGGTAGCAGTGTTGGTGGAGGCAGCGGTGGTGGAGGGGGCTATTGGCCAACCAGTGAATCGGGAGGTGTGTATGTGTTTGTGATTTGCATCGCAAATTCACTGAACTTCAATGCAATGGCAACATTCGAGACTGTCGATCATGCTGCTATGAATGATTCAATAGTAAGCTTGTTTTCCTTTCATTGATTTGATTCTTGAGCATCTCGTATGGGATAATGATTAAAGCATGCACAGTTATCCACATGACGTTTTAGTATTCGTGATTATTGCAGGTGCCCCTCTGGATCATTTGCCCACCCAGTTCGTGTTGATCAACGTGCCTGCGCTGTCACCTTGGGAATGGCACCCCATATCCATCAGCAGCGCCCCAGGAGATTCGGTTACCACTCATCACATCAAGGTGATTGAAGTGAGAGAGGAGGTGACCTTCATTTCATTCTTTTTCATTGCATCAACCTTGTCTTGCTTTCTCTTCATGGAACACATGTTTATTAGGCGCGCGGCCGCCACAGCTGGTCGGGTAAGCTTTTGGCGCTCTCCCGGCAAGCAGCGGCGGGCTCTGTGGACACCTCCGACCTCGTCATCAAAGTGGAAGGCCCGTACGGGGTACCTCCACCAGTGCGACGGCGCACCGCAGTGCTGTTAGTGGCGGGCGGCATTGGGGCTACCCCATTGCATGCCCTCTTTCGAACACTGTACCTGGAAGCGTGCGTGAAAGCACCTCGCTACAAGGCGTCGCGGTTTGATTTCCCTGAGCTGGTGCGGCTAGTGTGGGTGGCTCCCAACGAGCAAATATTTGACCTCTTTCTCGGCACACTCCACGAGGTATGCAAATATTTACGAGAAATCATTCGTCCCCAATTTTTCAACCTTTACTCTTTCTGAGTCCAAAGAAGAAAGTTGTAAAATGGTATTTCTCTTTTTCCTCTTCTTTGTTCCTTAGAGGATCGTGAAATTAATCTCACTGCTTTTGTCATTCATGTTTCTGTGTGCATCTGTGTTTATCATATATTTTCTAACACCGAAAAGGTGATGGTCAACGATCTCAACGGTCGATTTTCGTTTCGTTTGCACGCGACCAAAGCCCTCCGCCCCGGCTACACCCACGGCGCGAGCGATAGCAGCAACGTCAGCAATAGCAGCAACGCTCCTAGCAGCGCGCCTAGCAGTAATCGCAGTAACAGCAGCAGCAGGAGTAGTGGTGGGCGGCGCGGGCGGCGGCGAGACAAGGGCCTTGCCGTGCCTCAATTGCCCTACGAGCCCGGGCGCCCGTCCCTGGAGACCGAATTTCGGCGCGTGGAACAATTTGGGGCCCATGCTCTGGTGTACTGTTGCGGCCCTGCGTCATTGCAGCGTGACTGCCAGGTGCAGATATCAAGTAGACGTACTTTCTATGCGCTGCTTTCCTAAACCTTATCCCTGCGCTCCGGGCGCACTGATGTATCTGAAAAAATTCGTTGTCATATTTTTGATTATGCCTCATTGCAGCTGGCTATTTGCGTGGTGTTTCTCTTTGCGCCTGTGCAGGCTCTAGCACATGCTGCTGGAGTGGATTACCGAGCCGATGGGTTTGAACTTTAGACTTGCCTCCCTGTGTGAGCGCAAGCTCAAATGAGGCAAAAACAGCTCAACGGACGTGCGATTTTATGTCTACTGTAAGATACCAGCTTGATTGCTTGATTCAACAGCGCAAGTATGCCAAGGGCAGGGTTTTGCAGATATGTATAACTTGCGTAGATGAAGTGAGCTGCCGTGTGTTGTAATTGTGAACAGGACACACCTCACATCATTGCAGATTGCAGAACTACTTGAGTCTTGAGAGTCTTGAGAGTCTTGAGTTACTTGACGCTTAGGCACCTGTACACTGTACACTCTCCAGTAGGTACAGTACCACCAATCAGTCAGGCAATCAGCCAATCCACCTACGTACAGAACCGACCAGATATGAAAAATGGATACATACATGAGTGCCGAGTGCACTGACAGATATATCTTAAGAACTAGCCTAATCATCCTCGACATACGCTCGCATTAGCCTCGCCATTCTATTTCTGTTCGTTGCCTAATGGAATTCGCCATTTTGCTAGCTACTTGCTGGCGCGTGTCCGAAACTGAGGCGTTCGTGCCGGCTACTCCTTTTGGTCAAGCAGCCCATCAAGCTCGAATCTTTCACCATCGGCGAGTGATCACGGCTGCTGCGTCATCATCTTTGCAGCGGGAGCAAGCAAGGAGAATGAGCGGAGCGGAGCCCGAATCCCAGTTAGACATTTGGGCCAACACCTGGTATCCTCTAGCTTTCGAAGACTTGACCGATCAACAGCAGCAACATCGTTGCAATCTTTTGGGCACGCAAGTGGTGTTTTGGAAAGGTGAGGGCGAGTGGTTTGCAGCAGTCGATGAATGCCCCCATCGATTAGCGCCCTTGAGCGAAGGTCGGGTAGTAAATGGGTGCATTGAGTGCCCCTACCACGGCTGGCAGTTTGAGGGTGCGGGAGGTGGCTGTGTAGCCATACCCCAACTTGCAGAAGACGCTAGTGCGAACAAGAAGCAGGACGACTTGACGAGCAAAGACAGCCGCGCCGAGTTAATGCGAAAGCAAGCTCAGCTGTGCTCTATACCGGTTGCCGTGCGTCAGGGAATTCTGTTTGCCTACGCCGCACCTCTCTTTGAGCCCTGGAGCGATGATGACTTCAGCAAGGTTTAGAACACCTTCTTGAGTACTTTGTTTCATTTCGAAATTTGTGTGGTGCATACGTGATTTTTTGAACTTTTTATGAATGGTATAAGTTATCACTGACTTTACATGTACTTAGGTGCCTGACGCAGCGTGGGTCAAGCTCGACTCGTTGCTCGTTCCTGAGCTCAACCAGCCAGGCGTGTCCTATACCGACTACAGCCGCGATCTGCCGTTGGACGCTGTAAGACTTAGTAGATGTCTCATCGCCGCATTGACATGCAATTCATAGGCTGTACTTATAATGCTCTAATCATCAGTATATTCGTGCGAAATCACAGTCGCGGATGAATCTCAGTAGCCTACAGTAACCATACACTAACATTCGAGGGCGATTGCGGCAACGGTGGTGCAGGTTACCGTGCTGGAGAACGTGCTCGACCCAAGCCACTTGCCATTCACGCACCATCTCACGATCAGCAACCGTGCTGCTGCGGGGCCAGTGCACTTGCGGGTGGTTGCCAATGGGCAAACAAAAAACAAAATCGAGGACAAAGCCGTCGTTGACACCCAACCTGAGGCAGAAACAACCATGGACCACGAAGAGGTCGTCACAGGATTGGAAGAAGTGGCTGACCTTGGTGCTGCATCTCCGGCTGCCACAACGGCTACAGCGCAGTCTCGTGGCAGTGGTGGTGGTGGGATTGGTCCACAGGGCTTTGCAGCGGTGCGGTGGCGGCCAGGAACAGACTCCGAACCACCTTTAACTGCCAACCCAGCCCGCGGGAACTCGAGCGGCGTTGTATTTAAAGCGCCTCATCTCGTGGTGTCATCGACTGTTCGGCCAGACAGTTTTACCGACTGGAACGTGGTAAGATATGTCATTCACATTTAAGACCACTGAGAAGAGATCTCAGAGTTTAGTACTACAAAAGAGGCGAAGAGGTGCCTGATCACTTATGCATAGCATCTCGTTTTACATTATAAGAAGTACGTAGAGTCATTCATTTTTTTAAAAGTTATCCATTGCTGAGGCATTTTTCTGCTTGCACCTACCTCTAGGTCTATGCAGTGCCATCGAGCCCTGGCCGTTGTCGCTTGTTCGTGCGAGTGGTCTTTGAGACAGGAGCGATGCCGCCGCCCGTAGGCATTGCCATGGCGACAGCGTTCAAGAGATTGCCAAACTGGTGTGTACGAGACTTTCAGAGAGATTTATCCGAAAGCGCATGCGACGCATGAATCGAGGGTTCTTTTTCACTTCTCTGGGTTCATGTTTGTTTTTATTTTGTTCGTGGTCTATGCTCTCTAGGCTTTTGCACGTCAACAACCACAAGATTTTAGAAGACGACAACGTCTTTTTGCATCACCAAGAGCGGGCCCTGTACAGACCTCTCAATCTCCTTGGCGACGGAACAACTGCCACTACTACACAGTGGCGAAAGCGTTACTTTTTGCCCACGCCAGCAAACGCTGCAGTGGCAGCCCTGCGCACTTGGCTCGAGCGTTACGGTTCATTTGAAGGAGTGCTTTGGAGTCCCAATGCACGCTTGTCAGAGCCACCAGCAGGAGTAGCAGAAGTAGCAGAAGCAACAGGTGGAATAAAAGTATATGATGCTATGGAATTGGGAAGCCGCACTAGTGCACTGCGCATGGCTCCGCTTCAACCGCTGCCCTTGGAGGCGCTCATCGAGAGACGGCGGAGCCACACTGCGCATTGCGCTTCCTGTTCTGCTGTCCTCGCTAAGGCAGAGCGAATTGCGAAAATGAGCAGCACGGCTACGGGGCTGCTCTTAGCACTGGCGGTAATCACCCAATCTATAAACTCTTCATTTTCAGCAGTGGTGCCACCAGCATTCCTAGCGGCAGCGGCTATAGTAAGCGCTGCAGTGCGGGTAGCAGCGGTGCAGATCACGCAGAAACTAACGGAAGGTGAATATCCACCGCCCCGAAATCGACAAGACTGAAACATGATGAAAAGGTTACATAAACTTGCTTCTGAATGAGGTCTTAGACTTTACCTCGCTGCTCGCCTCGATCTTGGCTTCTTGACGATCAATCCGCTTATCGAACTCGAACTAATACAAACCCAAATGGCACAGAAGCCAATGCTGCGGGCAGAAGTGGGAATGCGCGTGCGTTGCGCAAACAAAGCAAGTGCGGAATGATTCAGGAGGGAGAGGGGCATTG
>Ga0307930_1000569_pt1 | contig 29500 bp, 24 predicted proteins | sample OrgLakmetageno46_FD_203161 | JGI IMG/M metagenome (GOLD analysis project Ga0307930, IMG submission 203161) | Saline water microbial communities from Organic Lake, Antarctica - #46 | ecosystem: Environmental > Aquatic > Non-marine Saline and Alkaline > Saline | place: Antarctica: Organic Lake...
CAGGATCATTCGACGACCATCTATGAGATATACTCCCTAAATTACTTTGCCAATGACCACCAGGCCAGCCCAAAGTCTTATCTTGAATGTTTCCGGCAAGTGGTAATGATATGAACAAATTAGAGTAGTTTTTAAGAATCTTAGAAGGTTGATCACCTAATGATATTCCTACAGAATAAGCGAGATTTGACACAAATAGAGCTAAGATAAGAATTTTCATCACTTCTTAAATCACAACTCCCAAATAATTTAAAGAACTGTTTAAGGTGGATGTATAAATTTCAACAATTTTGGTGTATTATCTTACGTGTGAAGAAAATTACCATAAATCTATTTATTGTCTTAAATCTTTTGATGATGGCCAGAGCCCAGTTTGACAAAAAGTCTCCTTTAATAAATTTCGTCTACACTCCTATCACATTTGTACAAAATTACTTTAGCATGTGGAGAGGCTGGGAGATGTTTGCTCCAAATCCGCTTAGAACAAACCAGTATGTAGATGCTAAAATAACTTTCAAAGATGGAGAGAAAATAATTTGGGATTTTCCAAGACCAAGTAATAACTCTCTACTTGCAAGATATATGTGGGGTGAGCGCTATAGAAAATACACATCTGATGCTCTTCGTCTCGATTCTAAAAAGTTTTTATGGAAAGACGCTGCCATTTTTGTAATGAAAAGCATAAAAGAAACTCACCCTAACAAGCAACCTATTGAAGTGAAACTTCGAAGAAGATGGTTGGATATTCCAAACTGGAACAAAGAATTTATTCTTCACGGAGAACTCCCTAAAAATGAATATAAAACCTACGAGTACTACACTTTGCAGATTAAGAGCTTATGAAATTAACTGATATCCAGTATGTCTGGAACCGAATATTTTTTGACAAAAAGCCCGCTGAAGGAATTGCTATCTTCAGGATTCTATTAGGTACTCTTACTCTTTTTACCTTTTTTCAAGATGCACTGAGACTTGAAGACTTCTGGGGACCATTTGCAATTCAAAGTGTTGAAACGGGTCTCAAAAATTATCATTTTCCAATTTTAAATATTTTTCAATACTTTAAGCTTTCGTATTCAGTACTCTATTCATTAATTGCAGTGCAGTTCATCTCACTTATGTGTTTTACATTAGGATTTAAGACAAGGTTTTTTTCAATAATAGCATTTATACTCCTGGTATCTTTTCAACAGAGAAATATAAATATGCTCAGTTCTGCAGACCTACTTCTAAGGATAATGTTCTTTATTATGATGTTTGCTCCTAGCGCAAATGTATTGAGTCTTGATTCATTTTTTGCGAAGAAAAAAGGAAAACCATTAGCAAAAGATGTAGCGCCTTGGGCCCACAGGCTTATCCAAATCCAAATAGCTGTCGTCTACATCTCAACGATCATCGCAAAATCTAAAGGTGAAACTTGGCTGGATGGTTCAGCTGTTTACTACTCAACAAGACTTGTTGATCTGACGAGGTTTCCAGTTCCCTTTCTTCTTGATTGGAAATGGTTTTTAACTTTAAGTACTTGGCTTACATTAATCATAGAGTTTTCACTTGGAACATTGATATTTATTAAAGAATTTAAAAAGCCTCTAATTTTTATAGGAATTATTTTTCATCTGGGAATAGAATATATGATGACGATTCCGACCTTTGAGATACTTATGATTTTTGGTCTTCTGGCCATGTTTGAACTTAAAGATTACAGAGTTTTTATAGATTTTCTAAGACTCAAATATAAGAAGAAGTTTACTCCTTAGAGCTTGAGATAAGTTTTGCAATCATCTCGCCGGCTGTGAATGCAAATGTATAAGCATTTTTATATAAACCCCAAACTGCAAAGATATCTTGATTTACTTCTCCCCAAAAAGGTCGTCTCGCATGGCCTTTATGGCGAATACCTGTAATCAACTCTCCTTGATCAAATGAAGGAAGTACAAGCACACCTTCCATATGTTCAACAAGTCGATCGTACATAACCTTAATTTCTAATTTGTTGTGACTAGTATCAAGTGAGTTCGAAGTGGAAGTTGATCCTAAAAGAACGTCTCCGGCTGTTGGTCTAACCAAAAGATGAATATCGTCAATTCTAAAGCAATAATCTTTATCAAGAGCAATCTGAGATGAGTTAAACAACGAGATAGGAAATGATAAATATGTTCCAGGTACAGGTTTTGATTTTTCCAGTTTAATTGAAAGATCAGCAGTAACAAGTGACTTTAAATTCTGAGTCAAATAGCTAGTACAAAGAACAAGCTTATCAAACTTAAACCGCTCACCAGACTCCGTTAAAACCTCTTTGTTTTCAACGCCAACAACAAATCCCTTTTTAAAATCAAAGTTTAGCTTTTGATCAAACCAGCTAAAAAATATTTCAGGAAAAATAAAATACGCCTCGTTATCTATAAAGTAATAATTATGTTCGAAAGATTTAGGGAAAAAAGAGAAACGCGCAGTTTTATCATATTTTGCGTATCTTCTATTCCATTTGCTGAGGTTATCTGTATTAGTAGGAGTTGCATGTGTTTCAATCGATTTACTAATTCCATCAGGAGTATTTTGATTAAAGAATAGTTCAAAATCACTGTAGCTTTTCAGAATGAGGTCACCTAAATCACTTAGTCCCTGTTTGGTGCCTCGTAAGCAGTTTGTTGAAGTGGTTCTAGTGGAACAAGCTGGGGCTTTTGTATCATCAGCAATTAAAGTAATATTATTGAATCCTTCTCTATTTAAGAAGTATACAACGCACTTAGCCGCAATACCATTGCCAACAACTACTATATTTTCTGATTTATTGCTCGATTTCACCGTTTTAAAATAGCACAATCCTTGTCAATTAACAGTGCTTTCTCTATCGTTTTGTTCTAGATTTTTTAAGGAGAAAAAATGCAATTAGATAACAATGCCATAGCTTATGCGGTTGGAAAAACCTCAATCCCACTCAATAAAGTCATCTCAACATGTAACCTTTTATTCGTTGAAACATGTACAATTCCATTCATATCAAGATACCGAAAAGAAGCGACCGGAAACTTAGACGAAGTTCAGATCAGAGATATTCAGCTTTTCTATGAAGAGTACATTGAATTAGAAAAAAGAAGAGAATTTATTCTTGAAGCTATAAAGAAACAAGACAAACTTACGCCTGACCTTGAAAAGAAAATTAAAGCAGCCTCAACACTCAACCTATTAGAGGATATCTATGCACCATATAAAACAAAACGTAAGACCAAAGGTGTAATAGCAAAAGAGAAAGGGCTAGAGCCACTTGCTAATTGGTTACTTGACTCAAAAGATTCTTTTGAAAGTCAAATGGCAGAACTTGAAAAGTCTTATGTTAAAGGCTCTGAAGGTAAAGTCGCAGATATGAAAGAGGCGATAGATGGTGCTTGTGACATTCTTGTTGAAAACTTCTATCAAAATGTTGAGTCTAAGGATGCTATTAGAAACATCTATTGGAAAACAGGCGTAATAACAACTGAAAAAAGAAAAGATGCAGACACTATAGCTGACTCTCATAAGTTTAAAGATTTCTTTGAGTTTAATGAAAAAGTTGATCAAATTAAAGATCCTAAAAATACCCATCGCTACCTCGCAATGAGAAGAGGAATGACCCTTAAGGTTTTAAAAGTTTCAACCAGTATTGAAGAACAATTTGCATATGACATTATTGAGGCAAATGAATTTCCAAATGGTGAAAGTCTTGGAAACTATGAACTTCTTCAAAGTTTAGCGAAGAAAGCTTATGACAATAGTATTTCAACAAGTATGGACCTAGAAGTTAAAACTGATCTTAAGAAAATAGCTGATGAAGCTGCGATCAACGTCTTCGGTATAAATTTAAAGAACCTTCTACTTCAACCATATTTAGGTTCTAAAGCAGTCCTTGGAATAGATCCAGGAATTAGAACTGGATGCAAAATTGTTGTTATTGATCAAACCGGTAAATTTGTTGGAGACCATGTAATCTATCCTTTCGCCCCAAAATTTGATGAAGCTGGAAGTAAGATCATACTCGAAAAACTAATAGAAGCTTTTAATATAGAATACGTTGCTATTGGAAACGGTACCAACGGACGTGAGACTTTAGAGTTTTGCGAAACACAAGTTAAACAGATTAAAGATGGTAGTGTTAAAGCAACGATAGTTAACGAATCTGGAGCATCAATCTATTCAGCTTCAGATATTGCAAGAAAAGAGTTCCCAGACAAAGATGTAACAGTTCGTGGATCAATCTCAATTGCAAGACGATTTCAAGACCCTCTTGCTGAATTGGTAAAAATTGATCCTAAAAGTATTGGAGTTGGTCAGTACCAACATGACGTTAATCAAATACGTCTTAAAAAATCACTAGAAGGTGTTGTAGAAAATTGCGTTAACTTTGTTGGTGTCGATTTAAACACGGCTTCAGCTCCTCTATTATCATTTATTTCAGGAATTGGACCTACAGTTGCAAATAACGTTGTAAAACATAGAGAGAAAGTAGGACGTTTTAAAAACAGAGAAGAACTACTTGATGTTTCAAGATTCTCACCCAAAGTATATGAACAATCGGCAGGTTTCTTGAGAATATATAGCGGTGATAACCCTCTTGATGGAACATTTATTCACCCGGAGAGATATGAAATTCTTGAAAAATGGTGCAAAGAAAACGGCCACCTTATGGCCGAGCTCACGACTGATAAAGAATTAATCTCAAAGCTTGGTGCAGACTCAAAATTAAAGACAGAAATTGGAGAATTAACTTTTAACGATATTGTCTCATCGCTCAAAGCACCGAAACAAGATCCAAGATCAGAATTTAAATCTGTTGAGTTTAGAAAAGATATTCGCTCGATGAAAGATCTAACTCCAGGTGAATGGTATACTGGTGTTGTAAATAATATAACAAACTTTGGAGCATTTGTAGATATAGGTGTTAAAGAAAGCGGACTCCTACATATATCTCAAATTTCTGATGATTTTGTTGAAAATGCACTTGAAAAACTAAAAGTTGGTGAGCAACTTAAAGTTAAAGTGACAGAAATTGATTTGGCCCGAAAAAGAATATCTCTAAGCTGTAAAAGTGACTCATCTGTAGAATATTCTAAAGGATCAAACGCTGGAGCTAGAAAAGCTAAGCCTGCGAAAGAAGAAAAAATCAAAAATAACGCTTTCTCAGGCCTTGCCGGTCTAAGACTGAAATAAATTTTCCTATTAGCCACCTTCTAGGTGGCTTTTTTGTTCTATGCTATAATAGTTTTATGAGTAAAAAAAATGAAGTCTCATTAAATTATAATGCTGAACTTGCTAAGAAGTTTGAAAAAGCATCAAAGATAAAAGTTTCAATTGCTGACTTTATGACTGACTTTATCGGTCAGTTTATTTCAGAGCAAACCCAAAAAGCATACCTCACAGATCTTAGATACTTTTTTGAATTTATGAAATCTGGAAATGTTACAATCACTCATCCCAATCAAATCGAAGGTCATCATTTCCAATATTATAGAGATAAACTTATTGATGATAAATACAGCTCCGCTACGATTAACAGAAAACTAGTAGCAATCAGATCCTTTATAAAATGGGCCATGGCCTCAAAACTTATCGACTATAATCCGCTAGATGTCGTAAAACTTCCCAGTGTTCAGACTCAGACTCCAACACTTGCTTTCGAAGACTATGAAGTTGTAGAGATGATTAATTGCGCAGATATGAAAACAAAAAAAGGCGCAATGAATAGACTCGCAATGATCCTTTTATTTTCACTGGGTTTAAGACGAAGCGAACTCACGAATATTAAAATCATGCATCTCTACCAAGATAGAGGACATAACGTTTTAAAAATTAAAGGTAAGGGTGACAAAGATAGACATTTACCAATATCTAAAACAATCGCCGAAGAAATCAAGCAGTATATAAGATTCTTAGAATCACAAGGCTTAGAGCTTGAACCTCAAGACTATCTTTTGCAAAGTAGCAAGGCGGGTAAAAATGATAAGCCTATGGATGGATCTACTGTTTATAGAATGATCGCAAAATATGCCAAAGAATGTGGAATATCTAAAAATGTAAGTCCACACTCATGTAGAGCAACTGTTATTTCACACTTACTTGATACTCAAAAAACACCAATTAGAGATGTGGCAATCTTTGCGGGACACAGTAAAATCACAACGACAGAAAGATACGACAAAAGACGTGAAAGCTTAGATAACTCTGCCGCATACGATGTTGATTATACTAAAAAGAAAGCCTAAGCAGCCTGAAGCTTTTGTTTCATTGATTCAACAAAAGATCCAAGCTCTTGACCGTGCTCACTCCCTTGCATATCTTTATAGCGACAAAATAGAAAGTATTTTCCAGTCTCACCAGAGTCATACTTTAATGATTTTATAAGATGTGTTGAATTGACTCTGAAACCTTCAGTTAAGTTATTACTATAAAAAAGATCATTCTGAGTATCATTAAAGTCTGAAGAGTCATCAAAGTAATTTTTAATGTTTTTTAGTGTCATTTGAATATTAAAGAATTGTTCATCATCAATTACTTCTAAAAGCTTAAAATCATCAGATGAGAATAAAACACCGTGATCTGTTAACTGCTCAACTGAAATATCTAGATTATGTTCTCTAAATTCTCCAAAACTCAACTTTGCAGACCCTTTGGTAAAGACTCTGAATGCCCTTTGCGCTAAGTTGTTTTGAATAATATTTTTATAAATAAATGATTCGATAGTTTTCTCGTGTATACAATTAACTACCGTTAATTCTTTAAAAGGACCTGTCGGTGAAACAAATGATATCTCTTGGCAGTTAAAAAGTTGATCTTCAAACTGTCCATTTCTAAGATGCATGCAAAGCGTGTGGTATAAATCAAAAGCAGAAAGCTTTAAGATAGAATCTTCAAGCTTCAACCATAGTGGAACCTCTTTAAGATTATCTAATTGCTTTGTAAGCTGATCAAATTGTGTTTTCATAATTCCGGCCTTAACACCTTCCTTGACCTTATTAGTCAGAAAGGGATCATTAGACCAGTGGATCCATATTGGATATTTTTCATTTGGAATTATTTTTTTAGAGAAAGTAAAGTTTTCGAAAAATTGTGCAAGATGATTCATTCTTTTCCTTTTTAAAAAGAGATACATTCTTAACGGATTTTGTAGTCGAATCTTAAGGAAAAATAAGCTTATTTTTCATGATGCTTGTCTGAGTAATTTGATAAAACTTCCAGTATCTTTTTTAAAACTAGAAAAAGAAAAATATGAAAACAAGACTGAAATTGAATAAGGTATAATAAAGGCCAATAGTACTTTAAATGGGCTTATTTTAACCGGTATACGTCTTTCTACGAAGAAGTCAGGCATAAGGTTAAGGTTGTTACTGTTTAATAATTCGAGCACTAAAAGACCGACTAATATGCCAAGAGAACAAAATACTAAGCTAACAATATGAGTGAAGATATATGACATTCTATATATATCTTTTTGTGACTTACCCATAACCCAGTAACTGATTAGATCAGTTTTGATTTTATCAAAGAAGATCATGAAACCACTAGTAATACATATGGCCACTAGTAGCGACATGCCTATGAAAAGAAATAACATGACATTCGTTTCGAGGTTTAACGCCCAAACGAGTGACTTGTTTTGTTGCTCCCACGTTGTAACCTGTTCAATACCAAGTGCTTCAACAGCAAGCTCTAAATCTTCTTCAGAATAAAAGATTAATTTATTAACCAGTCGCTTTCGAATAAGGTTTTGAATGAGACTTAATCTAGTCCATGCATGAACAGAATCGATCTCAGAGAGATCACTAACATAGAAGTCAGTGATTATTTCACTAACAGATCTTGGAATAGGATTAATTAAATAATCGATATGTGCAGGAGAAATAAAAGTAAGCTTTGAATCAAAGTAAGAGTTTAAATTAGTCGCAAGATCACTTCCCAAGACAACCCCACTTAAATCTTTATTTTCTAAAAAACGAGGTGTTAAATGTTCAAAATCAACACCATGTAAAATAACTGGGTTTACTCGACTACCATGATTTACCATTAGTTCGATTTCGTATTCTCTAGAGTATGTTATACCTTTGTTTTTTAACTTAGTTTCAATCTCAGATATTTTTTGTGTTGATTTTTCTAAAGCTAGATCAATATGGCCACGTCCGAGTGTTTTTTTAGACCTCTCAATTAATCCATTTTGAAGTCCCCCCATAATCCCTTGCAAGATAACAAGAGAAAAGGTGGAAATAAATAACCCGACAACTGCAATAAAAAGAAGCTTTTGACGGGTTTTAGCTGAAAAAATATAACGAAAAAAATAAAAGTAAAAATGCATTAATTAGCTTCGTAAAACTTTGTTTTAGTATCTACTAAATTCTTAAGATAAGGACTTAAGCTATAACGATCACTATCAACCGTTTTTGCAAAACCATTTATGGCCGTAACAATTCTATCTAGTCCTTCAGCATCTGCATATCTTAACAATCCACCTCTAAATGGAGGAAATCCAATACCAAATATTAATCCTAGATCAACAGTTCCAGGACCATCAACAATTTTTTCTTCTAGTATATTTGAGGCTTCATTAATCATTGGAAGGAATACTCTCATCTGAATAGTTGTTTCATCCATTACAAGCTTCTTACTCGGTAAAAGTGCTTGCATCTCAGGATTAACATCTAATTGCTTACCTTTCTCATCGTAAGTATAAAAGCCTTTTCCATTTTTCTTACCTAACAGATTCTTCTCACATGCTTTGTGAGAAAGATCTGAAGCTTTTGCTCTTGCTCCAAGTCCCTCTTCCATGATCTCACCAACATGAGAACATACATCAAGACCTACTTCATCCATTAATCGACACGCCCCCATTGGCATCCCAAAATTGAGTACAGCTCGATCTATATCTTTAATAGAGACGCCCTCTTGAAGAAGATAAGCCACTTCATTTAAAAAAGGAGCAAGGATTCTATTAACTAAGAAACCTGGACAGTCATTAACGACAACCGGAGTCTTCTTCGTTTTCAATACCCAATTATAAAGAGCAGTTATCGTCTCTTCTGAAACATTCTTATGTCTAACAATTTCTACAAGTGGCATTTTATGAACAGGATTAAAAAAGTGTAATCCAGCAAATCGAGATGAATCCTCGATTGCTGACGCCATTTCTTCGACAGACAATGAAGAAGTATTAGATGTTAGAATACAATCTTTAGAAACCTCTTTTTCTACTTCTTGAAAGACAGCTTTTTTAACTTTCATGTTCTCGACAACAGCCTCAACAACAAGATCTATTTTCTTAAATCCTGTATAGTCTAATTGAGCACTAATTGAACGTTGAGCCCTGTTGAATTCGTCTTCAGTCATTCGTTTTCTTTGAACGGCTTTAGAGAATACTTCACTTGATTGTTTCAAACCAAGTTCTAGTCCTTCGACTGAAATATCTTTCATAATTGGATTTTGATTATTCTTAGCAAACAACCAGGCAATACCACCACCCATTGTTCCGGCACCAACAACGGCACCTCTATTTATTTTTTTCGCATCTTTTGCACCATCAAGTTTTTTAGATTCGTCATGCAAGAAAAAGACGTGTTGAAGATTCTTTGCCTGAGAAGTTTGCGTAAGTTCTGCGAATGCTTTAGCTTCTTTTGAAAGGTAGCTACTTCTTCGCTTACCAGCACTTGCTTCTAGATGTTCAAGAATTTTTAATGGAGCGGGATAAAAGCCCTTCGTGCTCTCTAAAACTTTTTCACGAGCTTTTTGAAAGATTATTTTTCTAGCAATAAAATTATCAGCAGCTTTTTCAGTCATAGTTTCAGCAAAAGTCTTGTGTTGCACAAATTTTTTAAAAAGATTTTCATGAGCGAGTTCCATTAATCTTTCTTTAGGCATAACTGCCTCAACGAGACCAATTTTCTTAGCTTTTCTTGACCTAACTTGTTTACCAGTTAAAATCATATCTAGAGAGTTAGGTAATCCAACTTTTTTAGGAAGTCTGTACGTTCCGCCAAATCCAGGAAGAACACCAAGCATCACCTCTGGAAGTCCTATAGCTGTTTTAGGATTATCACTTGCGATAATTTTGTCACAAGCCAAGATCATCTCCGTACCACCGCCGAGACAGATTCCATCGACGAGGGCCATAGTTGGAACCTTAAGGTCCTCTAACTTATTAAATACTTCTTGACCTCTTTCACAACCTTCAATTGCTTCGGCTTCAGAATTTAATCCCTGAATAACTGAGACATCCATTCCAGCGAGAAAACAGTTTTCTTTATGACTAAAAAGGATTAATCCTTTTGCTTCTTTATCAGCCGCGACTTCATCAAATGCTTGAGAGAGTTCTAAAAGGGTTTCAGCATAAAGAACTGTCATCGACTTATCTTCAAACTTTCCAAAACCAAGTTCGTAAATTCCATTATTTTTTTCGAGTGTTATTTTTTTGTAACTCATTATTCTATTCTCCAATTATTTTGCTTAAAGATGTAGGTTTTCAACGATCACGGCTCCACCTTGACCACCACCGATACACAAAGATGCAATACCATACTTCTTCTTTCTTTTTTTAAGTTCGTGAGCAAGTGTTACAACAAGTCTCGATCCAGTTGATCCAACCGGATGACCAAGAGCTATAGCGCCACCATTAACATTAAGCTTTGCAAGATCGATTTCACCAATAGGTTCGTCCATTCCCCATTTCTGACTGAGTTCTTTACTGTTTGCAACTTTAATACAACTCATAACTTGAGCTGCGAAGGCTTCATTGATTTCAATAAGATCCATATCCTCAAGCTTCATTCCAGCTCTTTTTAGAACTCCATGCATGGCAAGTACTGGACCAAGCCCCATTCTCTCTGGCTCAAGTCCATGAAAGTGAAAATCAATCATTTTGGCCATTGGTTTTAAATTATACTTTTCAACAGCTTCTTCTGAGGCCATAAGCCACATACTTCCACCGTCAGTGATAGGACATGCGTTTCCAACCGTGACTGTTCCTGTACCTTTTTCAAAGTAAGGCTTAAGCTTTCCAAGTTTCTCAATTGTTGAACTATCACGAGGACCAATATCTTCAGTGATCAATCTTTCGAGATTTTTACCAGCTGTAAGAGGAACAATTTCTGCATTGAACTTACCCTCTTTCATAGCTTTGATAGTTTTAGAATGTGATTCATTTGCGTAAGCATCTTGATCTAGTCTTGAGATATTGAACTCACGAGCAAGTTTCTCTGCAGTTGCTCCCATATTTAAACCACAAAATGGATCAGTTAAACCTTGTTCAATTGCAATAACTGGTGCGAGGTGTGGAAATCTAAAAGTTGATATAACCTTTAGTTTATCTCCTGGGCTTTTGGCTTTCATCATTTGGATAAAAAATTCAGTCATATCCTCGTTATACATAAGAGGCATTTGAGACATGTTTTCTACACCACCAGCAAAGATGATGTCACTTCGTCCACTAGCTATTTTGATATAGGCTTGTGACATTGCCTCCATACCACTAGCGCAGTTTCTATGCACAGAGTATCCGCTAGTCTTCTTATCAAGTCCCGCTTCGAGAGCAATAACTCTCCCGATATTAGGATATTTTGCAGGAGTTCCGGTATTTCCAACTATCACTTCATCAATGGCATCGTTGGGAATCTCAGTTTCATCGATAAGATGCTTAATTAGGTAGTGTCCTAAATAAGGAGCATCAACATCTTTGATGTCTGTACCTGATTTTACTTGTGGTGTTCTGACTCCAGAACAAAGATAAACGGGCTTCATAGCTTCTCCATGCAGTTTTAATATTATTAAATTTAGATAATATAACAGCCTCATTCTACGTTAAAAGACTTGAAAAAACGAGTTAATTTAAGATTACAGCTTTATTTGCAAAGCTTAAAACTCAAGTATATAATCCTAGTCATTTCTTAGATATGAAAAAAACTAAACATATTTCACAACGATAATGAAATACTTACAGTAATAACTAATTTAGTATTCTATATAAACGACAAAGGAGTCATTAATGGAAGAGAGTTTAAAAAAGGACTTTAACTTAGATTTTTATCTCAAATATATTTTAGCTATAGGGCTTGTATTTATGGGAATTGATAAGTTTATAGTATTTAATCCTTTATTCAAATTTACAGGTGAAGCAGAAATTCTTTATAACGCCCTCGATAGAGCTGGGTTTATCCTACCCTTTGTTGGTACTGTGGAGATAATTGTAGGAGCTTTTCTTATTAGAAAAAATACAACTCCCCTGGGTTTGATTATGTTACTACCATTTTCAATAAGTATTATGCTTTTCCATTTGATAATGGCTCCTTCACAAATTTTCCCAGCTCTTTTTGTCTTCGTTTTAAATATTATTTTAATTTACAGAGATAGAGCAATTTTTTCACCAATTTTTCACTCTATCACCGACGGTGAAGACGAAGTAAAACAGGCCATAGCCAATATGAGTTGGGTAAAAAAAGATTACGATAAAAATAGAAGTTAATTTCAACTAATTTAAAATAAAAAACCCTCCGGGCACGGAGGGTCTTTTTATTTACGAGGTTGGTTTTTTCGTTTTTGGACTTTTTTAGAAAAGAACTAAAACACCAGCTGTTACACTTATTGTATGCGCATCATTTATTTCATCAGTAAGATTTCTTAATCTTGTTTGATCAAATCCTTCTACATTATTTTCTTGATTACCAAAACTTGACCCTAACGCTTTAGAGTACTGTAGCTCCAAGTTCAATCCAAAACTCTTAGTGAAAAGTATTTCAGATCCTGCAAGAATTCTTGCACTGATAGAGTTTGCAGTAATTTCTTCATCACCAAATTGTTGGTTGAATCCACCGGCACTAATATTAGTCCCACGGTTATCACTATAGTTTGAGCTTGTTCTATTGTAAGCTACACCACCACCAACATAAGGTCTAAATCTTTCAGTTTTAGTAAGAAAGTACTTAGAGTAGATATCAAAGTTTAAATTAGAATACTCAACTTCTCTACCTTCACCATAAAACTGATTATAGTTTCTTCTAAAATCCGGTGTATAAGCTTGAACTCCATTTGCAAAGTCAGTAGTTTGAAGCGTCGAGTAGTTAAACCCAAGACCTACTGAAATTCTCTCACTAACATCAGACTCTACTCTTAAACCAATATTCAAACTTCCTTCAAGATCTTCATTCTCACTTTGAATGCTCGTAATTCCAGCATATGGTAGAAGTTTTATAACATCACCCATTTTAGTTGGAGTCTGCACTTCGTGAACGATCTGTGGAGCAGCCTGACCAACTGAAACAGTGTCATGCTTTCTCTTCACATATGCATCACAGTCTTTTCCTGGATTTTCTTCCATAAGACATTCGATCTTCTTATTATATTTAGCAATCGTAACCTGAGACTCTTTTCTTTCTTCAATCATCTCTTCAGTGACTTCAGCAAGTTTCTCAGTAGATCTTCCAAGTTTGTCGTAAGTCTTAGACTTCTCCTTGTTGATCTTAATTGCATTTTTTTGATTTCTTAATTCACCCCTAACTTTTTCAAGTTCGTGATCAGTAGCGTTTGGCTCAGTAACATATCCATTGATGTCAATTGGATCTGAGTTTAATACCGCATCATTTGCAATTGCCCCTACAAATGTTGATGAGATCACAGACAAGCTTAAAAATAACTTGATCATAGATTTCGTTTTCATTTTCTTTCTCCTCGTTTGGCTTTATGCCATAAATTTACTTTACACATGAATGGTAACAAGAAATAGTGACGCACTACAGCAAAACAGCTCTAGTGTGTAAAACTTACATGAATGGTCTGATACTGTGATGTGATTTTAATTACTTAGCGTCGAAGAACGAATCTCTTATACTGAAACTGACCGTTTCCACTATTACCAAAAGTTGTAGATAGGGCCCCAAGATACTCATTTATGACAGAATCCGGGTTAGAAACGAGGTAGGCATCTATGTTTTTGAATAAAGATGTAGCGATAATGGCAATAACAGAGATCAGAAGAATATATTCTACTGAGGTTTGGCCTTTATCTTTTAAGTATTCTTTAAACATACTGTATTTTATCACAGTTGTTCAATCTCCCAAAGGTAGGAATACAAGCCCATAGACTGTACGCGAGAATGGGAAAAATTATGAGTATTTTCGATTTTACTGCCGGTTTCTTTACTATAGAGAGAGCTATTACTAGCATTTCTAATAAAGGCTTTCTTATTGTTTGGAAGTACTTGATACCAAAAACTATCGCCTATTCCGAATTCGACCTGGCTTAAAAACTCTTCCTTATCTAAGCCTGGGAAAAAGAAAGTCAGAGAATTAAACACGGAGTTTGCAGCTTTTTTATAGAAAAAGCTGGGTTTAGTTCCAAGTTCTGATGCAAATGAATATCTAACATTCATAATGCCCTCTGAGCTAATCTCCATTTCAAAGTGTGGAAAATCTGTTCCAAGGTTATCTTTTAAAGAGAATATAATACGTTTATTGCTATAAAAGCCCAAAATGTCGTGAGACAAAGGAGCTTTCATACTGATTGACTTGTATTCGACTGGCTCAAGCTGCTCTTTTAGGTCGATGTCTTCACGAAGTTTTGTGAAGAAATAGAGGTCGTGCGCTTTTATGATTCCATCCATTGTAGAGAGCTCAACAAATTGAAATTGGTTTTTATAGACTTCAATAGAGCTTATACAGGCATTAGTTATCATACCGCCTAGACTTTTAAATTCAAAATTTAAATCTTTCATCAGCGTATCAATATCGAGATTAAATCTTGGAGACATAACTGAGGTCAAAAGGTAGCGAGATCCATCTTCATCCTTTAAGTTAGAAAAATAACTTTGGAAAAGTACTTGAAGAACATAATGAAGTTGTTCTGAAACAATCGATTTACTATCTAGAAATGCAAGGAATTGATCAAATATAATTTTAAGAGAAGGCTGACTTACATGAAAGTCTTTTTTACTACCGACTAGATTTATGTTTTCTGTTATATCGTCTAGAAGCTGTGAACAAGCCTTATTAAATGTTTCCTCGCCGTAACTTTCAATTGTATCTATAAGAGTAATAGGAAAACATTCAGGAATTTTTCGAGAGAGTTCTCGTATGTTCGAGAAAGGATTTTGACCAAATTCGATCAAAATTTCATCTAGTTTGATAAGAGTATTTGTTGGTTCGAGATAGTTTTTGATTTGTTTTAGAGATTGAACATTATATTTCTTGCCAATATTATAAAGTACTCTTTTTTCGATTTCACCTAGATTCTTATGCCAAAGACCACCCATCGAACAGTCAGGATCATTTAAAACTAAAACTGATTGATCAGAAGCTTTAATCTTTAATATTGCAAAGATTAAAGATAGATAGTTTTTACCTAGAATTACAGAATCAAATTTAGAATCTAACATTAATTTAAAACCCAACTTATATATTTTTTATGATCAGTATCAACAGTGGATTTATAATGATCTACTTTCTCACAGTCTACTTCACCTTTAGTGAGTTCATCATAAAAAGATAATGTTTCAAGAATACTAATCTTTCTTTTATCAATTTCAAGAATCATATCATATTCGGTAGATTTTGAAATACTGGGACCACATAGCACTTTTGAATTAGATAAAAAAGGTTCTAGCAGCGAATGAACTGAGCTCCTAAATCCACCTGCCACATAGGAGTAATCAAAAAATTGATACAGTTCACAAAGAATTCCTTTGTAATCTAGTATTGTAATATCAGTGATACTTCCAGACTTAGAATAAACAGATACTTCTCTAGAGAAGATATCAGACAAAACGCTTTTACAAGCTTCTATATTATAAGCATCTAGCTTATGAGGTACTAAAACGAGTTGAAAGCGATCAAAAAAATCAGCAGGAGGATTTTTTAGAAATTCCACTTCATCGGCCCAAAAACTTCCCAAAATTATCTTTTTTCGTTTATCTTTTTTTAAAGATACGAAAATAGAGCTTAGTAATGAGTTATCAGTATCTATATTGTTAATTCTCGAAAGTATTTGAAAAGGCCTAAAATCGAATGATTGGATGTCCTTATGCTCAATTCCAAGTGAATTTAAATTTTCTTTTTCAATGTCAGTGGCCATAAGGATTTTATCAAATGATTTGTAAACCCACCTAAGGTAAAGTTGTTTTATTTTTTTGGGATTTGACATGAACTTTTTTAGCGAGCCCGAGATAAGAATAAATTCTTTATCTGAGCCACAGTCTATGATTTCTGGAAAAAAATCATAGCGTGTTAATATAAACCTCTTGGCCGTTACCCAGTTTTTAATAAATGAGCTGCCAAAAGGAGTAAAGCTCACAATTGGTAGACATAATATACGGACTTGATTGGGATACTTCTTCTGAATACCTAATGCAGCTTTATAAACACTATCAGATGAAAAGATGAGTTCAACTTTATCCCCTCTATCTAGTGCATGTTGAATAACTGGTTTGGCCAGTTCTAACTCTCCTTCTGAGGAGAATTCAAAAGCGACATCAAAGGCCACAGGTGAAATTATATTTGAGTTGTTAACAAATCTTTCAAAAACATATCTCTCACGCAATTTTTTATTAAAAACACAAAGAATACAGATAACAGGATAAAGAATAATTCTCAAAAGATAGTAGAAAATCATCCTATCATCTCCAAAATTTTACTGTAAACTTCCGACGGTTCAATAAGCTCCATGCAGTACTGTTTCTTTCTGAAACAATTTTTAGAACCGGTTCCAGAGCAAGGTCTGCACCAGATATCCTTGGATATGCTTGCAGAATTATTTAAATAAGGAGCAAATCCCAAATCTTCGTGAGTTGGACCAAAGATAGCAAGACTTGGAACATTGTATGATTCTGCAATATGTCCCATTCCAGTATCGTTACCAATAACAATTTTTGCTTTTTGGATAAGTCCTGCACTTTCAATTAGTGTTGTCTTTCCTTTCATATTTAAAAAACGATCATTGTATATACTTAACTCATTAAGCTCATCCACGTAGTCATCATCTGGTCCAGCAACGATTACGACTCTGTAATCTTTAAAACTCTCCGAATCTAGAATTAATTTTACAAGTGATTTAAAATTTTTAATAGGCCATCTCTTTGGTGCAAACGAGGCAATAGGAGCGATAATAATATCATTAACTGTACTGTCCTCTACTGTAAAGCTTGCGAGAGAAGTCGGAGCAGATAAATTGAGGAGAGATTTCAAGTCATTTTGCAAACGAACTTGATGTGAGTCAGTCTTCTTCAGAAGGTTGAATTTAGTTTTAATAAATATGAATCTCTCAAGTCTTCTTTTGTCTAAATTAAGACAAGGTATGTCTGAGCTCATGAATTTAAAAATAAATGATCGCGTCGTTCCATGAAGATCAATAATAAAGTCTATTTTCTTAGTACTATCTATTTCAGTTCTGAGTTTTTTTAAAGATTTAAAGTCATTTTTATGTTTTTCGTACCCTACAACTTTATCAATAGACACCTGTCCCTCAAGTAGTCCTGCAAAAGGCTTGAGAGTGACAAAAGTAATATAGCAATTTGGATAATTAATTTTAAGACAATTGGCGAAAGCTGTTTGTATTACAACATCGCCAAGGCTTGAGAAACGAGTTAGTACGAAGTGCACTAGTGCTCTAACCTAGCAAACTCTTCACTAAAGTAGCTAAGAATTATATCAGCTCCTGCTCTTTTAAAACCAGTGAGCATCTCAACCATTATTGCCTCTCCGTCAATCCAACCTTTTTCAGCTGCAGCTTTGACCATGGCATACTCTCCACTCACATTGTACGCAGCAACAGGCAAAGTCGTATTCATTTTTAATTTTTGAATAATATCCAGATAACATAGTCCAGGTTTAACCATAACAATGTCAGCACCTTCACTTTCATCTAAGAATAATTCTCTAAGAGCTTCAGTTGAGTTGGCGTAGTCCATTTGATAAGTTTTTTTGTCTCCCGCTTTAGGCGCAGAGTCGAGGGCATCTCTAAAAGGTCCATAGAAGCTTGAAGCATATTTTGCTGTGTAGGCCATTATCTGAGTATTGTATAAACCTTCGCTTTCAATAAGTTCTCTAATAAAACCTATTCGGCCGTCCATCATATCACTTGGACCAAGAATATCAGATCCAGCCTGAGCTTGGGCCATTGCCATTTTACCTAGAACTTCTAGAGTCTCATCATTTAGAATTTCACCTTTGTCAGATACCAATCCATCATGTCCATCACTTGAATATGGATCAAGTGCAATATCAGTCATGACTAATATATCTGGACATGCATTCTTAACTTCTTTGATAGCTCTTTGATTAAGACCATCTGGATTATAAGATTCTTTTGCATCACGGGTTTTTAAAGATTCATCAACGGCAGGAAATAGTGAAACACATTTAATTCCAAGGCTTTCAAGTTCTTTTACTTTTTTAACAAGGTGATCGAGAGAATATCTATATTGACCTGGCATAGATAAAATTTCAGATTTAGTATCTTTGCCTTCAGTAAAAAATAATGGAGCGATTAGATCATCAACGGTTACTTTATATTCAGCCACCATTTGTCTTATCGAATTGTTCTTTCTGTTTCGTCGAGGTCTAGATATCTGCATCTTCGAGTCCTTTTGAAATTAAAGATTGAAAAAGAGAAGCGTAAGTTTGAATCTGCTTAACCATCGATCTCAATCCATTAGTTCTATTTAAAGATAAGTGATCGGTAATACCGATACTAGTTAGAAATGCAGGAGGATTTGCCATGATCTCCTCTGGAGTAGAATCGGAATACACCTCGAGAAGCAAACCAATAATGCCTTTAACTAAAATAGCATCGCTATCAGCTTGGAATACTGCTCGGCCTTTAACCAAACTTGGTTTTAACCAAACTTTGGACTGACAGCCTTTAATCTCATACTTAGATACTTGATTTTTTTCGTCGATCACTGGTAGGTTCTTACCGACCTTAATTAATTCTCTATATTTATCTTCCCAATCAGCGTGTGCATTAAACTTTGCCTCAACCTGACTGATCCTATCACCTATAGACATCATCACCTCTTAGTTATTCTAAATAGTTACCATACTAGGCAAGAAATTCATACTTATTAGATCTTCTTAAAGCCCAAGCGTCAATATGCCGAAACGTTAGTTAAGAAAAACCGCACGGAGACGTTATGAGTAAGACAAACCCATTATTAAACATTGAACCTATTAGCGAAGATTTTATCGCTAAGCACAATGTTGAACTATTCGACACTTGGACTATTAAGGACGAGCAAGGTAATTCATTTGGTCCTTTTCAAACTGATACACTTCGTGAGGCATCGGCCGCTGATCAAGATTTCTTTGAGACAGTAATTGCTTTTAACTTCGCAACAGAAAAAGAAAAACCATTCTTTCAAAATACAAAATTTCAAAGAAGAAAACCAAAACTTGTATCGCTGCAAGGTGTTGAGTGTAACGATGAATTCTACCTCCTTATTAAAGGAGTTAAAAAAGGTCCATACACTCTCAATGATGTGAAGCTTATGCTTGAAAAAAGAGAAGTAGCACTGAATAACATGGCATCAATGGACAAGGGTAAGTCTTGGATTAAGATTTTTGAGCATCATGAATTCGATAGAAGACTTTTAAAAAATAAAGAAGAACTTCCTTTCTCACCTAATGAAACGGAACTGTCTAAATTTGATAGCAGCAAAGTAAGTAAGGCCAAAGAGGCTGATGAAGCCCTTGTAGGACTTGCATTCATTGGACGAGGGAATGATAAAGGCCAAAGAATTAAGTCATTCTCTAAAAGTACTTCAGTTAAAGCAATAGTAAAAAAAGAGAACAACTTTCATTTTTCTAAAAAAGCAAAGATAGGAACATTCATTACCGCTATGCTTGTGATGGTTATGGTTGGATTTAATACAATGAATTCAAACTTTGGTAGTTCTGAAGATTCTTTTGCTGAGGTGCCATCTAAAAAAATAGAACAAGCAGTTACTGCGAAAGTAGAGAATACTTCCCCAGTAAATAGAAAACCCGCAAAAGTAATTCAAGCAAAAAAATACAGACCTATTCAAAGAAATATAGTTAAAGCTAAAATTCTTCCAAACAGAAAAGAGCCTGTTAAAAGATATAGAGAAATTCATAGCGACGATGGGCGTTACGAGACTGTAGATCTTGATAATCCGAAAGAGAAAGAAGACTTAACAAGAAGTCTAGCTGGTGACTTTGGGGATGATGAACTATCTGAAGAAGAGCTTGAGTTTATCGAAAGAGCAGAAAATGGTGAACTAAGTGAAAAAGAGATGGATAGTTACAAAACATACCTAGATCAAAAAAGAGGCGAATTCGAGGAATTTGAATAATTTCCAAAACCTTTTTAGCATGATACCTTTTTGCGATGAAAAGCATTATCGACCAGGATCTACTCAATAATTTTAAGCCTAAAAGTTATGACAACACATTTCTTTTAAGTTTTGAAGGAATTGAAGGTTCTGGAAAATCAACTCAAATTAAAAGACTTACCCAAAAACTCAAAGACTCAGATTATGAAGTATCTTACTTTAGAGAACCTGGGGGAACAAAGTTTGGTGAAAAGCTTAGATCGGCAATTTTAGAGAGTGACTCTCCTATTGACCCACTGGCCGAGGCAAATCTATTTGCAGCTTCAAGAGCTCAGTTACTATCTCAAATCGTTTTACCAATATTAGAGAAACCTAATCAAGTCGTCATTCTAGATCGCTATATGGATAGCTCTTTGGCCTATCAAGGTGAAGCTCGTGGTCTCGGTGCAAAGTGTATTTTGGATCTACATAAGAGACCTCCGCTAAACACAACAGCACACTGCACTTTCTATTTAAAGATTGATACTGATACATCACTTACTCGTCAAAGTGCCAGAGGTGATGAGAAAGATTATTTTGAAAAAGAAAATATAGATTTTTACCAAAAACTTATCACGGGCTTTGATAGAGCGGCAGAAATATTTAAAGAACGTATTCAGGTTATTGACGGCTCGCTTGATGAAGACACCGTAGCTAATTTAATCCTCCAATCGATCAAAGCTAAGACGAGTATCAAACTATGACTCCAGCTAAAGTAATTGCTCATAAATTAAAAGCAGATGAGCTTGGTCATTTCTATCACATCACCCCAAGTAAAAGTACGGATGACTCAGATTTTTTAAAAAACTGGTTACTCGAAATTCTAGCAAATGCCATGAGTGATGATAAAAAAAGTTTTAATCACGAATCTATTCTAAATCATGAAGACCTACTAATTATAAAATCTGAAGATCAAAAAAACTATAAGCTTGTAGACTTCAATGACTTCTTTAGCTTTTTAAATTACAGCGCTAGCCGATTTAATAGAAAAATAGTCATTATAGAAAACGCAGAGAAGCTTGGTGTTGCAGTGTCTAATAAACTTCTCAAATCCTTAGAAGAGCCTCCTGTAAAAACGACCATCTTCTTACTTAACGACCAAAAAATATCACTTCTTGAAACAGTTAGGTCTAGGGCCATAAATATAAGAGTCCCCAATCTTACAAATGCAGAAGATTCCACGTTGGCTTTTGACTATGTGAGTAAAATCAAAGATGGATTAAGCTTTGATCAATTTGTAGTTGATTTCAAAAGCAATAAAGATTTAGAGAATGAACTTTTCACAAGCCTACTAAACTTCTGCGTAAAAAATATCAATGATGCAAACCTATTAGATAAGATTGATGCATCAACCCAGCAGACATTTGAAGATCACGAATTTAACAATGCCCCACTCAACAGACTCCATAAAATTTATTTTGCTCTCAAAGAATACATTGACGGTTAAGTAAAATAGTCTGAAAATAGTAACCTATCGAATTTAGGGAAATAATGGAAACAAATATAGAAGAAAATACAAATTATAATGAATCTGACAGCGGTGAATCTGTTGAAAATGACAACCGATATACTGAAGGCCAAGTGCTTAAGTTTATCCGTGTGCGTTTTCCAGGACATGCTAAAAGTTACCCATTTTTAATCGGTAAAAGAAAGTTGATGTACGGACAAAAAGTAATGGCCATGAGTGATCGTGGTTTAGCTGTCGGATATATTAACTCATTTCCATATGACGTCGCTTTCAAAAAAGATATGCTGCCACTAAAATCGATTTCAAAAGTTGCAACAGCAGAAGATATTGCGACAGAGAAAGATACTTATAAAAAACAAAAAGAAACTGAAACACTTTGCCAAAGACTTATTGATAAACACAATCTTCAGATGAATCTGACTCACGTTGAATTCACTGGATACGGTAAGAAAGTGGTTTTCTACTTTATTGCTCCAGCAAGAGTAGACTTTAGAGGACTTGTTCGAGATCTAGTGGCAGAGCTTAAGCTTCGTATAGAACTTCGCCAAATTTCAGTAAGAGACCGATCTGCATCAATGGGTGCACTTGGACCTTGTGGACGTGAACTTTGTTGTTCTTCATTCTTAACTAAATATGGAAATGTATCAGTTAAGATGGCCAAAAATCAAAACCTTACTCTTAATTACAGTAAACTCAACGGTGTATGCGGACAGCTCAAGTGTTGTCTTCAATACGAAGATGACGTGTACTCAGCGAAGAGAAAGAAGATGCCTGATGAGGGTAACTTTATTCAAACGAGTGATGGAAGAATGGGGAAAGTTTTAAGAATCCATATTCTCTCAGAGCAATTTGATATGCTGACAAATCAAGGTCATATTAGAAGATATGTGGCTTCAAGAATGGTGAAAAAGATCAAGATGGAAGAGGCAAATATGCCTCGCAAGTTTGATCATATTTCAGATGAAACATCTACTATTATTGGTCTTTCAGAGCAAGAAGCAGAAACTTCAATTGCTTATAAGAAAGATATGGACGAACTCACTGGCAAAGCACATAAATATGCCTTTGATACATTTTATGATTTAACAGGTGTTGATAAACCTGAGTACGAGATGAGAGACGCGCCTCCAGAGACTGGTAAAAAGGTCTTAGAAATCAACATGCCAAGTATTGCTGATGTAGCTGAAGCGAAGAAAAATTCTGACATTCAAGCCAAAAGTGAAAACTATACTCAAAACGATAAAATCAATGAAGACTATAAATCTGAAAATGGCTCTTATCCAATAAACTCTGAAGCTACCCCAGACAAAGAGGAAGAAAAGAAGCCACCTGCGAAAAAGAATAATCGAAACAGAAATCGCAACAGAAATAAAAATCGCAACAAGAGTACAAAGCCTGAAAGTTAGTATTTTATATGACAGCTAAAATATGGCACACATCAGATTGGCACCTTGGAAAAAAGCTTTTTAAAAGAAGCCGAATTGATGAGCAGAAATGCTTCTTGGAATGGCTTTTTAATGAATTACAAACTCACAAGGTTGATGCACTAATTATTGCAGGTGATATCTTTGATACACCTACCCCTCCTAATGATGCCCTAGATCTCTACTTTTCATTCCTAGAAGAGGTTTCAAGCAAGACTAATACACATATAATTATTATTTCTGGTAATCACGACTCTGCCAATTTCATTCAGGCCCCAGCAAGCATTCTAAAAAAACACAATATTCATATTCGAACGAGACTTGAAAAAGATTTTGAGAAAAACATCATTACACTTAAACTTAAAGAAAGAGACTATCACTTCAAGTGCCTGCCTTATTTTAGAACATATGAGCTCTATCAATTTCTCGATTCAGAACAAGAACTAGATCCAAAAGATATTGAAAAGGTTCTAACCGATTTTTCTAATTATTGGCCAAAAGAGAGTTCAGACTCATTTAAAATAATTGTGGCCCATCATGCGTTCGGTGAATTCTCTGCAACCGGTTCTGAACATACCGTTTCAGTTATGGGACTAGAGAATCTCAGTCTTAAATGGTTTGGTGATAGTTATGACTACATAGCTCTTGGACATATTCATAAACCACAAAAAATGAGTACAACTAAGTCGATCTACTACAGCGGCTCCCCCATACCACTTAGATTTTCAGAAAAACAAATGAAAAAAGTTCTCGTGCTCAATACAGATGGTAAAGAAGTCGACTTTATTGAAATTCCAAAGTTTAGAGATATCATTCAAATAAGTTCAACTGAAGAAGACATCGAAGAAAAACTCGCTGAAGTACTAGCATCAATCAAAAAGAATAAGCTTGAAGCCTTTATTGAAATAAAGCTTAAAATGACGACCCCAAATAATGAGCTTACAAATACATTGTTTGAAATGACGAAAGCTTCCGGGCACTCATTACTATCACTCATACCTAGTTATGAAGCGATAGAAGAAAAAGAAGAGAAAGAGCGTATAAATATAAATGAACTAAACCTTAATGAACTCTTTAATCTGTACTACAAAGAGAAATACCCAGAAAATGAAGCCCCACCAGCTGAGCTTGAAATACAATTTCGAAAACTACTAGAAGATGTAAATCATGAAATTTCTTAGTATTGAAATTGAAAACATTGCCTCTCTAAAGGGAAAACATAAAATAGACTTTCAAGATATTGCAAACTACACCAATGTGTTTGCAATTACCGGTGATACTGGTTCTGGAAAATCAACAATTCTAAATTGTCTCTCCCTGGCTTTTTACGGACAAAACTACAAAAAAAGTCTCAACCAAATGGACTTCATCACTTTAAATGAATCTAAAGGAGCAGTCTCAGTTTGTACCGAACTAGACGGATCCGTTTATAAATTTAACTGGAGCTGTCGTCTAAAAAAGAAAAATGGAGAGGATCTTAAAAGCCCGAAACCAAAAAGAGAATACTTTAAAAAAACTAAAGGGTCTTGGGATCCAATAGAAGAATCACCAGAGGAAATCATCAAACTCTCGTTTGATCAATTCTGTAAGACTATAATTCTAAATCAAGGTGATTTTGCAAAGTTTTTAACGAGTACATTTGGCGATAGAAAAGAAATCCTAGAAAGATTCTATGAAGGAATAAACCTAGATAAGATATCGACCGTAGCACGACAAAACCTAAACTCTGTAAAAGAAAAGATAGCTCTTCTCAACTCGAAGATACAAGGTCTAACACACAAAAACGATGACGATCTAGACAAGTCACAATTGCAAAGAATTATTTCTGACAAAAATTCTATTAATAAAGACCTTGAGCTTTTAAATGCAAATTTGAAATCTAACTCAGTTGTTATTCGAGATATCTTAAAAACAGATCAAACTATTCAAACATCGAAAGAAAGACTTAAGAAAATAAAAATAGACCTAGAAGAGATTACTAAAGATCACAATATTGCAAAGGTCAACCTAGATAAGGTCAACAGTAAAGTAACAGACTTCAATAAATACTATGCAACTAAAGAGCCTATATATCGCACAGGTATAAAGAAAAAAGAAAAGATTGACCAACTTAGCACACAAAAAGAAAGAGTAAGAATTGAATTGCAAAAAGGAGAAGAGGCAAACAAGAAAACCGATGAGCGATTAAATGATGCTAAAGAGTCAATAAGACTTAAAGAAAAAGATATTAATACAATAGATATAAAAATCAAAGAGCTTCCAGAAAAAGACACAATTGAACTTGAAAAAGAATTAAAACTTTATGCATCAAACGTTCAGAACGTTGAAATAAAGAAAAGAGATCTGCTAGCGCTTACCAACACTAATTTAGAGACTCAAAAAGAAGCTGAAATAATCAAGAAAAAGAATGAGCAGCTTGATAGTGCGGACATCGAATCAAAAATTAAGATAATAAAAAATAGAATCGATACTATTAGCAAACAAAAAGACTTGTTCAAAGAAACAACTCATCAGCTATCAATTATCGAGAAACAATACAATGATATCAAAGAACAAATATCAAAATATAAACAAGATATCACTCAAAAAAGAAGCGAAGTAGATAAAATATCTAAAGATAAAATAATTTTAGAAAAAGATATAGAAAATCTTATAACAAGTATTAAGTACTATGATCTTCTTGAATCTATCCATGATTGCCAAGAACAAACAATTATTGATGGAAAATGCGTAGTCTGCAACAGTACATCATTTGAGAAACTTCCCAAAATAGATATAGAAGGACTTGAAAAAAGAGCAGATCTCAAAGCTCAAAAAGAAGATAAATCTTTAATTCTTATGCAAGTTGAAAGAACCAATGAAAATATTAAGGGAAAACTCTCGACACTAGAAGCGGAAAACCTTGTTCGATTAGAAAAATACAAAGAAATCAGTGATCAAAGAAAATCATTGTCAACAAAATTAGATTCAATTGACGCTGATTCATCTAACGATATTAAAAAAGATGATATTGAACAAAAACTAGAAGAACTTAATAAAACAAAAAACGAAACTGAATTCAACACTAAGCAAATAGAAAACTTGAGAAGAAAATACAAAGAAAACAAAGATAAAGCAACGCTTTTACAAGACGAACTTAAAGAGATTGAATCTAAATTAAATTCAAGACTAGAGATTATAAAAAACAAGTCAGGGTCAGACGTCCCCTATGAAGAACTTATAGTCGAATTAGAAAAGATGAATAAGAAGAGGGTGATCTCCGAGCAAATCCTAACATTAAACAAAATGGTTGAGTCCATTAACGAAGACCTTGAAAATCTAGTTGAACAACAAAAACAAAGAAAAGTATTTGAAGCTGAAACTCTAACGGAGATAGATCTGCTCAAAGCATCTATTAAAAGTACATGTGAAAGTAATGACCCCGAAGGACAACTAAAAGATCTTAACAAACAAAAAGACGATTTAATCCACGAAAAAGATAAAATAAAAGAAAAATATAATTCTGTAGAGATTCAAAAAGCTGATGCTAGTTCGAGATTTAAAAATTTCACAGAACAAATAGAAAGTTCAAAAGATTTGATCAATTCAACTATTGTAGATTTAAAGTTTGATATCTCAAATTCAATCATTGAAAAATACGAGTACGCAATACTAGCATCACTAAAGAACCTCAAAACATACGATCAGATTAACTTCGAGTCTCTTGCTGAATCATTTGAAAGTCTTAAAGAATATGAAAGTGTTAATGATCAGCTTCGAAAGAAGAACAAAGAAGAACAGGTAAGACAACAAACCAAACTAGATCAACTTCTAGAAGTTGAACAAAAAATGGGTAAAATAGAGAAAGAACTTGAGCTTCTTACGAACGAGAGAAACCAACTAAGTGATCTTTATGACATTGTTGGTGCAGATCAGTTTAGAAATTTTGTCTTATCAAATATTGAAAAAAACCTTATCGATCAAACCAATATTGAACTTGGCAAACTTTGTGATGAAAGATATCAAATTGTTCAGTTCAAAAAGAATGCTAAGACCACTCCAGAATTTTATATCATTGATAGATATAAAGCGGGTTTAAATAGAAAGATAACGACCCTATCAGGTGGAGAAACCTTTATGGTATCGCTTGCAATGGCCCTAGCACTATCTGAGCTCACAAGAGGAACACGAGAGATTGATACTCTTTTTATAGATGAAGGTTTTGGAACTCTTGACGAGGAAAGTTTAGAAGACGTTGTAGAGATGCTTTTATCGATGAGTAACAGAGGTAAAACTGTCGGTCTCATCACTCACGTTAAAAGACTTTCTGAGAGGATTGCAGTAAACATTCACCTTCATAAAAGCCAACAAGGTAATTCAACTATTGAGTTAAAGTACCAATAAATTATACTACATACCTAATTGAGACTTTCTAGTTGATCTTGAATCAACTTTCTCCACTTCAGCAGATATAAAACCGTAACTAAAACTTGTAAGAACTTGATTCACTTTGATGAAACTTTTATCCGACCTAGTCATTCTAATAAACTCTCTTAATTCAGGTATAGAAAGATTTTTTACTCGGTTGTATAGATATTCAAAATATACTTCTCTATATTCTTCAACAGACATCATCTTTTTTGAATCAAACTCTTGAACAATATCGTTGGAACTTTGAAGAATAGAAATAGCTTTTTTCTTTTGAATGAAAGCTGTTTTATATTTAGTATATTCTTCAATTAAAATAGGTTGATGTCCCAGAATATTATAAAAAGAGATTATAAGTGGTCTAAGCTTTGGATGCATATTCTTTTTTATACTCAAAAAATCAACTGGAGCAATTTCAAAATAGTTAACGGCATTAACCGTTTTTGTTATAAATGGATTTCTATAAAGTTTCAGTGCACTATTAAGTTCTGTTTCACTAATAAACTCACTTAAATTAGCTCTTAGCCCTTTTTCATAATCAAGGAGGTTCAACCCCAGTAAAACTCTCTTTACACGATCTGTCGGAGGTTTGTAGCTCATATAAGCGGGTATATCTTCATCGGATTTGAGAATTTTAACAAAGTCCATCCAACTATCAATATGAGTGAGCTCAATAAGTTCATTTGTGGAAGTGAACCTTGTTGTTTCATTTGCAGAAACAGAAGCAATAAAAAAAGCCGATATCAGTATAATAATGTTCATACTTTCCTATCGGCTTAAATAAATAAAATCTTACTAATTGTCTTTATTAGTCAGTTAATTAAAATTCAAGATGTCCCGGAGTCCTATGGAATGGAATAACGTCTCTAATATTGCTCATTCCAGTAATGTACATAACTGCACGCTCAAACCCTAAACCAAATCCTGAGTGAGGTACACTACCGTATCTACGAAGATCCAGATACCATTTATAAAGATCCTCTTCCATATTCATCTCTTTCATTCTATCTGTAAGCTTAGTGTAATCCTCTTCTCTTTGAGATCCACCGATTATTTCACCAACTCCAGGAACAAGGATATCCATAGCTCTAACTGTTTTACCATCTGCACTTTGTTTCATGTAAAAAGCTTTTATGTCTTTAGGATAGTCAGTCACAATTACTGGGCCTTTAAAATGCTCATCCGTTAAGAATCTTTCATGCTCAGTTTGAAGATCTGCTCCCCACTCAACTTTGTATTCAAATTTCTTTTTAGAATTAGTTAAAATATCCACAGCTTCAGTGTAAGTAATTTTAGTAAATGGTGATTTTGCTACGTGGTCTAATCTTTCAATCAAACCTTTCTCAATATATTGATTTAAAAATTCCATTTCGGGAAGGCAATGTTCCATCGCATAATTAATCATGTATTGAATGTATTCAGCTCCAAGGTCTGCAACATCATCAAGATCAGCAAAAGCTACTTCGGGCTCAATCATCCAAAATTCTGCAAGATGCCTTGCTGTGTGTGAGTTCTCGCTTCTGAATGTTGGACCAAACGTATAGATACTTCCCATACCACTTGCAAAGGCTTCACCTTCAAGTTGTCCCGTTACACACAAATAACTCTCTTTTCCAAAGTAATCTTTTGAAAAATCAACTGCACCTTTATCATCTTTAGGTGGATCCTTTGGATCAAGAGTTGTTACTCTGAATAACTCTCCAGCTCCTTCGGCATCCATTGCTGTCACAATTGGTGTGTTAACGTAAAGAAAACCTTTATCATTAAAAAATTTATGAGTTGCTTGAGAAAGAGCATGTCTTACTCTAAAGACGGCGCCAAAAGTATTTGTTCTAGGTCTGAGGTGGGCAACCTCTCTTAGAAACTCCATTGAAGTA